>Ga0181355_1001404_pt1 | contig 10585 bp, 11 predicted proteins | sample Fa13VDMM15DN_FD_130099 | JGI IMG/M metagenome (GOLD analysis project Ga0181355, IMG submission 130099) | Freshwater viral communities from Lake Michigan, USA - Fa13.VD.MM15.D.N | ecosystem: Environmental > Aquatic > Freshwater > Lake | place: USA: Michigan | collected 2013-09-23 | reverse complement strand
CCACGGCCATCCAGATCGAAATCCAGAAGATCAACGCGACGCCCTCTCTGGCCCGCATCCGCGACGAGCTGTTCACGGCTGAGCAAGAGCTGAATGAAACGCTCAGCCGTCACGGGCTCCCCAACTACCCCTTCAAGGGCGACGCCTGGTCCATCCTCGTGCTCAAAAACGTCCTGGGCAAAGCCGTGCAGGAGGGTGCCGACGCGGTGAGCTGGATTTTCGGCAACCAGCAGAACGGGGCCAAGCGCTCCGAGGGGGCCTGGTGGTACGACCGCAACTTCGTGTTCGAGGTCAACAAGTTCCTGAAGAAGTACGACAAGGACGCCCGTGTCGAGCTGATGCCGTTCAAGGGCATCGGGATCGACGGGCCGTCTGGCCGCACCCCCGAGAACATCGGCGCAGAGTATGACCCGATCATCGCCGAGAAGGCTGCGGCGGTGGCGGCGGTCGAGGCGCGGCTGGAAGCCCTCGGCGTGACCAAGGCCGAACACCGCAACGCCAAGACGCTGAAGAAGATCGAGCGCCAGGCCCTGCGCGACGCCGACAACCTGCGCGAGGCGGCGGCGGCAGAAGGTCGCTACCTCACCTTCGTGAAAGAACAGGATGGAAATCCGTGGTCGAGCGCCGACCCCACTCTACTCTTGGAGTACGACGAGGCCTACGCCAACGCCGAGCTGCGAGCCAGCGGGATCACCGACCTGAAGGGTGCACGAGACGCCGAGCAGGACATCACCGAAGCGAAGAACGCGGTGCTGAGCCGCGACAACCAATGGGGCTTCGTCATCACCCCCGCACTGAAGGCGGCGGTGGAAGAGGGCTTCAGCCTTTTCCAGGGCCAGGACCCGATGCAGGCCAAGGGCGCGTTCAGCCCGAGCGCCAACATGATCACGATCCTGCGCACGGCGGACCTGTCCACCGTGCTCCACGAGCTGGGGCACTTCTTCCTGGAGACCCTGGCCCGCGTCGCGTCTGACGCCACGGCGACACCCGAGATCGCGGCGGACTGGGCCAAGGCCGCGAACTTCATGGGCTTCCCCGAGATCAAGCCCGCCGACTGGCTGAGCATCCCGGTGGAGGGCCGCCGCGACGGACACGAGAAGTGGGCGCGGTCGTTCGAGGCCTACCTTCGCGAGGGCAAGGCCCCCAGCGCTGCGCTCAAAGGCCCGTTCCAGCGGTTCAAGTCCTGGCTGATGTTCATCTACAAGTCGGTGACCCAGCTCAACGTCGAGCTGACCGACGAGGTGCGCGGCGTATTCGACCGGCTCCTGGCCACCGAGCAGGAGATCACCAAGGCCGAGCTGGCGCGGTCGTTCGCTCCCGTCTTCAAGAACAAGCCCGAGGGCATGACCGACCAGGAGTGGGTCAGCTACCAGCGCCTGGGCAAAGAGGCCACGGCTGACGCCCAGGACGAGCTGGGGGCGCGGTCGATCCGCGACATGGCCTGGCTGACCAACACCAAGGCCAGGATCGTCCGCGAGCTGGCCAAGGAGGCGAAGGAGAAGCGCGCCGCCGTCAAGGCCGAGGTGACCGAGGAAGTCTTCGCCGAGCCGGTCTACGCGGCCCAGCAGTTCCTGCGCCGGGGGATCGTCAACGGTGAACCCTTCGACGGCCCCCACAAGCTGAACCTGGAAGAAGTCGAGGCGATGTATGAGGGCACCCCGGCAGAGCTTCAGGACTGGCGCAGGCTGGGCTACGGCAAGTTCGGCATGCTGGCCAAGGACGGGCTCGATCCCGACCAGGCGGCAGAGCTGTTCGGCTTCTCGTCCGGCAGCGAGCTGATCGAAGCGCTGCTCAACGCCGACCCGGTCCAGGAGCTGATCGCAGGCCGGACTGACCAGCGCATGATGGAGCGCTGCGGCGATCTGAAGGACCAGGACGCCATCGCCCAGGCCGCCGACGAGGCGATCCACAACCAGGCCCGCCTGCGCTTCGTGGCCACCGAGGCGAACGCTGCGGCCAAGGCCGCCGGTAAGAAGTCGGTCATGGTCGAAGCGGCCCGCGACTTCGCGAACGAGCTGATCGGCAGGCTGCGCGTGCGCGACCTGAAGCCCTCCAAGTACACGGCGGCTGAGACCCGTGCATCTGTCGCTGCGGCCCGAGCTGCGGCCAAAGGCGACCTGGTCACGGTGGCCACCGAGAAGCGCAACCAGCTCCTGAACGCCTACGCGGCCAAGGCTGCTTTCGAGGCCCAGAAGGATGTCGAGAAGGCCATGCGCTACCTGGCCCGCTTCTCCAGCGTGGCCACGCGCAAGGGCATGGACCCCGACTACCGGGATCAGATCGACGGCCTCCTGGAGCGGTTCGATCTGCGCTCGGGCCAGAGCCTGAAGGCCATCGACAAGCGCAAGTCGCTGGCGGCATGGATCGAGGCCCAGCAGGCGCGAGGCCTGGACCCGGTGCTCGACGAGCAGCTCGTCAACGAAGCCTACCGCAAGCACTACCGCGACCTGACGGTGGACGAGCTGAAGGGCCTGGTGGACGCGGTCAAGAACATCGCCCACCTGGGCCGACTGAAGCACCGGCTCCTGGTCGCCGCCAAGGGCCGCGCGCTCCAGGCGGTGGTGGACGAGAGCGAGGCCGCAATCCGCGACAACGCCTACCGGACGATCCCCGAACGGGTCGAGAGCAACACGGTGGCCTACAAGTACCTGTCGGGGTTCTCGAACTTCTTCGCGATCCACCGGAAGTTCGCCAGCCTGATCCGCGAAATGGGAGGCCTGAAGACCGAGGGCGGCATCCTCTGGCGCGCGTTCATCGAGCCGATGAACCGGGCCAACGACACCGAGGCGGCCATGCGCGAGAAGGCCACCGAGGACCTGGCCAAGGTGTTCAAGACGCTGAAGGTCAAGAAGCGCGAGCTGCGGCGCAAGCTGTTCATCCCGGAGATCGGCATGAGCCTGTCCCTGGAGGGCCGCCTGGCCGTGGCCCTGAACTGGGGCAACGAGCTGAACCGCGCCCGCATCATGGACGGCGACAAGTGGACCAACGACCAGGCGCTCGCGATCCTGCGCACGCTCAACCCTGACCAGCTCCGCTTCGTCAACAACATGCACGAGTACCTGGACAGCTTCTGGCCGCTGATCGCAGCCAAGGAGCGCAGGGTGTCGGGCGTGGAGCCGGGTAAGGTGGAAGCCGAGCCCTATGACCTGGTGGCGTCTGACGGCACCGTGGTGGCCATGCGCGGCGGCTACTACCCCATCAAGTACGACACCGAGCGCAGCTCCCGCAGCGAGAGCGACGAGGTGGCCGAGGGGATCAAGGCCGCGCTGCGCGGGGCCTACACCCGGTCAACCACCCGGCGCGGCCACACCCAGGCCCGCGTGGACAAGGTCGAGCGCCCCGTCCGCAAGGACTTGCTGGTGCCGTTCGGTCACGTCAACCAGGTCATCCACGATCTGGCCTTCCACGAGTACCTGATCGACGCCAACCGGCTGATCACCCATCCGCAGATCGACAGCGCCATCAGGGACCACTACGGCGTCGAGGTGCTGCGGACGATCAAGAAGACCCTGGACGACATGGCCGAGGGGGACGTGGTCGCCCAGAACAGCCTGGAGCGCGCGGTGAACCACGTCCGCGTGGGCACGACCATCGTGGGCCTGGGGTGGAACCTCACCACCGGCCTGCTTCAGCCGCTGGGCCTCACCCAGTCCATCGTGCGGGTCGGGCCGAAGTACATGGCCAAGGGCATCGGGCGGGCGTTCGCTGACGCGGTCACCCTCCAGAACACGGTGAAGGAGATCGGCGAGAAGTCGGACTTCATGCGCCTGCGCGCGAAGACGTTCATGCGCGAGATCAACGAAGTCCAGAACACGGTGAAGGACGGCCTGAAGCCCGAGTTCCTGGGCGCGGTGGAGGGCACCTACTTCATCCTGATCCAGAAGCTCCAGCTCGTGGCCGACGTGCCCACCTGGCTCGGGGCCTACGCCAAGGCCCAGGACCAGGGCTTCGACGACGAGACGGCGGTGGGCCTGGCCGACCAGGCGGTGCGCGACAGCCAGGGCTCGGGCCAGATCGGGGACCTGTCTGAAATCCAGCGCGGCGGGGTCTGGCTGAAGCTCTGGACCAACTTCTATTCGTTCTTCAACGTCACCTACAACCAGATGGCCGAGAGCATCGCCGAGACCCGGCGCGTGGGTCCGAGCCGTCTGCCGCTGCTCGCCATGGACGTGCTGCTCGTCGCGATCCTCCCGGCGGTCCTGGGCGAAATGATGAAGAGCGTGGTGAAGGGCGAGGACGAGGACGACCCCGACAAGATCGTGGCCGACCTGGTGCGCGCCGAGGTGGGCTACCTGCTCGGCTTCATGGTCGGCTTGCGCGAGCTGGGCATGGTCGCCGATCTGGGTCTGGCCTTGGCCGACAAGCCGACGATCACCAACGGGGCAGGCCGAGGCCCGGCGTCGCTGCGCCTGCTCACCTCGGACATGCCGCAGCTCATTCAGCAGAGCGCCCAGGGCGACATCGACGACGCCTGGCGCAAGGCTGCGGTCAACACCACCGGCATTCTGTTCCACTTCCCGGCGGGTCAGATCAACCGCACCTGGGACGGGATCGAGGCCTTGGCCAAGGGCGACACCCAGAACCCTGCCGTGGTCTTCTTCGGCCCGCCCAAGAAGTAACCGGCCCTGGTGCGCTTACTGCCGAGGGGCAAGGCTACCTTGGCGGAAATCGCCCGCCAGGAGCCGCCCCTTGTCGATCTCCACGACCATCCGCATCGCGGGACCGTTCGCCGGAAATGACATCCAGACGGTGTTCGCCTTCGCGTTCAAGGTGTTCACGACCGCCGACGTGCTGGTGGCCAGGGACATCGCCGGGGTCGAGACCGAGCTGGTGCTGGGCACCGACTACACGGTGTCGCTGAACGCGGACCAGGATGCCGCCCCAGGCGGGTCGATCACCCTCACCGCACCGCTGGCCACGGGCCACACCCTGGCCCTCACCTCGGATGTGGAGCCGCTCCAGTCCGTCACGGTGGCCAACGGCGGCGGCTTCTTCCCGGCTGTATTCAACGGCGTCTTCGACAAGCTCACCATCCTGATCCAGCAGCTCACCGAGCGGGCCAGCCGCGCCTTCACGGTGCCGCTGACCTATGCCGGGTCGGTAACCCTGCCGGTCACCCCCAGCGGCGTGCTCCAGTGGGCCTCGGACGGGCTCAGCCTCACCGCAGTAACGCTCCCCGATCTGAGCCTGATCCTGGCCCTCCCGGCGCAGGCGGGGCACGCCAACCACGCCCTCTACTCGAACGGCGTCACCGCCGACTGGCGCGCTCCGCTGATCAGCGACGTGACGGGCCTGTCGTCATCGCTGAACTACCTGAACGCGCGGATCGGCTCAGTGCCGACGCTGGAGCAGGTTCGCGCCGCTGCGCAGGCCGCCGCGCTCGCCGAGATCGCCAGCTTCCGCAACGTCGCAACCTGCGCCGCAGTCGTCTTCTAAGGAGCCCAACTCATGCCTCTCGACACCAATACCGCTGGCATCCAGGTCAACAGCCTGGTGACCCCGCAATTCCCGGTCGGCCTGACCGGCGTAGCAACCACCGCCCAGGCCACCTACCTCGACACCGTGACAAACTCGGTCGAGCTGCTCCCGGCCTCGGGCGTGGCGATCTCGACCTACGCCCCGCGAGGGATGCGTCTGACGAAGATCACCGCTCTGGCCCGCGCCACCCCGACCGCGACCGAACTCCAGCTATGGGTCTCGGACAGCGCGGGCGCGGCGAAGCGGTTCATCAACTCGACGCTGATGGGTGCCTACACGGTCGCCCAGACCACCGGCCAGACCGAGATCGACCTGGGCTTCAGCGAGACCAACCCGCTGATCCTGAGCGCGGGCGAGCGCCTCTGGTGCTCCATCGGTGTGTCCAACACGGGCATCGTGTTCCGCGCTGAAGGCGGCGGCTACTAGACCATGCAAACGTCGCTGCTCGGCTTCCAGCGCCAGGCCTCGGGGCTCCTTGCCCCGAGCCCTGGAGGCCTGCCCGGTCTTCAGCGTCAGACCATGGCCCAGACCAAGAAGAGCGGCACGGTCTGGATGGACTACGCCCAGTACCGCGACGTGCAGACGACCGGGCCGAACGGCTACAACGCCCCGCTCTGGGACGGCACCATCATGCGTTGGATGGACAGCGCGTTCGCCGCGCCGCTTGCCGAGTACAGCGTGGGCGGCCCGTTGTGGGCCATCCATCTGCTCCCGAACGCGGGCACCCCGAACGGTGGCGCGAAAACCAACGAGCGCGGGGTGTCGAGCACCAACTCCATCCCGCTCACCAACAGCGTCACCGACTGCTACCTCCACATCATCTGGCCGACCCGCCGAACGGCCATTAGCTGGCGGGCGCACAACCTCGGTGGCGACTGGGCCATTGATCGCGTGCCGGGAGCCGGATCGCTGCTTCAGGGAAAGCGCGCCTCAGACGGCGCGTGGGTGACGCTGGACAGCGGCTTCGGCGCGATCACCAACCTGATCGGAGACACGGGCAACCGGACAATCCTCCCGGCGTCCCGCATCCTGTGCAGCGAGCACCGCCTCTACTGCGCGGACGGCGGCACCAACTCCGCCCAGTCGCTTTGCTTCCTCGACATCAAGTTCGCTTAGGACCCCGCCAATGCCCACGCTCTACCAGCGCCGCACCCTGGTCCCCGCCGCCGACGTAGGCCAGCCTGGCGCGCTCCCGGCGGCCCTGCGCGGGCTGTCTGACGCCAGCCTGGCCGATCTCCCTTCGGCGCTCAACGCCTACGCGGTCACGCTCCTGGGGCTGGACAACACCGGCTTCGTCCCGGTGGTCGTGGCCGACGTGCCAGGGCGCGTGAACCGGCTCCAGTTCATCACGGCGCTCCAGGGCCTGGGCTTCTATGCAGCCGTCCGCACGGCGGTCAACGGCCTCGCCGCGACGGACCCGATCTCGATCTATTTCCTGAACACGCCGAGCTTTGGCCGAGAGGACCCCCGCCTCCTGGACTTCGCCACGCTGATCTCCGCATCCGCCGCCACGGTGGACGCGGTCTTCGTCGCCGCCGGGCAAGTCCCCTCCTAACGAGAGTTGATTAAATGTCCGACGATTTGTTCGCCAACCCGGCGCTGACCGGCCTAGCCGGTGTCCTCGGCACGGGGGCGCTCGCCTGGCTGGGCAACCGCCTGGTGGGAAAGGCCGCGATCCAGACGGCGATCAACGCCTCGTTCCACGAGGTGATGAACCAGATGCGGACGGAGCTGAAGGCTGCGCTGAACCAGCGCGACACGCTGGAGGCCGAGATCGAGCGGCTGGAGGAACACATGGCAAGCGAGGCCGCACGCGGTCGCGTGGAGCGCGAGAGCCTGCGGGCCGAGGTCGCCTCCCTGCGCGCCGCGTTGCAGCGGTACGCGGGAGACGATGCCCTCTACCAGGGAGGCGACGGTGTCAGCCCCGGTTGATCGCACCCTGGAAGTCCATGACGCCCGACTTCAGGCGACGCCAGAACACCTTCAGGGCGGGCATGCGCCCGGCTTCCTTGTCGGCTGCGTTCAGCGCGTCCAGCTCGCGGCACATCAGGGAGAAGGCGTCCTTGGCCGCCTGGCGAAGGACCGGGTCCTTGATCGAGCGGCCCGCGCGCCAAGCCTTGGCCATGCCCACGATCCGCTGGCCCTCGCCCAGGATGCGGTTGTTGTAGGCCGTCTTGTGGGCCGGGGTGCAGAACGCTTGCGCATGGTGCGTCGCGCCGAAGCGCGTGGAGCACTCGGGGCAGACCGCGTGGAAGTATACCTTGGGGGCCTTGGGCGGCTGGTTGTGCCCGATGGTGGGGGTGTCGCTCGCGGTGGTCATCGTCGTGTTCCTGAAATCGGCCTAGGCCGCTTAACTACCGACTTAGTCGGTGACCGTCAAGAGGGTGTCAGACAATGACCGGATATAGCCTTGGCCCAACGTCGCGCAAGCGACTGATCGGCGTGGACACCCGGCTCCAGGCCGTGGTCCGCCGGGCCATCGGGATCACCAAGCAGGACTTCACCGTGGTGGAGGGTCTGCGGACCCGCGCCCGGCAGAAGGAGCTGTATGCGCAGGGCCGCACCAAGCCGGGCGACATCGTGACCTGGACCCTGAACTCCAAGCACATCCTCGGCCTGGCCGTGGACCTCTGCCCTTTCAACAACGGCGAGCTGGACTGGACGGCGGGCGTCAACTTCGACGAGATCGCCGCCGCCATGTTCCAGGCCGCCAAGGAACTCGCCACACCCATCGTCTGGGGGGCGGACTGGGATCGCGACGGAAACCCCCGTGAGCGCGGCGAGACCGACAGCCCCCACTTCCAACTGGCTCAGGAGGCCGCAACATGAAGAAGTTTCTGAGAGGCAAGAAAACCTACATCGTCGCCGCCGGTTCGCTGGTGGGCGCGGCGTGGGGTGTTTACACCGGGCAGCTCACCTCACCGGAGGCGGTCCAGCTCGGCATCACGGCCTTGCTGGGTGCCACCATCCGGCACGGCACGAGCCGTTAGCCTACACCATCGGGGTCGTCGTCTTCGGCGGCGGCCTCGAACGCCGGGATCGACCCGAGGCCCGCCAGGTAGATGTCGATCATCGCCGTCTCTTCGGCGAGCTTGGCCGGGTCCATCTTGCGCACCCGGATCACCTTGCGCAGGGTCGGCACGTCGAAGCCGTTGCCCTTGGCCTCGGCGAACACCTCCCGAATGTGCTCCATGATCTCGTCGCGCTCGGCCAGGCTGCGCTCGATCCGCTCGATGATCGCTTTGAGCTGACGCTGGGCGGTGCCGTTCAGCACGTCCTCCTGCGCCACGTTGTGGCCTGCGTTCCTGCCGTCGTTCTTCCGTTTGCCCATCATCAGCTCCTTGCTTTCATGGCATCCAACAGTGTGTTCTGGATCGAGCGCTTCGTCACATGCCGGGCCATGACGTTCTCGTCCATGGTGTCCTCGGCGACCAGGTAGTGCTCGAACACGTCGCGGTCGTAGCCGCTTTGCATCTGGCGCATCGCGCCCAGGCGCTCGTTGATCTGGTCGAACTTCTCCATGTCCCAGCCCATGTCGAAGTGGCAGATGATGTTGCCCCCGTCCTGCATAGACTGGCCATGGCCGACCGAGGCTGGGTGGACGAAGCCCAGGTCGATCTCCCCACGGTTCCACGCGCGGATCGTCTCGGCGGTCTTGATCAGGGTGCCCCGGTTGAAGGCCTTCAGGAGCCGCTCCAGCGACGAGCGGTACTGATAGACCACCAGCACCGGGGAGCCTGCGGCCTCCATCATCACCGAGCGCAGGGCCTGGAGCTTCTCCGAGTGAACCTCGTGCCACACACGGTCGGCGTCGTAGACCTGGCCGCTGGCGATCTGGAGCAGCTTCTGGGACTTGGCCGCCGCGTGGACGGCCTCGATCTCGTGGCCCCTGATCTCGGTGAAGAACTTCTTCTCCATCTGCTGGTAGTGCAGCCGGGCCTTGGTCGGCAGGCGCACCTTGATCACGTTCTTGATCGGCTCCTTCAGATCGGGGAACCAGTCGCGGGCGTTGAGCGAGATCGTCACGCCCCGCATGCGCTGCTCGATCTCTTCCTGAGCCCACTCCAGGGGCCGCAGGACCGGGCGCTGGAAGGTGCGGCCCCCGCTGAGATCGACTTGCTGGTGGGTGTGCTGGAACCAGCGGTCGGTGTAGGCCCCGAAGCTGGTGCCGAGCGCCTTGCCCGCGTCGATGAACCAGTTCTGGCCCCAGAGCCCCAGGAGCCCGTTCGGGGCCGGGGTGCCGGTCAGGTTCACCCAGCTCTCGACGTGGGTGTGGGCGACCTTGCCGAGCGCCCCAGCCTGGGCCGTGCCCTGCTTCAGGCGGAAGCCCTGGAGCCGCGTACACTCGTCGAAGATCACGCGCTTGAACGGCCAGCGCGAATTGCGGCCCCGCTTGCCGATCCGGTAGTGGTCCACCAGCCAGGCGATGTTCTCGAAGTTCACGGTGAAGAGGTTGGCGTCGCGCTTCAGCGCGGCCAGGCGCTCGGTGGGGGTGCCGATCACGGCCTCGCAGCGCCAGTGCCCCAGGTGGTCCCACTTCGCCACCTCGTCCGGCCAGGTGACCGCCGCGACGTTCAGGGGGCCGATGACCAGGGTGGGGCCGTCCTCCACCACCGAGAGGCGGTCCAGGGCGTCGAGCGTCGCCCCCGTCTTCCCGAAGCCCATGCCCGCCCAGACGTTCAGGCGCGGCTTGTCGATGATCGCGTCGGTGATCACGAGCTGGGGAGGGCGGGGGCGGTACTTCATGCGCGAAGGGCGGCCTTGGCCAGGGAGCGGTACATGGCCGCTTCATCGCGGCACATCTGGGCGGCCTGGGGACACCCCTGCCGACGCCAGCGGATGGCATCAGCCGAGGCCTGGTTGGCGCGGTGGTAGAGCATGGCCGGGGTCATTTCGTCCTCACGAGGTTACGAGCCTTGCGCCGACATTCGCCGACGCAGGAGTTCGGGTTCTTGGGTGAACAAGAGATCGCGATGTAGCCGAGGAAATGATCCCCCCGGCGCACCTCGATCTTGACGTGATCGTTGGACGTGACCCCGACGTGGTTGGCCTGGCACTTGGCTGCGCGCGTCACGAGCTTGATCGCGGCGAAGGCCTCCTTCTGGTG
>Ga0181355_1001403_pt1 | contig 10593 bp, 9 predicted proteins | sample Fa13VDMM15DN_FD_130099 | JGI IMG/M metagenome (GOLD analysis project Ga0181355, IMG submission 130099) | Freshwater viral communities from Lake Michigan, USA - Fa13.VD.MM15.D.N | ecosystem: Environmental > Aquatic > Freshwater > Lake | place: USA: Michigan | collected 2013-09-23 | reverse complement strand
GCAATAAATGCTTCAACCCAGTCCCACATGTCATATCCCAAATATCTTTTTAAATACGTCTGCCGCCACACCGGGACCAAGCAACACGGCCAAGATCACTACGTACAACAGGTACTCAATCTTGGTCATGCGCTTATCCCCAGAGCGCAAAGATTTCTCTATGCTGTTGTATCGCTCAGCGCAAATGGCTTCGTGCACGGCTAACCTTTTATCAACATCTGCTTCCATTTTCAATCTCTAAAGGATTAGTTGATAAGTGTGTGGTCAACCCAGTTAGGGTCATGCGGCCAGTCAGTAAATGTACGGGGATCAACAGTGATTGTGCTTGGCAAATTACGTAGTGCTGTCCTGTAGGTAGCCCATGCAGTCTTATCTGCGGTGCTGTCGGCAATTTGCGTCCAGTCACAGGCGGCAAGCAAGGTGTTACGGGTTCCACGAATCTGAGCCATTGCGCTGTCTTTGGCAGACTGAATTTCTTCTGCACTTAAGTCAGCTACAGCAACTTTGTACACCCAACCATTTTCTAGCACGGGGTCGCAAGAAATTAGTTTTTGAGTCAAGCGGTCATGGGCACGGTACAAGTTAACTTTGACAAAACCTTGGGCCGCTAACTGCTCGTCTGTGACCGAAGTGGTCATCCCAAAATAAGTGCGAAAGTCAATGATCTCGCTAATGTTTCCGTTTTCTACTTTTGCAATAAACATAACTAATCCTTATGTTGGGCTGAAATCAAAAAGTGCCGCAGTTGGTGCGGTGAAGTTTGCTGTGTATCGGGCATAACCAAAAGTAATTCGTAGGTCATCTATGTAGCCATTAAAAGATCTGCTGCCATCGTGTTTGATACCAATATACCAAGCAGTTAGGATGTTTGACGCAAGCAAGGTTGTTGATGTTGCTTGTGAAGTTCCGTTATAGAACAGACGATAAGTAGTACCGTCAAAACTTAATGCAACATGAGTCCATGTACTTGTGCTTGGCGGGCTAGTTGAAATAATGTTGATAGTGCCATCACCTACATATAAAGTTCCGCTGAAAGTTTCAATGTAAAAGAGACTGCTTTCTCCAACTATCCACGAAACTGTACTTACCGAATTTGGATAGGTCCAAAACTCAACAGTAAAGGGGCCTCTTGGATTAAATTTTGACGTAGTAGGTGAATACAAATAATCACCGCTACCGTCAAACGCCAAAGACCCCGTACCATATTTTTTAATACTTGTTGAAATCTGTGCGCTATCTACCGTTACTAAATCATTCATCATGGCGTTGTCGTAAATGCCAGCGTTAGTAAAGTTGTTTAGAAGGGCGGTGTTTGTAACTGCGGTTAGCGGTGAAGTTGGCGGTGTAAATGCTGATGTATAAAGAGCTGTTCCATTTACAATTCGATAGTCAGCAATGTACCCTATAACGTAATATTGACTTCTTCCAATTTGGATGTTACCAGTATAGGGATTCATCGCGGCAGCATTTGTTACTGTTTCTCCTGCAACACCATTTAAGAAAGTACGAAAGGTGCTTCCAGAACGACACAAAGCAATATGGTTCCATGTGTTTGGTACAAGTGTTCCAGCAACACCATAATTCCAGAACAATGAGTTACCTGTACTTGCAAGACGGATTCGAACTTGATTTCCATTAACAAATATTTGATAACACCTACCGGATGTTCCACCAGTAAATGTCCCGGTAACATCCTCGCCACCTATGTAGTAAAGCCAAAATTCTATTGTAAAGTTGTTTGTTGAGAAATCAAGTTGAGTTGAGTTTGGTCCAGCTATAGAACTAGATCCATTAAAGTATGCTGAACCACCAATCACGTTTGTTGAATAGGGGGCAGAAGCACCGAAAGGATTAAAGCGTTGAACGCTTGGTGTGCCTGCAAAAGAAATGGCAAAAGCATTTGTGCTATTGTCTCTGAAACGATTACTTTGGCAGGTTAATAATGCAGTATCTGTAATTGCAGTAAGGGGTGTTGTGCTTGGAGTAAATGTTGCTGTATAGACCGCAGTCCCTTTAACAATTCGCAAGTTACTCATGTACCCGCCAAATTCAGCGCCACTGCCGTAACTATTTTGACCAATATAAACAGGCTGCTGAGAAAAATTACCTGTGTCACTACCGCTAGCGTCCTGAACGCCATCAACCCACAATTTGATTGTCCCGGATTGACGAGTGACGGCACAATGATGCCATCTGCCATCAATGATAGTGGTTGCGCCAATTAAATTTGTAGCGCCCCATCTTAATTTATTTTCACTAGCCCCGCCAGTTGTAATGTGAGGATTTGCAGATGCGCTACCGCCACGATTGTCAATAAAAAATTGCGCTGTTTTATTGCTACTTATCCAAAATTCAATAGTGAAATCACCTGTGCCAAAGGCAAACACAGCGTTGCTAGGCGCAGTCAAATAATCAGTTGAGCCATTAAAGTAATTAGACCAATTAGATCCATAAGGCGAGAAAGAACCTTGTGTAGCAAGACCGCTACGAGTCATAGTGTAAGTGTTTGGGCTGCTATCTAAGAATGTGTTGTTCTGCGCTCCGTTTGTTCCATCACCATGCAAAAGCATAGTGACGTAGTTAAACTGCGGATCTGTTGGGCTGTTACCCGCTGTAGGCCATTGGCCCAGTCTCTGCCAATAAGCCTGTTGCTCAAGCGTCCATACACCTGAAGCGGTGTCAATGTTGTATGGACCGCTAGGTGTGACCGGGGTCTTAGAAATTAATCCGCCGGGGTATTGTTTAGACATTAGTCACCTCAACCCATGAAGTTGTAGGCTCATCCCAACGATATGATTTATCATCCGTAGGTCTAGGTGTTGGGGCATTCCACAAACAAGTTGTTTCATCTAATGTCCATGAAGCGTATGGTTGTGGAGGGATAAACGCATCACGACCTGAGTCGTATGTAAACCCAATCCCTGCGTAGTTCTTACGCAGTGGACGGCCTTCTGGATGCTGACCACCACGGGTGTTATACGAAGTCTGGACCCAGCCGGCACCAAACAAGCCTGAATCAATAACGTCTTGCTTGGCCACAATAACTTGTGTAACGATGCCGTTTTCTACTTTTGCAAAATGACTCATGTTGTGCCTCAGAATGAGATTGAACCTGAAGAGGTAAATGCATAAATACGATACCCACCAGAAACAGTGTAAGTTGGTGAACCAGTTGTTGATGTTGCAGGTTCATAAGTGTCAGCATAACGAATAATGACAATACCTGAACCGCCAGCACCACCGGCAAGATAAGATGGGCCATTAGATTCGTAAGCTGCGCCACCACCGCCACCGGTATTTTGCAGTTGCAGCAGAACCAGCGCCTTCGCCAGTAGAGCCAGTACCGCCACCACCTGATCCACCTGATCCGGGCCCTGTTGAACCGCCACCGCCGCCGCCAGCAAAGAAACCAGAAGGTGAGCCATAAGCGCTAAATTGTGAATACTCACGCCCATCGCCACCATAACCAGCGCTATCTGTGCCGCCAGCTTCTCCTGCACCGCCACCGCCGCCGGGCGTGTACGTGCTACCGTTTTTACCGCCAGCATTTCCATACCCAGTTAAACCGCCTGAGTTGCCTTGTGTTGCAGAGCCGTTAGCTGTAGTACTTGGATACCCAGTACCACCTCCTCCAGAGCCGCCATTGCCGCCTGCCGATCCGCTATTGCCACCTGCGCCAAAACCGCCGCCATTAGCAGTTGCGGTAATAGCTCCTCCGGAAAATACGGAATTATTTCCCACGCCGCCGCTAGAAGTTGTGCCACCTGAGCCGCCAGCACCTACAGTTATTGTGTAAGTTGTAGATGTACTGATTGCTACAGAAGATGAATACAGCAAACCACCAGCACCGCCGCCGCCAGAGTTTGAATCATTGGATGCCCCGCCACCGCCACCACCAGCCACGACCAACATTTCAATTGAAGAAACCAAAAAAACTGACCAAGTGCCAGCAGCTTTAGCTTGCATCTGCTGTGTGCGTGTCCATATTCCTGAATAGTTAGGCATTGCTTACTCTTAATATGTAATTGAACCAGAAGAGGTAAAGGTATAAACCTTATAGCTACCATCTGTAGTCAAAGTGTAATCTCCAGTAGCAGAGGCGGCTGTGTAAAGAGATCTGATAATGCATACACCTGAGCCACCATTGCCAGAGTTTTGACTAATGCCACCACCACCTCCACCACCAAGATTACCACCACCATTATTTGTGCCACCATTTGCGCCACCTCCAGCACCACCAGTTGCCGGGCCTGACCTACCCGTACCACCGCCACCACCAGCATAATAAGTTGATGTTCCAGTGATAGAGTATGCTAAACCATCACCACCGATACCTGTTCCGGGAGAACTGCCTTGGGCACCAGCGGCTCCAGCACCACCTCCACCTCCACCACGATACGGGCTACCTGATGGGCTAGCCCCCCCGTCATTACCTTGGCCAGCAACAGAACCTGTTGTACCTGTGTATAGCCCGCCGCCAGAACCGCCAGAACAGTCACCGCCAGAGTTGGGATAGCCGCCACCCCTACCACCAGCAAAAGCTGTTAGTGTTGTGAAGCCAGAACCTGCAATAGTAGAGTTGGTTCCTTTGGTATTAGTACCCCCAGCCGCACTTCCTGTGCCACCACCACCAATCGTGATTGTATAAACCACTCCGGGCGTCAAAGTTAAATCGCTTCCATTAGGTGTCTTTGGTGTTTCAGAGCCGTAGTAAAGTAAACCACCTGCACCGCCACCACCGCCACCGCCATCGCCATAGTTAGTAGCTCCTCCGGGACCACCACCAGCAATTAACAAAACTGATGCTGGCAAACTAGCAAAAGGAGTAGCACTGTTACTTGCTGCACTTGCAGGACTATTACCATAGGTGTTTGTGGCTACAACAGTGAATGTGTACGCTGTATTGTTTGTTAAACCAGATACTGTAATTGGGGAAGCTGTTCCAGTAGCTGTTAAACCACCGGGAGAAGAAGTAACTTTGTATCCAGTAATAGCTCCACCGCCAATGTTTGATGGTGCTGTAAATGCTACAGATGCAGAAGCACTACCTGCAGTAGCCGTACCAATACTAGGAGCGTCAGGTGCTTTCAACCCATTGTAAGAAACGGTAAGAAACCCGCCTTGGTAACGCATGGACATCTTTTACCCCTCAATCAAGAAGCGATAGATTCGTAACTGATTGTGTATGCAATTTTGCTGGCTGTACCGCTTGTCACTACAATGGATTGATTCTCCATCAAGTAAATTGCCGTAGTTTTATCCACCACAATTAGCGAAGCATTTGCGGGCACAGACACTGTAGATACGATGGGGAAATCAGTACCAGCACCAGCAGCAAGGTTGTCAATTGACACTGTGGTACTAACAGCGTTTGTACCATCTACATTAGCTGCAACAATGTTGTTGATTTTGTAAACCAAACCAGAAGATGCCGCATTAGACAATAAGACGTTGGCCGTTGTATTTGCGGGTGTTAAAAAAGTCGTCGTGCCGTAAATGGTCGTTACGTTGACGATATTTGGATTTGCCATTTATAGCTCCTTAGAAACCGAAGATCATCGCCATTGCGATGGATTTGCCTGTTGAAACGCCAGAAGATGCTTGAAAAGTTGGCGCAGAAGAGCCGTTACTTGTTAAAACATAACCAGCCGTACCCGCTGCAGTTGTTGCTAATGCTGTGGTTGTTGATGCATAAGTAACACCGTATTGAGTAAACGCACTAGATTGGCCAGTTCCACCCGCCGTATTTGGCAAGGTTCCTGTAGTAAGCGCACTTGTTGATGAAGCATAAACAGCACCGCCAGAAGTAAACGATGAAAGATTAGTGCCACCGTTAGCTGTTGGCAATACGCCTGTAACACCTGTTGTCAACGGAAGACCTGTTGCACTTGTTAAAGTGAAACCTTGGCCCGCTGCAAAAGTGATAGCGCCCGACATTGTGCCGCCGGTTAAGGCTAGATAGCCAGAGGCTGGCAAATAAGCAGCTTCCCACGCAGAGCCGGTATAAACGCGCATTTGGCCTACGGTTGAATTCCAATACAAGGCGCCAGTCAACAAAGCGCCCCCGTCGTTGTCAACGGCGGGGTCTGAGGCTTTAGAACCTAAGTAACGGTCGTCAAAGGAATCGTAACTAGCTGCGGCTGCTGTTGCGCTGCCGGCTGCTGCCGTTGCGCTGCCGGCTGCTGCCGTTGCGCTGTTGCCTGCGTTAGTCTCACTAATTGCAGCAGCAGTTGCCGAGGCCGCTGCTGAGGTTGTGCTACCAAACAAGGTAGTCAAGTACAACAGAGTAACGGCGTCTTGATTGGCTGTTGGATCTGCAAGGCCTGTTATTTTGTTTGCGCCCATTGCAATGGCGCCAGACATAGTGCCGCCGGCTAGCGATAGTTTTAAAGCGCTTTGCGTATCAACGTAACTTTTAGTCGCCGCGTCTTGGATATTGGTAGGGTCGCCAAGACCCGTAATCTTACTGGTACCCATGGCAATAGCGCCAGACATTGTGCCGCCAGTCAAGCTAAGTTTTAACGCCAAGGCCGTATCAACTTGAGTTGTTGTGTAGGCGTTACCAATGTTATACCCAGCTAGGGTTGTTGGGTTTGTGCCGGCGGTCACGCGGCCGTAGGCGTCAACTGTCATTGACTGATACGTGCCGGCGGTTACTGCCGTTGTTGCCAAATCAATGTCGTCTGAATTGACAACGATTCGGCTGCTAGACGCCGTGCCAACATTTAAAGTGTTGCCGGTTTTTGTTAGACCTGCTCCAGCGGTAATCTGGCCAGCGCCTGAGAACTGGACCCAAGTCACCGATGTGCTGCCCAACGTGCCGCCCGCGGCTACGGTACAAACAAAACCGTTGTTGGCGTTAACGGTGCCGGATTCTACAAACGTGTAAGCGTGAACCAAGTCATCCCAAGTATCCGCGTCGGTAGACCGGGCCCACGTACTGGCAGCCGCAACATAAATGCCGTTCTGGGAAGCCGTGCTTTGGTCCTTAACCAACACGCGGTCTCCTGCAATCACAGCTACGCCGTCGATTGTTTGAGTGCCGCTTAAGGTAATGCTAGCCGTAGTTCCGGCGCGGCAAGATGCTTTAGCGTCTAAACCTTGGACCGTGTTGTCAACGTAGTTTTTAGTTGCCGCGTCTTGCGCAGATGTTGGATCGCCCAAGCCTGTGATCTTGGCCGTGCCCATCGCAATGGCGCCGGACATAGTGCCGCCAGCCAAGGCTAACTTAAGAGCGTCTGCGGTATCAACGTAGGCCTTGGTGGCCGCGTCTTGGGCGTTGGTAGGGTCACCCATGCCAGTAATCTTGCTGGTGCCCATTGCAATAGCACCGGACATTGTGCCGCCCGCTAAAGCTAATTTTAAAGCCAAGCCAGTATCAACATAACCTTTAGTTGCTGCGTCGCCCGCGTTGGTGGGCGTAGCCAAATTGATGATGGTGTTGGTCGTGCCGGCGTCCATATCCAGCGTGCCGGAGATGGTAATGTTGTTAAAGGTTGACGTGCCGCTTGAAGCGGTCACGTTGCCGGTGAGGTTGCCAGTCACATTGCCGGTTACGTTGCCGGTTACGTTGCCGGTTACGGCGCCAGACAAACTACCGCTAAAACCAGAGCTGGCGCTGACCGTTGTAAACGCGCCGCTTGATGGCGTTGTGCCGCCAATTGGGGTGTTGTTAATCGTGCCGCCAGTAATAACTGTTGTTGATCCTATATTGGCTGTGCCTGTAACAGTCAAATTAGTAAACGTGCCGGCTGCAGCCGTAGTTGCACCGACCGTTGTGCTATTGATTGTCGAAGCCGTAATGGCCAAAGACTGCAAAGCCGCCGAAGCAATTAAAGCAGTACCCGCAGAATTGACCATTGCAACTTTGTAACCGTTGGCGGCTAAAGTTGGTAACAGATCAAAACCAAGGGTGACGTTCTCCAGTTCATTGCGCATCGTTGCCGATGAGCCCGGCGAGTTGGGCGTTGGGTAGGTGGTGTGGGTATAGTACGGATTGCTCATCGGAGTCCTCGACGTAGGGTGTAGTGCACGATAATGTTATTCACCGTGAAAGACGAAAAAAGGTCAGAGTTTGAAGAAATGCGGATAGCTATGTTTTCAGCAGTTCCCGAAACCTCAATCTCAGATGGAGATATGTCAGACCCGTCCCACACAAAATTGTCCCAAACCATTTCATCCCAGTAGCTAGAACGCAAATCGTTTTGGTATGAAGCGTCTTCGGCTTGAGTCAATGCTGCTGTACGGTAGCCAAGGTCATAGCCAAACTGAATTTCGGCGTAGGAATCCCCTGCCAATTCTACGGCAGCTTTGCGATACCGTTTCAAAATTCGTGGCGATTTTATCGAGTTGTAGACCAAGTTCATGTTGGCCGGAATTTGCTCGCCGTCAAAGCTCGTGCCCAAATCCATCTGGTACACGTAACCGTTGGTTGAGCCAAAAAATTGAACCGTGCCGCCGGTGGGCCCTTCGCTGTCAATTGCACAATTGATATTATGCTGAAACTGCACTGGCATGCTGCCTAAGACCCGACCGTTTAGGATTGTCATGTAAAGGCCAGATCCGTCCGAAAAGAACACACGGTATTGGCCCTTGTCTCGGTTGACCGTACTGCCAACAGACAGCCCACGGTGCTGCTCGATAAATTTAGGGATGTTCATGGTCAGCGACGCTGGCACAAAGTTACCGAAGTTCAAAGATGTTCCCAAGCTCATGATGCCGCGATCGTCAAGCACATAGGCTTGGTCCATGGTATGCGCGGTGTAAGGGTATGCCCCCGTGCCGGAATTAAATGTCGATAGGCTGAAGTTGGCTGAACTTGTGCCGTACAGCACCGACGTATCACTGCGGGTGTAAACGCCTAAAGCGCCACTTGATTGGTCGCCCGGCAACACCAGCAAATTGGTAACTTCTGCGTTCATCGCGATTTCGCCGGCGCCCAGCAAGGGAGTCCATTGGTAAGGAAAACCAAGAGCTGAAAATTGCACAGAAGCGCCGAAGCTCAAGAACAGGTGCTGTTTGTGAAAGCTAATGTGTGAGGGTGTGTCGACGACCATGCCGGTTCTGATTGGCACATAGGTTGTGCCATCAAACTCAAAAGCCTTGTTTGTGCCGCTCACCCCATACAGTTTGTAATTTGCTGTGCCGCCACCAAAATTTGCAACGGTGGTTTCGTAACGACCGCCAACTGCCAAAGTGATTTGAGTTGCTACAGAAGCCGCCTGCGCGTAAGTAGTAGCACCTATACGCAAATTCTCACCGACCGTAAACGTTCCAGTGGAGCTGGACAAAATCAATTGCCCGGCCGCGTCGCTTGAAGCGTATGTGCCGTCTTCAAGAACCGTACGTGCAACTACGCCTGTGGCCCCGCTGCTTTGACCGGTTAAGGTAACGCCGTCTGGTATCAGCAACACGCCGTTGCTAAACGACATTGTTTTGCCAAGCGTAATGGCAACCCAGCCCGCGCTGGTTGATTTGTGCATTACGGCAGCCGTGCCACCGGCGTTATTACGCCAAGCGTAAGCCGTGCCGTTGTAATAGGCTATGCCAAGAACAGACCCTGATCCGGGCACGGCAGTGATGTCAGCGCGGTAATCGTCGGCTGCAAGATTTTGATATTGTGCGTCAGTCAGGCCATCAGCCGACACGCCTTGCACCGCCGTAATGGTGCCTACGTTTGTAGAACTTACAGATATACCTTCTGTTGCTACAAAAGATCCCGTCTCGCGCGTAATAACTACGTCGTTGCCTGTTCGAGCTATGACCTTGCCTGTGGCAGCTGAAGCCAAACCAACAACGGTGTTACCCACCGCGACAGTTCCGGTCAACGCGCACACAAGAATGTTGTAGACCGCAGCCGATGGGCTAGGGCGACCGTCAAAACGCTCATAGCCAGCAATGCGAGTGTAGCCGCCGGTAATCGAACACTCAAAGTTTGCCGCGCGGCGAACAACGCCCGGGGGCAAGGAAAGCGTAGGAGTTACCTGATCCAAACCGCCACCAAGGCGGATCAAATCGTAACTGACTTTAGGCGTGGTCAACTGCATTTGTGCGCCTTATGCAAGCGGCGGGCCGCTGACGACTGTTGGCAGTTGGTCGATGTCCAATCGGTTCATCAACCTCTTAAATTCAAATTCACCACGTTGGTAGACTTCCGGCGCTGATTCATAACCGCCGTAAAACATCATGGCTCTGTAAACGATCATCATTTGAAAGCGGTCAGGAAACACACTGGGAGGTGCGTCAGTGGCCGCAACAAACTCTGTTGGCTGAACATAGTACTCACCCACAATGACGTAGGGCTGGTCTGGTATTGAGCCAAAGCCCAAGTTCTTATCCGGGTCAACCGTGACAACCACAGGGCGCGCGTACGTTGTGCGCATATTTCCGTACATGTACAGGTTGCGGAACGTCGTGTAATCCATGTAATTCATCAGCTGCTCGTCGGCGTAGTTTTGTCCTACAGACGACGCGCGCCAGCTATCACGTTTCCAGTTTCCAAAAGTAGACCCCACACCGGCTTGGGTGGGGGTGTAAATTTGTTGTTGCGTGACTGTGTTGAATTCCACCGGATTACGCATCCACTGCCAATCT
>Ga0181355_1001401_pt1 | contig 10611 bp, 13 predicted proteins | sample Fa13VDMM15DN_FD_130099 | JGI IMG/M metagenome (GOLD analysis project Ga0181355, IMG submission 130099) | Freshwater viral communities from Lake Michigan, USA - Fa13.VD.MM15.D.N | ecosystem: Environmental > Aquatic > Freshwater > Lake | place: USA: Michigan | collected 2013-09-23 | reverse complement strand
TTGAATGGGTTTGCTGCACCTGCGTAGATCGATGATGGGAAGATAGAAATGACTGAGCCTGTCAAAGAACCATTGGGCCTAACATCCAAGAAATTTGATGTTACACCATTTGACGTCTTAACGCTTGCAACAAATTGTCCTGCAGTCGCTGTATTTCTAATTTCTAGGTTGCCGCTATTTGTCTCTGTGAGCGTTGTTGACCCACCAGCAGATGTCAATGTAATGGTTGATGATCCTGCTGCAGAAGAAACTGTAGCATTACCATTTAGTGCATAGAGTGAACCTGATGTGACAACATCACCACCGATTACAGCGGTTCCTGATGTTCCTTTACCTGCAATGCTTCCCGACACAAAGAAAAAGACATCAGATCCAGCAGACTGTGCAGCATAAGATGTGCCTAGGCCACCTGCAATTGCAACAGATGCTGTAGTATTGAGACGTGGTGACGGGCTAAGCTCATTCCAGTTGCCTGCTCCAGCTCCACCGATTGAGACACCAAAAAGGCTTCCTGAGATGTAGACATCTCCGCCAAAAGTTACTCGATTATTTCCGCCAACTGCGCCTGAGACGAAGAGCCATGTGTCAGATCCTGTTCCAGACAGCTTTAGGTTGTCTGTATCAACTGTAATACCGTCATTACCTGCTGCTGTCTCACTAAAGATGAGTAGCTGCGGCTTCTTTGTGCTACCTGATGCAATTAGGCGCTCAACTCTAATGCCAGAAGCTTTAAAATCTGGTGGTTTCGATGCCATTATGTTGAGCTCACTATGAGGTAATTATAATCCACTGCGTTTTGTTCTGAGGATGCAATTGCATAGAGAGGATTTGATACTGTATAAGCTGACATGTTCACATTTTCATTTGGCAACAAAGTAAATGCTATGTTGGCATCTGATCCTGACACTGTCACAAGTATAGGACCAACACCTGATGAGTCAAGTGTTGCAGTTCCAAACTGCATTTCTACTGTCGATACTCTAGACATTATGTTGTCACCACCACAATTGATGCAGAGTCGCTATTTAGGATGCTTGCCCCTATTACAACTTGTGTTGTTGACACTGAACTAACAAAAACGTTGAATGAGTCATTAAGCGCAGTTGCAATAACAGTTGGAACAGTTGAATATGAATTTGTGAATGTGTAAGTCACTGTATTGCTTCCTGCAAAATTAACAACGGCACTTTCTAGAACAAACTCTTCATTAGTAAAATAAGCATAACGAGGTTGAGCTCTAACATACGGGTACACTTTCGTGAACCTATTAAGATTTCTGGATGTTAGTTTGACGCTTCCCATATAACATTCCCTGCAAGGATAACTATCTCTTACAAGACCTGCGATGCCAAGGTAGCCAACTCTGATCTCTCACCCTTCATTAGGGTAATGTGAGCTGCAATGTCATATTTCTTGAACTTTTCAACAATAACTGTCAAACCATTTGATAGGCTGTCAAGATAAGGAGTATCAATCTGGTCGGTGTCGCCTAGCAGGACGATCTTAGATCCCTCACCAATTCTTGTGATGATCGTCTTTAGCTCGTGGATGGTAGAGTTCTGTGCTTCATCAACAATTAAGAATGTATTATTAAATGTCCTGCCGCGTATGAAGGCAAGAGGTGATACCTCGATCTGGCCCTTCTGGCGCATCATCTCAAAATATGTCGAATCCTTAAAAGCAACTCTAAAGTTGTCAAGAATTGGTGACAACCAGGGGCTCATCTTATCATCTATGTCACCTGGTAAAAATCCAATCTCTTTGCCGACTGTCTGGAGAGATCGAGTGATGACGATTCGATCATACCTCTTATCTTGAATTCCTGACATGCCTGCCATCAGCGTAAGGAAAGTCTTACCTGAACCTGCTAGTCCTGTCATAGATACAAGCTTGACATCATCTCTTGTCAGTGCGTCAATGGCAAACTTTTGCTCCTTATTACGAGGAGTAATGCCGATTGTTTTGGTCAGATTATTGATGAGAGGAACAACATTTCCATCACGATGGACACCAATTAGAGACTGATTTCCGTATTTAACTGTAACATACTGATTACTGTTTAAGTCAAAATCAAGGTGATCTGTAGATATACTGCCATCATCATAAAAATGATTGATTACAGAGGGAGAAATTGCTTCAACTTCTGCTTGACCAGAGTAGATCTCACTCTTGTCGTGGACAATTCGATCCTTATAGTAATCTTCTGAGTAGATTCCTAGTGAGTCACACTTAACTCTAAAGTTAATGTCTTTTGTGACCATCACAACGGGCTGATCAGATGCGGTCTTTAATGAAAGTGCCGCTGCAATGATTCGATTGTCACCTGTATTACCATCCAAACTATCTGGAATAGGATGTATGTCGATGTCGACGCGTATTGTCTGATCATGATCAATTTGCACACCATCATGAAGCGACCCTACCTTTCTTAGGTCATCAAGGTAGCGATTGACGTACCGTGCATACTCGCCAAGAAGGCCTGGCTTATCCTTAAAACGATCAAGCTCATCAAGGACGATGAGAGGAATGACAACGTCATTTCCTGGAAATGAGTGAATTGAGCACTTGTCGTACAGAAGAACTGAAGTATCAACTATGAATGTCTTTCTGCCCGTACTTGACTTTGTCATTATTCCTCGCTATAGTAAAAGAACAGCGTTTTTGATACTATTATACAGAGAGGTTCAAATAAACATATGAAATGCTTCGAATTGCACGAAAGCTGCAAAAAAGATTGCGCAAACAAGACATGCAAGCTCTGGATAAATTCAAGTGAATATCAGAATTGCACATTGGTTGCATCAAAGAGCGGACCGCTATCACTCCAACAAATTGGTGATATTTTAGGCGTAACAAGAATGAGAATTTGCCAAATTGAGAAGAAAGTTATAGAAAAACTTGCTGATTACATTCTTTAGGACACCAAATAGCAAGAAACCCGCCTTCTAGGCGGGTTTCATTGTTTAGAGTGCTATCACTCTGTCTCAGAAGTATCGCCAGATGCTGTGAGTGATGTGCGAATAAGATCAGCAGCGCTGTTCTTGACAAGTCGGAGGCCCTTGCGTGCTCTAACACCTGCAGACTTATTGCCATTGAGGCTCTTGCGAATATCAACCTCAAGGCTCTCGACTAGGACCTTAAGCTGGTCCCACTGCTCACTTAGATTTGTCATTTTATTCTCCTTATTGAATAATAGTATCAGTTTTCTTTTCTTCAAAGATGTCGCCACGGTATCCCTTGACCACCTCGGCAAAATCATTGATTAAATCTCTATCTTCTAGCTCTAGAGACAATAAATGAATTATTTGCAGTCTTTCAAAGTCGTTAATGCCAAAATTATTGATCTCTGTGACGATCTCCCTGCATTTTGTGAGTGATCTAGTCTTCTTATCAATTTCTGTTTGACCTATCTTCACGTCTATGGCTCCAAAATATCATTTCTTGTTACAGTTTTGATCTTTACCTTGCCTTTCTCATCAACAGATAGCATCTTCACTTGAGTTAAACCACTTACTTCTTCCTTAGCAATTGGTACCTCAAAGCCTCCCAAGCTATTCTCTAGGAGAAAAGCAACATTTTCCCATGTTGCCATGTCACTGTTTGCTTTTTCTAGAAAAGATGCAATCTGATCTGGTAAAGCTTCACGAACTTCATCAATTCTTGTAACAGCATTTGAAAATTCAAGTCCTGCAACAATCTCAGACTTACAGACGTCTGTAATCTTGTGGATAATTGAGCAGTTATTACATTGGACAAATTTTGGTTCTACTACATCGTCTTCGATGATAGAGAATACCACAAACTTGTGGTAAATTGGGTTCTCCATCTTCCTATATTGTGGAAGAATGCAGTGACACTCAATTAAGTGCTTAATACCTTCAGTGGCCACGGACCTCTCTCAGTGCACGCTTGGTTCCCTCGATCTGCCCGTGTGCTTTTGATACAGCTTGCTCAATTGAAGATGCAGCAATGCTTATAACTTTGCGAAGTTCGGCATCATCAATCTTAACCATACCCTTCTGCTTTGCCTCTGCAACATTTGTTGTCACAACATCTCTAATAAATGATGAAAGTGTCACAACAAGATTATTGATCTCTCTGTCGGCATCGGTAGCCATCTCTATCTCCTATATAAAACATTAACACCAGGTGGAAAAAGTAAATTACTCTTCTAAAAGAATTAACCCGGTGTTCGATAGCACGGTGGTAAATGAGATGTATGCATCAATTGCCGTCTTTATACTATTGACAGGTCGATACAGATCTTTCTGATTTAGAAAAACTAGATCATCAACTTTTAGCAAGATACCGCTTGTAATTCCATCACGAACTTCTCTGATTGTTTTATCAATCTGCTCAATAGCATTTCGATGTCTCAGGATCATATCATTTCCAATTTTAATCAAAATTCTTCTACCTGCGATTGATTTATGACGCCGTCTTATTAGATCTGACACATCAGTGTCATTAATTTGATTCATCTTTTCAATTAAGCTATCTCGATGTTTCTTAACATTATCTTGATTTTTATTTTCAATAATAAGATTGCCGTGTGTAACACTTACTTTCTTGATCTTTGATGCTTTCTTAAAGATGTGTGCTGTTATGATGTCTCCCATCTCTGGTGATATGACAACACATTCTGTAATTACTTTTAAATCTTCAAAGATGTGTGCTGTTTTCTCACTGTATGGTGCCGTGCAAAGCACAACATCTGTTGTCTGTCTCAAGAAATTTGTATTACACACATTCTTAACTTCTTCAGTTGCTTCCCTGCAGATGATCATGTAGGGTTCTTTGTCAATATTTGACTTTTGAAGAATATGCTCAACATGAATTGACTTTTCTATGATACCGTCAACAAGAATAACATTTACCTGTTGTTTTGACCAAGGTTTTGCAGCGTAATAACACGGATCTATCTTAACATCGTTGAATGTGCTGCCCATCTCTGTTGTGATTGATGTCTTAACATCATATGCTCTCACAACCTCTATAATGTCATCTCTAGATGACATATCTAATGCATTTTTCAATAATTCTGACACATCTTGTGTGCTTCTATTGTCAATTAGACCGTAGATTTCAGATCTTGTAGGTCTGACTTTTGTCAATTTTGCAATATGCTGCAAAGCTTTATCCCAATCTATTTTAGATAGGGTATTTCTTCCTTCATGATCGAAGTGCATCACGCAAAGTCTTAAAAATACTTCTGCAGCACCTGCTGACATACCTTCAGCTTCATATAGATTTCTCTTAATCATCGGTTTCACAATTCTTTCAAAGATCTCACTCTTTCCCTTAGATAGAAAGAATTTTTGAACAAGATCGTTGAATTGCTGGTCGCCGATAACAAGAGGGCCCGCATGATGGGCATCAAAGATGTCCACCAGCGAGCTTCTTGTCTCTCTTTCGAGAGTATTAGGTTGTCTAATTTGCATTTATGTCTGATTATACAGAGAAATGCAAATGTTTATCTTAGCTGTCTCTCCAGAGGTGGTGCGATGCAAAGATAATTGTCTCTTCAGCAGACTCAGGAGTGTAACCATACTCACTAACCATAGTCTCAACCATGTCTGAGTACTTCTTCTGTTGCTCTCCGTCACGGCTCTTGGACTTAGTCACGATGCGTGCCATATCCTTTACTGAGGCGATGAGGTAGCTCTCGATTGCTTCCTTGAGTGGCTCGTAGGACTTGTAGTCAACTTTCTGGCCGCGACGGATCTTGGTGAACATGTAAGCTGTGACGTCCGAGCGGAATCCATCACGTGCTGATCCAACGATGCCGATCTGCTCCTCGATTGCCTTCATGAACTTCTCATCGGGCTCGCGCTCCTCAGAAGTGACGTGATCCTTCATCTTCTGCTTGGTGGTGAACGCCTCGGCATTGTCCATGTAGTTGTCGAAGAGTGACTGTGCCTGCTCCTCGTAGGCAGTGACGAATGCCTTGGCAATCTCACTCTCGAGCATCTTAAGGTACTCCTCACGGATTGTCTTCTGGAGGAGTTCAAGGTATGCCTTACGCTTCTCCTCATCAACAACTTGCTCCTTCACCTGCTTGATAAGTGCGTCAATGACGCGCATGGGTGTGATAAAACTCTTGTCAGAGTCAGTTAGAGCAGAGTCAATAGCCTTGGTGATGAATCGGGTTGAAATGCCGTCCATGCCTTCGTGACGAACTTCCTCACGAAGGTCCCTAATGTCAACCTTGCGAACCTTGCCCTTCTCGATGACTTCCTCGCCATTGTAGATCTTCAGCTTGGTCATGATGTCAACCTTTTGTGAAGGCTTGAGACGGCTTAGAACCGAGAACATTGCTGCGACTTTGATCGTGTGTGGAGCAAGATGTGCCTTGAAGTCAGAGCGGCGAAGCATCTTCTCGTAGATCTTGATCTCCTGGCTGAGTTCAAGAACATATGGGACCTCGATCTTCACGATGCGGTCAAGAACTGCCTCGTTGGTGTGCTCGGACTTGAATCGATTCCACTCAGCCTCATTGCAGTGAGAGAGAATGACACCGTCGAAGTAGAGCATGCCGTTCTTACCGGGTGACGGGACGTTCTTCTCCTGTGTTGCGGTGAGGATTGTGTGGAGGAACTCTATCTCGTTCTTGAAGATCTCAACAAACTCTACGACGCCGCGGTTACCCACGTTGAATGCGCCATCGAGGTTGAGGACACGAGGATCAGACTCGCTGTACTTATCAAGCTTTGAGATGTCCTCAGAACCGATGAGTGCTGAGACGTCCTGGGAGTTGGCATCCATTGGGGGAACAACTGCAATTCCGCGACGACCGCGTTGTGAGAAGCCGCTAAGCACAACTGGGAACTTCTCGTACTCACCCCCAAACTCATTGAGAAGTCTGTAGCGGCAGACTGGGCAGAGGTCTCCTTCGATATGAACGCCAAGTTCCTTCTCGAACTGGTCGCGGAGTGAGCGTGGGAGAAGGTGAAGTGGCTCCTCTCTGACTGGGCAACCTTCTAGATGAAAGATGGATGCAGCAGCCTTCTCAAGTGACTTCTTAACGGCATCAGCAAGTGCTGACTTACCTGATCCTACAGGACCCATGAGGAGGAGAACCTGACGGCTCTCTTCACCTTTGAGTGCTGCTGACTTAAGGAATCGCATGATCTTTGCGATCACGCGCTCGTGACCGTAGAATTCTTCCTTGAAGTAGTTGTATGTCTTTAGCTTGTCGCCATCAAACAGCTTGCGGCAACGTGGGTCTGCTTCCGACATTGGTTCAACACCGTAAGACTCAACTGCATCTGCAATTCTCTTATGTGCAAGCTTGACATGTTCTGGGTGCTTCTGAATTTCACTCAGGTAGTCAAGAAATGTACCATTCCAAGACTCCTTCTGTGCTCCTGATCTTTGATTCTGTATAATCTTAAGAAAGTCCATTTTCTCTCCTTTTATGAAATCTCGAAATGCTCACCTTCTAACAAGGTGAATAGTTTGACAGGTCCTTTCCACATCTTACCGATGTGTTTGACACACTGTTCAGCATAATTTAACTCTAGATCTCTACCATCATGCTCATGCTTTAGAATGAGCGTGTCTTTAACAACATCATCAACATAGATGATGGGAATTCCATTGCCACCAATTGATTTAATAAGGGCTGCGCGTATTTCTGGCCAGCCTTCATCGTCTACGACATCATCAACTGACCAGTCAGGATTCTTCCTGCCTTTAGGACTGTATGTGAACATATTAAGCTCACGTGCTTGATCTTCTTTGAGGTGCTCCATAATAAATGATTCGTCATTATGGATCTCTCTGGCGAAGAAGCATTCCTCAATTCCCTTAGTCTCCTCAATACGTTTGAATATCTCAAACCCAAGGTGATAAGGATTGATACGTCCGCCCCAGGGACGAAGAACCTGGTTATGTGATTTCATAAATGGAATGTGGAGGCTGTCAGGAAGCTCTAGCTCATGACAAATTCTATAGTGCCAGAATGATGCCCAACCCTCATTCATGACTTTTGTCCTGATTTGAGGCATGAAATACAACGATTCTTCATGGACGATATTGATAATATCACGTTCCCAGTTCTCAAGCTTTTTGGAATGCTCTGTGATGAACAGCATCACATCATGCTCTGGCTCTAACGGGATCTTATCGATATTAAAATTCTTGTACTTGCCGTCTTTGTCATTCTTGATGCGATTGATGTAATCTAGACGAAGCTCTTTCTCTGACTTTCTCATTCTACCACGACGGTCGATCTGGTACTGGACTGCGTGGCAAGAATCGACTAGATCTTCAACCTTATCAATGCCAATGGTTGGATCCTCAATGTAGCTCTGAATTCTCTGTCTAGCGCTTCTGAAGCGTCTTGATACATTTATCGCATCGGTATCTCTAAAAGTGCGATTGTTCTTAAAGAAGTCAGAGTGACCAACGCAGTGAGCCATAATAAGAACCTGGAGGTACAGTGGGTTCTCTTTCATCAGGTAGGCAATTGATGGGTCTGAGTTTATGATAAGCTCGTATGGAAGCCCTTCGAGACCCATGTTATACATGTTATGAGTTCTCTCAAATGACTTTCCGTAAGACCAGTGCGGAAAGTGTGATGGCATTCCGTGGTATGCCATTGCACCAATCATCTCGTGATAATCAATTGTCTCATATGAAATATCGTACCAGTCAAGTCCGTGTGATTTAGCAATCTTAACGATCTTCTCATCCCACGATTGTAGCTCTTCAAAAGTCCAATCAGACATCAGGTAATCCTCCAAAGAGACGCTTAAATGTGGGCCAAATATCCTGTGAATTGCTTAGCATTGCAAGTCTCAAGCTGCCTCCCTCAACCTTGCTGAGATTATTCCACAACTTTGATGTCTTATCTGACTGCCAGCTAGGACGCTCACTATCTAGTGAGATCTCAGTATAGCAAAGCAGCTGTGAGATATTGGCAAGCTCTTTTATTGCATCAAATGCTGCAGCATTATCTTCTTCCCAGTTGTCGCCATCTGTGCAGTGGAAAGCGTAAATGTTCCATGATGATGGATGATAGCGCTTGTTGATGATTTCCATTGCAAGTTTTGGTGCTGAGGAGACATGTGTGCCACCAGATGCAGCTCGCTTAAAGAATCGCTCTTCATCAACTTCTTCAGCTTCTGTAGTGTGAGCTAGAAATACGATCTCAATGTGCTCATACTTGTGCTTCAAGAACTGATAGAGTAAGAAATAGAATGATCTTGCAATGTACTTGATGTTTGTTGTCATCGAACCGCTGACGTCCATCATGAAGAAGATGACTGCATCAGTCGCTTCTTTAGGACGATCCTTGATGTAGTAATACCTCAGATCATTATCATGGTATGGAAACTCTTCTTCACCAGTCTCAGGATTAATTTCAACTGTTCCCATTTTTCTTGAAGCTGCGAGACGTTTAATACGTTCAACTGCAGTCTTCTTTTTATCAAGGCGTGGTCGAATACCTTGAGGACGCGTTCCATGTTTCTTAGGCTTAACGTCAAGCAGCTTCTTGAATTTCTTTCTATCTAGATCAGGAAGTTGAAGGTTATCAAAGAGATAATCAGCGAGCTCTTCAAGCGTAATCTCAACCTCATACATCTCCTCGCCTTTATCTTTCCCAGCCTTATTGCCCTGTCCTTGTTGCTGCTGTTGTCCTTTCTTGACAACTTGTCCCTTTTGGACGTCTTGACCAGGAGCAGATCCTACTTGCTTATGACCTTCATTTTCACCATAAATAAACTGCCATTCTTTAATTCCTCGAACAGGAATCTTAATTTTCTTCTTACCGTCGTGTCCAATAATGGACTCATCAGCTACGACATCTGTGATTCCTTCACGAATAGCTTTTTCAATCTTCTTCTTGTGACGTGAACGATCAGATGCAGATCTGTCAGCTGTAGTCTTGTGCTCTCTAAAGATTGACATCTTCTGCTCCTATTGATAACTATCAAGAGCAAGTAGGTATATGTTCAATTTGGATAGCTAAAAGTACTCTTGTAAAGATGAATTATCTGTACTATTGTCTTTAGGTGCTCTCTAAACTAATACTAATTCTAATGACTAATAAATAGAAGGAAAGGATCTTAAAGAAGATAATTATTATTGCTATGTCACAAAGAAAACTTTACATCTCAAAAAATCTATCTGATATGGTTGAAAACTTATCAATGATATCAGAATTCATCGATCGATGCAACAATGAACTGAGCATTGATGATAAGTGCAACTACAGCATATACTTTGTTGATGATAGAAAGAAGCATGGAATCAAGACTACTGCTTTTTACGATCCTAGAGACAATACAATCAAGATCTATGCCAAAGGTCGAATGATAATTGACTGCCTCAGGTCACTGGCTCATGAGATGACGCACATGATGCAACAGGAGATGGGTCTGATCAGGGGTCCGGTGAAAGACGAAGGTGGATTCCACGAAGACCAGGCAAATTCCAAGGCAGGTCTAATTGTAAAGAGGTTCATTAAGCAGACAGGAATTGATTTTTAGAATCTAGGTAAAACTCTAAGGAAACTATAATCACTTTCTGTGGAATAAGGTACAAATACCAATTTTTTTGACCTTACAGCTTCATTTCCACTTGTCTTAATAAGCACCGACAAAG
>Ga0181355_1001398_pt1 | contig 10618 bp, 7 predicted proteins | sample Fa13VDMM15DN_FD_130099 | JGI IMG/M metagenome (GOLD analysis project Ga0181355, IMG submission 130099) | Freshwater viral communities from Lake Michigan, USA - Fa13.VD.MM15.D.N | ecosystem: Environmental > Aquatic > Freshwater > Lake | place: USA: Michigan | collected 2013-09-23 | reverse complement strand
TTAAATGAAAAGCAATTAAATGATTTATATGAAAAATCTCGAGCTTCCGTAAGAGATCTTAGATCAGCTGCTGAAAGACTTAAACTTGAAAAAGGCCTTACTGATCTTTCAGACCAAGCTTTAGATAATGCTAGAGATCTTAATGACGAACAAAAATCACTATTAAAAGGTCTTAGAAGTAATTTTGCAATAGAAGAAGAATTTCTTGATACCGTTAGAGCTCAAGTTGATGCTCAAAAGAAAATTAATGAACAAGTTGGCCTTACCGGAAAACTCCTTAAAGGAGTCAATAAAATCCCAGTAATTGGTGAATTTTTAAATGCTGAAGAAGCATTAAAAGCCGCTAATGCTGCTGCTAAAGATGGAGCTGGTAAGTTAGGAACTATGAAAGCTGCGGCTGGTTCACTTGGAAAAAGTCTTCTTACTAATTTGGTTGATCCTTTAACCCTTGCTGTTAGTATAGGAAAAGGATTTTTAGAAGCTGATAAACAAACTGGTGAATTAGCTAAAAACCTAGGAGTTACTTTTAATGAAGCTAGCAAAACTAGACAAGAATTTGCTCAGGTAGCTAATCTTTCTATGGATTCTAATGTAACCGTAAAAGGACTTCAAGAATCTTTAATGGCTGTTAATAATGAGTTAGGTACTTCTGCTAACCTATCTACAGAAGAACTAGAAACAATGACCAAGCTTAATAAACAAGCTGGTATATCTTTAGAAACTCAAGCAAAATTATCTACTATAGCAAAAGCAACAGGTCAAGAATATGATGAGTTTGTTGCTTCATTTCAAGGAGCTGCTAAAGCAGCAAAATTTCAAGCCGGAGCGTCCATTAATACTAAAAAATTAATGACAGATATGGCTAATGTTTCTAACCGTACTAAACTTTCTATTCAAGGTGGTGCCGATGGATTAGCTAAAGCCGCTGTATCTGCTAAATTAATGGGTAGTGATTTAGATAAAGTTGCCGGAATAGCTGATCAATTACTAAACTTTGAACAATCTATTGAAAGTGAACTCTCAGCTGAATTACTTTTAGGAAAAGATATTAATTTAGAAAAAGCAAGACAAGCAGCTCTAAATAATGATCTAGCTACAGTAGCTGAAGAAATTACTAAACAAGCAGGCTCAGCAGCAGAATTTAGTCAAATGAATCGTATCCAACAAGAGGCAATGGCCAAAGCTGTTGGCATGACTGCGGATCAATTAGCTGATACTCTTGTTGAACAAGAAGCTTTAAAAGCAGTAGGTCATGATTTAAGTGATGAAGAAAAAAGTGCATTTGAAGCTGCTAAAGAAAAATATGGTTTAGAAAAAGCATCCCAAATGTTAAAAAATGAGGGTATTAATCAACTCCTTGAAGAACAATCTAATCAAGAAAAATTTGCTGCTATAACAGAAAAACTTCAAGAAACTTTTGTTCAATTGGGAGACGCATTAATGCCTATATTTACTATGCTTGGAGACATAGCCACCACTATAATGCCAGCAATAAGTTTCATATTAGCTCCTTTAATTGAAGGATTTAGGCTTATTGGTTCACTTGTAAGTGGATTTGTAAAGGGATTAAAAGAAGGACAACCTGTTATGGTTGGTTTAGCAGCAGCATTAACCGCTATGTTAGCTCCAACAATAATGACAGCTATATTTTCAATATTTGCTTCATTAGCAAAAATCCCATTTGGATTAGGTATTCCTTTAGCTCTTACTGCTGTAGCAGGAATGATTAGTTTAGCATCCTCATCTGCTCAAAAAGCAAAAAGTATAAAAGATGGTGAAATTAACCCTAAAGGAGGACTAGTAGTCTCAGGAGAAAAAGGATCTATTCAATTAGATAAAGAAGATTCTATTGTAGCCGGAACCAACTTAAGAGGCAAAGGAAAATCCTCTTCAGGAGGAGGAGGTATGGATTCATCAGCAGTCGTAAACGCAATCGCTGAGTTACGTCGTGATATAAACGCTTTAGCTAACCGCCCAATAATTGTCTCAGTTGATGGTAAAAAATTAATTGAAGCAACCACAGGCGCCCAACCTAATACGGTAGGAGATGAAACTGGTAAAAACAGTTATCAAATGGCTTAATGTTTTAATATTTATAATAAAAAAATAATCATGGGAATATTAACTAAATTAACTACTGAAGGGTCTGCTTATAGTGCATACGATGGTACTAATCCCCCAGTAAATCCACTTGCAACTCAACAATCAAAATTACATGCTGATGGTAATGCACCTGGATACTCATTAAACGGGGCAAATGCTAACTTAGTAACTACTCAATACAATGGGTATGAGGATGGAACGCCAAACCAAATTCCACTCCCTTCACAATTAGATTTAAATGGTGTTATGCCATCACAGTATTTAGACAATTTACCTCAATAATTGAGATATGCCTCTAACCACTGTACCACCAGTAGCACCCTCAACTAATTTACCTCCATCAAAACAACAAAGTATTAGAGCTAGATTAGTAGAGAATGGGTCTGCTTTAAGTTACAGTAATGGATCAGACATAGATGTTAATGTTTTAGCTACTAAACAATCTCCTCTTCATTTTAATCAAGAAAAAGAAGAAGCAGGATATTCAGTAACTGGAGAACAATTTTCCCAAGTTAATGCAGCTATGAATGATTACCAAGATGGAACTCCAGACCCATTACCATTGCCTTCACAATTAGATTTAAAAGATCCTATAACTGCTGATCCTGAGTATAAACCTCTTTATGTTCCTGGGGCACAAACATATAAAGATAAAATATCAACTTTAATACAACCATAAAAATATGGGTTCTTTTCTTGTTAAATTATTAACCAATCCCGAGGACTTTCAGTTTTATGCTGGAAATTCTGAAGGCCAATTAGGAAGTGTATCTAGTCCTACTTCTTTTGGTCAAAAAAGTATTCCTTTTGGAAAAGACAGACCCGGGGGAGGTTCAAGCAAACAACCTTATATAAAAAAACCTGTCCAAGAAGAACTTAAGAACCCAGCATTTTATAGTGATTTTTTAATTCGTGGTGGAATTTTAGCTCCATTATCTGCTGCTGAAGATGTAACTCGTTTAACCAAATATTTTACTGATATAAATAATCCCGCAGGTATTTTATTTGCTACTAAACAAAATATTTTATCTCGTGTAGGAGTTAAAACAGAAGCCACTCAACCAACCCCAGCATATTTAGGTGGAGCTTTAAATGAAGGTGTTTATTTACCTACTTCAACATTAGCCCAAACTTTAGTAGGTTTTACAGGAACAACATTAAATAAACAAGGAATTGACCCAACAGGTCTTATTCCTGGGTTAGCTATTAGAAATTATCAAACAGCAGTTTATAGAAGAAATAAAAATCAAACAGTTGAATCTACAACTCCAAAATCTGTTCAAAGAAAGGTTGATAAAGTTAATCAAAGAATTATTAAAACTACTAATAGTCTTTTACAAACTCAACAAGATCTTGCATCCCAAACAGCATATAGTCCTTCACAACCTACTCCACTAGATTTTTCTGCTTTAGGAAATAGCAGAGTTAATGAAATAAATAATAAATTTAATAGTCAAGAACAACAACAATTTGAATCTGATGTTAAATGGGATCAAATTAAAGAAAGTCGACTAACAAAAAGAGTAAATAATTTAGAAGACGAATCTGAAGGATTACAAGAAGATTTATCTTCTATCATAGGAGGAAATTTTTCAAATCGCTTACTTAAACTTTGGGATAAATTTGGACTTAACCCAGATAATGAAAAAGCTAACAATGGTGCTACATTATTATCATATGGAGGAGGCCCAGGAAGTGAATTAGGACTTTTAAGAACTAAAATTAAATTTGCTACCTCTAATGATGGTGAGACCCCATTAAGAACAGGATACGTTATGGTTGATCCTTACGAAGGTATAGGCTATCTTAACTATTCCCCAGGTAATCCTTTAAAATATGGACTAGATACTATATTTGATGGTAAACAACTTTATTCTAGTGTATTTAGACAATATAAAAAACTTTATCCTTCAATTTCTGAAGAACAATATTTTGGTGTTCCTACATATTTTGATAATACTTTAGCTGGTGGGTATGATGGAGCTCCTAACATTCAACCGTGGACAGTTCAATCACCTATAAATTCTCCATTTTTAACTTTAAGTGAACAACAACTTTTTGTTAAACCTAAAAATTCAAATGCAGTAATTCAAGAGGATTTTAGAGTAGAATTAAATCCAACAGGAGACACTAATTACACATTTTTAAGTCTTTCTCCATCTTATAAAACTAAAGCAATGGAGTCTGATGCTGAAACCCAAAATCCATACGGTAGTACCGCTGGACGAGTTGGTCTTAGAAGCCCAGGCAGAAAAGGAAATATATCAAATTATTCTTTAGGTAAACGAGATAATCAAGGTAATCCTCTTGGGCCTGTAGATGTGATAAATGCTCTCCCTATTTATCGTTCAACTGTGGTTACTGATGATTGGAAAGTTAAAAATGATTTAGTTAAATTTAGGATTGACATCTTAGATCCTGATGATTTAACTAATAAAAATAAGTTCTTTATGCACTTTAGAGCATTTATTAATTCATTTGCAGATTCATATAATGCTGAATGGAATGCTTTAAATTACATGGGTAGAGGGGAAAAATTTTGGAGGTATGGTGGATTTGATAGAAAAATCAACATGTCATTTACTGTAGCTGCTTTATCTAAAGAAGAACTAATTCCAATGTACAGAAAATTAAATTTTTTAGCTTCTTCACTCTCACCAAGTTATACATCAAATGGGTATATGGGGGGTAATTTTGCTCAAATTACAGTTGGGGGCTATATATATGAACAACCTGGAATTATAACCTCTTTAGAATATACCATCCCAGAAGATTCTCCATGGGAAATTGGAATCCCTTTAAGTGATCCAACAACCGGAGAAAAATTTGAAGATAAAAATGTAAAAGAATTACCTCATAGAATTGATGTCACTTTATCATTTACACCAATTCACCAATTTAGACCTCAACTTATGGATATTGGTAGTAACCCTAATACTAATACTTCATGGAATGGATACCAAAATGGAAATCTCCCAGATCAAAATACATATGGTAAACAAAGACTTATTGCTTTAGCAGACGCTACTCTCCCAGCAAAAAATGCAAATAACTACGATAATAAAATTCTTGCTAACCCAGGAAATACCCCTCCTCAAAACTCAGCTCAAAATATTTCAGTCCAATCTAATCAACAAACTGGTATTCTTACAGGTCAACCCTCCACCCCAGTAGATCCGAATACAACATTAGGTAATCAAGGAGTTGAAGTTATAGGGTTATTTCAAACTAATGCTCTTAATTAATGGCTAGGTACGATAATATATTAATTGAAAAAGGTCAAAATGATCCAAAAAGAAGATACTTAAATGTAAAGTATCCTAATATTCCCCTTGGACCTCAAGATATCTATGTGTATACTTCATTAGGAGATAGATATGATGTTATAGCTTTAAATTATTATAAAGATTCTTCATTATGGTGGATTATAAACAGAGCAAATCCTAACCAAGATGCAGGTTCTTTATTCCCAACAGTAGGATCTCAAATTAGAATTCCTGCTCCAAATAGAATTTCATCTATCATTTCAGCTTATGAAATATTAAATTTACAAACTTAAGTTATGGCTAATATAATAGGACAAAATTTAGATCCTTATGTTATCAATCAAATAAATAACCGCCAAAATGTTCAGGGAAGCGGAGTTGATGGATATAGATCTGAAAAACAAATATCTTATTTAAATACCCGCAATGCTTGGGTAAAGCTAGCCTCAGGAGTTTCTCTAGAAAACCCAGCACTTTCAAATTTAGGACTTAAAGGAATTTCCTCAGGAATGGACTTAGCCAAAAAACATGTTTTATTTGGTGGGTCTTCAAGATTAGCTTCATCTGGTGAAACTCTTATACAAAGAGAAACATTTGTTGAAGGAGATTTTAGTGTCTATGAAAATAGTGAGTATGGTTTAGTTCCAATGCCTGGTATTTTAAGTGTAAATGTGCAAACCTTAAACCGAGGGTCAATAAAAAAAGCTACAGTTAGACTTAAAGCTAATAACAAAAAACAATTTGATATAATTGATGTTTTATATTTAAGACTAGGCTATACAGTTTTACTTGAATGGGGAAACAACAAATACATTTCAGGAAATACTATTAAAACAGTAGATGTCACCTTAATAGAAGACTCAGTAAGATTTTTTAGCTCAGCCTATGAAAACAATAAATCATATGTTGATATTTTAGGCCCTATCAATTATTATAGAAACAAATATGAAGGAAATTATGACGCTTTATTAGGTAAAATATCTAATTTTAATTGGTCATTCAATCCCGATGGATCATATGATATCGAAATTACTCTTATTAGTATGGGGGATGTGATAGAATCACTTAAATTAAATATTTCTACTGATAGAGACCTAACTGCATTTATCCTTAATGCCTCTTCAGGACAGGATACTTCAACTATAGAAAATGGAACCGAAGAAGATGCTGAAACCCCAGATATCTTAGAAGAAAACAAAGATGCTAATCTTATAGCATCTATGTTATGGACTTGGAAATGGGTAAATAAAGACAGATTAAATTATGAAACCTATGAGGATAGTATTTATATTAATCTTCCTGATACTTCAAATCCACAGGAAACTGTACCAAAATTTGTTGGAGCTTTTTTAGAACCAACCCAAGGTACTATTACAGCTACTACAAGAACATACGAATTTTATGCCCTTTCAGATGCTCCTATCCCCAATACTTCAAAAAATCTTGATGAGGGGGGATACGGATCAGTTACAAAAACTTTTCCTGCTAAAACAGGTCCTAAGGATGCAGCTGCAGAACAGCAAAAACTCCAACAAAAACTAGATGACAATGATAAAGATACAATAACAGTATCATCTGAATCTCCTCGGGGAACTATTTATACAAATTATGATGTTACTGTTGGATATAAACGACTTAAACAAACAGTGTCCTCTACAGAAAGTCCTTTAACAAATTTTGGAAAAGAAGATGCATGTTTTTTAATAACAAACCCTCAAAAACAATTTTATTTAAGGTTTGGAGCTTTATTAGAATTTATAGAAGGTAATGTTATGCCTAAGATTAATACTGATGAGTCTAATCATAATAAAAAACCTCCACTAATTAATATAGATGTAGATCCTTCTTATGGTCCTTATAAAAATTGGATGTATTCATTACCTAATCAAGTATCTTTAGATCCTAGAGTATGCATTGTTCGTAATGATGTTTTTAAAAAACAAACTGGTACTGCCAAAGTATACTCTAATTTGCAGCCTTTTAGAGCAGTAGATTATCGTTCTGATCTTAACCCAAATAAAGCATACATAACTAACATATATTTAAATTTTAATTTTATAATAGATACTTTAAATAATAATACTGATGAAAAGGGAAATATTAGTATATATGATTTTTTAAAAGCAGTATGTGATAGTTTAAACACTTCTTTAGGAGGAATTAATAATCTTGAACCTGTTATAGATGAAACTTCAAATACTCTTAAAATTATTGATTCAACCCCAATTCCAAACACCGTAGGGGGAAAAGATTATACTCTTCAACTATTTGGATATAATGGAAGTGAATCAACATTTGTTAGAAAAATTGATTTAAAAACAGCTATTACCCCTGAATATGCCGCTATGGTTACTGTTGGTGCAACTGCTGGAGGTTATGTTAAAGGGACTGAGGGAACAGCTTTTTCAAAATGGAACAAAGGATTAACTGATCGATTTAAAAGCGAATTACTCCCAGGAAACGAATCTTCTTTAGGTGAAGGATCCAACAATGAAGCTATTTATAATTATACTAATAAGTTTTTAGGCCCTGCCCAATCTAATGGCCTATGCTATGGATTTTCAGGAAATCTTAGAGCTGAAGAAGGTGAGAAAAAAAATCTTGCTATTAACCCTGACGCTATAGCTAACAATATTTCTGTTGTAACTGAATATTATAAGTATTTAATAGCTTCTAAACAAAATGAAACTGGAGGATCTATAGGTTTTGTTCCTTTTAAGTTAAATTTTACTATGGATGGTTTAGCTGGTATAAAAATATATAATGTTTTACATATTGACACTAGATTTTTACCTAAAGCTTATGGCGAATCATTAAATTTTATAGTAACTGGAGTTTCTCATGAGATTAAAGACAATGATTGGGAAACTAATATTGAAACTACAGTAATTCCAAAATCAAATCCATCAACCGATTTAGTAATCTCTGAAGGAGCCATTCAAGAATCAATTAGTAGTGGGGTTAGTGGTATAAATGCTAATGATGCTCCTCTAGGAGCAAACCCTCCATCTTCCGGTTGGGAAATTCTCCATCCTAAATATCCAAATAGTACAACAGCCGGTAAAAATATAGATTTAATAATAGATGCATTTAAAGAATCTAAAGTAACAAATCCATATGCTATAGTAGGTGCTTTAACTGTAATTGGAAAAGAAAGTGGTTGGATTCCTCAAAATGAAGGGTTTAATTACTCTAAAGAAAGACTCCCAGAAGTATGGGGAGCTTTTTCTAAAACTGGTAAACGTGTTGATGATGGTGAAGGAAAACTTAATTATAATAATTTGGCTGCTAAATATGCTGGAAACCCAGAAAAAATAGCAAACTTTGTTTATGGTGTTAATACTTCAAATCCAAAAGGAATGAGAAAACCCGGTGAAGATGGAACCGTTTTAGGAAATAAAAAATGGGGAGATGGTTGGAAATATCGGGGTCGAGGTTTTAACCAAATTACTTGGAAATCAGCATATAAATCATATGGTGAAGAATTTGGTATAGACTTAATAAACTACCCAGATAAATTAAATGAACCTAAAATAGCAGCAAAAGCAGCAATTTCTTTCTTTAAAAAACGATTTAAAGAGGGGGGTATTAAAGACCCTATTAGTTATTGGAATAAATTTACATCTGTAGATGAGGCCTTGGTTTACTTTGCTAAAGCAAACTCAGGAAGTTTAAAAAATGATGCTGAATATGCTATTACTAAATCTAGAGAAAAAAGAAAATATTTTGATATAGTTAAAAAATAATTAAAATGTATTACCCAAAATCTCAAATAAAAACTAATTTATATACTAATGGGAGTGAACTAGTAACTACAACAAATAACCAACTTTATCAAGGATACTATTACGAAACCTCTAATGGTCAGTTATTTACTGGAAAAAATCCTCAAGATGGTCCTAATATTTTATTATCTCGTCAAAATTTAACTACATTATATGATCCAACAAATGTTTTAGATAATCCTGATTTTGATAATACTATATATTATTATAATATTATTGATATAAATTATAATGATGCTACAAATACAGATACTAATAAAGTTCGTTCAATTCCTCAATTTAATTTAACTCTTCCAACAGATCAAGATAAAATAAATGGTCAATTTACAAGATATTTTTGTAAAAAAAATAATGAAATAAAATATCTAGAAATTAATCAAGACACATTTAAAAAACTCCAAATTAGAGACTCTAAAATCGCTTGGGATTTATATACTCCTGTTCAAGTAATTTGGATAATTTCTGGAAACCAAACTCAAGTTTTTGCTTCAAATAAAGGAACTACCCAAACCATTGAAAATACTCTCCAATGGACTGGATTCACCCAATACTTCCAGGATAAATTTTTAAAATATTACTTGGGTTTTTAAAAATAAGTTAGTATCTTCAAAGCATGTACTGGCTGATAGAAGATCCTAAACATATTGAATTACTTGCAAGTTTAAAACATGATGTAGCTTATGTTGAGGTAATACCCAACTCACATAATTTACATGCTGTTGAAAATGATGTGTGTGCTTTATATATTCGTCCAAAAAATGATACAAAATGATACATTATTCCGGTAAACCATAGCGAAACAATAAATTCAACAATAGAGGATTGTTTAAAGGTATTAAACAGTATAAAATGTATTTACGTAAGGGATAGAAAAGAGTTTTTACATTATTTTGCTCTTAAGCATTGTATACAACCCTCACCCTCCCCCAATACGTATATACCACAACCAACACAAGCTCACACACAAATTTACAACAGGTATCCGGAGATACAAAATCTAAACACAATTGTACCGATCGTAAAACACTATGAGGTATGTGAGCAAAACTTTGCAAACTACGAAAAAATAAGATTTAACTCGTTTTACAATAAGGCGGCATTGGTGTTTAATCAACTAGAACGAGCGGGTATAAAAGTAGACCAAGTGTTATTTGAACAGTACTTTGACAAAGAAGCAAACGAGTTTATCTACACGCACTATAACTTAAACACATTAACAACAAGACCCTCAAACACTTTTAACAATATAAATTTTTCAGCATTAAATAAAGACAATGGAGAGAGAAAATGTTTTATACCGCGCAACAGTTCATTTTTGGAAATGGATATTAGTGCTTATCACCCTACCCTTCTTGCTAACCTACTTGACTATACTTTCGATAGCCTTGATATTCATGGGAGTTTCGCTACAATGTATAATGTGGATTACGCCAAAGCGAAAGAAATTACGTTTAAGCAACTTTA
>Ga0181355_1001396_pt1 | contig 10618 bp, 22 predicted proteins | sample Fa13VDMM15DN_FD_130099 | JGI IMG/M metagenome (GOLD analysis project Ga0181355, IMG submission 130099) | Freshwater viral communities from Lake Michigan, USA - Fa13.VD.MM15.D.N | ecosystem: Environmental > Aquatic > Freshwater > Lake | place: USA: Michigan | collected 2013-09-23 | reverse complement strand
GTGTCGGTCATGATCTCTTCCCCTATTTGGAATTCTACTGTGTCCCCTACTTTCGGTAGTGGGGTTCTTAGGTCTTCGATGGTTAATTTTATCATTGTTGCTGTTTTAATTGGTTATAAGTAAATGTACTAATTCCCTCCGTAGGAAAAAAACCTACACTCTCTCACGTACACGCAATATCTTAGTACTATACTATCTTCAGGGTCAGTTAGATCCTCTGTTATGTTTTAATTGGATAAAATTAATTTATAGTATTCCTTTATCGGTAATAAATTTATAAATACTCTCGGTGTTTTCCTCCGCCCATGTTATGGCTATTTCTTCCACATCAATACCCTTTCTATAAGTTAAATCTCTACCGTGGATATTTAAAGACATATGCATAGATTCATGCATTATTAAAAGAGCATCCCTGTATCCGTTACCCAATCTAATAGAATTTATAAAAATAAAGTACTTACTAGGGTCGTTAGGATAAACGTTACATAAACCAGCTATATAAGCATCTTTATAATTATCGTAGCATTTATCTCTAAGTAACCCATGTAATTTATCAACCCCGAAATACTCAAATATATCCTCAGATTTTTCCCCTATGATTAAAGTGTATTCTGGGTATTGTTTTGTTATTACACTGGGGTTCCCGAAATTTGATAGTTTTACAATCATATTATACATGCCAAAGGTTAATACCTTTATTAATATATATCTTAAAGAATAGAAATTTTATAAAACTTTAAGGGGGAAACGAATTCCCCCCTTTTCCCCAACTAACCAACCTATTCCTTTTCCGACGCCTCTTGAATGAATTTTTCGATTGCCCGGTAAACAATTCTTTCGATCGATGAAGTGTCGACTGTAATTCCTCCATCGATTGTGATATCAAGTCTTCGGTCATAATCAACGCTTATGTCAAAATCTGCATCTGACGTGTCAACAATCGAGTCGACATCATCTTCGATTTTACTTGCGATCTCTTGTGCCAACTCCTCCATTTCCTCACTCGTAGGGTTGAATTTTCCTAGGGTCACTTCCTCTTCTTGCTCGGGAACCTCTATTGACTCGAGTAGTTTTGTAACGTCCTCTTTCGAGAAGATAGTAGGGAAAGAGCTGTTAACTAATTCTCTTGCTTGATCTAATGTGCGTTTTTCCATTTTGTATATAGTTTTAATTGGTTATGAAGTAAATGTACAAATCCCCTCCGTAGGAAAAAACCCTAGGCACAAAAAAAATCCCTGGGGTTACCAGGGATTTTAATTTAATTTATTGGGATTATCTCCCGAAATAATCTCTAACCTCTTTTGCGGTAAGAAGTTCATATTCAGCATAACCATTCGTTAAAATTAGAAACTTTCCGTTTGGTATGGTGAAGACATAACTATCGTCCGGTACTTTAAAATTATCCCCTATTTTATAAAGATCGAAAACCCCCTCGCTAAAGCAAGCAAATTCAGAAGTATCTCCCATAGCTGGAAATACCTGTATACTTAATTGAGTGGCGTAATCGTCTCCATACACATTGTCTTTCGGTACAAATTGTTCTAACTCTCGGAGGTAAGCTGCCTCTGATGGGCTATTTATAGTACCGACTCCGAATCCGCCACCGCCCATATCGGCTATACAAATTACCCCGTTCCTGTAATCATTAGAACCTTCTCTAAAACCTGCATTAATGTTAGGTGCTCCAATTTTTGGATCTCCTCTGAAAGATTCAAATTGTGCAATGTATTGTGTTTTTTTCATTTTTATATAAGTTATTAATTTATTGGAATTATCTCCCGAAATAATCTTTAACCTCTTTTGCGGTAAGAAGTTCATATTGGCCGTAACCATCTATTAAAGTTAGAAACTTTCCATTTGGTATGGTGAAGACAAAACTATCTTCTTTGGCTTTATAAGTCTCTCCTGATTCATGAAGAGTGAATTGCTGATCATCAAAAGTAACGAAAGAACCTGCATCACCATAATTTTCAAATACCTCTATACCTATTTCCTCCTCCTGGAACTGTTCTAACTCTCTGATGTAAGCTACATCCGAAGGTGAATTTACGGTACCAACTGCTAATCCGCCACCGTCACCGTCAAATATACAAATTACCGAGTTCCTGTAATCATTAGAGCCCTCTCTAAAACCTGTTCCCATTCTTGAATCTTCTCTGAAAGATTCAAATTGTGCAATGTGTTGTGTTTTTTTCATTTTTATATAAGTTATTAATTTACCTATATATCGTTTTTTTTTAGAATTTTTTGGATTCTAGAAAACAATATGGTCTATGGCAAATTCACCTGTAAGCTCCTCATTGAAAGTTATTTCATAGCTAGGGTCCATGCCAGAAGAGATGATATCCTCAATAAGAGCTTCAAAGGAGGAAAATGATTTTTTGTAGTAAGCTGAATCTAAAGAATACATAAGTGATGTTTTAATTGGTTAAGACAAATATACAAATCCGTGTCGTAGGAAAAAACCCTAACCCCCTATTTTTATTTTTGTCATAGGGTTTTTTCTTACATGGGGATTTTGTATTTTTGTGTTGGTGCCCTACTTCAGGCGAAATCCCCTCCACAAAAAAGGCCCTCGTGTGAGGGCCTTTTGGAGAGGCTTGGCTTCTTAAGAAGCCATTGTGTCTGCTAAAGCAAATAGCTTCTGATTGATGTCGATATCCATTCGGAAGTTTTTCACCTTTCTGGCTTTTCGGTCTCTTCCGTTCATTGCTTGATATTGAAAATCTCCGCTTAATAGTTTTTCTTGAACCACATTGAATACTGACCAAAGGTCTTTTCCTTCATCCTCTTTTCTTGTTGGCTCAAGAATTTCGTTGATGTCGAAAACATACCCTTCGAATTGTTCTTTTGTGAAACGAATCTTAAGAGCTTCGGTAACGAATTCTTTAGTCTTAACTTCTCCCAATTCCACTGCTTTCATTTTCTTGATTGACTCGACTGTCAAAGGAAGTTGCATAACCATCTCTTTGATTTTGATTCGAAGTTCATCGAAAGAGTAACCAGTGTGGCGGATGTTTACGTTTTCGAATTCTTGAGTTGCCACTACAAGACCGTTTTCGCAAACCAATCTGAAAAGACCTGCACGGAAGACAAAAGAAGAACGTCCGTCGTGGGAATTTGTTAGAAGAATTTGTGGGTAAACTGTATCACCATCTTCTGAAGTGATAACGATATTTTCATTTCGGAATACAACCAAATGCTTTTGAAAGCCATCAGACTTTTTGCTTTTGATTTGTTTTCCATCAATAACACCCCATCCGAGTTTTGCCATGTCTTCCATTACCCTTGAAGTAGGGATGTGGGTGTAGTGACGGGATAGGCTTTCAATTCCTTTATCTGCAAAGATAGAAGGAGCTTGAGCACGTAGTTGTTCCTGTGTAAGGAATCCTGAATTAGATAAGTTTAGCATAGTTAATTGTTTTAATTGATTTACATTACAAATATACTTATCATGTACGTAGGAAAAAACCCTAGGGAGATATTTTTTGCGTAAAAGATAAATCTTTTTATCCCCTATAATAAAGGGCACCAACACAAAAATACAAAATCCCCTTGTATAAAAAAACCCTAGACGCACAAAAAAATCCCTGGGGTTTCCAAGGATTTTAATGTAAAATGTGATTATCCGTGGATTACGTCATTCAAAGCTTTATTTACCATAGTAATACTATCTACATAGGATTCGCATTCCTCTGTAGATCTTCCAACTTTTTTTATCGTTCCCGGATAAGAAGAAATAAGTTCTCCTAAGTCTTTCAATAGAGAATGATTCACATTAAGAATTTGGGTTAAGCTCCCCTTTGGGGGATCTAAAGAAAGTAAAAAATCTAATTGCTGTTTAGTGTGGCATCCATTTTCAATAAAATTCGATAACATATCTTGTTTAAATTCTTCATCGTCAATAAACATATCAGAAGCTTCTTCTCCTTTTATTCTCTTTTTAAAAAAATCTTTAGCCCTTTGTTTTTTATCCAACTCTATTCTAGATCGAAGCTCATATGGTGTTTTATAGTCTGACCAAGACTCATATTCGTATAAGTGTTTCATTTTTTAGTTTATGTATATATCATTTTTGCTATTATAAAAATACACATCCTCTCCGTATAAAAAAACCCTAGGACACAGAAAAAAGGAGCAAACCATGCTCCTCTTTCAATCAACCAACCAACCAAACTAATTTCTTTATTCTAATTCTTCAGACTCCTCCCATTCTTTTTCGTCAATCTCATCAGGGGCGGTAAAGAGCTTAATTGCTCTTCCCATGTCTAGTTATTTTTATGTTTGTCTTTCCTAGTGTACTTCTTCTTATTTCGATATACATTAGGCCTAGTTGCCATTCTAATTTCTTCCTGTGTTATCTCTATTGTTTTCATTTTTCCTTTGTTGATTGGTTATGAAGTAAATATACTTACTACTCTCGTAGGAAAAAAACCTAATGGCCAAATTGGCCTCCGCGCTGAAATATTTCCCCCTCTTTATATTCAGAATTCTCTGTTGTCAAAATGTGGTGGATAACTGAATCAGTAAGAGCGTTGTAGATCCCCATTTCGGTATCGTCGAATTTGTATCTGCTGTACCCTCTAGAAGAGTCCTCCATAAAATCTCTAACCTCTTGAACCGGAGCATCTGGAACGTTATCCTCTATCAAGTCTAAGAATGAACCATAGAATGAAGTAATTATAGTATCCCCTTCTACCTCCCCTGAGCCATCGCACCAAGAGCAATCTTCATAAGTGTCTTCCTCTTCATCCTCATCGTACCCAGAATCTACTTGTCCATCCCCTCCACAATGTGGGCACCTTCCCATTTCCACATCTATAGCATTACAGTTTCCATTATTACAGAATTCATAGAAAAGTCTTGCCACTGCTCGGATAAGTTCTCCGTGGATAGTACCGAATGATCCGGATGCAGGAACTAACTTTTCCCATAGTCTATCATGTTCTTCTTGGTAAGCTCCGTCGTTGTTCCAGTAGCTTTGTCCTGCTGGGGTGTTTCTTTTTTCCATTTTGTCTTTTGTTTAATTGGTTAAGATAAAAGTAATGAATCTCCCCGTAGAAAAAAACCCTAGGGGAGATTTTTTTTGAATTTAATTACTCTTCTTCCACCATCGAAAATCCAATTTTTGCTAGCATGTCCTGATAACCTGATTCATAATAAATGTCATCTCTTGCATCCATAGCTTCGGATTCCCCCGAATTGGCTAAAGTTTCTGAAAAAGCATGTGCCATTACTTTCTCCATATCTTCCACTATGGCTTTAGCTTTTTCTAGATTTTCCTCTGGTCCTTGGATTAGATAGGAGTTGCTTAATTCGATAAATTTCATATGCGTATGATTAATTGGTTAAGATAAAAGTAATGAATCTCCCCGTAGGAAAAAACCCTAGGGGGAGATTTTTATAAGAAATTTACTTCTCCTTCCTGGTCATCTCTTCCACCTTCTTGGCCAACTCGTCAATGGTCATCATTACGAACCCTGCTGTCATGATAGGTCTTTTGCCATTCCCCTCGGCTTTATCAATTTCCGCGAGCATGTCTGCCATTACTTTCTTTAGACCTTCTTTGATCAAAAATCCCTCAAATCCATTGAACTTTTTCATATGTGTATGTTTTAATTGGTTATGAGATAAAAGTACTAAATCCCCACGTAGGAAAAAACCCTGTCGTGAACTTTTTTCTCCCCTATTATAACAGGAAAGTTATTCTTTGGACAATGAGTTCCGGACATTCATCATATTTACCCTCCATCCATTCTTTTACAAGTTCTCTAAACTTAGTGTTATTCTTGGAATTGATCTTAGAGTCTTTTGCCTCCTCAAAATACCTTTTACAATCTATAAAGGAATTTAGCTCATGGAGCATAGATAAAATAGTTACGTTCATCGGACTTGTGTTAATTGGTTATAAGATAAAAGTAATAAATCCCCTCGTAGGAAAAAAACCCAGGAGGGGATTTTTAATTTAACCCCTTTGTGATGCCCAGCTTAGGTTATCCCAGTCCTCTCCTTCCTCTGGTGTGTAATAAGCTTTAGGGTCTGGTTTTACAGACGGAGCATTTCTTTTGATTGGGGAAGGAAACTTTGATGGAGTAGTTTTAATTCCCGGAGCTGTTTTTGTTTTTTCTTTTGACATTGGATATGTATTAATTGGTTATGAAGCTAAAGTACGTAAAAAGCCCGTAGGGAAAAAACCTACGGGCTAACTTTTTATTCTCCCTAAAATTCTCGGGATGCGGTACCGTGGTAGTTACCAAGCACCAATTGAATGATTGTATATCCTAGCGCTATGACTATGGTTGCACCTAAAACGATATTGAATGCCTGAGCTGTTCTTAAAATTAAGATTTCCGTTGTTTTCATTTTATATGTTTTAATTGGTTATGAAGCTAAAGTACAGCATTCCCTCGTAGGAAAAAACCCTACGGGATAGAAATTTGAAGCACCTGTACAAATGCCATTTTTTCGGTTACCCCTTCAGGTGTTAAGTGACCTATAACATCATTAGTTACCGGGGTGTCATACGTAATTTCTCCATCAACATCAAGTACTGCTAATTCGTACAGTCCTGCTTTTCCGCCGTAAGAAAATGAATGACGCACAACAGATACACCATATCCGTTTTCAAACATCATGCGAGCAGCAACCCCATTCATGTGGGAGTTAAGTTCGATAAATTTTAAATCTTTAAATGTTTTCATATGTGTATGTTTAATTGGTTATGAAGCTAAAGTACAATTCCCCTACGTAGGAAAAAACCCTATAGCAGTAATAGTTTAAATTATTTGGGCCCGTATTTCTTTTTAATTCTCTCGAATGCTTCTTTGGTTACTAGGGATTTTTCAGTCTCTGTCAGGGAATCATAATTCCATTGAATCTGATTGAATGAATAATCAAGAAGTTTTGCTACGGATTCTTCAATTTCTTTTTCCATTAGGTATGTTTAATTGGTTATGAAGCTAAAGTACACAAAAAAACCGTAGGAAAAAAACCTACGGTTTAAAATGTTTAATTAAGATTAATCTTTAATTACTGCTTGATATTTATTACCTTCAGCTTTAACTAAAAATTCTTTGGTGTTTTCATTCATTAACCAAGCTTTTGTAATTGAACCTTTGTATCCAGAATTTGCTTGATATTCAATTTGCCATTCTTCGTAGATTTTATTAAAACCTGAAGATAAACAACCTCTAAATGGATTTTGTGTTTGTGTTGGGTGGAAAATTGCTTGATGATTTCCATTTTCATCTTTTCTATGACCAATCCATAATGGAGTATTTTTGTTTTCTTGATAGTGACCTTTTCCATTTTTTAAATCCACATAGAATTCAATAATTTCCATTCTTGTAGCAGAACCTTTACTAGCTACAAATTCTGTAATCTGTCTTTTAATTGTTTTTTTCATTTTATATGTTTTAATTGGTTATGAAGTAAATATACGAATCTTTTGTGTAGAAAAAAACCCTATCCCAATCTTTTTCCAAAAACTATTTTCACCCTAGGGTTTTTTTATACAAGGGGATTTTGTATTTTTGTGTTGGTGCCCCTTTCTATCCGGCACCCTTGGGCCCACTAGAAAGACCCCGCGTGAGGGCCTTTCTTTGGTGGGGTGAAGTCCTAGGATTTTAGGACTTCGTGATATTCTTCTAGTCTCAAAGCCATTTCAGCTGCTCCTCCTTTGATGCCAAAGTACCATTTAACATCACTGATTTTCCAGTTTCTGTGTGGTTTAATTCCTTTGGAGTAGAGCTTACAATCTCTAATTGATAGTAGGAGATTCCATACGCCAGCTGGCATAGGGGATCCATTAACATTTAGGTTTTGACCTAAATCGATTTGGAATTTTGTTCCTTCGATTGCTTTTAAAAATTGTTCCTTGTTCATGTGTATATGTTTTAGTTGGTTATGAGATAAAAGTACAGCATTCCCGCGTAGGAAAAAACCCTACGGAGAAGTAATTTATCAACAAAATGAAATTTCCTCTCCTGCAATTCTGATCTCTGAGATTTCGCTGATCTTAAATTGAGTGAATTTAGAGGACTTTAGATCTTTACGTAGAACGTTCTTAGCAATGGTTAGACCTTTCGAATTAACTAATGGGTAAATTCCTTTGGCAAGGACCTCTTTTTTCATTCTGAGACCAAATACGTAGATCTCTCCTGTCACATTATGAACCTTAACCCCTTTTGTGATGGTGGTGTAAGCATCTATTTGTCCTTTGCTTCGATTTGCATTTGGGCTTTCTAAAGATTTGATCAGTTCAAGTCTTGCCAGTTCTTCAATCTCGGTTGTCCCTGATTTTCCCCTTAGGAATTCTATATCCTTTTTCTTTGCATTGTCTAAGTTTGCACCTATGTTAACAATGTTGTTGGATATCTCCCCATTTGAGTTCTGGTACTCCCTAATTGATACCATAGTAACTCCTGTAGGTGATTTGGCAATTGCTCTTTCCATGTTGGCAATTACCTTTTTTGCGATCTGTGAAATTTCCATTGTGTCTTTTTTGGTTGGTTATGAAGCCAAAGTACACAAAAAACCCGTAGGAAAAAAACCTACGGGTTAAAAAGTTTTATTCTTCTCCGTCAAAGTCCTCTTCGTCCTCTTCATCCTCAATCTTATCTATGTACTGCTGAATCCCCATATCGTATCCTGAAGCATCTACCCAGTTTTTAAGGTGAGCAACAATATAACTATTTGCATACCTTTCATGGGATGTTCCCATTAGCCCTTGTTCAATAAGATCTATAGCTTCGTTTAATTTGACCTGGGCCTCCATAAGAAGTTCTATTCTTTCTTCTTTTGGGGTATTTGATCCTTGAGGACCATAATATTCGTACACCTTTAGATTTTTCATTTGTTTAGTTTTTCTCTATATATCTCTACGTGTGTACGCTTCCCGTGTACGAGGGCTCTCGGGTGTTATCCGTGCCTGCCCATATAGTATCTTATTAATATAGTGTCTATAGGAGGGCAAAAGAACCTTTGATCCTTCTGTAGTGTGTCAATGCTTCTTTAAGTCCTTTAGCCTCTAATATCTCTTCTGCAATCGCCAAATCTTTTTTCTTCATAGTATCTAAAGATGCTACGGCTTCAAAGAAAGATTTTCCCCCTGAAAGGTCTTTTAGTATCGAAAGGGAAGACGCAGGAGAGATAGAATCCTCATGTGCGATTCTTACTCCGTTCCAAAACCATCCAAAGTGTTTTCTCTCTTTTGATGATATGACAGGGAGTTCTGTTATGGCTCGGATAAAACTCATGTGCTTACCTGTGGTGCGACTGTACTTTCCATTCTCTGTCACTTTGCCATCTTCTATAAATCCAACCATAGTAGCGTAGCTTTGGATACCAGCATTCTTCATTTTAAGATCATCATCAAGATTAACCTCTACTAATAAATTTGATTTGATCGAAAGTCTAAGTTTCATGGGGTGTGTTTTAATTGGTTATAAGATAAAAGTACTAATTCATTTCGTAGGAAAAAAACCTACCTACAAAAAAGGTCCCGAATAATAAATGCACCCTAGTGCCTAACATTAAAATCCGGGACCTTCTAACCAACTAACAAACAAAAAACAAAAAATGTTCAAATCAAATATAGGGTTATATACGTAGGAAAAAATTATTTTCCTGCTATTGTTAAAATAGTTAAATCTATTAGTGCATCTGAATCCCATTTCAGTGGAAGATCTTCCTCTATCTCAAATGCCCATCTGCAAGAATCTGGATAAAGATCATCAAATATGGCAACTACTTCATGATAGGTTCCAAAGTCATGAGGGCATGATTTTATTTTTAATCCTCCCCCTTCAGGTGGATCCCCAAATTGTCTTTTTAGCTGGTTAATGTATGCCCTACATTCAACCCTTGATCTTTCTAAATACCCTATAGATCCTACTTGCGAGCAATCCTCATCAAGTGGTACTGGTCCTAGATAAAGTTCATCCCTCATGACCTAGTTATTAGTTGATAATTTCATTCTTGCGATCTTCTCCGTCGCGGTAACTTTTCTCCCCGTAGTCAATTCTATCCTAAGGTTTTCTATCTCATCTAAACTTTCCTGAATTTTTCTCTCTCTGAAATCATTTATGTGATCTAGAAAACTCGGCAAATCCCCAGTGATTGCGCTTATCATAAATAGCTGAAGATTTGATGCTATGTTTACTAGCATTTGATCTTCCAATTCTACTCCTCTATCTCCGATTTGTTGGGATAGTGCTTCGATTGCCAGGATTGCTTTTTCGTGCTCTGATAAATTCATTGTGTATGTTTTAATTGGTTATGAGATAAAAGTACTAAATGATTTCGTAGGAAAAAACCCTAGATGAAATGTTTTTTCCCGTATAAGACTTCGCTAATTCTTTTAACTGTTTCAAATTCACTGCCCAGCTCTCTTTCAATTAATATTAGGGTTTTTTCTATACTCTCTTTTGTATACCTAGAATAACTGGTTTCGGTCTTAAGACTCCAAGACTCCCCATCATATTCATCCAGCATTTTTACGAGTATATAAATTGGGGTATTTACATTCTGTACTACTTGACCTCTAACATACTGATTAGAATCTTCGGCTAGGGTGACTAGAATTTCCTGGTTCTCGGTCTCTCCTGCTAGGGCTATT
>Ga0181355_1001393_pt1 | contig 10638 bp, 16 predicted proteins | sample Fa13VDMM15DN_FD_130099 | JGI IMG/M metagenome (GOLD analysis project Ga0181355, IMG submission 130099) | Freshwater viral communities from Lake Michigan, USA - Fa13.VD.MM15.D.N | ecosystem: Environmental > Aquatic > Freshwater > Lake | place: USA: Michigan | collected 2013-09-23 | reverse complement strand
GATGAGAACTATGTAGAATCTCAATGTGATGATAGAATTATCTTTGGTATTCCCAATGAAGAAGTATTTTGGATTGAATTGTGATTGGTTATAATCGTCTAGGAATAAATGGAAGATTTGGAAATCAACTCTTTCAATATGCTGCTCTCCGTGGGATTGCATCTAAGCATGGATATGAATGGTGTATTCCCGAAAAAGGATCGAGATCTGCAAACTACGGAATTCATCATCCATTTAAACTGAAGCACCTCAGAAATATTGGTGAAGTATCTTATCCAACTAGAGATGAGGCACATTTTCATTTTGATGAAGATCTATTTGAAAATTTTACAGACAATACAAATTTAGATGGTTATCTTCAGTCAGAAAAATACTTCAAGCACATTGAAGATGAGATTCGTGAAGACTTTGAATTCATTGATGAGATTTTGAATCCTTGCAAAGAATTTATTGGGCAATTTGAGAAACTAATTTTTCTTCACGTTCGTCGTGGAGATAATGTGGGTAGAGAACATCTACATCCAGTTCCCACCTTTGAGTATTATCGTAAATCCCTGGAACATTTTGATGATGATACAATGGTTTTGATTTGTAGTGACGATGTTGCTTGGTGTAAGGAACAAGAATTTTTCTCTGGTGAAAGATTCTTAATCAACGAAAGCGTACAACAATATTCTCATAAGTGTGTGGAAGGTGATGGGGTTTACAGAAATTCATTTATCCCTTATACTGATCTATGCTTGATGAGTCTTTGTAATGGTGCTATTATTTCCCCCAGCACATTGAGTTGGTGGGGAGCATGGTTACAAAACTCCCGCACAAGTCCTGTGATTACACCAGATCCCTGGTTTGGTCCAGAACTTTTAAAAGATAACGACACTAAAGATTTGCTTCCCAATGATTGGATTAAATTATCTTGGTAGGATGGGGCAACTGGGAAACCAGATGTTCCAATATGCAGCTCTCAGAGGCATTGCTGCCAAACGTGGATATGGATATACCATTCCAGAGCATAACGAAAAGATTAAAGATTCTCTTGGCAATATCTTGAGGATTGAGTTGTTTGATGTGTTTAATATTCATCCAGAACAAACTGGATATCTATTAGCTGATGGTATGAGATCTGAAGTTAATTTTTATTTTGATGAAGATCTTCTTGAGAACTGTCCAGACAATGTTGCCATTGTTGGGTATTTTCAAACTGAAAAATATTTTAAACACATTGAAGATGAAATCAGGAATGAATTCACATTTAAACAAGAATATCTAGAATCATGTGAACCACATAAATCTCAAATGGAGGGATCTATTGCACTTCATATTCGTCGAGGTGATTTTCTGATTAATAATCTAAATCATCATAATCTTTCTACGAAGTATTATGAAAGTGCATTGAAAGAATTTCCTGATGATCAGAATGTAATTATATTTTCTGATGATCCTGCTTGGTGTAAAGAACAAGAATTATTTGCATCGGATAGATTCACCGTATGTGAAAGTGGCAGTTCTTATGTGGACTTGTGTTTGATGTCAATGTGTTCTGATTTTATTATTGCTAACTCTACATTCTCTTGGTGGGGTGCATGGTTATCAAAATCAGCAGGCAAGAAAGTTGTTCACCCATCAAAATGGTTTGGACCAAATAATGCAAATAAATCAACGAAGGATTTGTTTCCTGAAGAATGGAGAATGATAAATGAAAACTAATTTAAAAAATGTGGATTTTATTATCCCACTGAGAATTGATACTGGAGACCGTTTAAGGAATGTAATTCTTTCGACATCTTATCTTTTGCATCACTTTGATTGTACTGTTACAATTAAAGAAGTAGATTCTGAGCGTAGATTTGAAACCTATGCTTTTCCTATTATTAAAGAACTTACAAATACTAAAAATTTAAATCATATTTTTGAACAAGAAACCAGAACTGATGACGCATTTCATCGTACAAAGATTCTGAACGATATGATTATGGAATCTAAGTGTGATATTGTTGTGAATTATGATGCTGATTTAGTTCTCCCTTTAGATACTTATACTAAGGCTGTAAAAATGCTTCAGGGTGAGTATGATGTAGTTTATCCATATCGTTATGGTAATCATGGTGAACGTAAAGTAAATCTTGGGTTTACAATTGAAACCAAAGATGATATGGATAACTTTAAAAAAAATGAGTTTGTATCTCGCTTTATTGGAGATTATGATTCATCTAAATTTGATGATCGATTCTTTTATTATCCAAGCAATCAAGGAGAAGGTTGGGCTGAATATGGAATGGTGCAGTTCTTCAACCGTAAAGTTTATCTTGATGGATATCTGGAGAATGAAGGATTTATTGCATACGCTCCAGAAGATTGTGAACGGCATCACAGATGGCAAACTTTGGGGTATAATATTGGTAGAGTAGATAACTACGCTTATCATCTAGAACATCAAAGAACTCAAAACTCTTGGTTTCATAATCCACATATGCAAAATAATAATGCTTTGTGGGAATACTTAAAAACACTTTCAAAAGAACAACTGATCGAATACTATGAGAACCAAGATTACGTTAAGGAGAGAATGAAATGACCTGGCATTTAGTATCGTATGCAAATGAAAAGTTTTTGGATAAGCAAAAGTCACTTCATGAAATTCATGAGGAAGAGTTTTGTCACCATCCATATAATCGACAATGGTTAGAAACAACAGATTTCTATGCTGAGAATAAAGAACTTCTTGATGCTCCAGTTGGAGCTGGATGGTGGGCATGGAAACCATATGTCATTTCACAGGCAATGGAACATGCTGCGGATGGAGACTATATTCTCTACTGCGATTGTGGAGATATGTTCTCTCCCGGTTTGAGACTGTATGTTGAAAATGAGATGAATAATACTGATGACATTTCAATGCTGTTGATCAGCAATAATATGAATGGTCAGTATACTAAACGAGATTGCTTCATTCTGATGAATTGTGACGATGAAGATTATTGGAATGAAAGCCAACTTGAGTGTGGATTTATGGTTTGGAAAGTCACTGATGCTACACGAGCAGTAATCGATGAGTGGCAAAAATATTGCTTAGATTCTCGTATCATTAATAATGATCTGAGCACCGAAGGAGAAGAACTGGAAGAATTTGTTTCACATAGAAATGATCAAAGCATTCTAACAAACCTTGCAATCCGAGATGGTCTGACTGTTGGTGGCTCAGAGTTTCGTAATTATGTTGAGTGTGATTATGATTATTGGTATGAACGCGGCAGTCCTGGATATGGTCGTCAAATCGACCAATTCTTGAATGCAATTAAAGAAAATGCATAGTATTGTTCTTACAGTCCATAATAAAGACTGGTTGATTGAAAAAGTTATCGAAGGTATCTATAAGTACACTGTAGAACCTTATGAATTGATTGTAGTAATTGATGGTTGTACTGATAATTCTGAAAAGATTATCTGGGATTCTCTAAGTGGTACGCCAGTTAAAAGAAAGATTGTTTATGCTCCAAACGTTTTTGAGACAAAGGCAAACAACCTTGGGATGAAAATTGCTGAAGGTGATAAGATTATTATCGTCCAAGATGATATGATCATTAAGGAACAGGATTGGAATACTAGATTAGAAAAACCATTTAGAGCCTTTGATGATGTGTTTGCTGTTACATCTAGAACAGCACATAATTGGGAATTTAATCCTAATACTCAGCATCTGGGAATGGAAGAGAATCTTGATGATTGCTGGTGTGATATTATCGATCATGTAGATCATGCTGATCGCAAACATGCCTTACCTCGTGACGTGTTTGCTGTTAGATGCTCTGTAAATCGTGGTCCGTTGATGATTGATCATGATGATCTGAAGAAATTGAATTATCTTGATGAGGAATTTGAACCACAGGATATGGATGATCACGATCTTTGCTATCGTGCATATAAGCAACTTGGTAAAATTGTTGGTGCATATTGGATTGATTACGATAGTGAAGATTGTTGGGGAGGAACCAGAGTTGAAACTGGTAGACCTGCTCCATGGCTTTTAAAAGCGCATCATAAAAATACGAAGATCTTTTATGACCGTCATAAGGATCTCATAAATACCAGAAGAATTGTTGAACATCGAAAGTTACTTTATGCGAATTGATATGGATAGGTGGGCTATCGCTCAGACTACAGAATTTACACATCATCAAGATTTGAGTAATGAAGCATATTCTCATGCTTCAAATATTGTTGGTGAATATCTTGAAATTGATTATAAAGAAGACTTTAAAGATAAGGTTATTGTCGAGGTCGGTGCCGGTCCAAGAGGATCTATTCTTTTAACTGAAGGAAATTTCAAAAGAGGTATTATTATAGAACCTTTAATTGATCGTTGGCCTGCTGAGATTCGTCAGGACTATGAAGCAATTGGAGTAGAAATTATTGCAGCACCTTATGAAGATATTGAGATTGAAGATCAAGTAGATGAAACTTGGTTCTTTAATGTTATTCAGCACGTTCTTGATCCCCAGGAACAACTTGAACTTGCAATGAAAACATCAAAAGTGATTAGAGTATTTGAAAGTATTGGAAGTGCAACTGACGAGGCACACCCACATTTCATTACCAAAGAAACATTTACTGATGTTCTTGGAGATTTCGGAAAGATTTACGAAGGGGGAAGTAATTCTGGATTTCATAGTGCTGATTGTTATTATGGTACTTGGTATGCGTCTGATAACGTTTAGTCTTTTTGGTAATAATCCTCTTTACTGTGAAGGAGCGGTAGAGAACGCAAGACTTGCAAAAGAAATTTATCCAGATTGGACTGCAAGATTTTACGTTGATTTCGATACCCCCGAAGAGTATGTTTATCGACTTAAAGAACATGATGCTGAAGTTCTTTTGCGTCAGAAGAATAGTGCCTATGATGCTTTGAACTGGCGGTTTCTTCCTTTCATTGATGACACAGTTGAAGTGTGGATTAGTAGAGACTGTGATAGTAGGCTTTCGTGGAGGGAGCGCATGGCAGTTGATGAGTGGTTAAAAACTGATAAAGCATGTCACTTAATGAGAGACTGTCATAACCATGGTTATACAATTATGGCAGGAATGTTTGGAATTAATAATGTTTTATATCATCAAAGGTATGGTAAGTTAAATCTTGATGTCCCTGTTCAATGTAATAGAGAAGACGATCAAACGATTTTGCAGAATCATGTTTGGCCTATGATTATCAATGACCATATATGTCACGATCATTGGAGTCATAATCACCCAACTGGCCAACCCACAACAAAAGCAAGAGATCATGTAGAACATGAACAGGCATATGGTGGTGTGGGACTTGTAAACTATGTTATGGGTGATGTTCGTAGACAATTGCCTCACATTTATCCTCACAATCAAGACAATAGGCCATTTCCGCAACATGAACCTATGGAATATGGAATTTTTGTTGGTCAAATTATTGATGAAAATAATCTTCCAATTATTGATACTGATGTGCGATGGGAGTATGAAATGAGAGGAATATCTTATGAGTAATTTTCATATTATTGGAACTGGTGGATGTGGTTTTCTTCGTGCAAATTATCTTCTAAGAAATCATACTCCAATCAAATATAAAGGTGGCGGTCCTAAGTTTCAAAATAGTTTTGAAACTTGGAATGAAGAGAATGAATTGATCTGGGACGCAGAAAGTCTTTCAAAGGAAGAAAGAATTCGTAGAGTATCTTTTCATTTTGATCTTGATCTAGATGGGTGGGTCATTCCGAATATCACGCACTCATACTTAAAGTATATTCCAGCGTTTCTGCAATTCTATCCAGACATGAAATTCTTATGTCTTCGTGGCAGAAAAGATCACTCAATTAAATCTTTAGCCACATCTTGGGGATATCGAAATCCTTGCTTTGTAAAAGACAGATCGATTGGGTTTGGACATAACCGATATGCTGTAAGTCAGTTTCCAAATTACAGCGATTCAAAAGATGAGTTTCATGCAACGGAAAGATATTGGGATGAATATTATCGAATTGCAAACGAATTGCAAGAACAATATCCAAAAAATATTTTGATTGTTGATGCTCCAGAATTTTTTGGTAATACTGAATATCAATTGTGCTGCTTGGGGTGGTTGGGAATTGATGTTCATATTGACAGTTCTCCAAAAGCAAAACAACTTCCAGTAGATTTTAATGATTGGACAATTAGTACAACACTACATGGTGGTCTTGGAAATAACTTATTTCAAATGGCAGAAGTTATTTCTTTTTGCAAAAAGTTTAATCTGCCAGATCCTAAGTTTGGAACGTGGGATCTGTGGAATGGTGGTAAATTATATCCTTCATCATATAACTCGGATAAACTTCTTGGTGGCCATGATGGAAGTCATGGTGATATGAAAAAGTATTTTCCAAATCTAAACTGGCAGAGAAATCTTTCTGCAACTTTTGATACAAAGTTTGTTATCAATGACATGTTTAGATTTGGCTCTGTGGAGAACCTTGATGATGTTCGTGATGCCTTAAGTATTAATAAAGGTAGTGTACCTGGAACAGTTTCATTACATCTAAGATTTTGTACTAGACCAGCAGATGATCATGTCAATGGTTATGTAGAGGATTCATTCTATGTAAAGGCATTTGAAAAGATTCCTTTGAAGAGTAAAGTTTATATTTTTGCTGATGATAACAACAAAGCAAAGAATAAACTCACATGGTTCAGAGAAAACTTTGATATGCATTTCGAAATATTTGGTGGAGATGCTTTTCAATCACTACAAAAGATGGTAGAATGTGAGTATCATATTTTGCATGTATCGACTTTTAGTTTTTGGTCTGCTTTCTTAGATTCGGATCAACCAAACCAAAAAGTATTTTATTCACAATCTTTTATTGATACGCACAGCCCAAATATGATTCCCTATAAAGAATGGCAGATGTTATGAACTGCGTAATTTATCTTGTCAGATCTACTGATGAAGATGTAGAAATGCTGAATCAATCTCTTTCGCTTTTGGAAGAGAATGTTTTGAAATTTACTTCGGATACTGATGTGCTTCTTTTTGTGGAAGATGACTTTCGACCATACAAAGAAAAGGTGCAAACTAATTTAAACCTTAAGTATTGCTTGGTTGAATTTGATGTACCAGATTATCCTAAAGAAATTGTAAATCAGATTCCAGAATTTTTTCCACACCCAACTCATGGAAATGGGCCAGTCGCCTGGGGGCATCCAGGATTTTCAATGGGTTATCGGCATATGTGCAGATTTTTCTCCGGAGAAATATACAAGCAAAGTATTATAAGAAAATATGATCATTACCTAAGATTAGATACAGATTCTTTTATACATACTCCATTGAATTATGATCTGTTTGATTGGGCTAAAAATAATCATTGTTATTATGGGTACATTTGTCCCGCTGTACAAACAGACAATCCAAAGGTAATTGATGGTTTGTGGGAATTTGTAAATAATTTATTCCCAAATAATATTCCTGAGGGTATGATGTTTTATACTAACTTTGAATTGGGTAAAGTTGATTGGTTCTTGACAAGTCCCTATATGGAATTGTATAATAAGATCGACGAATATGGTGGAATTTATACTAAGAGATGGGGAGATGCTCCTATTAAGTTTTTAGGTATCAATCTTTTCATGCCACATGAAAACATTCAACCAGTTACAGGTTTCACTTATCAACACGGTGCCGTATATCAAGTCTAATGGATCGAAATAAATCAACTTACAAATTAAAAGGCATTGGCCCAATCTATTGTATTAATCTTGATGGGCAACCAGATAGATGGAAATACATGGAGGACCAATTTAAATATTGGGAGATTGAAAACTACACTCGTATCTCCGCATATGATGGTAGAGAAGATGATCTGAGTGATATTATTTCTGGTCGCTATCCAGAGATGATGACTTCTGGTGAGATTGGATGCACCACATCACATTTAAAAGCAATCAAACATTGGATCGATACCTCCGATAGTCCTTATGCAATCTTCATGGAGGATGATTGTAATTTGGATCTTGTAAGGTTCTGGAACTTTACTTGGAATGATTTTTATGGTCGTATTCCTTATGACTGGGATGTAGTGCAGATTGCAATTATTTGCACTGGAGATCTTCATGTCAAATTGCATAAGCGTTTTGTGAATGATTTCTCTACTGCTTGCTATATGATCACTCGTCATCATGCTGAAAAATTAATGAGACATCATATGAGAGGAGAAAAATATAAACTTGATAATGGATGTAAACCACGTCCAGTTGCAGACGATTTAATTTATAATTCTGGCAATACTTACAGTATTCCTATTCTTCTTTATAAAATTGAATTAGGATCTTCAATTCATCCAGAACATATTGATGCATTCCATAAAGGAAATCATGATGGCCTTCTTAACTTCTGGAGTCAACGTGGTGCAGAAATGACTATTGAAGGTTTGATGGATTATGATCCTTACTTAGGAAGAGTTGTAGAAAATTCTTTTGCTCAACAACAAGATCCAAGTTCTTAACCAAATTTTAATTGACAAGTTTTTATATTTCATATATAATGCTGTGATGTTTCGCAATAAAACGAAAATGACTGTAACGACTAATGAGCACGGGCAACAAAATATGTTTGCTAGTGAACCCGTTATGTACATCTCTGATGAAGATGCTGCTATGATCGCACATGACGAACGTGCAGAGATTGCCAACGGACGCTGGGCAATGTTGGGTATCATTGCTGGATTTGTATCTTATGCAATCACTGGCAATTTATTTTTTGGACTTGCCTGATGAGTGCTGGAATGCTTGGGCAACTAAGTCTTGCCCTCCAACAACTTATAGAAGAGGGTGCCTGGTCTGATAATGATGAACTCAAAGTTTGTGTTGCAGGCACCCTAAAAAAAGATAAATTTATTGTTATTCAAAACACAACTAAACGAGGAAATTAAAATGAAATTCGGATTTACACCTGAGGCAGAGATTCTTAATGGTCGCCTCGCTATGCTTGGTTTTGTGATTGCAGTTGGAACTTATCTTACAACTGGCCAAATTATTCCTGGTGTTTGGTAATCAATTGAACATAATCAAGCGCCTCAAAGGGGCGCTTTTTTTTATAAATATTTTAGTGCTTTAAAGAGAAATAATGACTTTAGATCTTCATAACTTTTTTAAGTTTTACGACGAGAAAAATTCAAACCATGTAGCATCAGTTCAGTGGTTGGAAGATAATCTTCCTGCTGAGTTTCTAGACGATGCTGAATCAGATTGGATTGGTATGTTTAGAACTAAACCACCAACACCATCAGTATTAGCAGTTCCATATTTTAATCAAGTAGATAATTATCGTGATGCCCAGAGAACTTGTAATAGTTCTTCTTGTGCTATGTGTCTGGCATTTCTAAAACCAGGAAGCATCAAAGGTGATGACGAGTATGTTACAAAAGTTTTTGCTATCGGTGATACAACTGATCACGCAGTTCAAACAAAAGTTCTTGCTGGTTATGGAGTCAAATCGCATTTTAGTTATAATCTTTCTTTTTCTGATATTGATAAAAGTCTTGATGGAGGCAAACCTGTTGTTATTGGTATCCTACATCGGGGTTCTTTGTCTAATCCTACGGGTGGTCACATGTGTGTTGTGATCGGTAAGACCCCAGATGGTAAAGGTTACTTTGTCAACGATCCTTATGGTTCGTTGAATGATAGTTATACTGGTCCAGTAACAAATGGTAAGAAGACTACTTATACCAAAGCAGTTCTCAAGCACCGTTGGTGCCCAGGAGGTAATGATGGGTGGGGAAGGATCTTCGCCTGAGTTCAAGAAGAAAATTCTTGAAGAAGTAAAAAAACTCACAAATCACGGGAAGCATAAAGAAGCTTCAGAACTATTCCAAATTTATTTTCCAGATTTTCCAGGAGGCACAGATGGCAAGAATTGATCTACATAACTTCTTCAAGTTTTACGACGAGAAGAATCCTAACCATGTCAAATCAGTACAGTGGTTAGAAGATAATCTACCAGTTAAGTATCTTGAAGATACTGTAGACTGGGCGGAGATTTACAGAGGAAAAAAGGAAAGTGCGGTAACTGCGGTTGCCGCTAGTCCTACTGCCCCTGTAGCAGGTGGTGATGATATGACTATGACTGGTCTCAAACTTATCAAAGAGTTTGAAGGATGTCATCTCAAAGCATACCCAGATCCACTATCAGGTGGACTTCCAATCACCATAGGTTGGGGAACTACCCGTAAGAAGGATGGTTCATCATTCAAACTTGGTGATACCATCACTCAACAACAAGCAGATGAATTATTGATTACTCAATGTAAGAATCAGTTTCTTCCATCACTTCGCAAAATTCCACATTGGGGTGAAATGTCTGATGGTAAGCGTGGAGCACTTTTATCATTTGCTTATAATCTCGGTGCTGGATTCTATGGATCTGGAGATTTTAATACTATCACTAAACGTTTGAAGAATAAAGAATGGGACTTAGTTCCCGATGCGCTTTACTTATACAGAAATCCTGGATCTAATGTAGAAGCAGGACTTGCTCGTAGAAGAAAAGCAGAAGGTGAATCTTGGAAAAAAGGATAACCTATCAAACTAACAAAAATGAACAACAAAAAGGAAAATGGTATGGGACAACTAATT
>Ga0181355_1001392_pt1 | contig 10641 bp, 12 predicted proteins | sample Fa13VDMM15DN_FD_130099 | JGI IMG/M metagenome (GOLD analysis project Ga0181355, IMG submission 130099) | Freshwater viral communities from Lake Michigan, USA - Fa13.VD.MM15.D.N | ecosystem: Environmental > Aquatic > Freshwater > Lake | place: USA: Michigan | collected 2013-09-23 | reverse complement strand
TATAAACCCAAGAAGCACCATCTTGATAAGCTTCACCTTTAACACGTACTTGTGTACCATCATCAGCTACTAATACATCAGTATTACTGAACCAGTTTTCTTCCAAGTAGATTCTGAAAGGCATTCCACCAATACCAGGAGTTGTACCACCATCCGGAGAAGTTACAGATACACCAATACTTCTTTCATTTTCAGAATGAAGATCCCACTGATACTCTTTGTTGTTTACAGTAAGTGTGTTACCGATACCACCAGTCAATAATGATAATACATTATTTTCTTGTTTACCGAAAGCATAAGCTAAGATAGAACCTACTTTTTCAGGTTCAGTTAGATATGCATTTACCAAGTTGTTAGTTTCTTGAAGACCGCTAAAGTCTCTAGTCTGCTTAACTACTAGGGGGGAGATTAGTTGTTTTTGATTACTCATATTTATTTAACTGTTTAATTATTCTTTTTATGTAAGTTCCAATTTAATTTTAAAGAAGAAGTTCCTTTATCTATTTCAGATTGTTTTGTAACAGCTTTTGGTTTAGTCATTACATCTCTATGTGCTGATAAGGACACTTTAACTTTTTTAGTTATATCTGCTTCAATTTGTTTTTTGATTTTATCCATATTAAAACCATTCATCAGTAACCAAGCATAAGCTAGTTTATTCTCTTCAGAATTAGTTTTTTGTAAACCTGTTAACCCTTTTTTATCAGGAGTAGTTATAAAATCATATAACGCTTTAGAATCAGCTTCTTTTAATTCAAATCCTTTTAAAGAACGAGTAGAAAGAATAGTTTTTTTCATATCCTCTTGTTCTCTAATTCTTTCTTTTTCTTTAGCTTCTTGAGCAGCTTTTAAAGATTCTAACTTTTGAGCAGAAGTTTTACTTGATAATTCAATAAGTTTTTTCTGTGCAATTTTAGCTTGTTTCTCTAAAGTATTAGCTGCTAAATGATCTCTAGCAGAATCAACTGCTTCTTCTTGTTCATAACCCATTGCAATAAGATGTTCTACAACTACGTTAAATTGATTTTGACCATCTGTCATATCAATATCTTCATAATCTGAATCATCTCTAGATTCCAGAAAATCTTTAGCTGTACCTCCATTTTTAAGGAACTCCATTAATTCTCTTTCTTCTGCACCTAAAGATTCTTCATAAGCAATACGCTCTTTTTCAAAGTGATCTTTCATTGCTTGAGTAAGACCTTCTTCAGAATCTTCATACTCTGCATCTTCATCTAGTTTAAGAATATCATTCTCTGCTAGAAAAGCAATTGTATTAAAGTATTGTGTAGTTTCAGTTTCATCTTCTTCTACTTCTTCTACCTTTTTTCCTTTAGGTTTTTCCTGTTCAATATACTCATACTGTGTGTCAGTATCTATCTCTTCAGGTTCTGGGATGTCATTTACATCTTGAGGTTCTTCTTTAATACCATTGTCAATAGGAGCTTCTTTTTTAGATTCTCCTGTTTTAGTATACGTCTGTGTTTCTAGTTTCCAGTTCATATTTAGTTTAAATTTAAAGTTTGTTTAATTATAATCAAAGAGTTTTCCTTATAGAACAACAAATAAATCCTTATCCCTCGGTGTTTTCTCTACAATTACTTTGGTTTATTTTTAGTTTTATACTTAGCAATGTCTTTAGAAGCTGCTATTTTATCTCTTTCTAAGGACCTGTTTTTAGATGCTTCTGAAGATTCATGACTTAACTTCTGTGCTTGCATTACTTGTTTAGAAGCTATTTCAGATTGTTTTAAAGCAATCTTACTTTGTTCAAGAACATCCGGTGTACCATCATTATCAATATCTTTATCTTCAGAAAAACCTAAAGCTGTTAGAGTAGCAAGATCAATCTTGTTTTCTCTATCAAGTTGTTTATTCATATTCTCATTATCTCTATCAGCTTGTTTATCAGCAGCATCTTGTTGTAATTGAGCTTGAGCCATTTGATTTTGTTGCTCAGAAGCTTTTTGTTGTTCTTGCATACGTTTTTCTTCAGCAAGTTCAAGATCTGCAGATAAGCGTGAAATAGATTTAGTTTTATACATCTTAATAAGATCAGCAAATTTAAGAGTACCATTCTGCATTGCTGCTTGAGCAAGCCCTTCAATTTTCTGATATAAGATTTTATCTTCTAAACTATTAGATACAAATACACTATACTCACTATCAGCAAATTTATCCATATCTACTTCAATGAATATCCTTTGCATATCATCTAATATGTGATGTATCTTTTTAGATCCTTCATAAGCTATTTTAGATGCTTCAAGTAATTGTGTAAGTACTTGTTTCTTAACCTCATTGTGAGCATAAAAGTAAGGTTCTGTAATATAACTAGATTGAGATACAGCTCTTTCAATACCTCCTGTTGTTTCAGAAGAGAATGTTTGTCCTTGTCTTTGTCTATTAACTCCGGATAACTCTCCAATCATATCCTCAATCTTATCCATTATACTAATATACTGACCTACTGTTTGGCTCATAGCCATATCAATAGAAGTAAATTGGTTAAATTTAGAAACAGAATTTGGATCACCAGGTCTACCTTCTTCAAGTGAATTAACGAATGCAATACCTAGAGTATCAAAATTATACATCCATTGTGTAATATCCATCCCTTTACTTTTCGGGATCATAGCCATATCCATTACAAACTTTTTACCTTTTGATTTCGCAATCTCAGCTTCAAGTCTGTACCACATAATATTATATAAATATTGGTATGGTTTCATTAAATCTACTAAGCTAGTAGACATAGAGTTAGTTGCATTATATACTCTACCAACATAAGGTAATTTAGATTCGTATGGATTATCCATAGATCTAAGTTGATATGGTAAAGGGTTAATATCTAAGTAAAATGCATCTCCTACTTTAGTACCTTTCCATACTTCAGTAATCCATCTCCATTCTAATTCAGCACCTATTTCTTTTAAATCATCAGATAAAGAAAAAGATTCATCAACCATTGTGTCAAGAGGTTCACCTGTTTCAGGATCCATATAAGACAAGAATCCTACTTTTTTAAGTGATTTCCAAACAACTGTTGATACTGTATGATAACTTGATTGTGATCTATCAGCACTATAATTTACTTTATTATATGCGTCAAGGGATTCTTTTGTATATGCCCAACCTGGATACATTTGATTATTCAATCCATTAGAAGTAGAATAATCATTTGATTCTAATAAATCAATTTGTTCATTTGTTAAAAATTCACCAAACTCATCTATGATTTGACCTGTAGACATAAATCTATCTTCTCTTGCCCAATCACCATTTTCAATACATGGATCATCTGGGTTCTTATCAAAGTCAAAATTAATAGGATTAACTGTACGTAATCTAGGTTCTTTACCTACAATACCGATATAGTAACATTCTTCTCCTGCTACTAAAGCATGTTCCCAACCTTCATTAAAACGTAATTTTAATTTCTGATCTTCTTTTAAGTGCTCTAATATAGCATTACCTGATTCTTCTCTAATATCACGAAGCGACATTTTGATATATCGTTCTGCTTCTGAAAAAGATTGAGGTTGTTGTTGCTCTTCTCCAGTTTGTTGAGGTTGTGCAATACCAGCAGCTTTTTCAATAATTGAATTAGCTACTTGCATTATTAATTCTTTTTTCTTCTCTTCCTTAGCATCTACTGCAGCTCCATTCTTAGCAACTACTGTAAAATCAAAAGGTCTTGCTGTTTCTTCTCCTTTTAATAAGTTAATTTTAGCAGCAATAATGTTCATACACCTCATTTGTGCAGGTTCTCCTCCATTTAAAGAAGAATCTTTACCATAAGGATTTAATACATATTCTAAATCAGCAGGATCTATAATAGAGTTAATTAAATTATAATTAGTCTTTTTACGATATCTTGTTGTACGTCCATTAGTCCTACTTGAACCAAACCCTGCAATAGCATCAACACACTGCTCTCTCCAAGTTTTAGTCTTCTTAGATAAAGCTATTTTTTGTGCAGGTAATGCTGTATAGAAATTATTTATCATATCGAATTTCTCATTTTAACTGTTTTGTAAAGATTATCAAAGAATGGATCACGTACCGGTTCTTTAGTTAAATCTTGTATTTTCATTCTATGTGTCTGTTCCTTATGTAAGATACATAACATAAACGAGATTACTCTATCAAAGTTAAGCCCTTTCTTTCTAGAGTAAGCAATTAATTCTTTAAGTAAAGGTTTACTATAAATATTATGTAATCTAAGTTTACCATTACCTATCTCTGTAGTCAACCAATCTCTAGTATATACTTCTAGCTCATCTTTGATATGATCTGTCATGTGTATACCATAACCTCTATTTACACTACTGTTTTGAGTAGACTTTAAAATAGTAGGTGTAGTTGCTAACAAATGTAATGAATTTTTTTGCTCAAAGTGCATTTTTATTGTATTTTTCTCATTCTCATACAAATCTCTTGCATTGTAATGTAGTAGTAATTTACGTACATTTTCATGATGCTCTTTAGCTGTCCCAGGTCTACCAGTATATTCTGCAACTATCCAATCATACACACCTTCTTCTGTCATAAAGGTTTTATATATAAATGTAGAACCTAAAGACATAGAGTTTGCTGCTTCATTTTGGTCATATGGATCTGTTCCTGCAATATATAAACCATAAGGTATTTCACCATTTATATACACAGGATCCTCCCATATAACAATACAACCTTCCATTGCTTCTCCCTTTTTAACAGGATAATCTGCAGCACGTAATTCATTATCTAAGTCTGGAGTCCATTTAGTTTTACCAAACGAATCAAAAGTAATAGTTCCTTTTACACCGTCTATTGCAGGATCATTTAAAGATTCTAAATAGTTTAAATGTTCTTTTAGTTCTGTTGTAGGGAATATATTACCGTCTGTAACCATGAATGCTTCAGAAGGTTTGATAGGGTTGTTTTGTTGTTCTTCTTTATAAGGTTCTTTAGATTTAGCTTTTTTAAGAACATCTCTTTTTGTATTAATTTCTCTTTCAGCTTTCTCTAAATCTGTACGACCTTCACTATCTTTAAAATCATTTACAGCATAATGGTAAGGAACAAAGTATCCTATTTTTCCGGTATTCTCCCAAGTATCTTCAAAAGCTAAACAATCATATGACTCTGGATCATAAAATACTTTTTTAAGTGCTTCAGTTTTACCGCTTTCCATTTGTCCACCGGTCCCAAACATCCAAATAGTTCCTGTCTTATTCATACCACTATAAGTAGTATCTTTTAATGAACCAAGTACTTCTTCTAAATTCCCCATAAAACCTACTTCTTCAAGTAGAGTTATATTTGAACGAGTACCGTTACATGCTTCAGGGCTATCTGCTACAGATCTATGATATATTTTGGACATACTTCCTTTAGTACTCCAATTAGATCCTTTTTTAATTTTATACTTAGCAGTAACAAACTTACCACACATTAAACTACCATCGTATTTTTTTGAAAAAGGGGAAGGGTAAAAGATGCTGCCTTTTTCTTGACTTCCTTTTAAGTTATCTAATCCGATTTTAAATTTAGAAATAAGGTCATTTGAGTACTTACTATCAATAGCTGCAACCATTGTCTCTGAAGTATAAGGTGCTTTAGAGTTCTGTTGTAATAAAAAATCATCGTAATCTAATGCCCCATCAAATAAGAAGTTATGTGCTATCATTACTGTTGCAAAAAACGATTTTCCAGATCCCCGAGCTTCACAGTCAACTACATTTCTAGCAGCATTTTTATATAAAGGTTTACCTAAATTTACATTATGATTACGTCTAAGGTAAGTACGAGCAGGTTCAAACTTTTTAAGTTCTCCTTTAGAATCATACATTTCTTGATACGCTTCATTTGTTTTTGGATATAAAATCTTTACAAGCTCTAAATCTTTATTATTTTCCAATATACGGTTACAGGTATATACATCATCACCTTCAAATCCGGAAAATCCTCTGGCTTCAGTAAAGACATATCCTTTATCCCATTCCAAATCTCTAAGTAAAGGACTTCCTATAATTTTTTGTTTAGATGTACTTGATTTATTTAATTGGATAGACCAAAAATTAACATAGAAATAAGTTATTCCTGGCATCCATTTACCAGAACTCCAATAACCCTCTATACATTTCCTCTTTTCAGCTTTCCACCAAATCTTATACTCCCGGCTCAGAGGATTCAGATTCGGTACTACAGTCTTGAAATTTTCGTTTGCTATCCACATATAATCTTCTTCTCCATTCTATTTTTTGCAGCATACCTGATGTTTGAACAAACTTCCCAAAATAAGGAACCATAAACCCATCTTGTGTACTATCTTGAATTGTATTCTTTAAATCAGTATACATTGCTTCAACACAAGTTTCTAATACTGCTATTGGTAACTTATACTTTAAAGCTAATTCTCTATATACTTCTCTATCTATATTTGAGTTCATTAGAAATCCTCCCCATCATCTGATAAAGATGCTTGACCTCCGCCTAACGCTTCTGCTTCCATCTCACTAATACTCAATGATTTCTGTATACGATCGTAATCATCATATAACTTTTTAGTCATACCCATCATCTTATCTAAGGTATCTGCTGTACCAGGTACTTTTAATTGTTTACCTGTTTCTTCATCATAGTCGTAAGAATCCATAGTAAAAGGGGTATCTTTAATAAACTTAGCTCTTTCAACCATTTTATCATCCCATTCTCTAAGAGTACGTTGTGCAGGAGTATCTTGCAATTTACAATAGAAAGCAATCAGATTATCACAGTCTTTCTTATTCTTATCGTAATACTTTTTATCTCCTATGACATCACCACCAAGTAACTCATATTTATTATGTTCTCCTACTGTAGGGATATTATAATATTTTGAGTTAATATCTGTAGATAATGCAATGAACCACATTACTTTAGAAGATTTCTCTTTCTTCTTAGAACTGTCTTCATCATACAATACTTTAGTAGGACCTGCAGCTAATAACTGAGGACATACTTCCCAAAAAGATTTATGTGGTAAGAACTCTTCTACTATTCTCATACAATATTGAATTTAAAAGTTATTTCTTTAACCGGCACAACAAAGGAATTAACAGATAGTTCTTTACCATCTTCTAAGATAACACCTTTTTCTTTTAATTGTGTAAAGTAGTTATTTAAACCTGCTTCACTTATTTTAATATTCTCACGTACTATCTTTCTAGATTCTGTAGAGAATAATAACTTATTTATATAAATAGGTAATAAACCATCACTCTCTAATTTAAGATAAATAGTAAGTAATTCAATTAATACTTTTTTCTCTTTCTCTGTTAAAGAGAATGGCCCCATCCACAAATCTAAATAAGCTGGTACATATTCGTCTATTGTAATAGATCTAGATAATATTTTCATAAAGGTTGTTCTTTTAAGTAGTAAACTAATCTACCCCCACCATCTTTAGTTATAAATAGCTGATAATAATCTACTTTAACATTATTAACAGCATATAAACAATTCATATAACTTGAATCTTTTAAAGCTTCTTCAAAATCATCATACTTGTGTATTACTTTATAATCTGGCATTTATAACTTTAGTTGTAATAGTTTTCATTAATCTTGCTCTAGCAGCTAATTCACCTTTCCAGAAAAAATAAGGAGAGAGTACATAATTACCCTCAATTACCAATATTATTTTCTTATCAAGTAAACCTTTAAACGCTGTTGAATAGCTTCCGTTATTTAATATTTTCTCTCCCCCTAATTTCTCACGTATCTCTATTCTTCTACTAGGAGTTATAAATAAACGATTTGTATTATATTCTACTATAACACAAAGACTTAACATTAATCTGTACTCTGTTTGTGTACAATTACTGTCTAGTAATTTAGTTATAGAATCGAACATAATTACAAAGTCCTCTGTCTTAGGTTTTACGTAACTCTTTACTGTAGATTCCTCTTTCATAATACTTTATAACTATGTTCTATTCTGTTTGTCTAGTTTAATTTGTGTAAAACTACGTGTACTGATACAATCTCACAAATTACTTTTGAGAATTTACATATTGTACCAGGTGCAGGTACAACTACGTAATCTCCTACCTTATAACCAGGTTCATCCGGATGTACTGCTAATACTCTAGCATAAAGTTCATCACCTACTGCGAATATATCTTTAGTAGATTTTAAGATAATACCTGAAACTTTCTTCTTTTGCAGTACCTCTTCAGTAGGATGCTCAATTACAAGTTTTCCTAATGAAGGATGTCCTTTAACAACAGGTCTTTCAGTTAAGAAAATACCATCAATCCATTTTAATTCTTCAGTTTGCTTTTCCATTGTTTGTTTATATTAGTTTACTAGTTCATAAGTTTTTTCAAATATCTCTATCTTACAAGGGTAGATTTCTTTATTTACTCCTGTAATTAACATGTCTTCTGGAGTAAATCTCATTGTTCCTTCAAGTGTAGGAATTAAATAACAAATATCATTTTCATGTGTAATAGATTGTCCTTCATAAGTAAAGGACCAAGGCATACCATTATGTAATGGAACTCCTTTATCAATACCATATTGTACTAATTCTTGAAAAGTAATTGCTTCAATTACTACAGGTTTCTTTTTAAATTGTGCCATTTTGTTTATGTTGAATTATTGTTTATCTGATTCTTCTTTAATTCTTTGTAGTTCAAATCCAAGCCAGAAACGTGCTTCTGATAAATGAGTAAAACTGTTTTCAATATTTAATAATTGAGTATTTACAAATGCAGATTCAATTACTAACGATACTTTAAATTCATTTAATTTATTAATTAACTTATCTATTTCAGTTCTTAACCAATCTACCTTTTCAATATGAGAATAACTACTATAGAAACTCATATCTTTACCGTTTAATGTCCAATTAAAGGGTAATTTAATATCATTACTTTGTAGTACACTCATAAAATATGAAGTATCTGCAGGTGATTCAATATCTTCTACAGTTTTATATCCTGATTTATAAGGAGAATCTGTACCTAGTTCACCTAATACTTTACCTAACCAAGCTTTTGCTAGAATAAGTGAATCATAAGATTTTTCTAATTCTGAGTTTATTGTAGGTATTTGTTTAAAACCACTATTTATAAATTCTTTATCTTTTCCTGTACTATCTACAATAGCATACCCTCTACTTTCAAATATATCCATCCATCTACTTATATCAATACCTATATCCTTAGGTAAATATGCTAGATCCATTGAATATTTCTTACTAGGATTTAACAGTTTAACCAGTTGGCTAACACCGTCTATATCAAGTCTAAGTTGTTTTATTTTAGTTATCATATTATTTCTGTTTAAAATTCCAATTATTAGATATATTAGATATTTCTTTTTCTATTCTTCTATTCTCTTTATACTGTTTATGATTAAATAAGAAGGTAATTACTGTTTTAAAGAAAGAGTTTTTCTTTTTAAGAGGTTTACCTTCATCATAAGGATCTATTACAATATATCCAAAATTATCTTGAGTAAATTTATCTGATTCATACATCGGTATTCTTATATCATCATAGTATGTTCTGAAAAATTCTTTTTCCTCTTCTTCTTCTGTATTCATAATTGTGGATAAATAGTGAAAATAGTTAAATTAAGTTGTAAGTTAACAGAGTATCAGTGTGTTATCTACGTTTTTCTTAGAGAAGTACAATTTAACTGTTTTAAATACAATTCAAAGATAGTCATTTTTTGCAATATTGCAAACTTATTTTGCAAATTAGTAAACATACGTTTGCTCTATGGCAAACTATTTTGTAATATAAGTTAACAGAGTATCAACACTTTAACCCCTAAAACAGGTATTTGTTCTTTCTATATGTTCTCCTTTTATTTCCTTTAAAACATAAGTTATTAAATTTAAGAGTATAAATCACGGTATAGTGTGTAGTGCATTTTAAGACGTATTTAAGATAGTCTAGTTAATTTTGGTATGATTGTATAGGATAGCATTAGAACGTCTGTTATAGTGTACCAAAAAAGAGATATGTGGAGTATTATGATTTCTTCTGTTGTAGAGTAGAAGTTGTTGATTAGATCACCAGATTGATATTAAATTTTTTTTTATTTTTTAAAAAATTAATATTGAGATTTTTATTTATAGGTGAGATATCTCTAAGTAAAATTTTTTATACTATAAATTTTGGTTACGGGTATGATATCTCTATCTAGTCACCACATAATACCCCCACTTAACATTGAACTGACTTACCCCCGTACCGTCATGTTTATAGTAAGCTTTTTCGGGAATATAATGATTGCTTACGATATATAAATCGTTAGACAGTAGTTTAACGTTGATTACAGAAAAAGACAGAGGTTGTACGTTAACATTATCCTAATCATCTCTTTATTAGAGTGTTAGAATTGTTAACCTGTTCTCTTCTATCTTTTTCTGTAATTATCTATCTAATACCATTCGGTTCTTAGTTAAGTACAACACTATCATAGTATAGTTATAGTATTTAATAACTACAATGTGTTCATTATCAATGCTATAGCAGTATGATATTGAGGTAACCTATTGGTTAGCATTGGGTTATAACCATTCTATTGAGGTACAGAGGTCAATCCATCAAAAATACCTAAGAAAATATGGTGTAAGTGGTTGATACTGAGGTAGCTA
>Ga0181355_1001391_pt1 | contig 10644 bp, 16 predicted proteins | sample Fa13VDMM15DN_FD_130099 | JGI IMG/M metagenome (GOLD analysis project Ga0181355, IMG submission 130099) | Freshwater viral communities from Lake Michigan, USA - Fa13.VD.MM15.D.N | ecosystem: Environmental > Aquatic > Freshwater > Lake | place: USA: Michigan | collected 2013-09-23 | reverse complement strand
CTGGCTTCTAATGCTTCTTTATTGATGTTGCCAGCGGCACCAGGGGCTGTTGGAGCAGGTGCTCTGCCTAATAATCTTCTGTTTTCATTATCTACTTCACTCTGTGGTAAGAAGTTTGGTTGTTTTATGCCCAGGGTAGATTGTATGCTTTTCTTAATGCTGTTGTATAACTTTTCACTAGCATCAAATGCCGCATTAATTTCAACAGCCAGGCTACCAAAGAATGTCAAGAACTTGGTTGATAATGTGTTCTTGAATTTGTCAATGGCATCATTGTATTTGTTAAGTGCCGCAATTTGTTCATCAGTGATGGCATTTTTACCTGCTGATACTTTTGACCAATCAACCCTGGCAGCTTCTTTGCCCAACAAACTGGTTGCAAGTCTTGCTCGTTCAGCAGGATCAGCAATTTGCCCCAAGGCCGCAATGGTCTCTTGTAAGATTGTTTCACTGCTTCTAAGTTTGCCATTGACATCAACTGTGTTGACACCCAATGCTCTAAAAGACTCTTTGTAGGTGTTGTTGCCATCAGCGGCTTCACCAATGCTGACACTTAATTTACTGGCAAACTTTTCAAATGTATCAGTGCCAGCACCAGCCGCAATCAGGCTTTGTTTGAAGTCTAGCAAGTTGCTGGCGCCAATACCAGTGGCATCGCTTAGATCGCCTAGGCTATCAGCAAGTGCTAAGGCTTTGCCACCCAGAACAGAAAGCACGGCTGCGGCTGCGGCGGCTGCCAATCCAACTGGCCCCAATTTACTAACAATACCTGTCAGTGTATTACCCAGGGCACCACCAGAAGGTATTAATCCTTCTATGTCTTTGCCAAGGTTCTGAATCGTTCCGCTGACAGCCTTGATGCCGGCTTCACCTTCAGTCTTAAACTTTAAGATAAAATTTTCTATTGTTGCCATTTTATTTTCCTAACTTTTTAATTTCATCAGCAATGAACTTTTCAGTGGGCTTGGTCATGCCCTTTCCACCGTTTTGCTTGCTCCACCCTGTATCTAGTCGACCAGCATAAGGATAGTTGGCTTGGATCTCATCACCTTTGAGCACAGTGCTATTTTGGGCGTTGCCAGAGTCTTTGGGAGTTATATTTTTAAAGAAAGTGTAGGCCTTAGCAGCCAAGTTTTTACTTGCCAAGTCCGTTGACAACTTCTGTATGCGTTTGCTTATTTCACCTGCCATTTCATTTCTTTCCTATAATCTCCAACAACTGCTCTTGCGAGTATTGGGTTCCTCCACCACCATTTGCTTCATCTCTTTGATGCTGTTCCCAAGTTAAGGAAATATCATACACCATTAAATCAAAAGTACTGGCTCTATTAATTACATCACTAGGTAAAACTCCATAATGCTTGGCCATGGCACCTATTGTAATTAACTTGACTGTGGCCCAGTCACTACTGTTGATGACATGGCCTTTGACTTTCCCAAGTTTTCATTTATCTTTACCAAGGCGGCAAAGCAAATGTCCACTGGCAACATCTCATCTTCTTTTACTACTGGGTTACCTGACTCATCTAACACAATCTTACGAATCAGTTTATTTAATTCTGTTCCATCTTCATCCTGCTGAACTTTAAAAAAGTTAAAGTAGGTGTTTAGGTCTACATTGTCATACATGTAGAAGGTGATGGTATCACCGTAGGTCTCAACGATCTTTTCATCATCAAGATCCATTTTAATCAATTTGGGTTTTTTTGCCACTGCGCTTATTAACATATCTTATTGTCCAATCTTATCTTTTAGGTGGTGTATGGTGCTTAGTAGAAAACGCATTCTTGCGTCTGCTTGTTCCAAGTCCTTACGAGCACATTTTAATTCTGCAACGCATTTGGCCGCTTCTGCTTCCATGCTTTTGAGAATATCACTGGTGTCTAACTTATCAAAAATCATATCTACCTCCTTGGGCGATAATTATATTTAGCCCAAAAGAAAAGAGGATCCTAAGATCCTCTTTTTCACTTACATCAACTTGTGATTGATTAAGCGATGCCGACCAATGTGTAGTCACCGTTAACTTCAACAGTTACTGGTGACACCCAGACTGGACTATCTGCTGACACTTTTGGTGCCAATGATCCAATAAAACCAGTACCCATGATTAGGTAGTTGTCTGGCGTTTGGCTAATGGTAGCACCCGACGGAGCAACCATGAAGGCCACCTGTGTGCGGCTATTACTATAACCAAAGATACCACCAGTTACGATGGTTGTATTAGTTCCTGGAGTCGTTCCAAAGAATAATGTTGGGTCAAGCACAAAGTTGCCGCTGATGCTGTTGGTTGAAACTGTTGTGATAACATTTTCACCTGACTGACTCAGCGTCTTGAAACGGAATGATCCGTTGGCATTGTTGATTGTTACATCTTGTAGGCCCGTTAATTCGATTGCACCAGCTACTAGTGTTAAAGCACCAGTTGAAGCATCAACAGCGGAGTAAAAATCACTACCTGTTAATGTTGCGTGAGCTGTGGCATCATACTTAATGAGAACAAGTTTAACCCAGTTTGCTTGTGTTGTTGCGTTAATGTACGCCATGGTTAGTGTTCCTTAATTGATTGTATAAAATCTATATTCAAATTCATAAACGACTCGGTCGTCTTTGATAGAAGTTGAATAATCAAATTCCCTGCGGTATGCAGTGGTAATTGTTGTGACTCCCTTGGCTTGCGCCAATGTGCCCAATGCTGAATCTAAATCTGCGTTTCTGTTTTTAGCATCTACTGAAAGATATCCACGCACACGAGTAATTTGTTGATTGATGTCTGTGCTGTTGAGCATGGATATCAATTCACTACTTTCTGTGAAAGGTTCATCTATGTAGACTTTTCTTTGGTTCTTTAGGTGAAGAGGATTACCACCTTCTTCCCAGGGCAACTCCTGACTGGGCTTTATGCTACCAGTCAGGTTTGCTGTCAAGTAATTTAAGATTGCAGTTCTCATCTTACTCTAACCAAGTTTTGTTTACTTGGGGATTTCTCAGTGTAAACAATAGTACCATTGTTGCTGTAATCATACCAGTCGCCAGATTCAAGAATAATTTTATATAGATCTAATGCTTGTTCTTTATAGAACTTGATCTTGGCCATTTCCGCTGATTCGGGATTGCCAAAGTCAGCTACTCGCGGCAAGATATATTCACTCATGACATGATAGACATTTAAATCTTTGAACTCCTGCTCCCTGGCATCAATCTGAAAAGGATTGACAACAGGAACACGGCGAACATCATTCTGTAGTGAAACATCTCTTGTAAAATTATATTCTCTCCACCAGTCTGACATTTCTATCATACTGATGAGTCTGGCACTGGACAGTTTAAGCAAGGCCAATACTATGGCTTCTGTGAGCCCTTCATTTGCTTCAAACAGACGGGAATCACGCTGAGTCACATCCGCATAGACTGCGAAACTTTCAAATACTGTTCCGGATCCAGTTGTATAAAAACTCATTGTGATTCTCCTAGTTTAGATTACTCAATTGAACTGTCAAAAATACCACATACGCCGGCCAAGTCATACAACTCGCCAACACCGTAAATTGCAGAACCAACCACATCAAAACCACGCTTGGTGGCTTCACGCTGAGATTCGATACGGATGTCTTGCATCATTGCAAGACCAAATGCATCTTTGTGGATAATACAGTTGGCATAATCACCAGAGGCAGCTGAGGCAGCTGTACTAGTTGCAATCAAGCTGGACTGATATACAGGAACTCCACCCAACATACCCATGAAGCCGTTTTGTAATGCTGAGTTACCAACCATTGACGCAGGAGCGGCAAAGGTGCTGGTTAAAACGCTGGCAACATCATAAGCCACATTAGGGTGTAGAACGATGGCACAATCATTACTTGTGTCATAGCCTTGGCTGCGTAGTTTAGCAATTGCTTGGAAAAGCAATGCAGGTGTAGCGGCAGTAGTAACACCACCAACTGTGGTTGCTAAAGTGTTGGCCAATGCCAACAAGTCTGTGTCCATCTTGCGAGCAATTGCTTCGCCAAATAAACGACCAATGTCTGCAATAACATTGGCACTAGAAGCCATGATGGCCAAGTCACTGATCTGTGCAGTTAAACCAACTTCACTTACAGTTAGTGTGGCACCATCTGTACTGACTGCTGTGAATGTAGGCGCTGTGCCTTCAGTCAAAGCGGCTGCTGTTTGCTTTGGATAAATTGGAACTGTCACTGTCTTCCCAGTACCTGGGCTTAGTGTGTAGTTGCGAACTAGACCACGCATGATGGACTTTTCGCTTGCTACAAAGAGAGCTTCGGCGACAATGCTTGGTAGCAAGTCGTTTAGGGTTGTTGTATTTGTAATTGTCATAATAATTTTCCTTTAATTTTAGGATATGCCCATCGCTTTGCGATATTCGGCATATTGTTTTTTGTGCTCTGGATTCTTCATATCAAGACTTGCAAGATCAAGTTTGGCATTTGAAATACCACCAGTTACATTGCTACGGCTGTTGCTGGTTGAAGGTGTCGCTGATACAAAGTGTGGATTGTTTTGTAACCATGTTTGAACAAAACTATCAACGGATAATAGACGACCTGAATCATCATAGCGAACTTTACCTTCATCATCTAAAACTTCTACTTCACCTTCTGGGTTAAGACGCAGATTATTTCTAATCAAACTTTTAACCTGACCAGGATTCACAGCACGATGTTTAGATGCCGCATCAATGATTGGAGTTTCTAATTTAAACTGTTCAATCATGCGATCTCGTTTTTGAATCTCTGCATCCTTCTTGGACGCGAGCTCTTGAATCACTTTATCAAAGTCTCCTCTACGCACAGCATTCTCTTGTTCACGCTTGGCGTGTTGTGTGAGAATATCACGGATCTGCTCCGGATCGCCTAAGTCTTCATACTTGCTGGCTACCTTTTTGGTAATTGCACTTTTGGTGCGAGCCATCATGTCGTCAACTTCTTTTTGTGTGTAAGATCTCTCTGATGCCTGATTTAGTGTTTCAGAAGTATCAGTACCTTCTGTTGTGCCAATGTTGTTATCGGTCATTGTGTCCTTTGCCGGGTCTTAGCCGTATGTTTATGTAGGGGCTCTATGCCCCAGTATTTTATTTAGTCCAAACTATCCAGTATGTTCTTAGCCCAGACTAAACCAGCTGGACCTCCCCATAAGAGATATGCTTGTGTGCCGGGAGTGTTAGAACCGGGTTTATAATATGTTGCGGCACGACTTAGAAAACTGTAAGTTCTTTTTACGGTATCTAAACTTACATCTTCTCGATTGACAAATTGTCTAGCACGAGCCAAACCAACCGCAGTGCCACCTTGACGACTTCTTGGACTGGCCATACGCAATCGTAGGCCACGCCTGGCGGCCATGGCCATTGCTACTGTGGGTTGGTAACTGTCAGCCATTAGTTATTGGCAGCGGCTTCAGCACCAGCCTGCACAATAAGTTCTACAGTGACTTCTGGATGCAGGGCTAAGATTTCATCATTGCTATAACCTTCCATCAACATGTCTTGAATATGCGCTAATCGATCTGCTGGTGAACTGTTGGCCAGGCTTGGATGTTCACCTTCAGTGCTGGCGTCGATGGGTGCATTGACATCACCCAGTTCTGCTTCCAGCAATTCAATGTCTAGTATTTCTGCAATGCGACGATCTATTTCTGTTTGAACTGCTGGATTGGCAGTGAGTGTTTTCATCTTGGCCATTTGATCTAATTCGTTATCAATATTGTGTAAGGCAAAGTTATCTGGGTAGTCAATGGTGCCTGTCCATTCAATGCCAAGATAGTCGGAAACCTGTTGCCAAATTTGTTCTTCAGCAAGTTCTAGATTATCAGCGATACTACTAAGGCGGGCGTTGAGTAATTGGAATTCTGTTTGAATTGAAATGCCTGAACGAGTGGTTGTTTCTGTGGCTCTAACACTGCCTACATTGCCCATGCTGTCAATCATTTGTTTACGGTTGTTGATACTTTGATAGATTGAACTTACCTGGCCGCCTTGGAACTGTAGCACATATGGCTTCAGGGCTGGATCCATGTTCTCTGGCACAGTGATGATTTGGCCTGCGGCGGCTCCATTGACATTGGTATCTGCTGTGGCAACCAGGCTTGGATGTGTGTCAAGACTGATGCTGGCATAAACTTCACTGAGTTCATTTGCAATCATCAACTGTTGGTCAGCAATGTCATTCAACATGCTGACACCAAGACCACGAACAGGACTGCGTTCAGCGTACACACATACAAAAGGTAAACGGCCCAGTTGATTTGGTTCAACCATATATTCTTTACCACTTGCATTTCTAGTATCAATCACATAAGTCACAATTGATTCTTTAGTCCACTCTTTGATTGTGGTTTCAGTATCATTGATTTCTTCAAGATACTTGATGTATTCTAATTCATATGCACCGTTGACTTGTCTGGCCCAACGCCAATCAGTAACTGCCAGGGGTGTCATCAATGATAGGTAAGGACGAATATTCTGTGAAAGTTCATCTGCCAGTGTTACAGCGTTGGCATTGGGCTTGGCCACACATACCCAGCAATGTCCAAACACTCCTGACCAAATGGCAACTTCTTTCATAAACGCATTCATGTTGCGTCCATCTAGGTCAGCATCTTCAATGATGTTTTGTAATTGTGGTACTAGTTCAAAGGCATCCCAATCTCTGCCAGGAGCTTGACGAAATAAGAAACTCACATATAAACTAATTAAGGCCTTGCATTGATTATCTAATGGTGTAGTTTTAAGTCTTTGATCGTATTCTTTATTGCTTTCAAGTTGGTATCTTGTTAGATAGGCACCGTTGCGGAAATCATCTCCGCCTTGGTAACTGTCCAATAGAAATTGCCAACGCTCACGCTGGCGTTGGTATAGGTTATTAGTTGAAACGGCACGCGAGTACGCTTGCTGTAGAGTTAGTTCAGCCATAGGAAAAGGCTCCTTTATCGTTCATTTTTTATTTATGCAAGAGCGTGACCGAATCGTTGCGGTTGCCTTGGCACAATGGGTCGTGCAATTGGATATAAAAATTCCAGAGCATAGGTCAATGCATCTGCCCCATGATCCCATCCTGAGTCTTTGGTGGGTTGCATTGTGCCTTCTTTGTAACTCCAATTCTTTAAACATGCAATGGTTTTCTTACATGAGCTATCTATATAGAAGCGTGTGGTTGAATCTGGTCTCTTGAAGAACAAACTGTTGCCAGCATTGATTCTATCTCGCACCAAAGGATGTTGACGATGATAGCGTGTGACAAAGCCAGCCATCTCCAACAGTTTGATATCTGTGTTGCCGCCTGCACTGGTCTTTCTTTGAACACCTGCTGGGTCTGGGAACACAGTTATAGGATTCAATGGATATCTTAAACGGATCTCATCAATCATCTCTGTGGTATTACTATTGTCAATGTATATCTCATCGTAGACTTCAAAGCCATCTTTGATGGGTCTGCCTATCACTGCCGAGCATGGAGTCACATTAAAGTCCATGCCTATGTAAATGGGTTCACGCTCTGTGGGTCTGCGTACTTCACGCTGGTTGTGATCACCAAACTCATTGAAGATAACACCAGCAAAGGTAACCCAACTTGCTTCATACTCTTGTTGGAATATCTTTGGTGATAGATCTGACCGTGCTTGTTCTATCTCATCTGCATCTACAAAGCCGCCCTGGGCTGTGGTGTATGTAAAACTTGCCCAACCTTTTTTGGTTAGATAGTTATCATAAAGATCTCTGGCGGCTTGATTGCCTGCCTTGGGAGTGCCAATAAAAAGTGCATGGCCTTTTTGATCTGCCAAGCTGGGACGAATTATTTGTGACCATATCTCATCTAGATCTAGGTCACAGAACTCATCCACAACTATGAATGAGATTGATTCACCACGCAGGTTATCACCTTGTTCTGCACTCTTCAAACATATTTGACTACCATTAACGAGAGTCAGGCGAAGTTCACTTTCATTGGTGTCTGCAATCCAATTCAACTTCTTCAGTTTCTTCTTTAACTTGGACCACACTAGACTCTTGGCCTGTTGGCGGCTTCCTGTAAGATACCATACCATACTGTTGGGTGTTCTTGCAAAGCGAGCCAGTTCACGCATGGCCAGGAATGTCTTTCCTCCACGACGACCTGCTACACAAACTCTAAAGCGTGTTTCACAAAGGGCTATCTCTTGTTGCTTGGCACTTAACGGCATAGCACACGATTGATATGATCAGCAATACGACCTGCTTCTTCAGGTGACACATAATAACTGCGATTGTGAGTTGTGCCTGAGACACCATCCCGGGTTGTTGTTGAGATTTTAAGATGTAGTTCTTCTTGACTTAACCAGGCCAGGCTAACTTGTAATTCGTAATCGTCAAGTTTCTGTATCAGCATCAAGCGGTTCCTGTTGATCTTCCACAGCGTCATCATCCACTGTGTCATCATCCATATCGTCAGTCCAGGGTAAAGGTCTAACATCATCACTGGTGGTTCCAGCATCCGATTGCAAAAGTATATTTTTTCCAAGCCAAATTAAAAGTGCTGGATTTAAGTTTTCAATGGCAGCTCTAAGTTGAGCCTGTCTTAATGTTGTTTTAAGATTGTGGCGACCTTTTATGAGATAATCCGCAAAATGTCTGCGTAGTGTATCTTCCTTGACACCAAAGTAATTGGCTATCTCACGATCAGTACAACCTAGACTGGCTTGATGTTCTACTTCATCAGGTGGCACAGCAATTTTATTACGGCCGATCACAATGCCCATCTTTACGATTTCAGCCCAGTGACCTGTTTGAGGGCCTGGTCGATTGCGGGGTTTATTGTTTGATTCTTCTAGCATTTTCTTCCTGTGTCCTTTCAGCAATAAAGCCCAGTAGTTCTGGATTGGCTGAGAATATCTGTGCCCAGGCCATGCCTAAGTTGTGAACTTGATGTTCTGTCAATTCCAAATGCAGTAGGTCAGAAATTACATGTGTAACTTCATGCAGTACTGTGTCCAAACATTGGATGCCTCGCAGTTGATCTTGTATTCTAATTTCTTTATGTGCCAGGTCTTGTTCACCAAACGCATGGCTCATCATGCGCTCAGGTATCCATTCAATGTTTGTGACATTGCCCAGGATTTCTATTTGACGCAGGGCAGTAGGGTGAGATTTAATTGGGGTTCGACTCATCGCTTACTTATCAACAACTCAACCTTCTGATCATTTCAAGTTCTGGATCATCATAACGCACCAGCACCAGATGTTGCACATCCGCTGTCATCATTGTGGGGGCTACCCGTTTTACTTGTATGTCGCAAAGTCCTGCCCGTTCATCTGCAAAGAACTGATCCAGCATGGGATCCACAAAGCGAACTTCAGCGGCTGGCACACGCACCATAACGCTTCTCATGGCGTCTCTGTTGCTCATTGGATATTCTATCATTTCGTATTCCTTTTTGTTTGTTTTGTCAGTGTAGTGTAGAGTAGCAGGGGTTGCACGGTCACACACAAAAACATACAAATATATAAAAGAATATAGTTTCAATCTTGTTTATATGTGTACCCATGCTACTACTACGCTGACCCCTGGTTTTACGCCTACAAATATCGCAAATGCTGTTTTACGGTGCTACTTGTGTAGATCATAGTAGAACAATCGTTCGGACCTTTCTATGGTTTGTGGCCACTGTTTCAACCACAGCAATCTTTTCATCACTCAGCAGGTCTGTTAGAATCTGGTTGCGGTGTTCCACATCCAACTTACGAAACCATAGTGGTCCATACTGTGATAACTCACGCGGCGTGCCTGTCCATGACCTTTCTTTCATCCATTCATACAGTTTGTTGGCACCTGCACTACGATTTGGATCCAGTGCTGTGATGCCCACTTCTAAAGCTCTGCGTTGTTCAATGTAAAATTCCATAATATCAATCGCACACTGTGCGTCCTGTTCTGTTAGTTCTGTATGATCATTAAATGCGGCTATCGTTGCCGCAATTCTCAAGCAATGCTCATGCAATCGCTCTGCGAAACCTGAATAGTTCTTCAAGTCTGCTGAGCCTCTTTCCCTGCCAGCATTGCGCCAGAGTCCCAGTGTGATCCAGGCCTCATCCGTCTGAGTCATGATGGGCAAGTCCAGTTCAAAGTTGGTGTTTTTCTTATAACTGATGGCCCGGTGCATCATACGCCCAATTTGTATATGAAACTGCTCCAGCCTGTCACGAGCCACTCGTTCTCGCTCCTGACTTTCTCGTGTAAACTCCCATTCGGGCTTGTCATACGCATCACATTGTGTTATCAGCATACGATGGATAAAGCCTTGTTCACTGAAGATGGGTGTGTTCAAAATGGTTTGTATGGTTTCTGCTTGTAGCAAGAACAACATGTTCACACGACGATTCTTCAGTGTGGTTGTTTCCATACCTGTGAGTTTTTCAATTGAATGTCCATCCCACATACTAGTCAAACTGGCACTCATCTCCACTGCCTTGTTGTTGTCTCGACCACCTTGAAAGCTGTGTCCATTAAAAAACTCGCCTGCTTCACTACTAAACAAGCCCACAAAGCTTTGGCTCTTTAACTGATTGGTAATGCCATTCACAGTTGCCTTACTAATAATGTATTTGGCAGTTTCAATGGGCCGTAACGGCTTGGGCAACACAGCAGTAGT
>Ga0181355_1001390_pt1 | contig 10647 bp, 13 predicted proteins | sample Fa13VDMM15DN_FD_130099 | JGI IMG/M metagenome (GOLD analysis project Ga0181355, IMG submission 130099) | Freshwater viral communities from Lake Michigan, USA - Fa13.VD.MM15.D.N | ecosystem: Environmental > Aquatic > Freshwater > Lake | place: USA: Michigan | collected 2013-09-23 | reverse complement strand
CTTGGCGCATTCATAGCACCAATGCTCAGATGAGTCTCGAATGAGATGGCCGTGAGGACAAGCAAAGCCTGTGTAGTACCCCAGCTCGTTGAGTCGTTCCTCCTCCAGGGACTCGATGGCGTTGACGTGCCTGAATCTTGCGAGTCCCAGAGTGGTTTCGAGTGTCTTGATGAAGCTTGCCATCTCAGTTCAGAACAGTGGTTTGACGACGGTTGCGACGAGTGCGTTGCGGCTTCTCCTTCCGCGACTCAAGCCACAGCTCGGTTGGCAGCTCATGCTTGGGACAGTCATCAGGGCGCTTTACGTCTGCGTTTCTGGGGTCTTCGCCCGTACGCAGGTAGTACACGATGCGGTGGGCGTGCAGTTTCTGGTTGTCGATAGAGACCACGTAGTACCTGCCGTGGTGCTCCAGGTACCCAGCCATATCACCCTCCTTATGACGACCAGTGGTTTCAGCCCACTCCAAACCACTGGGGTACTTGTCGGTCAGTCTCAATCTTTGTCTCATGTACCACAGGGGAGGCATGGGTCTGTACTGGCGTGACATGGGTGAAGGGCGTGTTTTCGGACTTTACAGTATTATCTATCTTTCTATGAGCTAAATAACAGAATAAGTTCTTTTTGTCATTTACGCCACGTAAGGATTGGAATATCTCTAAAGTCCGACTCTAAGACCTGCGGTTTTGGTCTCAGCATGAGACTGCCTTCCCATAAAAAAGCCCCTCGTTGCGTCGAGAGGCTTCATCCACCCATGCGGATCGTCCGGTCAGATCTTAGACGGCAGCTAGCTCCTCGTCCTTAACCTTCCCTTTCTTTTTAGCTTTCTTGCCCTTCGGCTCCAGTGTCACTTCCGGCTTCGGTGGATTGAGCACCTCCTGGAACACCCCATCAAATTGTGCGGCGACCGTATCCCAGTTGAACTGATCGTCCGTTACACGGATGTAGCACAGCTCAGCGACGGCATCCAGCTTGTCCCGATCTTCGTAGAGTTCGTTGAGGATTTCTGCAAGGTGCTCGGCAGAGGGGCAGGGCATCTCACGAGCAAAGTTGGTGTCCACATCTACGTGGTCGCAGCGGATCAACTTGCCGTAGCCCTCGAAGATCTCCTTGCAGGAGGTGTGATCAGGCACGACCTGTGCCACACGGCAGGCTGCGTGCTCGAAGTTCACCAGTCCCCAGCCTTCCCCTTTGCAGGTATTGACGCCGACATCCACTGCTTGATAGATGGTTTCCAGCATGTCGACGGGTACGGACGGCGGACCAGCGGTGGGGGAGGTCATGATGATGCGTCCGTTGGGATCGAGGCCACGCTTCTGCATCTCACGTGCGAAGACCTGCATCACATCCCAGCCCTGGTCCTTGGTACCCATATGCAGGTACAGCTGGGTATCAGGCTTGTCCTTGGCAAATTCAGCAAAGGCGTCGATGGTGATGTCGATCCGTTTACGGAACTGGTTGCGGTTGCCATTGAAGACGATAAAGGTATCTTCCTTCAGGCCTAGCTTCTTGCGTGCTTCGATCTTGTCACCAGGCTTGAATTGACCAGCCGTCACACCGTGGGGAATGACATGAATGGCCTTCTGGATTCCACCTTTAATGAATTCGTGAGCACCAAATTCCGTATAGGAGACCACTGCGTCCCAGTTGTTGGCGGTATCACCAAGGGAACCGATCCAACCGTAGGAGTCCATGGGCATGTAACCCACGAACTTAAAGCCCATACTCTTGTGGAGATCAGCAATCTGTGCGTACTGGGCGTTGATGATCCAGCAGTCATTGATTGTGAAAACCACATCCGGCCGTTCACGTTCAACGATCTCACGGATGCGTTCTTCACCGAAGGGCGCCTGCTGGAACCGATTAGAAGCCGGGTACATTTTGAATTGTTCCTGCATGGGATCAGGATCCCCATACCAGTTACAACCCAAGACCACGATTTCGTACTGATCCTTGAGTCGTTCGATGACGTTATGGGTAACGCGGGCAAAACCCGTCATTGCAACAACGTCACCAACCCACAAAAGCTTCGGTTTTTTACTCATTAAATCGAGAATATCTCGATTAACTATACACAAATCAATAACATAAATGCCAAACACTAGGCATCTGCCAATGCCTGCATCCCGGTGTTGTTCTCGGCATATAGTTTATCCAACGCAGTAACTGCCCCCGCTTCGCCGGGGGTAATAGAACGGGTTAATTCCCGCTCCTCCGATATTTTGGCCTTGAGTTTATGTTTTAAAAATTCAGCTGCCCTATGGGTATTGGTGGTATCACCACAGGTGTAAAGGTCGACAGCGGCATATCCCATCTCCGGCCAGGTGTGGATGGAGGCATGGGATTCAGCCAGTAGTGCCAGGAGCGTCACACCTTGGGGCTGGAACTTCTCCCCAAAGATCCTGAGAATCGTTGCATTTGACATCTGCAATGCAGTTTCAAGGATCTGGGAGAGATAGTCGTAATCATCCAGGACTTCTGCACTGCAGTCATACAGATCCAGGATCAGGTGCCGCCCATTAGACATCTTGAATTTCTAGTTCATCCTCCATTTTCGCATTAGGGTCCACATCCAGCGACATCCCATAAAACTCTTTGTATTTTTCCTTGTCTGATGCGACTTCCACAACAGACGGCCAACCTTCGTACTTCTCGCTTGACTCACGTACCACCAGGTTGACAATCCGCATGCCCTTGGTATTACGCAGGGGATAGGCATTGATTTTCAGCTGGTGCTTACAGATGTCGAGGAGTAGAGGTTCAAAGCGGTTACGCGACATGATGCCAACGTTGCACTGACGGCAGAACTCCGCATAGCTTGCGTACAGCCAGGTGTCCTTATTGGCATAGATATTGGAGGCGCCCATCGGTGCGTTCTTCGTAAAGCCAATAGCGGAAGTCACACCTGGGTCAAACACCACCTTGTGATCGAGCCAGTCGAGCAGCGGGTTGGAACGCAGGGTCTGAGTACGCTCGTACTTCTGGAAGAACTTCACTTTCTTAGACGTTTCCATCAGGTATTCACGCATTTCATCTTCCGACATATCCAGTAGCCAGTTCACCAGACCCGGCAGCAGGGGAGAGAAGACACCTTGCGGCTCACCCTTGGAGTTAAACTTGATCAGTTCTTTTTGTTCGTTCGGTGCACCCGTGAACGGACGATCAAACGGAATAGTGAGACGACGGCGAGCGAGACCAGAAGTGTAATCAGTGGACTGAATTGCTTCATTGGCCGTGATCATGACCATCCCATGATATTGAAATGGATCCAGTGCTTCGCCTTGGTACTTGCGTTCACTACGGATCCAGTCATTACCGGTGATGGCTTTCAGACGGGATACGGAACCACCCCAACGGTCAGCATCCTGGAACAGCAGAAGCTTTTTACCCATGTAGGCAGCTGCTTCAAAGCGGTTTTTCTCCAGGTTTTCAAAGTCCGTGGAGTAGGTATTGCTCTTACCAACCAGTGCTACCGCCAGGTTTGCGTAGGTGGACTTACCGGACTTACCAGGGCCGACAATCTCCACAAACTTCTGAATCTCATAGCGTCCAAGTAGTGTTGCCCGCAGCCATGCACGCAAAACTTGGGTACGTTCCCAGCTGTCGTGTTGTGTGTGCTTCAGCCACTTCACAATGTCTTCACAGGTTGCCGCAGGGTTGTAGGCGTACGGCATCTGCTGCAGCATGTGCATTTCCCGGTTGAAGGGAAGTAGCTCCCTGGTCTCAACATTCAGCACACCATTGGTGAACAGCAGCAGATCCGTGCCGTCATACCAATCCTCAAAGGCGAGTACCGATTGCAGCTGTGTGTAGACATCGTTCATCAAGTTGCTTGTAAAGCCACTTGGCAGGAAGTCACCCAGCATTTGCAACCGGTGACGGATGTCACCTAATGCTTCGACCTTGGTGAGGGGAGACCAAAGACCTTGCGATTCTTTGGCATACATAAAGAATTGGCCATGCGGCTGACTGAACAGCAGGTTCCCCCTATACTCCTGCAACAAGACATCCGTGATTTCACCAGATGAAGGGTTACGCGTACGTTGGTCTTTTCCTTCTTTCTTGCCTCGCCGGGAGTCCCGTTGCCTCGAAGGAGTTGGCAGAGGAGCGGACGCTACAACTTCTTCAGCAACTTCAAGGGGCATGGCAAGATCCTGCTCTAATTCAGCCAGTAATTTCGAAACGTGTTCAAGTGTCTCATCATCAACATTCATCGCACGGGAGTTGTCAGGAGGAGGATTCCAACCATTCTCTTTAGCGATATGAATCAGGGAGCCAAGGCCCCGGCCACCACCTTTTGAAAAGGAACGCCAACGCCTGTGGCACTCACCCTCGCGGTATTTCTCGGAGTGCTTGGACCACTCATCCCATACATCAAGGAGGGATTCATCGAGTTGGTGGAGGGTCTGACCAACGGTGATCCAGATGTCGTAATCATCTGCGGCACCTGGATTCTTCTCCAGTAGACCCCAGGTTGCCTCTGTCGCCAGCTGGATGTCACGCTCCAGCGACACTTCCGAGTTGATAGCAAAACCAGGACCAATGACCCTGGTGCGCTCCTTTGCCGGAGTACCTTGTCTGACGTTCTTATTAATGATGGCGTTTAGGAGCCAGTCCGGGAATTCCGGCAGCTCTTCTGCCCACTCAAAACCTTGGCCTTCTCCAGTGAAGTAGCCATCGGTTTCAGGGTGCAGACCCATCAGCACACCCTGGTGCTTTTTCCACAGGATCTCTAGTTTTTCTTTATCTTCTTCTGCGTGCCAGGTGTACTTATTACGAGCGAAGTGCTTGTGTTTATCGCGGCTTAACTTGTAGAGCTTCCGTTCGCGACCGATTTTACCGCTGAGGATGGTAAGGGTGGGAGGCAGCGCGTCTTGTAAGGGAAGTCCACTGATTTCTTCAATAAGTGGGTAGACGGAGGGACCGTCAACATCAACCCAAACCAAGCCATAGGGATGATTGTAGACAGGGCCACCGAGTAGACCAATGGCTCGGCACTCGCCGGAAACAATCTCTTCTTCAATGTCACGTACGCTGTATGGTTTATTTTGCCATCCTTGAACGTAGGGATCTTTCTTGGCGCCTAATGGTGTGAGCGGCCAATCAATAGGGATATAGCCCAGGTTAATTTCGCCGGGCTTCAGTGCTTGTTCGTTGCGGTTCGTCATGCCTTGCTCTTTTCTTCAACTTCTACTTTAAAGATTCGTTCCGGGAACGAAGTATCTTTTACCAGCTGAAATGCATGAAGGTGCATCAAGGTGGGCAGATAAAAACAGTCCCCATCTGCCGCATTCATCATGCGACTCATGAGACTATTTATCCACTCACCCATGCCGACATTGATGTCCATGGGGAGGGCTGGATTTGAGTGTTCCCTTATCCTACGGCCGCCAATCCAGAGTGACCCTTACGACTTTTGGTAGATCAGTGAGTCTTATTGGACTCGTTCAATTCAACAATCGGATCCATGTCCTGGAACTTCTGCATCAATCTTTGGTACACCTGCAGGGCATCTTCCTTTGTGACAACAGCTGTCTCACATGCGACTTGCCATGCGTGACGCTTACGGCTCTCCATCTTTCCGTGTGGATTCCAACTCATGGTACCAGGGCGCAGTCAAACGCATCTCACCGCCGAGTTTTTGAGACTCACCAGTTTGAAGATCAGGATCAACCGGTTGTTCCGTATAGATCGGGCGTTGTTTAATTTCCCGTTCTAACTCGGATTCAATCCGATTTTCCAGCTCAATCATATCAAATCTTGCCTTGAGTTTTGCCTCAAACCAAACACGTTTCCACCATTTGATTACGGCATCAATGATGTCTTTAAATAACGTTTGAATCATTTTGTTATAATACATTTACATATAACTATAGACATGCAGGATTACTCCCTCGATCGCTTTAGCGAACTGCTTGGCAACCTTAAAGCTCAGAAAGAAGGTGAGAAGCAAGAAGGCGATGAGCGTGCTGTTGCTTTCAACGAAGCCCGTGGTGGCCGCACTGAAGGCATGATGGACAACATGATGTGATCTAGATGAGATCTGGATCGTATACGTTGCAGTTTTCAATCTGTTTGTAGTATTCATCCACGATCTTCAGCCAATCCTCCCGGAGCATATTGAGAAAGTTCCGGGAGATCTTGAAGACCTGAGTGCGTGCTGGTGTGGATACCAGGATTGCTGCCTGCTGCACCTTCATGCCCAGGGTTTGTTCAATAGCAATGTCGTAGGCCGCAAGCTGTTTGCAGGTCTTCTTGAATTTCATGTGACCCCCGAGCAGATCCCTCCACTCCTGAGACCCCTTCTCCAAATCTTTCGGCCACTTACGGCTGTACGGTTTGACGCTGGTTTTTAAGTCAGCAAGAGTAAGCTTGTTATTAGCCACAGCAATGATGTCAGGAGCACCAGCCCAGGCACGTCCCTCGTCATCGCAACCCCACACACGAGCAACGTCATCAGCCCCGATAGTAAAATCAAACTTGTCAAGTACCGGTGATTCCGCCCAAAGGACCTCCTGGAACTGATCCAATATTGACGGCATGCCCGCCCAAAAGTCCGAGTATTCTTCTTTGATTTCCGGGTTTTTATTCCCTTTGAGGTACTGCTCCATACCATAGTGAATGGCAGTGCCCCGCTCGGCTGCTTGTTCTTTGACACCTGGATTTGCTTTCGACCACATTTCAAGCTTCCGTTTGTTTGCTTCGGAAGCTGTCTCGCTAATAATTGTAGTTACGGACGGCGCAGGTCCAGTGGGTAACGGAGTTGTATAGTGACGTTTTCCGTTAAGCGTAATTCTGGCTGCGGTCCTGTTAAGGTTCCGCATCATCTCCGGTTGCTTTTCCTTGGACTCGATCCAAGGATCACCTTGATTTATGTTAGCAACCATTGATGGTTTTGTATATTGCTGTTAGCTTAACGCATAAGTCGAGATTTGGACGATGGACGATTTCAACTACGCGATCGCTGCAATCCTTGGCGCTATGCTCGTAGTCATTAGCATGGATGCCTACATCTTTTTCACTGAGGTTGCATCCCGTCAATGAACAAGTTTTTGCTTGGCGTTCAAGGTTATGTCTCGTGTTTTGGTTGGATCCTGGTGGAGATCATGAAGTACATCTGGGAAGAATGCCCCGACTTAAAGTTTTGGGAATGGCACGAGAATATGAGTGATCATATCTGGTATGCAGAACGTGTTAATGGCCGTGTGGCAATGCTTGTTCTGTCTACAGTACTGATCTTAGAATTAGTCTCACACAAATCAATTTGGGACTTAGTTTTATGCGTAACCTAACTCGCTTCTACTACGACTTTGACGAGGAGTGCCGCACCGGTTGTTTCAAGAACCTTGCCTACGAAGATGTCGAAACCGTAGAAGCCGACGCATTTGAGGCTAAATTACAGGAACAAGACGTTCCTTACACGCGGGTTGATCTATGAAGGACTCCAAGATTGTTGCTGTGCTGTCGCTTTGGCGTGATAGCGAAGGCTACATCGACAGGTCCCTCGATCAGTTTGAAGCAATGGAGACGTTGCTGCAGGCACATAACATCCGTTGCGTCTACTCATTTTTTGAGAATGATTCCGTTGATGGTACACCACACATTCTGATGGATTGGCTGTGTACTCGCAAAGGAATCTTGTTGTCCGAGAACATTGATGCACCCAAGTGGGGCAGTGTCTCCTCCCTAGAGCGCGTCAAATACCAAGCCCGTTACCGCAACCTGGCGCTCTCACCTCTTGAGACGTACTACAACTTTGATTACCTGTTGGTTGCTGATAGTGATGTGCACTGGGAGCCAGAGTTAATCCTCGACATGGTTGAAGTCCTGGACGCCAACCCCACATGGGGTATGGTCTCACCCAACACCGTTCAAAACGTACGTGATTACGTCGAAGATACTGACCGCCCGTCTTACTTTGACAGCTGGTCCCTCAAAGATCGAGACGACAAGCAGTGTTTGACGTTCGCAGCTAATCCCTTCTTACATACAGAAGATCGCATGCGTTGGGACAACGGAGAAGCAGTGAGTTGCAATAGTGCGTTTGGCTCGATTGCCATGGTCAAAGCTGAGGCAATGGATTGTGAAGACGGCGTTGAGTGGGAAGTAATTGATGGTGTGGAGCACTGGGAGTTCTGCGCTGGTATCCGCAGCAATGGCTATGAGGTGATTGCAGATCCAACTTTGCATGCCAAGATCATCCACAACAAAGAGGTGGTGCCCCACCCCGATGTCGTGAAGTTTCACCAAGGCCGTCTTCAGGAAGCCTTGCTGATGTCGTAGGCCACCATTTCTTCTACCAGCTTCTCCAGGGTGGAATTTAATTTCCACCCCAGCTTTTTCTGTGCATAGCTGGAGTCACCAAGCAAAGAATCAACTTCTGCTGGACGATAGAAATCAGGGTTAATACGGATCACTACATGATCCACTTTCCGGCAGTAGCCAACTTCTTCAAGACCTTCCCCATCCCATTCGATAGGAAGACCGGCCTGCTCAAAAGCCATCTCACAGAAGGTACGCACGCTGGTCTGTTGACCCGTTGCAATCACATAGTCGTCCGGCTCTTCCTGCTGGAGCATGAGATACATGGCTTCCACATAGTCACGTGCATGGCCCCAGTCTCGTTTTGCATCCAGGTTGCCAAGCTCCACATATTCTTGGCGTCCCTTCCAGATTTGACCGACAGCTTTGGTGATCTTACGGGTGACAAACTCCTCTCCACGCAACGGTGATTCGTGGTTAAAGAGGATGCCATTACAACCGAAGAGGTCGTAGCTTTCCCGGTAGTTGATCGTCAACCAATACCCAAAAAGCTTGGCGACACCATACGGACTACGCGGATAGAAGGGCGTCGACTCCACCTGGGGCACTTGCTGCACCTTACCAAACATCTCCGATGTTGCGGCTTGGTAGAACTTTGGTTTGGCATTGGCGTTACGGCAAGCCTCCAAAATATTCAACACCCCAATTGCGTTGGTATACGAGGTGCTCCCTGGTGATTTAAAGCTGACACCTACGTGGCTTTGAGCCGCCAGATTGTACACCTCATCTGGTGCAAAGGTATCAACTGCCCGGTGCACCGAGGTCGCATCGGTCATGTCGGAGTATTCAAACTTGACCAAAGAAGGGATCTGTCCATGGAAGATCCATTTCAACTTGTCTTTATTACCTGGGTTGGCATTGTTTCGAACGAGGCCCAGCACTTCGTATCCTTTGGACACAAGACTGTGGGTGAGATAGGCCCCATCTTGTCCCGTGATTCCTGTGATCAGCGCTTTTTTCATCGAAACTTTTGTCTATACTCATAACTATAACCAAGATGTAAAGCGTTAGAAATGGCTCAATTTGATTGGCCACTCCAGAAAAACACCATTGGAGTGCAGGAGAAATTTGAGCTGACCAAATTCATTCTGACCAGTGACCGTTTTACCAACGGTCCCAAGTGTCGTGAGTTTGAAAACGAGTGGTCCCTCTGGCAGCAACGCAAATTCGCTTTGTTTGTCAGCAGCGGTACGACAGCCAACACCTTGTTGCTGGACTCAGTACGTGAGTTGTATTTCGGCAAGCGTTCCAAGCTAAAGATCTTCTGCCCCGCCGTGAACTGGGCGACCAACATCTCAACGTTCAAGCAGCAAGGGCACGAGATGTTTTTCTATGACATTGATTACGAAGCCTATTCGCCTTGCTTTGAATCTTTAAAGAGGTTTAAAGAACTTGACATTGAACCTGATGTGGTTTATGTGACGCACATCATGGGGTTTGCCAACAACCTACGGCAGATCAAAGAGTATTGGCCCAACGCCATTCTCCTGGAGGACTGCTGCGAATCCCATGGTGCTCTCGATCTGGAGGATGAAAAGGTCGGCAATGCAGGCCTGGCTTCTACCTTCTCGTTTTACTTCGGGCATCACATGACCACCATCGAAGGTGGCATGGTGTGTACTGATAGTGAAGAGTTGTATAACTTGATGCGTGCCAAGCGTTCTCACGGCATGTCCCGTGAGATGTACGGCTCTTACCGTCTGGCAGAAGAAGCAGCTGCCCCCGATATTGACCCCGCTTTCTTGTTCCCAACCGAGGGATATAACTTCCGCAACAACGAGTTAGGTGCTGTGATTGGCCTGGTGCAACTCAAGAAACTCGATAAGTTTGTCAGCAAACGACAACAAAACTACTATCAGTTCTACTTGCACATGATGGATCACCCCTGGATCAAGCACTTACCCAACCCATTTGGTAACAGTGCAATGACTCTTCCGTTCCATTGTGTATCACCTGAGACACGCAACTACTTGATCAAGCACCTGCGGTCGATTGGTGTGGAGACACGTCCGTTCCTGGTCGGCAACCTGCTTCGTCAGCCCTTCATGAGGGACTACAAGAAAAGTCCGTATTTGCCCAACAGCGAAGAAATTCACGACCACGCCTTCTATATTGGCAACAACCACTTCATCACTGAAGATCAACTCAACCGTTTGATCGAGGAGCTTTACGCATGCGCTGTCTGATCTCAACCATCGTCCGCAACCGAGCCAAGCACGTCTGCGCCTGGGCCAACTAGTTGCAGATTTTGTGTAATGTGCACCAGGATACCGGTTTTGATCTTGTGGTTGTGTAGTACGACTCTGATTATGTCACCAAACAGGCGTT
>Ga0181355_1001386_pt1 | contig 10652 bp, 13 predicted proteins | sample Fa13VDMM15DN_FD_130099 | JGI IMG/M metagenome (GOLD analysis project Ga0181355, IMG submission 130099) | Freshwater viral communities from Lake Michigan, USA - Fa13.VD.MM15.D.N | ecosystem: Environmental > Aquatic > Freshwater > Lake | place: USA: Michigan | collected 2013-09-23 | reverse complement strand
TCTTCAAGATATGATTTTATAGTTACAATTGTAATTGTTAAATTGCCTAAATTAAATGTTCCAGGTTCACCTGACTCGGTTATAATTTTTGGGAGCAATTGTAGATAATTTAAATCTTGTTGAGTAAAACGACTACCATTTATTTCAACTACAATGTCATCATAATCATAACGATCCGAATCAGTTAATGAGTGGCATCGCTTTGTTAAATCATACAATGTATTTGGTTGTTCTAAAGTAATATACTGCATCCAATCTGCGTCTGAATATATTTTATCACAAAATGGCTCTAATAGTTTTAATAAATCATTGCTACATTTTTCTACTCGAAACGCAACGTTATATTTAGGTGTGATGACGGGACGTTGATACTCATCGTTTTCAATCCACGTTCCCCATTTACGTAAATAGTTTCGTCCAGCTTTTTCTGAAACTTGTTTGAAATAATCATCATCCTTACCAACTTGTTCCGTCCATCGATGTCCTCTGCAAGTTAAATGATATACAAATGCATCTCGGCTCTGTATCAATTCATATCCTGCTAATATCCAACGTTGAAAGATATCTGAATCTTCATATGGGAATGGTGCAAATAATGGATCATGTCCACCAATTGCTTGAAAATCTTTTTTATAAAGAATCCATGGTGCAAACATTCCATATGTTACTCGGTCTAATTCTTCTTCTTGTTTATGCATAACAAATTCTTCGAAGGCATCAATGTCTAATGTGTCAAAGTCTTGTCCGAAATCCATTATGATCTTTTCTTTACCTTCGGGATGTAAAGGTGGTTCTATACGGGTTGCACAGACAACTTTGCCTGGTTGTAAGTGCTTTAACATGTTTTCAATATACAAAGGACCAATAATCATATCGGCATGTAAGATGCCCACTATATCATTAGTAGCTAGCTCAATGCCTTTATCATATAATATTGTATGACCTACTCGTTCTTCTTGTTCATATAATTGAAGATTAACAGATCCGGCTAAGTCTCGAAACCATTCACTTGTACCATCGGCCGATCCATCATTCATTAAAATAACTTCTGCGTTAGGTGCATGTTTTTGAATACTTGCATATACATTTTTTAAATGTCGCAAATTGTTGTAACTAGGTATAATTAGTGATATCATATTGTATAGTTTTCTCCGTATTGTCTCATATTAGAATATAAGGAATTAAATTCAGAATTCAAAAAATACGAATTCATATTTGATTCTGCGTTCCTACAAAATTCTGAGACTCCGATATTTATCTTGTTTTCTTTAAATGTTAATGAATTCATATGTGCAATAGTATTGTTGTCTGACACAATTGTTTTCATTCCATATTGGTCAGCAATACAACCTGCATAAAAATCTAAGCCCCATCCGTATATTAATTCATTTGGAAACTGTTTTATTTTTTCTAAGATATCTCTACGTATTAATGGAGCCTGAAAATCAATCCAACGTACGTTGCGTAATCCCTGACCCCAATTCCACATTTGTTTCCAATGACATTGATCGATCGATGCATTGATAACTGATGGCGAATAAACCGATGCATCTGATTCTAAAGCTTCTCGAATCGATGTTGATAAGAATGCTGGACCATGAAATACAAGATCATTATTTAAAAAGTAAAGATACTCATGATCTGTTTGTAAAAAATAATCTAATACTACATTGAACCCGCCGCCGAAGAATATATTTTCATCTAAACGATGCGTTGTTGATTGAGCTAACGGTTCAGATGACCCATTATCCAATACCATCAATTCGCATTTTTCAAAGTACGTATCTCGGCGTAATTGATTTACTAAATTATCTGTCCATGTAGGTAAATTGTGATTGAGTGTTGCTATTAACATATTAAAATCTTAATTGAGATGTTTCTTTACTAGGCATAACTATACCTAAAAAATTCTTTGCAATCGTTTCTTCTGTATTGCCTTGTTGTTTAAAATCAGTCATTTGTTCTAAATAATGAAATGGTTTGAACCATGATTCGCATGGAACTAATCGTATAGCTTCCGATGCTAAAACATATTCGCCATACCAAATTAATTCGCCTGGGATAACTTGTAATAGTTGTTCATATGATAATTCGTTTGGTCCTAAATAATGTTCTTTCATATGATTGAAAACTTTAACAGACCACAAATTAGGACATGTCCAATCATAATATTTACCTTTGCGACCAAATAGATCCATTATCGTTTGTCTATCAGTTTCATATGAATTTTTAACGCTCTCTAATAAATTTCCTTTAGTAGCCATCCATTGAAATAAATCTTTATTTTCATGCATTGTTGTATAAGGAGTTTCATCATCAAACATAAAATCACTAACAAAGAAATCTCGAATAAAATATGAATCGCCATCTACCCATAGATAGTTATTACATAAATTAGTTTCGCTAAACTTCATCTTTACCAATTGTTGCGTAAACCAATTTTGATGTACCGTATCTTGTATTATATCTTCATCAAATATCATGTTATAACCATCAGTACCAATTACATCTTTGAATAATTGTTCTTGATGTTTTGGAATTGATAAATATACTGGTATATTATCTTTATTGTGCTTAGCTGTTGTTTCTATCAATTGTTTAGTATAGTGAACGTGCGGAGCATGTGACTTAAATAAAAAAACTAAGTTATCCATATTAATTAAATAAATTTAAAATTCTATATTTTTCAACATAATGTAATTTCTTTTTAGAACATTGGAAATCGCTATGAAATGCGCGAAGTACATCTTCAGTAAAGTAATAACGATGTTGTTGACTTGTAAACATTTTTAATGATTCTAATTTTTTATCATAATGTGATTCGATATCTACATAAAAATTAGATTGCCATGCATCTTGAGTGCTAGGTGTATAATATTGTATTAAACTAATTTTATTATTACGAATTAATGCCGGGCCGAAGCCTGATACATATCTATGTTCAAAATGAGAATCTGTTTCATTTGGAAGTAAAATTGCATCATATGAATCATCCGTTTTAAGTATTGTTTCAATTAATTGAATCCAATTTTCTTCTGAAATGTCTTTGATAAATTTATAAGGAGTATTAATGATCTGCAGATTATTACATCCTGCAGTTTTCCATACATTTTCAACTTCTTTTAATCGATGTTCGCCTGTTGATTCATCACAATCGCCACCTTGTGCTAATTGCAATAAATAAAATTTAGTTTCATTGTATTTTAATATAGTACCTAACATACTATATTCTACATCGTCTGGATGCGGAGATAAACATAAAACTTTATTAAAATTTAGAAATTTCATTTAGATACTCCAATGTGTGAATCCTATTCATATTTTCTTGATATACTACTTGTATATTTTCAATATTGAATAATTCTTCGTTTAAATAATCTTTGCCGCCTTGTCCTGCTAAATAAGTAGTAGCGCCATTTCTTTTACATATATCTACTAATCTACTAGTAGAAGTTAAATCTGTTTCATAATCTTCTACTATAATAGTATCAATATTTAATTTTTTAACTAGATATCGAATAATAGATGAATTCGTTTGATATAAATTATCAGATATTAAATCATCCATTTCTGATAAAATATGTTTATATTTTGGTATAGAATTTTTAATCCGTTCCCAATCTTTCTTTGCGTCAATATATTGTTTTGTGTTGATAAATTCTAATCCTTTTTTAACGCTCATCGTATTCCATTTGCCATCCATATTGAATCGATTTTGATATCCGTTTTTCTCAAATTGGCAGTGTCCTAATAAAACAAATATATCTGCTTGTTGTATCTTTTGAAAAAATGGATACCATGGCATAAAATTTGGTTGGTGAATTGTAACAATCATATTATAAATTCAAATAATATTGTGGTAAATCTTCTGGTAAGAATTTAAAAAAATTATCTAATAAATTGCAATCAACTTTTACTGGATTGAATATGTATTTATTACTCATATGATGTACCATTAACTTTTTATAATCTTGTATCGGGGTAAACTTACGGATAACATCATTAAAGCCAGTCGCACCACTTTCTAATATGCCGGCGTATGTAGCGACGGCATTTGTCGGAAACTGATTACTGTTTGTTAATAATGTTATTTGTTTCTGCGATAATAAAAAGTTTCCACTATGTGGGTTCCATACATTGAAATAATATTCATTATCAATTTTAGTTATGTATCGTATTATATCAGATACGCCGTTTCCGCCTAAATGGACTGAATTATATGGAGCTAAATCTACAAATTCTTCTTTTTCATTTTCTAATTCAAATCTTAAAAAACCAACATTATATTGTATGTTTTGTTTTTGTAATTTTTCATTAACATCGATTGCATATAATAAAGAATCAGCATTGATAAGTATATCATCTTCATTATATAAAAAATAATCATATTCCGTTAAATGATCTAACATATATTGTCTAGGTTCAAAAACTAAAGAATGACCTAACGATTTATCTCGAATTTCAGTGGTGACGCCATCAATATCTATGCGTTCTGGTGAAAATACTACAACGTCGGATACTTTTTTTAATTCTTCAACTACTGGTTTTAAATACGGATTTGAATTGCCAGCATAACAAGCTAATGTACTTAATATTCTCATCGATTACTCCTTTACCCAAAACCAGTTAGAATCTCTTAATCCGATAGCTGTGGCACCTGGTACTAATTCGTGTACCGCTTTTTCAACACCATCCCAACGATAATCGTCGCCTCCTATTATACCTCCCACTCTGATTTTGGGTAGCCAAGCTTTAATATCCTCTTTAACACTCTCATAGTCGTGAGATGCGTCTATAAATACAAACTCCAAAGATGCGTCTGCAAATTGCTTTGATACATCTGCAGACTTACCTTTAATAACCGATACACAATGTTGAAGAGGCTTTAAAGTTTCCACAACGAGCTCGTGAAAGTTTGTAGAGTTTGCGCTGCTATCAGCTGAAATATCAAAGTGATCAACTGTGTGGAGTTTAATATTCTTTCCCGAGTTATGTATTTCAGTGCCTAAGTACGCACTACTACGACCGGCAAAGGTTCCGATCTCAACGAAAGTTCCCTTATCAAACTTGCTAACAGCTAAATCATATAAGTCGAAGTGGTCTAAATATCCTTCTACGTTTTGCCAAAAATGTTCCATGCTTTTCTATGTTTTTAAATTATTTTGTTTTAAGTTATTATGATGACTGCTGCGCTGTTCCGTCGTCCATTAATCTATATACACTGTAGTTATACTGTCTAGCTATGTTGTGGAATTTATCTTCTGTAATCTTAGCCATTTCTGTAGTCCATACCGACTTCTGATTACGTCTTTCTCCTAAGTACTTGTGCTCAAACATAGGGTGATAACCTCCATCCGGATCAATGCCGCTAGTTATAAGTTCAGTTACTCCATTCATACCTAACCACGTAGCTGCAGTTTGTAATACGGAATATGTTTCTCCCATATGCGGAATATCAGAAGGGCAAATTAATCCGTTCATAGCATGAACTCCTAATGCAACAAAATGGAATTTGCATTCTGGATTAATTTTTAATACATCATCCATCCAAACATGATAATTATTATCCTCACTAAATCCACCTGGGTGACGCTTTTGTGGATAATACGGCATAATAAAATTCTTAACTTTTTTCCATTCAATTGGATCAATAATATCAATATTATCTTGATCATGACAAAAAAAGTAATCAACTTCTTCACATAAAATAATAGCATTATTCAATGCTGAAATTTTATAATCATCACTCTTCGGAATATGTCTTGCAGATGGCCCTTTACTTACTAAAACTACTCGCATTATTGTTCTCTTTGTTTGTTTAAAATGTATTCATATGTAAATTCCGGTGACGTTTCCCAATGTTTACTTAACATATATTCATCATGATGTTTAAAATGAATAGATTCTGAATCATAATAAATTGCTAGTGCGTTATCATATTTCTCTGGAAAACGCATATCAATTAGATGAAGTTCTGGGATTTCATTAATTAATAAGTTTGGTTCAATTGCCATACTATTAGTAATACCAATATCTTCTACGATATAAATTCCATCTTTATTCAATTTAGATTTGAAGTTATTATAAGTTTGTACCTGATCATTTAATTCATGCGATCCATCATCGATAATAACATGAAAAAATCCATCTGGAATACTTTCTAAAAACTTATTGCGTTCAATCATGGCATTAAAATCATTTGAACATGAATTTACTTGAACTAATTTTGTTCTAGTATAATCTTTAAGTGTTTCTGTAACTTCATTTAATGTGCATCCAACCCAAGATGTTCGTTCAAATGTATCCGCTCCCCAAATTGTTGCTTTAGAAAAATATTCATGCCACAATTTCATAGAAGTACCACGCAGAATTCCAATTTCTAATACATTGATATCTTCATGTTGATATACACTGAATAATCGATCATATACTTCTAGATAAGTATGCCCTGGGAACATTTTATTTCCACAATGCGGGTCTTTATCACAATCCCATTTATGATGTTTTAGTATTTCTACTAATGTTTTATTTTGCATTTTGTTCCTTTATATATGTTAAAAATTTATTAATGCCAATTTCTAATGTTGTTTCTGGATTCCACCCTAAGTTTTTTAATTTATCAGAATTTCCAATGCATCCGAATTGATCTCCCGGATGTCCGCCAATATCAACAATATCATAATCAATTAATTCATTACCATTAGCTTTAATTAAAGCGTGAATCAATTCTTTTATTGTAGTTTTAATACCAGTTGATACATTAAATGTATCCGAATAGTTAACAGATAACATTAATAGTAATGCATTTACTACATCATCTACATAAATAATATCACGATATCTATCTAACGAACCTGTTACATTGATTGTATTACTATTAATAACTTGATTTGCAAATGCAGAAACAACGCCTTTGTATTCATTTGATAAATCCTGGCCCGGGCCATATGTATTCCATAATCTTAGAATAGAATATGTAAAATTATATTGTTGTGCAAATTTCTTAAGATAGTATTCAGCTGATAATTTACTTACTGCATAATTAGATAATGGATCTAATTTATCAATTTCAGATGCGTTATCATTATTTCCATAAACAGCCATCGTAGATGTATATACGATATGTTTAACTTGTTTATATTCTGCTAAATAACAAATACGCATCGTACCTCGTATATTAAATTCTAAGTCCATATACGGATCTATTTCAGAACCTCTTCCATATGGCTGTGCTGCTAAATGATATATTACATCAATTGGTTCTTCAATTTGTAATAAATCATCCATACTAATATCTAATACATAATCAGCTGATTCATTAATATCTACAGTAATTACGTTATGATCTAATTTTTTTAATGCAGTTACTAAATTAGATCCAATTAAACCACAACCACCAGTTACTAATATATTCATATGCTAAACTTATAATTTAATTCGCCAATAGATTCGATACTATGTTTGATAACATCATTTGGTTTAACTAAACAATCAACTTGTGGTCCGCCATTAATTGTAGTAGGCGTTCCTGTTAAAATTATATCACCTTTATTTAACTTAACTAATTTAGAAATATAACTTAAAGATTGATACGGATTCATTATCATATCTGAAGTATTACCGCATTGAAGTTCTACGCCATTTATAAATGTTTTCATTTCTAATGTTCTATTTCTTAAATCTAAATGCGTAACATTAGATGATATAGGACAAAACCCAGTTCTAGATTTAGAAAATGCTAAATGATGATCTCGATCATAAATACTATTACATGTAATATCTCCAGCAACAAAGAAACCTTCAATTACATTATACGCATCGTCTTCTGATACATTTTCGCAATCTTGTCCAATTAGTATTCCTAATTCAACTTCAGTCCATACATTATCAACTTTATATTTAGGATATGGAATAGTTGAATGTTCTTTTGATAAACAACTAGTAGATTTAAGAAAATAAATTGGATCTTGATCCGATAATCCTATACCTCGATAATTTAATGCTAAACAATGTATATTATTAATGTCCATGATTTCTTTCATATAAAATTTCTGCAATTTCGAAATCTAATGGGGTGTCAATTTCAATTCCTTCTGCTTCTTCAATTGGATAAAATAAACACTTATTCGTTATTGCATTTTTTGTTCGTAATAAACTAGATACTTCTGAAATCATTACGTTGAATGTTGGCAATTTAATAGGTTCTAAATCTTGAGAGTTAGGTGTGTTATCTAATTGATAATTAATAGGAGAATCGCCAAACCATGCATGTTTTTTAGCAAACAATGCAGTTACTAATGAATCATAACGATCGGTATTTTTTATGAATTCTTCATAACAACCTTTTAATGTTTCATCTTTTAATAATGGCGCGGTTGGTTGAAGAATCATGATATATTTTGTAGATACACTATTACCTAAATATTCATAGTATTGACTATTATTACATTCAGAACTAGCATAGAATTCAGGACGTCTTTTAAATTTTACACCATATTCAGATGCCATTTTTTCAGCAATATCGCTATCAGAATCTACAACAACTGGTAATCCTAGTTTTTTAGCTTGAATAATCTTTATTTCTAATAAGTTAGAATCTGCAAATGTTTTGAAGTTTTTATTTTTTACTCGAGTAGAACCAGCTCTACAAGGTATTATAATTGTAATATCCATTATAATACTCCACTATTTTTTAAATCAGCAATGCATGAATTCCAATCAGTAAAACGAAATGCTTTATCATCAATATATGCAACTGCTCTAGGTTTTTCTGCAGTGACTTTTGAAATATATTTATCTAAACTATGTTTTTCTAACCATTCCCATACTAATTGTGTTCCGTTTTTGCCATTTACTAAACCTCTATCTGATTTTGCTTTTGCTGTATAACAAATTAATGTATATTGTTCGGATAATGTTTTTAATGCATCTTCAATTCCATCAACTGGATCATCATAAATTGTGCCATCATGATATCCGGATGAATTTTTATGAATTACACCATCAAAATCAATACCTAAATTAATCGTCTCATCTGGATATGAATGTTTACGAATTCCTTTATTCCAATTCAATTGTTTTAATTCTTCTGGACGATTATTATTAATTGGTGGAGTAGCACAGCCAGATCCATGTGTCAATTCGTATGTTAATAATAATGTTAAAACTTCCGCAGTATGATAATATTCTGCTCCTAATTCGACGATTGTGCAATTTTCTACTTTTTCAGATAAAGCGTGTGACGTAATACAAGCTGTATTCAATCCTCTTGTATTAGCCCATTGTAATGCCTTAATAATATCTTTACTTCGACCAGACGAACTAATTCCTAATACCAATGATTGAGAAATTTGTTCTTCGGTACGGTTTCTAGTAAATGCTTCCATCCATGATACCATCCATTGATCCCAATCTGTATCATTAATAAGTGATGTTGCTAAAATTGCAGAACCTGGTGCTTGTGCTAAACGTTGTCCGTTTGATAATCTGGTGATATCCGCTGCAGCATGATCTGCTACTGCTAAATTGCCACCATGGCCTAAAATGTAAATGTTGTTAGATTTGTTAAATTTGTCTTGTAATTCTGACCATTCTTTTGATTGGATCACTTCTTCAAATCTACCGATTAAGTTTTCATAGTTTAACATATATTATACCTTTTTTATTGTTTATAACTTATTATATTTAAAATTTTTCTAAAGTCCAAATTTATTATAACATTTCAAACTAGTATCCACTAAAATAGGAACTTTAGATACTGATTGTATTTCTTTAATACTGCCTGGCTTAACATTTGGATTTCGTTCTAAACCAAAATCATAAAATGATTTACGTTCACCAGCAATATGTGTGATGCCGGTTTGATTACTAATAATTGCATCTACCATTGTAGGCGTTAAATTATCAACATATTCTTTTGAAGACCATTTATCCGTATATGCAGTATCAAAAGGAAAATCTATGCCGCAAAATTCAGTACGAATACTTAAAGAATTTTCATAACATGATACAATATATTCTCCAGCTGCTTTAGTTTTAGAATATTTAGTTAATGGATTAATTTGATCATTAATGTCATACATACCTTTTTTGCCATCAAAGACGTGCGACGTTGATATGAATATGAGTCTGATATTATATTTGATACAAATTTTTGTAATGTTCGTAGTACCAATAATATTGGTATCTAATGCTAATATTGGATTTGTTTCAACATCTGCAAACTTAGCAATTGCTGCGCAATGAACAATTATAATTGGGTTTATCTGCGAAATAACAGTTTCTAATTGTTCATACTTGGTAATATCACATACATCATGTGCAGGTGCTACATATTCAATATTTCTATTTTTTAGTTCTAATATTAAATTAGATCCTAATAATCCGGATCCGCCTGTTATTAAAATTTTCATATTACTTCTTTAAAGATTTCAATATTATAAAATTCTGGAGTAGAAAAATCATATTTAGAAAAGTCAATTTTTTCAAATAGTTCTTTAATAGTATCTGTAGGTGTATATCTAGGTTTATATCCTAATTGAGTTTCAATTTTATTAGTGCTAACTTTATAATTCCTAATATCCGGATTTTCTAAAATTTCTAATTCTACATTATATCCTCTATCATTTAATTCTTTAGTTATCATGGTTCCT
>Ga0181355_1001380_pt1 | contig 10685 bp, 12 predicted proteins | sample Fa13VDMM15DN_FD_130099 | JGI IMG/M metagenome (GOLD analysis project Ga0181355, IMG submission 130099) | Freshwater viral communities from Lake Michigan, USA - Fa13.VD.MM15.D.N | ecosystem: Environmental > Aquatic > Freshwater > Lake | place: USA: Michigan | collected 2013-09-23 | reverse complement strand
GGTGCCGGGGTTGAGCATCGTGCAGGTCAACACCGATGGTGTCACGGTGCGCGTGCCGCGCAGCCAGGTTGCAGCGGTGGACGAGGCGTGCGCTTGGTGGATGCGGCTGACCAAGCTCAACCTTGAACAAGTGCGCTACCGGCGCATGTTCCTGCGCGACGTCAACAACTACATCGGCGAGTACGAGGACGGGTCGGTCAAGCGCAAGGGTGCCTACGAGTGGGGGGTTGGCTGGCACCAGAACGCGGGTGGCCTGGTGATCCCGAAGGTGGCCGAGAAGGTGCTACTCGAAGGCGCACCGATCCGCGAGACCGTGGAGAACTGGCCCGACAAGATGGACTTCATGCTGCGCGTCAAGGTGCCCCGGTCGAGCAGGCTGCTGTGGGGCGAGGAGCAGGTGCAGAACACCTGCAGGTACTACATCGCCCGGGGTGGTAGGCCGCTGACGAAGGTGATGCCGCCGCTGGCCCGCAAGCCTGGCGAGTGGCGCCGCATCGGGGTTGAAAGCGGCTGGAACGTCCAAGTGTGCAACCGCATCGAGGATGCCGTGCTGCCGGTGGACTTTGGTTACTACGTCGAGGAAGTGGAGAAGCTGTGCCTGAGTCTCGCGTGAACTTCGCTGCCTGGAACCACGAGACGCTGGCTCGATTTGCCGAGGAGGCGACCGAGAAGATGGAGCGTCAACAGGCCGAGATCGAACAACTACGCGCCGACCTGCGGGTGGCGCTGGATGCTTACAGGAGAGTCATCAGTGAGAAGCCCTGATCTGTACCTTGGAGACTGTCTGTTCTGGCTGGCCATGCTGCCCGACAACAGCGTCGATGCGGTCGTGACTGACCCACCTTACGGCCTGAGTTTCATGGGTAAGAAGTGGGACTACGACGTACCGGGCGAAGCGATCTGGCGCGAGTGCCTGCGCGTGCTGAAGCCCGGTGGTCATCTGCTGGCGTTCGCTGGCACACGGACCCAGCACCGCATGGCCGTGCGGATTGAGGATGCGGGGTTCGAGATTCGCGACATGATCGCTTGGGTGTATGGGTCGGGGTTTCCGAAGTCGCTGGATGTGAGCAAGGCGATTGATAAAGCGGCGGGAGCGGAGCGGGAGGTGGTTGGAACTGGAAAGCGAAGCCAAAACCAAAGCGAAGGATGGGACCGTCCATGGAAGAAAGAGCAGATGGCTGAGATTGGTGGAAGCGGTATGGCTGAATTCGACATCACCGCCCCCGCCACCGATGCCGCCCGCCAATGGCAAGGATGGGGAACCGCCCTGAAGCCTGCGTTGGAGCCGATAACCGTGGCCCGCAAGCCGCTTATTGGCACCGTGGCCGAGAACGTGCTGGCGCATGGGACGGGGGCGATTAACGTGGACGGGTGCAGGGTGGGTGTTGACGAAGGCGACCCGAACATCAGAACAACCGCGAGCGCAGCCAGGGCTGGAATGTTCGGCGTTACTGGCCATGCTGGAACGCTGCAACAAGGCCGCTGGCCCGCCAACCTGATCCACGACGGCAGCGACGAGGTGGTGGGGTTGTTCCCGCAGACTGGCATGAGCAAGGGAACGGCTCAGTTCAAAACCCACACCACCTACCAGTGGAGCAAAAGCCACGCCGATGCGACAGCAGAACCTCAGCACGGCACCGAGATCGGCTACGGCGACTCCGGCAGCGCCGCCCGGTTCTTCTACTGCGCCAAGGCGAGCAAAGCAGATAGGGATGCGGGGCTGGAGGGGTTTGCACCAGCAAAAACAAACGATGGGCGAAAGGTTGACGCAGACAATGCCTATCAAAGAGGCGCTACCGAACGCGCCAACATCCACCCCACCGTCAAGCCCACCGACCTGATGCGGTATCTCTGCCGCCTCGTCACGCCGCCCGGGGGCACCGTGCTTGACCCGTTCATGGGCAGCGGCAGCACGGGTAAAGCGGCAGCACTCGAAGGCTTCCACTTCATCGGCATGGAGCGTGACGCCGACTACTTCACCATCGCCCAAGCGAGGATTGACCATGCTCGAAAAGCAGATTGAAACCAAGGTGTGCGACTACGCCAAGCAGCGCGGCCTGCTGGTCTACAAGTTCACGTCGCCAGCGCGCGCTGCGGTGCCTGACCGCCTGTTCGTGCTGCCCAACGGGCGCATGTTTTTCTGCGAGTTCAAGCGCCAGGGGCAGAAGCCCACGATCCCGCAGGAGCGTGAGCACAACCGGCTGCGGGGGCACAAGGTCAACGTGTTCGTCGTTGACAACGTGGAGGCGGGGGTGGCGATGATCGACGAGATGGTGGGGCTGTATGAACGCTGACTTCTTTTATTACAAATTTAAAGACGCTGTTAATTGGTTCGGGCTGAGTTGGGGTGAAAAACACTTAATCCAAGTGCGAATTTGTGGCAACGCTTTGTGTTTTCAACACGGTGGTACAGAGATTCGCGTGACTATTCCGGGGTCGTATGCTGACACCTGACCTTCTGCACGACTACCAGAAGAAGGCGGTCAACTTCCAATGCACTCACGCGCAGTCGATGATGTGGCTGGACATGGGGCTCGGGAAGACCGTCATCACGCTCACCAGCATCGCGCACCTGTTGTCCACCGGCTACCTGCGCGGCGTGGTCATCGTCGCCCCGATCCGCGTCATCCGACTCGTGTGGCGACAGGAGGCTGCGAAGTGGGAGCACACGAAGCATCTGCGCTTCAGCATGGTCACGGGCACCAAGGACCAGCGCACCCGGGCACTGATGCGCCCCGCCGACATCTACCTCATCAACTACGAGAACCTGCGCTGGCTCGCTGAGACCCTGCAGACGTACTACGTCGCCAAGGACAAGCCGCTGCCGTTCAACGGGGTGGTGTGGGACGAGATCAGCAAGATGAAGAACAGTGCCACGGATCGCGTCAAAGCGGTGCGCAAGGTGCTCGATCAGTTTACCTGGACGACGGGCCTTACCGGCACCCCGGCCAGCAACGGCTACAAGGATCTCCACGGCCAGTTCCTCGTGGTGGACCGAGGGGTGCGCCTGGGCACGTCCAAGACCGCCTTCAAGACGCGCTTCTATCGCAAGGTGGGCACGTACAAGGAGGTGCTCTACGACGACGCCGAGGACACGATCAAGAACCTCATCGGCGACATCACGCTGGAGATGTCAGCCGAGGACTACAACCCGCTGCCCGACCTCATCGTCAACAACATCGAGGTCGAGATGGGGGGCGAGGTTCGAGCGAAGTACGAGCAGTTGGAGAAGGAGTTCTTCACGCAGCTCGACAGCGGCACCACGGTCGAGGTGTTCAACCAAGGCTCGTTGACCAACAAGGCGTTGCAGTTCAGCAACGGTGCCGTGTACCCGGTGGCCGGCATGCCGCTGTGGGAGCCGATCCACGACCTCAAGCTCGACGCGCTGGAGGAGATCATCGACGAGGCTCAGGGTTCTCCCGTCTTGTGCGCCTATGCCTACCGGAGCGATGCTGAGAGGATCATGGCGCGGTTCAAGGATCTGCGTCCGATCAACCTGACCGAGTGCAAGACCGAGGGGTCACTCACGGCTGCAATGGACAGGTGGATGAAGGGGGACTGTCAACTCATGATTGGCCATCCTGCCAGCATGGGACACGGCATCGACGGCCTGCAGAAGCGTGGACGCACGGTGGTCTGGTTTGGGCTCAACTGGTCACTCGATCTGTACGACCAGATGAACGCCCGGGTGCGCCGGCAGGGTCAGGGTGCCCCGGTGGTTTGCCACCGGATCATGTGCCGCGATACGCTTGACCAGGCGCAGGCCATCGCGCTCGACGAGAAGGCGACGACGCAGAACGCGCTGCGCAGCGCCGTGAAGAAGTACCGACAACAGAAGGGGGTTTGATGAGCGGATCACTACGACGCCACCTCGCCAGCGTGTCGTGCTACGCGGAGGCCATCTCGGTCCTCATCGCAGGGCCGACAACGGTGCGCGGTCTGAGCGACGAGTCGGGACTGGCGTACAACGCCTGTCGCAAGTTCGTTGCGACACTGTACCGGCGCAGGCTCGTGCGTATCGCGGCCTGGGAACAGGACAGCATCGGTCGCTGGACAATCGCAGCCTACGCATGGGGCGAGGGCAAGGACGTCAAGCGACCGCCGGGACTGACGCCGACACAGCGCAGTCAGCGGATGCGGGATCGAGTGAAGGCGATGCAGCATGCAATCGCCATTGCGGGGCCTAACGCCGGGTTGAGCGGCGGCCGTAGGCCGTCCGCTTGAACCGCCAGTTAGCCAGCACTGGTGAAATGCTGGCAAACGACTGAAGGATGCAAACGTGAAGCTGTGGATAGACACCGAGTTCAACGAGTACAGAGGCGCGCTGATTTCGCTGGCGCTGGTGGCCGAGGATGGCCGCGAGTGGTACGGCGTGCGCTTCTGCGACGACCCCGGCTGGTGGGTGAAAGAACATGTGATGCCGCGCCTGAACCAAGAGCCGCAGCGAGACGCCACGCTGCGCGGCGAGCTGGGCGCATTCCTGTGCAGCTTCGACAGCGTGCATATCGTTTCTGACTGGCCCGGCGACATTGCGCACCTGTGCAACTTTCTGGAGTGGGCGCCAGGCGAGCGGGTCGGCCCTGACTGCATGACGTTTGAGGTCCGCCGCGACTTGCCCGACACGGCAACGACTTCGCGCGTGCCACACAACGCCCTGGAAGACGCGCGAGCGCTGGCGCGCGGGGCTGTTGGCGCTGGCTAACGCCAGGTTCAGCGGCGGCCAAAGGCCGTCCGCTTGAACCGATAGTTAGGCATCAAACGAACGAAAGGTAAGCAATGAGTGAATTCAAGCCCGTAGCTACTGCGGCCGACTTGCGCAATTTAGACGATGACGAAATCGTCGCTGGATACCGCGACGGCCTGGCGTGCGCAGACGAGCCGGGCAGCGACAAGAGCCGCAGTTACTGGCATGGGTGGCGTAACGCGCAGACCGACAAAGGCCGCACCCCGGTTGACATCAACCAGCAGCGGCTTGCACATGAGCTTGTGGGCGCCGCCTGCCGTGGGCATTGATGCCTAACGCCAAATAGACCAACATGCAGTGCCCCGAGTGCGGAACGTGGACGCAAGTCCTCGAAACACGGAAACAGTCTGACTACATGCGAAGGAGATACCAGTGCGCCAACATGCACCGATTCACGACCAAGGAAGTGGTGGTTACAGCGAAGCGGCCGAGGCAGCATCCGAACTCGGCGCCACTGACGAAGAAGACCGCTTTGCTGATTTCGCGTTTGCACAAGTGATGCAGACGCTGATCTGCGCCGTCGCCATCGTGGCGCTGGTGGCAGCGTTCGCGGCTCTGGCCTAGTACGACCAGATCGTCGGCTGCTCCCGCAGATCGACGTGGATGAAGCGTCCGGTGCCCTTCTGCTGCACCCCGATCCCGGTGAACCCGTGTTCGAGGGCCAGTTGGAGCACGCGGACGGCTTCAGCACCCTGCACCGCAATGTCTGCCGCGCGCCCGGTAGCGTGCATCCCGGGCGAGGGCTTCGCCTTCTCGATGGGGTGGTCGGCGCACCTATACCCTGACGAGATGCTCATGGGCTTGCCGTAGGCCGTTCGCAGCGCCTGCAGCTTCGCCATGAACTCGGGCTTCATTTCCTGCCGCCCGCAATGCCGGCAGCGGAACTCCCGCTCGTCGAAGTTCGGGTAATCCGACCAGTCCATCACGAACGGCGCTTGTCCAGCACGCTCCAGCCGACGCCGGCAGCGGCAGCAGCGCCGCCGACGATGGCGTCCATCGTGACCCCGTCGATACCGTACTTGACAGCGAAGCCGCCAGCCAAGCCGGTCAGGATGTGCCGCACCAGGGCGGCGAGAATCGTTGCGTTCATGTCATTCCTCACTTGAAGATTCGGTCGGCGCCAATCCAACCCAACACACCAGCAACAACGCTGCCGGCGAACCACAGGGCGCGAATGCCGCCCTTGCCCTCACTGGCGAGGTGGACCAGTTGATCCACCTTTCCGCTGAGATTGTCAATCTTGTGTTCTAGTGCGTCGACCTTGCCCTTGAGCAATCCGTAGTCGATGGGGTCGATCATTTTGTCCTCGATCTCTGTGATGACTTGAGCTAGATATTCCACTTGGGTCTGGACTGTGTTGTCGGAAGCCATTGCTGCACTCGCAGATGTTAGCGCGAGCGCACCAGGTCGATGTGAACATCCCAGTCGATGCTGGTCGCAAGAACCCCGGTCACGTTCACGTTCAGCACGTCCGCGCTCATGGTGGCAGTCGGCGGGGTGGCGAGCGAATCGGGGTTCCAACTCATCACGCTGGCCCAGTTCCCGGTGCCGGTGGACAGGTTCGTACCCACCGCGTTTCGCCCGAAGCCCACCTCGAACTCGTAGACGACGCGGTAGTTGCCGGTGGCCGTCGATCCGACCACCCGGGCACGAACGTGTCCAGCGGCACCCTGGGGCACCGTGTAGCTCCACAGATTCGTCGTGGTGGCATTGGTCGTGGTTAGGCGATAGACCTCGCCGATGCGGGTGCCCGAGCCGGGGAACAGGTTGTTCGACTGCTCGATGCTGACGCCGATCTGAGCGGGCGAGACGTTCAGCACCCGCACCGTTGCACCATCGGCCTTGCTGAAGTCGTTGCCCGTGACAACGATGCATCCCGGGCCGGCGTCATCGCCAGCATCGGACGGAATCAGGTTGACGATGAAGTCCGACGTGCCGTTGTTGGGCAGGAACGCGCAGTTCGAGATGACGATGCTCTCGGCCTGGGCGTTGATACCCGAGCCGATACCAGTCGGGTTGGCCAGTGCGCAGTCGTAGAAGGTGCAACCATCGACCACGACGCCGAACGGTTCGATGAAGGAATTCGGCGGACTGGTGGTGGCGCCAGCGATGAACAGACCAGATCGCTTGACCTGGCCGAACATGCACGCGCTGAAGATGATGTTCTCCAGCCGCCGAGTAGTGTTGTCCCACCACGAGTCGCCATCGGTGACGCGCACGCTGACCGAGTGCTCGGCCCGAGCATCCCCTCGGAACGTGCAGCCGGTAAACTTGATCTTCTCGTAGCTGCTCGTCCGGGTGGCACCGGAAGCCATCGTCACCGTCTCGCGCACCGTGCCGCCGATGAGCACGTTCACCGGATCGGGGGTGACGGTTGCCGGCCCGTCGAAATAGCAGTTGGTGACGTGGATGTCAAGGATGACGTGGCTGTCGGGCACACCCTCTGGCACGATGCCGAGGGTGTAAACGCAGTCGGTCCAGTGGCACTGGGTGATGTAGAGACCATCAACCGAGCGCACCTGGATGCCGTACAGCATCTCTGCCGGCCCGCCGTCGAACTCGCAGTCGGTGAGGTGGACGCCACCACCCGGCGCCCCGGTTGCGGGAGGCGAGGGGAACAGCGATTCGTCCAGCCCGCTGAGCTTGATGAACGCCTGGCCTTGTACGTTGCGCAGGCTGTTGGCCCAATAGCAGCGGTCAAAGTGGGTCGTGCTGCCGCGCACCGAGTCGATGCCGATGTTCCAGTTGCTGAAGTAGCACAGTTGGAACTGCGTCTGGATCGTGCGGTACAGACGCACCGCCGCCGTGGTTCCGCCAGTGACGTTGCAGAAGAAGTGGATGTTCTCGAAGCTGACGAATCGGATACGCTGCGCGTTGGTCGGATCGCCAACGTCGAACAGCAGCACGTTGCCCTCGACCATCGCCCCACGACCCAGCGGCCCACGGAAGCCGATGCCTCCGTTGGTCACGGTGATGGTGGACCCGAGGAGGTACTTCTTCGGGCCGAGTTGAATCTCCACGCCCACAGCATCGAAGGCGGACGTGCCGACAAGCGACTCAGCGTAGTCCACCGCAGCCTGGAACGCGGCGCTGTCGTTGGCGATGCCGTCACCGATGGCACCGAAGTCGTCAACGTGGATGGTGCGACGCAGCACCGTCTGGACGTTGGTGGGGTCAGCACCGGGGCCACTGGGCAGGTACTGCACCTTCGACGAGTCGATGCCGGTGATGACGACCTCGCTGAACCGCTCGCCAGCAGCCGGGGCGCTGTAGACCAGCGTACCCGCACGATCTTGCACGAGGATCGAGTAGTCGCTGTTGACGTACAGACGCCCCGGGGTGCCGTTGTTCGACGGGTAGCCGTTGATCGTGCGGACGGGCTGCGCGGCAGGGATGGTCAGCGCCGCATCCCAGAAGACGCCGATGGGGTTGGTCTGCGGGGGCAGGTTGGCCGCACCGATCCAGACGTACCCGTTGCGTAGTGGTGCCCCATCCTTGTCGGTGAACAGCGGGTAGGCGGGTTGGATGCTGAGTGCGGTCATTGTTGCTCCTCGGGGGACATGATGCCTTGAGGTTGCTGTTCTTCTGGTGCCATCGTGGCGACGAGGGCACCACGGGCGGCGGCTGCTGGTGCGATTGGCGGATTTGCCAGGATTGCGGCGACGCGGCTGCGCTCTTTTCCTGGCAGAACGCTAAGTAGATTAGCAGCCTTCTGAGGATCTTTCATTGCATTGGTCAGGATCATCATTGTCTTCTGACCAACGGCACGCTCGACCTGCGCCAGTGCGAGGTTCGTGTTTGCAATCCACGCTTGCATTCGATTCGGGATTCGCATGAGTCCCGAGTTCTGGTTGAGTATTTCGGTTAGTGCGACTTGCCCTTGCGTGGCTTGTTCGGATGCGGAGACTTGTCGTAGACGCTGCGTAGCAATCGTTCGCAGTTGATTCACAACATCGTCCGCGAGTTCTCTTGCGATGTCGTACTTCCCCGGACCCAGAACTTTCTCGATGGTCTCCGGAGACTCTCGCATCACGACATCGGCAAACGCGGTCTTGTCGTTCTTCCACAGTTGCGCCAAATCACCGACGAGTTCTCTCTCGGCGATCTTTCTCATACCTTGGCTATAGTCGTCAAGGTACTGAACCCAACCGCGACCACCCGCGCCCTCGATTGCGTTGTCGATGAGAGGTTTGATATCGGACAGTACACTGGATGCTAGATTGCGCTGCGTTGTAGCATCAACACCCGGACGAAGTTGCTGAATTGCCGCATTGACGGAGTTCTTCCGTATGGCCTCAAGGGCACGAGCGTCAATGACACCGTTGCGAGCGAACTGCTTAATATCGCGGATCAGATTGTTAGCCGCCCCGGATAGAAGATCGTTACCGGCGTATTCGGGCCGTCGAGTCAATCCACGAATTCCGCGCAACAGTTGTTTTGTTTCAAGTGGTTTAATCCCTTGAGCACGCAACGCATCTGCCGCCCCTTGTGCGAATCGTGCGCCTTGACCGAGATCGAGCGATGCGTTCGCGGCTTTGTCGGCCCATTCGTTGAAAGCCTTTTCAGACAACTCTCCAAAGTAGGTGTACTTGGTCGCACCTACCGGCAATCCGCGCTTGATGAGATCAAGACGAGCCCATGCTTCAGCAGCCTCACCTCTGCTGATCAGATCACGAACTTCCTGCACCGCAGCTGCGGCTTCTTTGCTGAGTCGGCCAGCACGCGCCTCGTAATCCGCAACACTCTGACCCAGATTTGCACGAGAGAGCGCCGCCTCACGCGCCGGTCCTTGCAGCGCGTTCAGGTTCTTCTTCGCAATCTCAAGACTCGCTCGAACGTCGGTTGCAGTGGCTCCACGAGCCAGGTCTGCAAGAGTAGTGCGGACCTGACGGTCGCCCATAACCTGCATCTTGCGAAGGAACTGCGGATCGCGTGTCAGAGCCTTGTCAATCAGAGCCTGCCAAGCTGGGTTGTCCAAGTCGGCGGTAATCTCCGCGATACTGGCACCGGGACGAGCGTTGCGCAGAATTGGCAACACTTCGTCAATGTCTCGACCAATGGCGTCTCGGGCGATTCGTGCGGCTCGTTGGGTCGGCATCTGCTTGAGATCGGCAATCTTGCCGATCACCGCACCTACAGCCGGCGCAGCTATTCGACCGACTGTTTCCAAAGATGCCCCAGTCAGAACATCCCGCGCACCACCGACCAGCGCCTCCTGAGCGGTCTTCGGCCCCTCCCGATACCCGAGAGACTGCTCAAGCAGATCAAGACCACCCTTGGCGATGCCGTACCCGAGGCCCGCGCCGGTCACAGCACCGAGCGTACCGCCGGCCACAGTGCCGGGACCGGGGACAACGCTACCACCCACTGCGCCAGTGCCACCACCGATGACGCCACCCGCAACCGTGCCAAGTGCTTCCACGGTGGGTCGAACCATCTGGATGGCTCGCTGACCGAGTGGCGTCGTTGGGGGGACGCTGGGCGGCGCGACGAGGCTGGCAGGGGCGCCGGAAATCTGACCGGGTGGGGTGGTGGGGGTCGGTGTTTGCTGGCGAGAAGCGAACGCACGCTCGGCTGCAGCGCGAAGCTGTTCCGGCGTCGCATTGTCTGGTCCGACGATGCGTAGCGTGCTGCCATCAGGTGCCTGAATGCGGTATTCGCGGTCGGCCATTGTCAGTCCAGTACGCGGAATCCACCGCCGATGTCAGTACCACCAGCAGCAGGCGGTTGCGGGGCACCCGAGGGTGCGGGCGGTCGTGCTTGCTGCTGACGATAATCGTAAGTGTCGTCGAACGCCGTTTGCATCGACGACTTCGTATTCGTAGCCTGTGCTTTGAGTCGCCTCAGTGCGGCTACAAGATCGTCGTAAGACTGCACCCGATCAAGCGAAGCCTTCAGGTTCTCAAAGCGATCACCTTCCTTGTTCGACACGTTACCGACG
>Ga0181355_1001378_pt1 | contig 10693 bp, 19 predicted proteins | sample Fa13VDMM15DN_FD_130099 | JGI IMG/M metagenome (GOLD analysis project Ga0181355, IMG submission 130099) | Freshwater viral communities from Lake Michigan, USA - Fa13.VD.MM15.D.N | ecosystem: Environmental > Aquatic > Freshwater > Lake | place: USA: Michigan | collected 2013-09-23 | reverse complement strand
TTTAGTTTAGCGGGGAACGATTACCGTGACGAACTTTGAACCGTCGCGGGATTCGATGTATTGAATTGCTTCCTCTTGTGAGGGGGCTGCAATTTCGATTGGGTATGTGTTGCCGTCAGGCTTGCGGAATAGGAGCAGGTAGATGTTCATGACGGGGGGAGAATGGCACACGACCGGCAACCCGACAATCTTTTTTTCGTTTATTTTTTAGGTGACCTTAATGCAACTTGGTTGCGGTATTAGATTCATAGTAGATGGGCGCATTTACTGCGGATCTAGTAGTTGTTAGATTCTGTTAGATGGAGCTGTTAGATCGAGCTGTTAGATTCTGTTAGATGGATCTGTTAGATGCTGCCGACCTACTACAGATCCAGTAGACAGCACACCGGCAACACCCGATTCAAACAAGCGTTTGAACCAGCAAGAGCGTGCGTTTCAATCGTTCGTTTTAATTCGGTGATGGAAGCAGGCACCGGCACCGGGCACCGGGGGGGGGGCATGGGGGGGCTGAAGGTTCCCCGGCACCGGCACGGGCTGGGGTGGCGGGGCTTGCCGGGCGAAATCGCTGAGCGCGGGAGGTCGTCAGCGGTGGGCGCACAAATACAGAACCCCCATTTTCTCAATCGACCCCTACCTGACGTATCCGTCAACTACCCCCTAAAACTTTTTCTTGACACATCCGTATGCCCTGCTTACACCTGCCCCCCGACATGAAAAAGGAAATGCTCAAACGAAAAGATGGCTCGTATTCCCAACGAGGTTTGTATGACAATGTCCGTGCTGCCAAAGGCTCCGGCAAAAAACCAACGGCAGCAATGCTGAAGCAGGACAAGAAGATCAAAGCGAAGAAGAAATGAGTGCTGGTTCAAAACACTACACGAAAAGCGGGAAGCTCCACACTGGCCCAGTCCATAAAATGAATGGGCAAATCCACACGGGAGCAACACATACCGCATCCAGTAAGCCGCTGACTCATTCTAAGCCTAAGACCAAGAAGTAATGGAAAAGAGGTTCAAGAAGGTTGTCACCAATCCCGATACTGGACGGAAGAAGACTGTCAAGTTTGGGCAAGCTGGCAAGGCGGCGGATGGTGGTGATAGGATTCGTCCGGGCACGAGCAAGGGCGATGCCTATTGCGCTCGATCCGCCAAGATCAAGGGGGATTGGAAGTCCGATCCCAACTCACCCAACAACCTCTCGCGCAAGAAGTGGAAATGTTCGGGCAGTAAATCGAGGAAATAACAATCTATGAATGGAACAAGAAGCAAACTGCTTAACGCAGCAATCACCCGATACAAGGACAACGGAGACGAGCAAATCAATCAGCTTGTGGATCGTCAGTTCAACCGCCCCAACCGCCACGGCTACCGCCAGCACCGCCGGATCAACCCTCGTCGGCAGTTGAAGAAGCTCATCCTCAGATACGGACTGGTATGAGTGACATCCTTGACAACATTAAAAAAGTTCTCGAAGAGAACGCTTTCATCCAAAACGGCGATCCACTCGACCCGAACATCACGTTCCAAGAGTTAAACATGGACAGCCTCGACATCACGCGATTCGTGATCGAGGTCAGCCAGCGTCTCGGCGTTAGTTCTGATCTTGAGGGTGTGTGGCCAACGACTGTTATAGAGCTGATGAATCGTATCAAAAAACAAATAAGATGACTCTAACCACATTCGGCGATCAGCTTCAAAAAGTGCGGACGGAAATGGACATTACCCAGAAGCATCTGGAGCATGTTTGTGGCTTCGGCCCCGGCACGCTCTCACATTACGAGAACTATCGCCGCGAGCCGTCTGTCACTGCGCTACGTAAAATTCGTCGTGCGTTGGGATGTTCGTGGGAGGATCTTTTAGGGAAGTAATATGGAGCGTAGCAAACAAGAAGACATTTTCATGCGTGAACTTGATAGGCGCATTGACCAGCTTGCCGCCGAGTTCGAGCTGGACTCTTACTTTGTGCTGGGCTACCTCGCTCGCACGATGCACCGGATACAGCGCGACATGGATGTAGAGGACGAGCAATCTGATAAAAACAGCGATGACTGAACTTTACGAAAATCTTGACAAGACCCTTAAACTCGTGTGGGCCGAAACTCCTTGGATGGTGTCTTTCCAAACGGACGCGATTGATAGCGAACGCTATGAGAAAATCTACAACTGGCTTTCAGACTGGTGTGGTCGAGGCCGGTGCCCTATCATACGCAATCACGGCGATTGGATGATGGGGTCGGCAACAGTCTCGGGTCGGACGCGGATCGGATTCGCCAAGGAGAGGGACATGAAAACCTTTTTATTCGTGTGGGAATGAGCAAATCCAAGTGCGTCAAGAAAGGCGGGACCCTCGCCGAAGCCTGCAAGGCCATCTTCGCCTGCGTCGAGCAGGGCCGCGTCAATCCGTGGTTCTGCTACCAATGCGAGAAATGCAACCAGTATCACATCTGCAAAGAACCGAAATAACATGAACCACGACCCAGTAAACCATCCGTCACATTATTGCAGTCACCCTTCCGGGATTGAGGTAATCACCATCACCCGCGAAATGTCCTTCAACGTGGGCAACGCTTTCAAGTATCTCTACCGCTGCGATAAGAAAGAAAACATGAGGCAAGACATCAAGAAAGCCATCTGGTATATCGAAGACGAGATCAAGAGGCGCGAGGGATTCCGCTGGAAGTTCTTACGCGAAAACCCATTCTACCTTCCAAGTGTTGACGGGCCGACACCGATCAAAACTATTTTGAGTTGGGAAGACCGCTTCGGGGGACACATGCGCTTGATTTTGGACGACCTCTACTGCGCTCACGCTTTGCCTCGTTCGGTTGAGTCGTTGAAATCTGCGCTTGCAACCTGCAAATACGTTCTCAAGGTATGGGTATGAACCTCGCCGGAGCCATCGCCGCCATCAAGGCTTTCACCGAAGCTGTCAATGGAAATGTAGTCTCATCCGACGAGGTCTTCCGACGCACCGACATCTGCGCCAAGTGCCCGATGAAGCGCAAGACCACAGGCGCACCGTCAAAGATTTCGCGCTACCTCGGAGTGCTGGCCAACAAACACCGCGTCCCTGCGGATCTGAACGGCCAGAAGTGCAATGTGTGTGGCTGTTCCCTTATGCTCCTCATTCCTGCCACCGAAGCTGATCTCCACAAAGACTCACCGGAGGAGGCCAAAAAACGACCGGCTTCGTGTTGGATTAAACTGCTTGACAACACCTCAGCAGAATCGTAAATCTCCGTCGCAGATCATTTGGTAGTGTTCGTGCGATGTGTTTGACCCCTGCCGAGGAAACCCCTTGGCGGGGGTTCTTCTTTTTAGTGTTGACTTTAACTTAATTGTCCTTCAGCTTGCCGTCGCTATGAGTGCATTATTCAGAATAATCCAACGTATCGAGGCGAGACTTCGCCCCGCCGCCGTCGTAGCTACCGTAAACACCACAGTAACCCGCGAACAGGCTTGGAATGAAGCCATCGTGAGTAACAAGGCTGCTACGGGAGCTGTAACCTTCGCCCTCCCTGCCGCAGAGCGGGGGATGCGAGTAACCGCCTTGGTGCAAGCTGTTCAGGAGCTTCGTCTCGATCCTAATGGAACCGAGACCGTTGCCCTTGCCAGCGGCGTGCAACAAGCAGCCGGGAAATACATCGTTGCCGACGCAATCGGTGAAACGATTTCCTTGGTCTGTCTCACTCCCGGAACTTGGGATGTTGAGAACCACAACGGAACTTGGACCGCACAAGCGTAAGCCATGCTCGAAATCGTCAGGGGCCGTTCTTGGCAACAAGACTTTACTGTTCTCGATAATGAGGACGGCCCCATGACTGATCTCTCGATCTTCGATAGTATTAAATCCCAGATCCGAGAAAAGGACGCGGTCAAGAACAAGACCACCGGCATCTTTGAGAATGCCTTAGTTCAGGAAGTCACAGTTTTTACTGATGAATCCGTGATTACCCTGTCGCTCACCCGTGAGCAGACCTTGGCACTGAAGAACGGTATTCATCAGATTGACATCATCGGGAGTATTGATGGAAGCGATGAATCGCTTCTCGACACCGAACCTATTTCCATCAACAACAGACCTACTTTGCCATGACAACGAGCATTGACCCCTTCCAGCCCGTTATTGGTTATACCGTTGCGGCGACTTCATCGGGAGTCATGTGGCTTGCCGAAACTCTACCGAACCAAGCACCTTGGCTTCAGGTCGGCGGGACAGCGGGACTAATTGCTGGACTTTCTTATGGGTGCGTAACACTTTGGAGATCGTTGCAAGAACAACGCCGCGAGTTTACCTCCGAGCGTGCGGCATTTATCAAAGCCAAAGAAGAACTCGAAAAAGAAATTCGGAACGACTGGAAGGGGCAGAACGACAAGCTAATCGCAGTGCTTCAGAAAATCGACGACAAAAACTAACGCTATGCCTGAATCATACACATCCGGCCCGAACAGGGTCATCATACGCCACAGGGGGCCTGCTGGGAAAGGGATGCCCGTTGGCGGCACCACAGGTCAAATTCTTGTAAAATTAAGTGATAACAATTTTGACACTGATTGGGTTGAGGCACCGGACGGCACGGACGCTGTGGTCTTCGGTGGCACGGCTCCTGTCAACAATGAACTTGTAATTTTTAACGGCACAACCGGCAAGCTTATCAAGCGCAGTTCCATCCCCGCTTCCTCCCTCGCGTTTGCTGCGGACCTCGCTAACAAAGTCGATGTAATTATAGGCAAAGGACTTTCCGCAAATGATCTCACAAACGCCCTGAAGAGCAAACTGGACAATCTCCCAGCCGCCGGTTTCTTCCGTGGCAATTTTGCGAATATCGCGGCGGTCAACGCTTTCTCTTTTAACCCGGTCCCTGCTGTTGGCGATTATGTCACTGTCGTTGGACCGACCTTCGCTCGCTACTGGTGGAGTCCCGCAAGCGTGTGGGTGATCGAAAGCGAAGAATCCCTACTTAACGCTGCCGACATTGCCGACATTCTTTTTGACGACGGTGAGACATGGACGCTCGGTGGAAACATCCTATTTACCCCGACGTATCTTGCTCTCCTCAATGAGCATCAGACAATCATTGAAAATGTTGGGTTAGGCACTGCTTCGACTACACCTAAAGGCTTCGCTAGTTACTTCAGCATCGCGGGGCAGACCATCGTAATCACTACGATTTCTGATGGCACGAACAACTACGTTCTGGTCAACCCCGCAACAGCAGTATCCGGTGACAGCAATCAGTTTACCGGAGGGACAGGTTCACTTGGCAGGCTCCAATACACCGGAACGGTCACTCCGCGTGTGTTCAGTATCCACGCCACGGTATCCCACTCCGGCGGGGCGGGTGATCTCGCGCTCTTTGCTATCGCAAAGAATGGGGCAGCTATTTCTGAGAGCCGGACACTGAACGAAATCAAAACCGCTGCTGAAGTCCATCAAGTAAGCGTAACAGCTCTCGTATCCCTAGCCACCAACGACTACGTCGAGGTTTTTGTTGCCAACACATCTTCTACTGGTGATGTCAAAGTTCACGCGTTGAGTATTTCCGCATCGCTGGGGTAAAATTATCTTGACACCTTCGTCAAAGAGGGTTTTCTTTTTCGCGTCAACCACACACAAGACCATGACCGCCATATCCAGCTACATCCGTCACCTCATCGTAACCGGTGTCCTTTTATTTATTGAACGAGCCAAGCTACCTGTTGAGGGAGCTGAAGATGCGGCTCACGCCCTTGCCCTTATTGCTATCGGAACAGCAACGTGGGCGATTGTTAAATACACGCCTGAATTTGCCAAGCGTGTTGGCCTACTTGTCATCCCGATTGCTGCCTCAATCCTGTTGCTGCCAAGTTGCGCGGAATCCGGCTATCCTCTCGTTGGTCGTATCTCCTACCTAGACATCGAAACAGGAGCCAAAGGCGGATTAGTTTTTGAGGCAGGTAAAGCCCCACGCGCCTCGGTGCGCGTCCCAGTTTATGATGAGCTTGGCAATCTGATCGGTGTTGGAGAACTCAGCGGCACGGTCGCTCCCGAGATCGACGCAACCAAATAATTTATGAAGGATCTCGCAAAAGAAATCGTCCGCATCGCCAAGGCGGAAGTCGGCGTTCGTGAGGTTAATAATACCAACTGCGGGATTCTTGTAAACGAATACAAAGCTGCTACATGGCTGAACCCAAACAAAGGCTGGCCTTGGTGCGCTGCCTTCGCTTGCTGGGTAATCCGTGAGGCACTAGCGTCCTCTGGCGTAAAGCAAACAAAGAAGTTCAAGCGTCCCCGCACCGCTGCCGCGTGGGACTTCGAGAATTGGTCTCTCGCGCAGGATGAAACCACTTGGCTGCGAAAACCGCATGACCGCGACATCATGGCGGGCGACATTGTGGTATTTAACTTTTCCCATATTGGCATCGCTGTTTCTTCCCCTGACACTAGAGGTAATGTAATCATCGTTGAGGGAAACACAGACGAGGCTGGATCAAGAGAGGGTGGTGGAGTTTATCTCAAGACTCGTCACGCTTCAAAGATTCGTAGCCGCATCCGGTTCAGGCAAGAAAAATTAGTTGCTGTATAACACCATAAAACATGACTACAAAACAACAAAAGATAGCAGAGGCCCTGCAACTCCACCCGGAGAAAAGCAACTGGGCCATCAGCAGAAACATGAACCGCGTTAATGCTTCGGATGTTCAGGAAGTCCGAGACGCGCTTGCCACCGGTGAGGCCCCAACACCTACACCGGCAACTGTTCAGTCCACCGGCGGAGCATACAGTCTTCGAGGCAAGCGTGTGGTTTCACGCCGCCCCGCTGAGAGTGCCGCTAAGTATGTCAAGCGACTTCCGACCGGACAGGGTTTCGACCCGAAAAAACTTTCGCAGGAGTGGGGGATGAGTGAAGAAACTATCCGCAAGCACGCTCGCGACATGAACTGTCTCAAATACGTTGAGATTAGTGAGGACGAGTGGGTTGCCCTCGTAATGAATCCCGAAACCGCAAAACAATACTCGATATGAACGACCAACACTCAGGCCACGATCTCAGCGCAATGCGCGTCTCAAGCGACGAAGCAGTTTCAGAAGTAACACGCGCCAGAACAGCTCTTGCGAAAATCAAGCGCGAGCTACGCGCCGTTACCAAAGACCGCGACGAGCTGCTCGTTGAGTTCGATAATCTCCACAAGGCGAAATACCCAGACCCGATCCCGAACAAACCGCGAAAGGTAAAATCCAAGGATCTTGTCCGCGTAATCTGCTGCGATGTTCACGGTAGCGGTATGGATCGTGATGCCGTTGAAGCGTTTATAGCGGACTTGAAAAAGTGGGACCCCGATGAGGTTGTTCTCCTTGGTGACATTGTTGAGTGCGGCGGTTTCCTCGCGGCTCACCACACCCTCGGGTATGTGGCCCAGACCGAATACTCTTGGTATGATGACATCGCTTGCGGTAATTGGTTCCTCGACCGTGTGATGGAAGCCGCACCCCGCGCCCAGATCCATTACCTCGAAGGAAATCACGAAGACCGTGTCGAGCGTTGGGTTGTGGACCAGACCATGCGCCACAACCGTGATGCCGAGTTCCTACGCTCCATGCTCGCGCCAGATAAACTGATGCGCCTCGAAGAACGAGGAATCAAATTTTACCGACGCGGAGAAAAGACTTGCCCCTCACTTCCGCCGGGTTGGCTGAAGCTCGGGAAGGTCTTCTTCGTGCATGAGCTTGGTAGCGGTAAGAACGCAGCCTCATCTGCCGTGGGGCGGACTGGCGGTAACGTAGTCTATGCTCACACCCACCAAGAAGACACGTCATCGCTCGTGCTCCCCGGAGTGGGTCTTGTCAAGGCTTTCAACCCCGGATGCCTCTGCCTTCGTCAACCGCTGTGGAGGCACTCAAACCCGACAGGTTGGAGCCACGGCTACGGTGTGCAGTTCGTCGCTTCCTCGGGGGAGTTCTTGCACCTGAACATTCCGATCTGGGAAGGTCGCTCGCTCGTAGGTTCGATGCACAGCCGCATGAAACATTGACAAGCCCACTCTCCCATGAAACCTTCATTCGACCCCGGTGCGCTGAGTTAATCGCACGGGCAAACCTTGCGGGGTTTCTTGTTTACCTCTAAATTGTAGGCGAACCGGGGTCACACTCTCAATAAAAACAAAATAACATGGACACTAACAAAAAGAAACTTGCCGACCTCCGGGATTACTTCCTCAACGGCGGCTCCACAGAAGCTGACGACATCCTCACTTTCCTTGAAACCGAGGACGAAGAGATCATGCAGTTTTACATCGCGGTAATGAAGAAGACCTACCCTGACGACTTCGGACCGAAGAAGAAAAAGGCAAAGCCTGTGGCTGAACCCGACCCAGTAATCGAGCCTCGCTACTTCCTCAAAGACGCGCTCACCGGCCTCGTCACCGAGCTGGAAGTCTCCAAGCAAACGGTTGACAAGATTACCCTTGTGGTCAAGGAGCCAAAGGAGTTGGTCAACATCCTCCTTCGCGGAGAGATCACGACCATCGACCTCTACCAGCTCAACAAACTCTCTGACAACGCTGAACATCTTGGGGTGCCTGTCGCCAAACTGAAGCAACTCGCCGAGTTGGCCAAGGCTTGATGACAGAGGAGGAAGTCAGGAAAGATCCCTTCGAGGGGATCGTCCTCAATCACGACCAGATCGACTGGTCGGATCAAAACCTGACGGCTGACCGAATTAGTTCTATCCTGATCGGCGACAGCCCTCGCAAATACTGGGTCCTCCAGCCGGACAAAAAGCCGTGGGAGATCGAACGAGTTATTTTGTTTGAGGCCAAGCGTCCAAACTGGGGCGGGATCTCCAAACACGGCAAACCTTACTATCAGCACTTCCTTACGCTGATAAAGCTGCTTTTCCCTGAAACCGACATTACGCCGTCCCTTGCCGATGCCGTGATGTTTTTTTGTCGCGGTATTGGTGGAGGCAACAAGAAGATCCTCAACCTGATTGGCAGCGCAAACTCCGGTAAGTCTGCCTCCGGTTGCCGCATCGCCTTCGCCTTGATGTATATTGACCCAGAATACACGGTCGTCTATGTTGCTAACCCTTTCGACTCGGCTTCTGACTCTACTGTGTGGGGAGACATTGAGGAACTTTGGGACCAACTCTGCGAAGCCCACCCCAACACCTTCGGGCAAGGCTTCGGTGATGCCTCATCGCTCTTCCCCTACGGTCGCAAATACGCCAATCGCTGCCTTGAGTTCATACCGAACATTCCGAAAGCGGCTCGCATCGAGCTGAGGAATACGAAGCACGTCGGAAAATACAAGGGGTCCAAGACTCGGGGTAAGGACACTGACCGTGGTGTGATGCTCATTGTGGTCGATGAGGTCAACGAAATCGAGAACTTCGCTTTCCTAACCACGCTTGCGAACATCTCGCAGCAGGACGCTTTCTTTGCCATCACCTCACAGAACTTCAAGAACGAGGATGATATGGGTGGCAGGCTCACCAACCCGAAACCCACATACGGTGGGCCTGCGACATTTGATGATCTTGACATCGAGGAACACGCTTGGTGGCACAGTGAGGCTTCATCCGTCACGCTGCGTTTTGATGGCCACAAGTCACCGAACATTCTTTCCGGCAAGACGCTCTACCCGAAGCTGTTCAAGCAGTCCAACCTTCAGCAGATGCTTGACGACTACGGCGAACAGTCACCGGACTATTACTCACAGGTGAGATCCTTCCCAGCGCGGGGCGACGACATGAACTCGGTATTGTCGAAGGCCAAGCTGTCTTCGTCGCGCTACAAAGACCCCTATTTCACCATGCTTAGGATCGACGGTGTGGTTTCATTCTGCGACCCAGCTTTCGGTGGTCGAGACAAGTCGAAGTGGGGTTATGCCCAATACGGAATCGCCAAAGTCACTGATGCCAATGGCGGCGAAGAGACTCAAGAGGTTGTCATTTTCAAGGACTTTTTCAAAACGCTCAAGCTGGTTAAGGATGCCACATACAATGACTTCTGGTTCGACAGGATGCGTTCGGCAAGAATTGAAACCTCCGGCTTTACCGTCGGAGGATTGGTTTCCTACGAAGACCAAATCGCGATTCAGTGCGCCGAGTTGAACATAGCTCACGGTATCAAACCTTCACACTTTGGCTACGACTTTTCGATGCGCCCTGATATTGTATCGTCCATGAGCCGGATGCTTGGTTATTCGACGCACGCCTTCGACTACAACCAAGCCCCCGAGGGCGTGTTCCTTCAGAACATCAAAAAGAACAGTGAGGACTGCTGTAAGAACCGATGCACTGAACTTGCCTTTCTTGCGAGCGATTTATTCTTGACCAAACAGGTGCGCGGAGGGAGCAACATTGAAACCGCCGTCATTCAACTTAGCCGGACCCTTTACCAGACTGTGAACAAAAAGTATGTCTCGGAGGGCAAGAAAGAATACAAGGCTCGCTGGCAACAGGTGTCACCGGATGATCGCGACGTTCTTCTGGGAATCGCGGGGCTGCTTCAGCGCGTCGGCTTTCGGGCCAAGGCCGTAACAAACGGAAAACGTAGCGAATCGCTTTGGAGCTTGATTGAGAAGAAAGGTCTAGGTAAAAGTCGCGTCATCAAACGAATATGAGCTGTTCAACATGCAACAAAGTGAAAGTGCCCGTTTCAATGGGGCACTCCGGCCTCAACTACACAATGCACCCCGAAGCCTCCCC
>Ga0181355_1001377_pt1 | contig 10697 bp, 16 predicted proteins | sample Fa13VDMM15DN_FD_130099 | JGI IMG/M metagenome (GOLD analysis project Ga0181355, IMG submission 130099) | Freshwater viral communities from Lake Michigan, USA - Fa13.VD.MM15.D.N | ecosystem: Environmental > Aquatic > Freshwater > Lake | place: USA: Michigan | collected 2013-09-23 | reverse complement strand
TGCTCGAAAAATATTCTTTCAACAAAGAAGAAGCTATCAAAGATTGTATTTATAGAATGAACTTTAGAAAACCACTCTTTAATATATTGGATGAAAAATGAATCTAATCGAGAAAGCACAAAAGCAAACTCAAGCTGTATATTTAGCTTGTGATGAAAAGATCGCCGACGATATTTCTAACACTATTACAAAGCTACTTTCTGCCCTAGAAATTGCTAACGAGGCTTTGAAGTTTTATGCAGCACATGACGGCAATGAATTTAAAACTAGATGGTTAAGTCATGTATGCGACTCATGGAGTGGACTAACCACTACATTTGTTGATTGGGATGGGGCTTTACAAGATGAGCCGTATGAGTTTGCTAGATCAGCACAAGAAAAGATTAAATTACTTATTGAGGGGGAAAATATATGAGTGGTGTAATGGAAGTATTCACAATGGTAGTTATGCACTATGGAATGAAAGAGTGCAGCAAAGAGATGCTTTTTGCAACTGGCATAGAGTCAATATCTGGAAACAAGACATGCATGGCAACAAATGGGCAAGAGTATGAAACTATTTTCGAGAGAGATATATTTGGAAAGCTAAAACAAGTAAAGAAACCAAAATACTGCAAGACGATGATTGTATGTCAGGGCTTAAAATGACAATTTTAAACGAGCAAGATCAATTGGCTGTTAATGAATATCTAAGCAAATGTCCAGAAATTGAAGGCTGGACACTTTCCGGTGCTGTTAGGTTCGGCTTAGAGTTTGAGCGCAAAAGACAGAGTGAGATGGTTGGGGAGTTGAAAATGGCACTCTTAAGAATACAAGTCAGAGTTGATGAGGGCGGATTTGAGCACAATCAAAAAGCAATATCTGACATTGCAAAAGAAGCACTTAATAAATTTGAGCCTGGGGAAAAATAAATGGCATATAAGGGCGCATCAGAGAAAAACCAGAAAAGATTAGATAGATTTAAAATGGTCGATATAGGGCCAGTTAAAGAATCTCTTTCATTAGAACAGCAAGCCGATATTTTAAACAAGAGAAAACAGAATCTCATGGACCTGCTTGCTGAAATGAAAGACAAGAGAGAATCATATGGGAAAGAGATGCTAGAAATTCAAAATGAGCTTTCAAGAATTGGAAAACAAAAAGCGCCCAGACCTAGAGAATTTAATTTTGTCTTGCTTGAAGTTATTAAAGAAGAGGTGACTCATGTTCAGTGGGAAATATGGAAGAAAAAGGCTGACGAAAGAATGCATGAGCTAAGTAAATTAATGGGTGAGGGTTTATGATCGTCTATCATCCTGAAATGGACATGATCGGCGAGATCATAGTTGATAAAGACATGGGAATGGTTATTGAAACAAGAGACTGTTATATATTTACACCTATTGATGGGTGGATAGTTTTGGGGAAGATATGAAGTATTTATTATTACTATTTTTAGTAGGTTGCACACAGATTAATACCGTAAAACAAGAGCGCCTTTCGCTCTCGTGGGAGTCTGGACATCCGGCGCGTGTCGAGTGGTCAGATGCTTTAGTTGCTGCGCTTGCTCAAAAAGTACCTGAGATGTCTAAGGCTAAGGACATTAAAACATTCTGCCCTAAGTTTGATCTGCTAGAGCCAATTCAAAAGAACAAAGTCTTTGCAGAGCTAATGATAGGCATGGCTAAGTTTGAATCAAACTACAAGCCAGAAACTGCCTACAGAGAATGTGATAAGACTCGATGCCGTTACTCTTCATGCTTTAAGCATCCTACTTATGGCTACTGCATGATCGGCAATAAGAATTATGATGAAGGCATTATTACAAGTCGTGGATTACTTCAGATGTCTATTCATTCAAGCATGAGTTATGGGTGTGGATTGAAAGATTCAAGCGAATTACATTTGCCTGAAAAGAATCTTGCTTGCGCTGTAATCATCCTAGATAAGCAGATTAAACGCGAAGGCGTGATTGCTGCACAGCGTTCATATTGGTCAGTTATTAAAAGCAGTTACTCAGGTAATCACATTAAAGAAATTTCATCTCTAGTTCAAAAGAACGTGAAAGAGTGCCTATGAAATACCCTCCACCCCCGCAAAAACAAATTGATGCGTTTCATGAGCATTTAAAAGACTGGTCAATTAACCTCTCGATAAGCAAATCGGGCATGGCAGAACCACAATACAAATACTTGATGTATAATGATCCTGATTTTCGAACTAAAGTGGATGCGTACAAACAAAAGAGATTTCAAAAGCTCAGAAACAGCGTAGGCACTCCACTCACAAATGAGCAACTTATTGAACTAGGACTTGAGCCCAATAAACCAGTGACAATAGAAGATCATAAGCAAAGAATTATCAGGCACACTAAGATACTAATTCAATCTCTAGAGGACTATATTGAAATACTCCCCAAGGGATTAAGCTAGTTGACAATAGATCTCATTAACGTAATTCTTTCATTACATTGGAGGAATCAATGGGATTAGTTGCGCAGTTAAAAAAGGGTGATGTTGTTCAAATTGGAATCCTAAGAATTACAATCACGTCAAACAGAGCCGGTCTCAATATAGAGGCCCCAAAAGAAGTCAAAATCAATATTACAAAATCAAAGGTGCAGGATGTTCCCAAAATCGAAGCGGATAAGTAACCCAGAGTTATTAGAGAAGATACGCATGCAAAATTGCCTATTCTGTCTTAAACCTGGCCCTAATGACCCCCATCATCTTAAATCGGTCGGGGCTCGTGGAGATGATATTGAGGACAATCTAATTGCCGCATGTCGCGCTTGTCATACAGAGCTTCATAAACGTGGGCTCTACTACATGATGCAAAACTATCTAAACGCTGGTCGAATCTTAAGTTCAAAAGGATGGAAACTTATTCAAGGGAGAATGCGAAATGAAAACTGAATTTGATAACAAACTCGACTACATGAGTGCGATCGGGTTAGATATGCTAGGACATTGCTTAACTACAAAAGTAGAGGCTCCGCTAGATAGTCCAAACTACACTTTTAAGCTTAATATTCTAGGTGTTTCATACAATCTTTCTGTCCCATCTGCTGATGTTGATACACAAGAGGGCATTAGAAATGTCTGGCAGCATCTATTAACACAGTTTAATTTGAACCATGAACGCGGATTTCAGATGATTCAAGAAGTTCAAAAATACAAGAAATTAGACACAGAAGGGCCTGTCACTCTTTTCACTTAGAATAGAGTAAGTAGTTTCTTGTCTACAAGTACCTTTTTAGGTAGAAGCTCAGAGAGATAATTCTGGGCTTTTGTTAATGATTCTTTTCTAAGGTGTAGCCATGTCTCATATCTCATTGAAAGATCACATGCGCTTGAAACGACGACAGCAAAACAATTTGAACGAATCGCCCTATCAAGATACTGCCTCTGTTCAATACGACAAACATCCTGCTTGCCAGGGGCTTTTAGCTCGATGTAAAGCGAAAGACCATTCGAGTCAGCTCCGATTAAGTCCGGCGTACCCTTTCTTAGTCCTTGTGACTTACGATATGATTTGGCCTTTTCCGAGAAAGTAGCCTTTGAGTCAAAGACCTCAAGCCATATATTGTTTTGTAAGGCCCATTGTCTGACTTCTATCTCTACAGCCTTTTCAGGTTTAACCGCCACGGATCTGATTTCTGGCCTTAGCCTTTTCTGTATTAGATATAGTTTTATCCATTTTAATCATAGATTCTTGCTCTTGTGGACTCATGCCCATTTGAGTAGAACGCTGAATGAATTGCTGAATCATTTGCGATGTTCCACTTGGAATCATAGGAGCTATCATTCTGCCAGCGCTAATAGCACTCTTGATTGCTAGTGGTGAGCCCATTGATCCTAAGGCAACCCCAGCCCCAGCGTTTCTAGCAAAACCACCGATGTCACCCTCCATCAGATCATTAAAACCAGATGTTATGCCGCCGATTGTTCCAAGTGCTAATGGAGCCAAAGATGATCCTGTTTTTTCAGCAGGCAAAATGCCCGCATTATTGAAGTATGAAGCCGCTGCAAGATCTTCAGCAGGACTTACTAAATCTTGTCCAATAATATTGCTTAACTTTCTGAGTTGCTGAGTTGATTGTTGGTTTTGGCCCGTCCCTGCGCTCATTAAAGAGCCAAAAGGCTTTTCAGGTGTGATTAGATTCTTATTCATTGTTTTATCAAGCTGTCTAATTTTAGATAGCTCTTTATTTGCCTGACTAATCTCAGGAACCACTCGGCCTAGCTCTTGACGTGCCTTTGCTGCTGCTTTTTGAAAGGTTAAGTCTACAAAATCTTTCCTTTTGAAAGCCTGGCCTGGCTGCAAATACTCAGCAGCGTCTTGTAACCTTTTTTGAATTGCATAAGCTTGAGATGCAGGAACCTCATCAATCCCTTGGCCAAATCCCAAAGATAATTCATCAACTAAATCTAATTCTTTTTGTATTCTAGCAATCTGCTCAGGATTAACCTTAGCATCAATCTTTGAAATATTATCCATCAAGGCTTGCTTAATAGAAGCCACACTTACAGGAGCGCCTTTAGCCTCATCTAGTGCCTTAGTTATCTTTGTATTATTAAGAGACTTAAAGTTTTCAATATGCTTTTGAGCTTCTTTTCTAATTTCATCAGCAGCATCAATTAAGTCCGTTTCACTTCCAGAACTAATTTTTGCAATCTGTGGCGCTCTTTCTGCATAAGTTTCAATTACCTTCTGAGGGATCTTTGATAAGCTAGAAGCTGCCTTTTTTATTCCTGTACCAATTGCCCCAACGCCTTTCATCAATATTGGTCCGGCCATTTCGCCAGATGCCGCGCCAAGACCCTCTTGAGCCAGTTCCTGATATTGTTGGGTGCGACTTTGCGGACCCTCATTGTACAATGCTTTATTTAAAGTATCCTTTACAGACTTGCCAGCCATAGCGCCAAAACCAGCGCCAGCAGGGCCGAGAATACCGCCAAACATACCGCCAGCAATTGGCAATGCATCAATAGAGCCTTTGAACATTTTGTCTTGTGATTCTTCTAAGTTTTTAACATCTTGGCTTGCACTGTCGATCATTTCTTGAGCAAGGCTTAACTTTGGAGCCTCTTCTTTTGGCTCTTCAGCTTCCCAAGGAGCCTGACCAACTTTAAAAGTTTCAGGCGCTTCTTTCTCCCAAGGAGCCTCGCCAACTTTAAACTTTTCCATTATTGAGCCACCCATTCGTCACCGATTAACTTATAAGTCTTACCGTTCCACTCTTTAGTTTGCTCTTTAGGCTGTTTGTTTTTGCCTACGCCCTCAGTTAAGCCTTTGCTTATTTCTTTTGGTTCCATGCCAGAAGTGTCAAAACCTGCGCTCTTATAGCCAGATAATTCAGAGTTATATTTTTGCTGGATTAATCTCTCTAGAGTTTTGATTTTGTTGTCTACTATTTCAGGCTTATCGCCTCGCTGCGGTAACATTTTAGAATATCTCTTAATATCGCCCTCAGCTAATTTACCACCCTCTAGGTAGCGTCCTATAGTTTGAGCCTTGGTCATTAAATCAGCATCAATACTTGCGGCCTTAGTTGCAGTGTCGCCTATTCCAGTTGCAGCACTTATGCTTCCTAATATCCCAACGCCTTTACCGAACATTTCTGGATTGTTTTGTGATAATGACCTTGCATCTTCTAGTGAAGAAATCGCCGCATCTGATGCAGATAATCCTTCAGCAGCAGCCGCCGTTAAACCACGACCACCACTAGGACCGTTTTTGACTCTTCTACTAGAAGCAGCACCTCTCATATCAAGCGAAGCCAAATCCTTAGCACCTTGAGCCCCCGCCTTGATTCCTTCAATCTCTCTTTGGCCTGCTTTATCAAAAGCTTCACGCTCTGATTGCTTAGATTTAACTAACTCATCATAGCGTTTTAAAGCGCGTTCCTTGTCTTTCTCTTTGTATGCAGCTTGCTCTTTTCTTTGAGCCTCATAAAGATCACGGGCTTGCTTGCTTGCAGGTGCTTGAGCAATCTTTCCAGACTCACCACTTAGACCACCAAGGATAGCAGGCATAAATGAAGTGATAGCTTGCGAAAGCATGTCTTGCTCTTGGGGCTGATCGGCTTTCTCATAAGCTGATTTTGCTTCAGAGATACGACCTGTCAGCTCTGGGCTTGGTTGATACTGCTTTTGAGTAATAGCCTGAATCTGTGGCCCTGCTTGAGCTATGATTTGACGATAGTTGTCTGCTATAGGTAAAGCCTTAGGGCCTTGTTCTAGCTCAACCAGTGACTCGTAAGGCAGACTTTTTACATGCTCAGCAAGTAAATCTATTTGATCTTGATCTTCCATTTTATATCCTATCCGAAAAGAGGTGATAAGAGGTCTCCAACAAGGCCTCTGTCTTTTTTCTGATTATTCGCAAGTCTCGCTTGCTCAGCTTGATAATCTGCACCCTGAAGTTGAGCCTCGCCAATGCCAGTACCCATTTTGCCGTATTTTTGGCGAAACAAGAAATCTTGCAAGTCGCCAGTTCCTTGTCGCTTCATACCAGCAGAATCGAGAGCCATCTTTCTCTCAGCGTCCATTACTTGAGCGCCTGATTTTTGAGCTGCTGCATTTTGCATTGCCGCAGCCCTTGCCCCGCCAACACCGCCACGAGCTAATTGTGAGGCCATTTGACGTTGATCTTGAGCGCGCTGTCCAGCAATCTCAGCACGAGCCGAGCCTCTTAATGCGCCTAATTCAGATGAATCATAACCTTGCGCCATATTTTCGCGCAGTTTTCTAAGCATCTGCATGTCAGGATCATCATAAAACTCTTTTTGACCGCGAGCATATCCAGCCTCTAAAGCTGTGTCTCTATTGCTTGCATTAGAACCAGTAGGCATTACCGCTGCGCCTACCTTGGGAGTTCCAAGGCCAAGGTTGTTTGTCATGCTAGCAAGTCCTGCCGTTGTTATAGCGCTAGGACCTGCTAATAGTGGATTTTTTGCCACATTTACCAATTGATTGACTACTTTTGGCACCTGAATTGTAGGCATCCTAACACTAGGCAACTTAATTCCAAAACCCATAAAACCTCCAAATATATTATCTATGAAAGAGCAGTAATTTTACAATAAAACTTACTAATATCTATCGCTGACCCAAGTGTAGCTATAAAGTAAATACCCTTAGTTGTAGTGACATCAATGAAAAGACCAGTGTTAGGGTGAAAATACCCATAGTTTCCTATCGTGTGAACATTAAATGCCGCCAGCTGATCCACCAAATTATCATTAGTGTCATACATTGTGACATTAGGAGAATAAGCACCAGCAGCAGAGCCTATTGAGGCTAGAAAGCCATACTCTATAAAGTATTTACCATCTGTTTTTGGAAACCAAGCCCCGCTTTTAAGCGTTCCAATATCATTCATTAAGTAAGTATTTGCCGAGGTTAGAACATACCTTTGGCTAGTTACGAACGTAATGACATCTGGTATTGAGCAAATAAGAACAGGCACGCCGCCTAATTCAACAAACGACTCTTGAATAGCTTTAAGATTCTGCTTTTGCTCATTCATCAGATAGCCAGTGACGTTAGTCCCTTTTTTGAACTCCCGAAGTTTGGCCAAAAGATCGAACTTAAAAGGAATCCTCACCGCTTAGGCTCCCCTTTATCAAAGTCTGCATTTAGCTGGACCTCATAACCCTGTATTTTTACAGTCCTATTAATCTGCTGATTGCGCATCCCAAAAGAAATACTTGATAGCTTAGGGATTGCCGCTTTTACAGACTCTTTAATGAATTTCTTGCTAGATGATTCGTCTAGGAACGCAAGCCCCGTATAGACTGACATCTGGTCCTCTAAGAAGTTAGCATACTGATATACATCAAGCGTAAAATTGCCTTGAATTGAATTGATCCAAATAGCCAAGAAATGCTTATCAATTGAAGGCTCACCTTGAGTAAGCCAGGCCGTTTTAACAAAGAAATCAACAGCTGTTGTGTGATTAGAATAATCGTAATCAGTGCCTGTGGTTTTAAGCTTCCATGTCTGAGTGCCATCATAACCAAGCAGCTCATCTGAGCTTGTGGCCACAAGCGAAACAAAATCAATGTTGTCAGACTTCCAGATGTACCAGCAATTTCTATCGCCCGATTTAGTTGCCGAATAATCAAAGACAAACGCAGTTGATCCAACGTAGCAAATATAAAGATCTTCTTTTTGAAAGTTTACCGCGCGGGCAGAGCTATAATCCAGGCCGTCTTCATTAATCTTTTGATAGTCAGCAATAGGGTATCCTATGTTCTCTGGTAATCGTCCAGCCACACAAGCATAGAACCCATTAATCTCATCTAGCCAAAATACTGTCCCCTTAACTGTTGCAATTGATTTATGAGATATACAGCCAGCGTCAGTTTCTAGAATCTCAAGCTGAAGGTTATTATTAGCAAGGTCACCAGACAAAAGACCCGTCGAGCGTTCTTTTAATGCAAAAAGAGCGTCTTTGTTTTCTACAATACCCTTTAACTTGTCATCAAAAGCAGAACCGACAAAAAACTCATGCAATCCATCTTGAGGAAATCCCTCTGGACTTAAGGAGTCAGCCCAATAAGCACTTTGAAAGTCACAAAGGTTATTCTCTTGATACAGCCAAGGGGCCGTAATCAAAGACCCACCCCATTTTATCCCAGAGGTTGGAGCAAAATTATAGTAGTAAGGGTAGTCAGTCCCGAGAATTACATCAGGTCTAACTGGTCTGCCAGCTTGGACAATTTGACCCTGCCATGTTGTAAGATATTTACACGCCCTTGGCAGCTCATTACCAGAGTTAAAATCAATTGGGAGCCTAGTTAGTCCGCCATTGAGTGTTGTTGTTAAGTCACTATCAGCAAGGCCATCGCCTACATTATAAGCAATGACATGCGAAACGGGAGCATCAAATAGCTTGTAGAATGTTGATCCATTGGCAACAGTTCTATAAATACGAGTGAAAGCACCATATAAAGGACCAGGGTCCCATCCGATGATCTGAGAATTTAAGTAGTTGTAAGGTTCTGTTATCGTGTTTTCTATATTAGTAGGAACAAAAGAAGCATTTAAAACAGTGCCTGACTTGAAAAAGCCCAGAGTTGCAGTTCCATCATTACTTAAAACATATGGACAAGTCGGCGCGCCCGTTACTTGCTGCAAAGGTCTGTGTATTACATAATTAAAAGTAATTGAAGTAGACGATGAAGCGGAAACCTTAGCATAAAAGTAAGATATACCCTTCAGCGGAGCAGTTGCGCCCTCATTGTTTGAGCATACAATTCTTAAGCACATTCCAACTTTAATGTTGTTATTGCCTACGTTTAAAACAGCCGCTGCATTTGTTGCTAAAGTCTGGTCACCATTTACAGAGCATGAAAATACATTAATACCTTCATTCTGATAACCAGGTACGGGGCTAGATGACTGAGCGCCTACGGGTGAAATATTGACAGCAATAGTATCATCGGCCACGCCCGTAGTTGCGGTTAAGAATGATGTCTCATCGACCTGTCCTAAAACCTCATCACCATTTGCGTTAATGTAACCATGCTGAAGTATATACTTATAAGTTGAGCTAACTGTTGCCGCTCCGTAAGCACTATTGAAAGTAGTCACGGTCACATTAGATGGGATTAAGTCACTTGAAAATCTAGGCATACCCATGCGATGTACCGTGTAGCCATCATATTTCATCGGGAAGCTGCCATCAGTTATATAAATAGAATTATTGGCATTTATTGTTGATATACCTTCATATTCAGGATCTGTTCTATAGTCTTTTGTTGTAGGAAATGCCACAGTTGCAGTTGAAGGATAGGGTACGACTTCCCAGTAATAAACCGAGTTATCTTCAAAAGGATTATTAATCACGCAGTCTAATTGATAGGCCAAAAGAGACGATACAACAGTTACGCCGTCATCATCCACGATGTCTACAGATACACCAGCCATTGCGTTAAGAGACGACTTAAGAGAACTTAAAGGTAATGCTAAGAACAGAGTAACAGCACTAATGCCATTCATTGAAAGCTTAAATTGCAAAGCTACTTCATCATAATAAACTGAGTATGACGTGGCCACACCCGTAGTGATAAAAGTAAGAGTGTGATTCTTCTTTCTATAAAGATTTCCATCAACACCAACACCAAGAATCTGAGTCTTTTCTTCGCCAGTGTTTACATCTCTGTATTTATATTCAAAGATGTCCACCAGTTCAACGGCAGCGCCTTGGTCTTTATGTTGAAATCCATTCGATTGAGTTAATTCGTCTTGGAAATTATATCTAAGATTCTGAGTTCCTCGTCTAAAGGATGCAGGATTTTCTTGGAGTTTATTGCTCCTAGTATCCACGGCCTGGAAGGCACTATAGAATTTCAAAAGATTATTTGCCATTTAAAATCCTATGTATGAAGTATCAGTAATTGGGATGTCCGTTAAATCATCACTCAGTGATGCAAATGATCCTGATAGTTTCTGAAAGTATCTATCCATATCTTCAGCAGCGGCCTTTGTCCAAGATGATGAATCGCCATACTTAGCTTCATACACCGCGTGCTTGATTAAATAGCCCTCACAGATATTGTCCCATTGAGGAATGTTGATACAATCTTCACCCACAAGGATGTAATCGCCTATTGCTAGAGTTTGTCCAGACTCAAGAGTATAAGAACTAAGAGTGAAAACTCCACTAGAATTAACACTAGTATATGGAATGTTTGAGGCTTTGACAGC
>Ga0181355_1001376_pt1 | contig 10703 bp, 2 predicted proteins | sample Fa13VDMM15DN_FD_130099 | JGI IMG/M metagenome (GOLD analysis project Ga0181355, IMG submission 130099) | Freshwater viral communities from Lake Michigan, USA - Fa13.VD.MM15.D.N | ecosystem: Environmental > Aquatic > Freshwater > Lake | place: USA: Michigan | collected 2013-09-23 | reverse complement strand
ATATAATAAGCATATAAATTGATAAAGGGGACCACGTTATGTGAATCCCCTTTATTGGTTATTAGAACTTTTAGGTATGGTGCCTATTTATCTTTGTTCTTTTTATTAACCCATTTTTCTTTTTCTTCTAAGAAGTTTTTTTCTTCTTTTTTCTTCTTTAATCTTTTTTCTATAAGCGGCTTTTTCTCCAACAGACATAGCTTCGTATTTTTCTTCTTCTATTCTTTTGTTTTCCGCTCTAGTTTCAATAGCTTTTTCAATACCTTCTTCTTTACGTTTTTCCTTAGCAGTTTCTTTAATGATTTCATTCTCTTCGTTCTTAACGTTAAGTTCCCAATCTTTCCATCCTAATGCTAATGCAGCTCTTTGAGTTTTGCTATTTCTAGAATCTATTACTTCAGATATATTATTAACTTTTTCAACAATTCTGTCTAATGGTAAATTTGTAGTTGCTACAGTAACATTACCTAATATTCTATAATTAGGTGCTAAATTTAATTTACCATCTCTTGTAACTTCCCATCCTCTTTCAGCAATAACATCTTTTTCAAATTTACTAATTCTAATTGCTCCGTAAAGTTTTCTTGCTTTTGAACTTATAGGTGGTGATACACTTGTTAAAGCTAATACAGTATATGCGTGATCTGCAAACATTTCTTTTTCTTCTTGTTTGAAGTATTCCATTATTGTATTCTTTATAGTTGCAATAGCCGCTCCATATACACCCGAACCTCTTAATAAGGTATCAGCCATACCATTGATCATGTTCGTTATTTTATCTTCCTGTTTCTTCTTTAACTTCTCATATTCTTTTAATTCCTCCTTAGTCATTTTAGAAGTATCAGGCTCTTCTTCATCATCGTAACCTAACGGTATGAATAATGCTGATTGTAATGCAGAGAATAAAATGTTTTGCAATGCTCCGTAGTATACGATTTTAGATACATTTGTTCTCCAATCTCCACGTCTATTAACTAAGTCTAACGTAGCTTTTTTGATCAATCTATTATATTGCATTGGAGTATTACCAAAAGCTAGTATAATGCGTCCTAATGCAGTCGTTTGTTGTTTTGAAACGTACATTGGATCTGCAGATTGCATTGACTGATCCGTTATTATTGAAAAGTCGTTAAATGCTTTTTCTTCTGCTTCTTGTTGAGTATTACCTGCTTTCAAATACGTGTTAACTCTATTTCTATAAAATGTTGCACCACTTATTGCGATAGAAAAACTATCTGCTGCTTGCGTAGGTGTAAATCCTATTTTTTGTAAATAAGATATAACACCATTAAATTTGTTTTTAGCACTATTTGCAGCATTAGCAATCTCCGCTTGAGTAACATCGGCTTTTAATCCAGATCTTCTTTCTTTTAACTTATCAGAATTGATAATCATCGCAAAATCAGTCCAGTATTGTTTCTGGTTAAGAAAAGCTTTACCTGCTTTATATGGATTGTTATCATTCCAATTTAAGAAGTTCATTGCTGATATTGTTTGTAACAATGCTGATCTAGTATTGAAGAACATAATCGCTGCAGTAGAACCATTAATCCAGTTCATCCAAACGTTTGTTACTCTATCAGTACCTTCAGGTCTATTCTTACCATTCTTCATTCTATATAAAGAATCTTCTAATGCTTCCCTCGTATTTGTACCATAGATAGATTGTATCTTATTTAGGTTTTCTTTTGTAAATATTGCATCTGCATTCTCTATAAATTCCTCAAGGTATTTTTTTCTACCAGCGCCTTCCGTAATATTATGAAGATCAGATATAATAGTTTCACTATCCCAAGTTGTTGAGGGATCAATCCAGCCCCCATCTTGTCTACCCGTTATTGACAATGAATTTGCAAAAGCTAATAAATCGGGATTTTGTTTTACAAAGTACAATAATTTATTCTTATCAGTTCTTGATAAACCAGGAATATCTTTGCCGGTTGATGACCAAAGATAAACCCTAACAGCTTGATCGTAAGTAAATCCTTTATCTGGCGTTAACTTCTCAAGTTTCTTTTTAATATCAGGGAAGTTATTAAGCAACATCTTATATTCTTTTCTAATAGACTGACGTACAGAATCCAAAGTATTAATACCTTTTACATACGGTACAACTAAGTTTTTATCAAAGAATTCTTGATCTTGCTCTCCTTGTTTACCTTTGCCAGCAAACATATAAGTTGTTAAACCTCTAAAGTCATCAGCAGAAGGTGGTACAAAGAATGATAATTTGTTTTTCTTAATACCTGTTCTTTTAGCAACTACATCAGATACTTTTGTAAATGCAGCAACACCTGTGTTTCTTTCTAGTATATCATTGAATTCAAAATCTAATGTTTTACTAAATTTAGTATTAGTTTGATTGTCCAATACTGAAGTATCTATTACCGCAATACTTTTTGTTGTATTACCTGTAACTTGTGCTCCATCTGTATAACTTATTGCTTTTATACCATCTTTTCGTAAAGCATTAAACAATGTAGTTATATCATTACTACTTAAAGCTCCTTCAAATCTAGGATCAATTAGTTCGTATAACATTTGTTCGTCAACTGTATACTTATTGCTTATTGGTTCTAATCCAAGTTCTTTTATTTTATCAAAAACAATATCTTCATTAACAATATCATTTTTCTTAATTACAAATTCTTGTGTTATGCCGTCATTCATTCTAGCATATTCATCAGCTTCTCTTTTATCAGTAGCAAAGAAATTAACTCCTTTACGTCCAATTTCTTTTAGGTTTTTACCTTCAGGAGCTCCAGCGTATACTGTAGTGTAATCATTTGACGACTTGCTATACATTATGTCTTTTGGTCTGTTGTTTTCAACAAACTCGTTTAATTGCTTCTCAGCAAACTTAATCGTTTCTAAATTTAAAGCATCATTCACGGCGGCCATTAATGGTCCACCTTCATTTTCACGATCCTCAATTACATCAAAGGCATAGTCGACAGCTCTGCCCATTTTAACGATAACATCATTTGGTACTATACCCCAATAATTTTCAATTTCTTTATTAAGATCATTTAATACATCAAATGAAGTTTCTGCATCAATTCTTTTTAGATTATTTGCATTTATAAAATCAGAAACTGTAGATATTGATTTGCTTAATTTACTTTGAGATATATTGTTTTCTAAAGAAATAGAATTAGCTAAAAGACTTTTTAATTCAAAAGTAGAATTAAGTTCTTTTATTATAGCTTTAATAGAACTTTCTATATTGCTATCTTTGCTGGCCTCTTTTATTTTAATTCTAGCTTCTTTTGTAAAATTAACATAATTTCTTAAAGTTATTTTATTATTATCAAGCCTAAGTATTTGAGTATTTATTATAATTGGATTATCTATATTGTTTAATACGCTATATAAATTTTTAATAACATTAGGTTCCTGTTTTTTACTTAAAAAATTAAAAGCTTGATCTCCAATAATAAAAAAGTCTACGGGATATTCTTTTTTAGAGGCTATTTTTTCAAAAAATTCAAGATCCACATCAATGCTAGAAACTGTGTATTTATTTTTTCCAGCACCTTCTCCTTCTATTAAACCTTCTTCAATAAAATTTGTTATTTGCTTAAATTCATTATATTGATCATTAGTTAATTTTATTACTGCTGAAGTTCCACTTGTTTTTAATAAAGCATCAAAATCTAATACACCTTTATATAAATTATATAATTTATTTTTATTGTTTTTTATATTATTTATTATATCTTGTGTAATATCTGGAAATAATTTTTCAAATTTTTCATTAAAAACAAATGAAGTAAGCTTAGCTGTTTCATCAAGTTTTATTTCTATATTTGTTCCTATGTTACTATCTCCTTTTTTGTTTATAATAATATCTACAATAGATCCTTTGCCACTTTTTCTATTTGTACTGTATGGTAAATTATTTTTTCTAAAATCTGTTTGAAAATAACTTTTAATTTTTGCTTCATGCAATTTAGATAAAGCTGTTGTTTTTATCTCCTCTAATTTATAAAGAATAGATTTTAAATTTGCTTTAAATCTAGTTTGGTAAGGATCATCTTGACTTTCCCACCATATTTTAAATTTAGGATTATTTTTTATTGTAAAAGCAATGCTATAATTATTTTCTTTTAATGCTAGATATAATTCTTTTGACTTTGAGAATTTAATATTACCTCTTTCAACTAATCTATCAAAATTTTGAACTGTAAGTTTTTCTAATTCAGCACCTAATATTTCTTGATTTTTTTCTAATGCTTTATACAATGGCCCCTCATTAGCCATGTCATCTGAAATTAAATCAAATGCTAACTCTTCACTCAATGCCTTAGCAAGTGATTCTTTTCTGCCCCTAAGAACATCTCCGTTTTTAAGGTCTATAATTGCGGATAAAAATTCTTCTGTAGAAATATTTTTATTAACTTCTGGTAATCTTCTAGCTAATTCAGTACCAGATGTTCTACCTGCTAAGTCAGTTGTTACAGCTTCACGGTCTATTTTTTTACCTATCCAATCAGGATAGTTTAACCATTTACCATTTACTCTTTTTTGAATAGCAAAAGGCATACCACCAGAGACGGTTTTTCCATTATCTTTACCCATCAACCATGTAGTTGTTAGGTTCTCAAGTATTGTTTTCTTATTAGTTATAAGAAAATTTTGAAGAACTTGATCTTCTTTTCCTCCCATTGCTTTCTTAATGTCAATATCAGCTTGTTTACCAATCTCTGTACGTATTTCATTAATTATAGGAGCCGTAGTTTTATTTAATGTTGTTTTTTCGTTTATCTTAGATTTTAAAGTTCTTAGTATTGGTAATATTTTTGCTTGAACGTTTTCTATAACATCTGGGCTAAACACTCCCGATTCTAAAATATTTTGAAATCTTTTTCTTTCCGGTAATGATATTGATTTTACTTCAACTTCTTCATTAGAAAGTTTAGTCATTTCAGTAACGTCTTCCGTAAATACAACATCAGCAACTTGTCCAGATTTTAAAGCCGCTTTCATTCTATTTGCCAACTGAGCATTTATATAACCATATAAACTATCATTCTTCGAAGGATCAAATTTTTGTATATAAGGAAGCATTGATGTTGTCACATAACTGGTCATCTCCTCCATGCTAAAACCGTCTAACCCTCCTTTGTTTTTATTTGTAAGATCAATTATCGTACCATTAGAAGTTCTATAGTTCCTAGATTTAACTTTAACCATTTTATCTAGCTCATCGTAAATTGCTGGATTGTTTGGATTAAAGCCTTTTGGATCATTACCAATTGCATCTAATTTAGCTTTTGCTTTTGCAGCTGCTTCACTTATTTCAGTTGGCTCTTTTTGTGTTGTGTCTTTTTTAGTTACTTCTTTTTTTATAACTTTCTTTTCTTCTTCGTATGTTCTTTTAGATTCTTCAAACTCTTCTTGTTCAAGTTTTTCCATTTCTGATTCATACTTGTCCCAATCAATTTCATTGTTAGATAATTGTAAATCTAACTTTTCCATTCTTTCTTCAATAGACTTTGAAAACGCAGGTGATATTGGCCCTTTTTTTGTTTCAGAAACCAATTTACCTTTTGCGGCAGAAGTAAATAGTTTTTTTATTGCTTTATTATCAGTTCCACCTTTTTGTATAGAAGCATTATAGTCACGTATAAAATTGAATACGTCACGCCCTGAATCAAATGTTATATCAATTAATCCTAGATCTTGAAGATATCTTCTAATAGTATCACCCAACTTTGTAAAGAATGATTCATTATATTTTACATTGCCAGTTAGGAGGGCATCGGAAAAAATTGTTAATAATTCTTCATTTTTAATTCTTTCGCTTTTATCACCATAATTACCTTCAAGTCTAATTAAAACTTTTTCATTCAAATATAATTCAGGATTTGAAGATAATAAATAGTTTCTTAATTGTTTTCCTAATTCAATTTGGGTGTCTACATTGCTCAATGTTTTTTCCATTAGCTTATGTAGAAATTCGTGTGAGCCAACAGAAACAGCTTTTTGCTTTATTGCTTGTCTTTTGTTTATTACAATATAACTTTTACCGGTTTTATCATTTGTTATTATACCTCCATCTGCTCCTTTGAAACCAGATATATTTGCTTCTTCAGCTGTTACTAATTTTTGTTGAACTAAACCTTTTAATTTTGTTCTAGCTTCAGTTAAATTATTAGCTAATATTACTTCTACATTAGCGCTCTCACCTAACTTTTTTGCTGCATCAAGATTTTCTTGAAACTCTTTTTCTCTAACTTCACCTAAATCAATTCCCTCTTTTTTATAAATATTTTTTGTTTGGAGTTCTATTTTCTTAAGCATGGTCTTTTTTTCATCCTCATTAAGATCAGGATTAAAAGATGCCTCTACTCTTTTGGAATTTAAGTCTATTAATTGAGCTCTGCTTATAGGAGATAATGGTTGACCAAACGTTCTAATATTTTCAATACCGTTTGTTAATGTATTTAACTTAGTTTGTTCTATAACATAATTCCTTTTAAGAACTTCTAAATCTGTTTCTTTTGATTTTGAATCAGACTCGTTGATGGCATTGGCTTTATTAATAAAATCAGCCATTTTAGAAACCGATTTATTAATAGAATTAAATGTATCAATAGGCATTGCATCAATATCAGAAATTGTTTTTTCTAATAAAGTTGTACTTTCGGCCTTTAATATAGATTCTCTTTTAACTAAAGCTTCTTGTTGTACATTAGATAAATCTTTATTAAATTCAAGTTCATGCAATATAGCCGCTAATCCCCTAGCGTTGTCACTAAGTTTTTGAGCAGTAGTTTTACTCATAAACGGTCTTATAATAGCTCCACCTATTAAAGGAGCCCCAGCTAATACAGTAGTAAGCGTGCCGGCATCTTTAATTGTGGCCTCTGTATTATCTAATAAGTTTACCTCTTTACCAAGCACAAATTTATCAAGGATATTATGCCCAACAGTAGTCAGTACCTCAGACGGAACTTCCTCTGCGTATGCCTCTCCTAAATTTATACCAGCTTGTTTAGCGAATTTTTTACCAGTGGCCACCTCAAAATCAAACCATTTTCCAGGTTCTTTTTTTGCAACATTAATAAAAAACCCTTTGCCTTTTTCTAATATCTTACCGGTAGATTTTTCAAACACACCTTCAACATATCCAAATGCAGCAGGGGCAACAATTAATTGCATTGCATTGTAATTTGGCTTTACAAAAACACCATCTTCTGTATAATATCCATTACGCTCTTCATTAACCATGTCAAGATATTTACTTCCTGTTGCAACCGCAGCCATACTAGCTGTTTGACGATTAAGAGTTAAATAATCTTTAGCAAACTTACCAGTTTTAGCTAATAATGATTTAGAAGTTGAAGCAACTACCTGTTCTCCGGCACTTCCTCCTCGCGTTAATATCATTAATGCTATGTTTGGAGCCTGTGTTATTAATAAATCACCTACTTTTTCAAAATTTGCTTCTATCCCCCCTTCTCTTGGTTTTGCATAATTATAAGTAAGTTCTTCTTCATATCTTTCTTTATTTTCTGCCAATGCAGTATTTATTGCTGTAAACGGATTTTCAATTCCAGTAATTTCTTTAATATTTAAAGCATCATATACCATTTCAGTTGGCTTATAGGTGTATGAAGCAAAACCTAGTAAGTCATTTGCTGCCATCTTAAAATTAGTAACAATTTTTTGCCCTACACCAGACCAAGAATAGTCCCTACTGAACATGTCACTCTGTAAGTTTAAATCGTCTATATTTTTTGATGAAGCAACTATTTTTTTAGAAGTTTCATTCCTTAATTCAGAAAGATCATCCAAATCTTTAATTAAAGTATTTCTTTTTGTTATAAGATCATTTTCAATATTTATTTCGTCTTGTGTTTGAAATTTATATCCTTTCGGTTTTAGTTTTTCATTAATCTTATTTATATCATTAATATTTTTTTCAATACTCTTTTCGATGCCATCTTTAAATATAGTATTTTTTACGTAGTCAAGTTCTTCTTTACCTTTGGTTTTTACAGTATAATTGTTTACTATTTCCTTTGCTGTCTCACTTATATTTGTAGTGTCTTCTAAAGCATCTCTAAATTTACTTTCTTGTATTTTTTTTATATTTTCCGCTTTCCATAATTTAGCAGCCTGTTGCAATATTTCGTCTTCTGAAAATTTATTAAGTAAGTTTTCAGATTTTAATTGTGCTTTTATTTTTTTAACTTGTTCTGGAAATGCTTGATATTTTTCTTTAACAGCATTAAGTCCAAGTGCTGTTGGTGACTCTTTTGCCATTAAACCATAATTATCACCTCCAGTATTGGTTACTTGTTGTACTGTATTATTTTTAGCTATCTCTAAATTTATAAATTTATCTAAGCCTAGTACTTCCTCGTCAGTTACTTTAGCCGCAGTTTTTGCGTCTTCATACCATTTCTTTGCTTCGTCATTATTTTTTAAAGCAAGGCGGGACATTCTTGCCTCAAATGCAATTTTTTCTTCTTCTAATTGTTTTGCTTTTTCTGCTTCTTTTTTCTTAGCTTCTTTAAAAGCAGCATTACCAAAACTTCCTTCAACTGAATTAGGATCTGCCCCTGCTGTTATTACTTGTACTAATTGCCCAAAAATTTCAAATTGTTTATCCTCCTCTTTTTTGCGCTTTTCTTCCTCTTTTTTTTCAGCCGCTTTTTTTGCTTGAGCTTTTTCAGCAGCTTTTTTAGTCTCTTCACCAGTTTTAAAATTAGCTAATTGATCACCCTTAATACTTGATTTATTTGCAGGATCCCATGGGTATTTTTTATTACCACTCGATGCCGATGAAGTATTTTTTGAAGACGAAACCGATTTTGTTTTTGTTGGTGCAACAGTTTGTTTCTTTACAGTTACACCCTGAGACTTTCCCGGCTTTTCTCCTTCTAAAGACAATTCATTGTCAGCTAATATTTTATCAACATCTACTCCATTTTCTAAAGCAGCTGCATCAATTTCTTCTTGTGTAAAAATATCTCCTAATTTGTTTGTATAATTAGCCATATAGTATTATTTAATTATTTATTTACTGTTAAAATTCCATTTGCAGGTAGACCTAATATTACTCTAGCTTGCTTTAAATCTATAGATTTTTGATTACCAATCTTGTCTCTTTCGCTATCAACTTCGTATAATAATCCATCTTGACCTACTTTTACAAATGTACCATTGCCTTTAAATACATAGCCCTTGGTCTGGTAATAACTATTTAGGTTATTATTTAATATCTCTTTGTTTGACGGTTCATTTGGCTTATTACCACCTTGGCCTCCTTTTCCTCCTGTTTGTTTTTTAATAACCATTTTACCAATTTCAGACTTTTCAATTGGTTTAGCACCTGCAACAACCTGTTCTTTAGGTAATCCTTGTATTATAAATTCTTTATAGTCAGATCTAAATTTTTCTTTTTGAGCTTCGCTCATTGGACGATTAGGATCAATCTTATTTTTATCTTCTTTAGCTAAATAAGTATTATGGAACATTATTGCTTCAATATTATTGCTAGTACCGTTTATTAATCCATCAGCCTTAGCGGTCATAACAGTATTAAAGTTTGTGTTATCCCTAAGTGATTGAATAGACGCATCAGTAAGTTTTCCAGTAGGCATATATTGTGTAGTCTTTTTTTCGTATCCACCACTTATAGTAACTTCTTCACCTGGTAATGGCTTTTCATATACTTCAGTGTAATACTTTTCGTTAAGTCTACCGGTTGGCACACCATCTTTTAATTCAAATATATCGGGGTTAGCGACTTTTACAGCATCAATAGAATCCGCAGCATTTGGTATTACTCTTAGTAATCCTTGGCCGCTTGCTGCTTTTTTTAATTGTTCAGCTGAAAACGTTTGTACTAATGTATCTCCTTCGTATACGTCCCAAACAAATGCTCCTACTTTTCCGTTTTCAAATCTTGGTTCTTTTTTTCCTGGAAGTTTACCATAGAATATTGCTAAACCTTTTACTACATTAGGATCAGAGTCCATAGAAATACCTCCGGCAACACCTCTTTTATTCCATTTTACATCAAAATCCTCACTTGATAAATCAACTATTGAATTTTTAATATTACCCACACTTGCGTATATTTCATCCGCTTCCATTCTGTCTGCAGATGGATCAGCACTTGTACCATTAAGTATTTTTGTTCTTAACTCAGCGTATCTTTTTATTTTGGGTCTATATAAATTTTCAAAATTAACGGTTGGATTTTGTTGTTGTGTAGAACTTAAATTTCTATATAATGCACTTTCTTCTTCACCAACCTTCATGGCTATAGCCTCATTCTTTTTTTTATTTTCTTCAGCTTTGGCTGCCCATGTATTTATAGTATTAACCGTATTACTTACTATTGTATTTGTAAGGTTTCTATAATATTGTCCTGATTGAGTGTCAATAGGCGTTTCTGGATTTGAATATGCTCCCATTTATTTTATTTTTTTAAATTCTACATCTAATAAGGAATAATTAACTCGATCATATCCATCGGATCCTACTATTACAGATTCTTTTGGAACTTCATCAGACATTACACCTTGGTAAACACCCTCTCCGAATTTTTTGTCTTTATATTCAAAATTATATATATTAAGCCCCTTATCTGATTTTCCTACTTTAACAATATTCTCTTTTAATCTTCTATCAGATTCCCAATCATATCTTTTATTTCTAACACCTTTTGAAGGACTAGTTGT
>Ga0181355_1001374_pt1 | contig 10712 bp, 13 predicted proteins | sample Fa13VDMM15DN_FD_130099 | JGI IMG/M metagenome (GOLD analysis project Ga0181355, IMG submission 130099) | Freshwater viral communities from Lake Michigan, USA - Fa13.VD.MM15.D.N | ecosystem: Environmental > Aquatic > Freshwater > Lake | place: USA: Michigan | collected 2013-09-23 | reverse complement strand
TCGTACCAATTTCTCCGAATGGCCACGATCTTGCGTGTCCCTTTTTCTACAGTAACCACGTAGGGTAACGCGATGCCAGTGAGTCGGCCCTTCTTATCCTTGTACTCGTACCCAGCCAAGTCTAAGTCAATGTGCATCTCAAGGAATCTATAGCGATCGTCTTGAATCGCAGACATGCCCGTCTCCTCGGCCTTCTGCTTCTCGATGTCGTCTAACTCATACGTGGGCTCGCCTAGTTCCACATCCATGTAGAACCCAGCTTCTATAAGCCTGGCTACTTCATTCTTGGTCTTACGCATGATGTGCGTAACCCGCTCGGCGGTCTCTAAGTTACTCGCACCATACGGCACAACGATATCTTCGGCAGGAATAAACACCGCCATCTGCCGCCCCTTGCTTGGGTCGTAGTACACCTTCTTAAACGCAGAACCCGCAATGGGTAGGTTCCACAACATCTTCTCGTGCTCGGGGCGATACTCGTACATCACCTCGGTCAACTGGTAGTTCATGTCATCACGAACTCGCACTGCTGCTTCTTCAATCTCCGGGGTATCTTTGCCGATGATCACAGTCTTAACAGGCCCAGCGGCTGGGAACGTCTCAGTGATGCCTTCGCTCTGGAACCTAACTACGCTCTCAGTCAGCATGGGGTGAAACACACCGCACGCCCCCTGCCACGGCTCGGTACGCTCCTCATACTTCAACCCTAGCAGCTTCAGCCCGTCCACATAAGTCTGCATCCAGTCCTTGCGGTCGTTTATGTCTCTACCGAAGTCTTCTATTAAGTCCTCGCCCAAAGACTGTAAATCGCTGTCATCCATGTACTCGGCTAGGTTGGCGTCAAACTCCTCGTCAGTGTCCTTATCTGGCGTCAACTGAACTTCCAAATCCCCCAGACCAAACGTTATAGACTCGGGGTCTTCAATCTCAATTTCTATATCTGGTTCTTGCTCCATATCGGCAAGACCCATAGGGGTTGCGTACAAACTTTTGTCCATTGAACTTGTAGCCATGATGCGTCCTTACACTGTGTAGTACCGCTCTCTACGCGGACTTTTAAACCATTGAATGTCTTCGGGCTCGTCAGTTGGAAGACGGAGAAACCCACCTTGTCGAAAGCGCATAAGCGCCAGAGTTGTAGCGTCCACCAAGTCATCGTGCTCGCCTGATGGAAACGCTGCGATCTCATCTACTAGCTCTTCTGCCCATCTTGTTCTAGGCACCCAGACTTTCTTCGATGCAATTATGTCTGAGACCGAGTTTAGACGTGCAATCTTATCTTGCCCCTTACTAGGCGTGTACTCCATCACAGGTATGCCCATAGCCCTGAGTTCATAAATTAGCGGTGCGCCCGTTGCCTTCTTCTCAATAAGCAAGCCATCCGGCTCATACTCGTTGTACTCTTTGAGCACGTCACGCTTTAGCTCCACCCACTCAACGCGCTTCTTATATGTATTAAGTAAGATGATGTTGGGCCTGTTACCGTCGTCCTTGTGGTTAAAAATGCCCCAAGTTGTCCCCGCAGAGTAGTCAGCACGGTTATTTTTCTCAAAAGCCGTGTCCCACGTCTGGAGAATGTAGTCGCACTCGGGCGGGTCTTCTTCCTCCCACCACTGCCACCAGTCTCGTTTGACAATTGCACTCTCATTACCTACAGGATTTTGCTGATACTGGGCCTGCCATTTGGCATTAGGCAGTTCGTTTCTTAGTGCTTCTAGCTCTGGAAGAGACCAAAACCCCGGCCATAGTGGGCTACCTGAGGGCAAAATTGCAGGAAATTCGATTACTTCCCACTCTTCGCCACCCCTTGCAGCGGCTGCTTTTAGCACTTGTCCGGTCAAATCCCGCTGTGCCCAGCGCGTCATTACAATAACAATCGACCCACCCGGCTGTAGACGCTGACGCGGACCTGACGTATACCACTCATACACCTTGTCGTATATCTCTGGGTTGTTTGCGGCCATCGCCGCCTCTTGTTCAGAGTGCGGATCGTCAATAATAAGGATGTCTGCACCCTTACCCGTCACTGTACCGCCCACACCGATAGCAAAATAGTCGCCACCCTTGTTGGTGTTCCACCGTCCAGCCGCTTTTGAGTCCGTTTGCAGCCCAACACCGGGAAAAATCTCGGAATACACGTCTTGATCCACCAGATTTCGCACCTTTCGACCAAAGCCCACGGCCAATTCGCCTGTATTGGAGCTTTGAATCACTTTTTTGTGCGGAAATTTACCTAAAAACCACGCTGGAAGCAAATAAGACGCAAATTCTGACTTGGTATGCCGGGGTGGCATGTTGATGATGAGCCGTTTGCACGTCCCAGCAGCTACTCGCTCAAACGCATCGGCCATTCTCTTGTGGTGTGCGCCTTCAATGAACCCCGGCCACGCCTTTTTTACAAAAGTCATGAACTTATCCCTAGCCTTTTCGCGCTCGCTTAAGATTTCATGCTCTTCTAAAGAGACATAAAGGTCTTGCAACACTGAGTTAGGCAAGTTCGGAAGAGCTTTGAGTAGGTTCTGTAGTTCTTGGGAGTTCATCGTCTAGTAGTCCTAGCTCATCACTAATACTCTTTGCTTCTACATCAACAACATCAATCTGTAAAAGCTTGGAAATCTTGTCTTGTATCACTTGCCGCAGGTCATTTGCACTTCTATGCGTAATGGTGATCTCAGACTTATCAGTGAAGGCCCCCACATCTGAGAGTTTCCCTAGGAGTTCTATAGCACGGAGTTCGCTTTTTGGGTCTCCGCAGGCGCTAATCTCTAGCAGGCGGTTTGTGATGTACGTGCGTGCTTGAGTAGCGTCAAGAATAACTCTGTGGTCATACTCGGTTAACAAAGACGCTAGCTTTAGCGCAGTGCTGCCTTGATACAAAGAAGGGGGGTTAACGTCCTCATTCTTTGTACCCGACTTTTTCTTTTTGTCGATTTGAGAGAAGAGCTTATGCGCAGCGTCTTCATCTTCCTGCGTCATCTCAAACGGCATGCCCAACTCGGACATCACTGCTGCGGTGCTTGCAGCAATTCTTACGTTTTCTTGAAAGGAGTCGCCCAACTGCTCTACTAAAGAAGTAGGAACAGCATGTTCATTCGTCGGGGCTATGTTGTTCATAGAGGAAACGGGCACTCCATGTGGATATGGGCGCAAATGTAGCAGAAAAATATGGGGGTATGCAAGAAAAAGTTTGGGTCCCTTTGCCGGGGGGTGTTTTTTGTAGAAATTTTTATGCCCATAGCTGTATAAATTTACAGGGGGTGGGGGGGCAAAAACCAAATGGTGGTGTCGAGTGAGTAACACACGGTGTAGCGGTCGCCGGAGTCCCTTTTTGTTTTTTGGGGTGGTGGGGGTTGCGGTCTACCTGGGTGTGGGATTGTCTGGCCGTCTACCTGGGTTCGGACAACGCTATATATAGCCTATATATATAGACCTGAAAAAATACAGACGAAAAAAAGCCCAGGCGGTCGGCCTGGGCTAAACATACATAAGGGCGATTAGTAGATCGATGCCCTAAGCATCCAGTCAGCATGCCAAAGTAAATTGGCCTTCTTATCATTCAGCGTTTTAAACTCGGCAAACAGATCGTGTGCCTGGTGTCTCGCGCATGGTATGGTGTGAACCTTAACCCGTTTACCACGTCCGTCTACGCTGATACAAACAAACACAGATATCACCAACTGCCCGATCTCGTCACCTTCATAGTCATCCATGGTTCACTCCGAGTAGTTGATATCAAATCCGCCAGACAATATGTCCAGGGCTGTTTCTAACTGGTCGATGTCCGTACACTTTCCCACGGCCTCTCGAACCTCGGCACGCTTGGCCTTCAATGCTTCTCCGTGCGCTTTGTTTTCCTCGGATGATTTCACCTTTATCACCTTGATCAATTCGGCCTGGTCTTTCTTGGCATCCTTGTTTTCTGGGTTATCTGCCAGCGTCTTGTATGCCTGGGCTAACTGGGCCCGGAGTGTGCCCGCATCTATGTCCTGGAATTTTTCCAGTAGTTTAGTGGTTTTCACCTCACGCTCGGTTGCCTTTTTGACTGCGGCTAAATTTGTGGATGATGGTTTCGTTAACCCAAAAAAAGAATCTAGATTCTTGGCAAAATCTACCCAGGCCTGGTCGTGGGCGTTGCCTGTTAAATCAGGGTTCGCATGAGCGTGGCCGTTTACCCAGTCAATTCTCAGGGCCTCCCACTGGTCATAACTGGGAGTGGTTCCCAGGGCGCGGGCGTAATCAGTGGCGATCTGAATCACCTCTAATTTGTTTTTTGCCATGCGTTGTCCGCATTCATATGCGGCACTCTTTTGCTCGAATGTTACTGGACTAATGGCCTGGGCCACTATAGTTTTTTCAGTCATGATGTTACTCCTGTTGACTGGGTTGCAAGATACCTAGAGGCCCATCGCCTCAAGGCCCAGCCATATTAACTCAATAACTATACTTTGTCAACAAATATTTAGTAGGTACAAACCCTAACTAGTTGTCTGGACAGAATGAGACCCAGGCATTGTGTCGGAGGGGGGTAACGGTCATTCCGACGCGGTAGCCAAAAAAATCCCCGAACGAGTCGGGGATACTGGGTGAGTGGTTACTCCTTGATTAGTTCGTTATCTGGGTCTAATACTGTCGCGCATGCCCCAAGTTTGTCTAAGTCCTCACAGGCTCGGATCATCTCTATCACGTTAGCACGGGCGGCTTTTAGTTCTTCACGAACAGCGGCGTTCTCGGTCTTATCCCTGGCCTTTACGATGCCTTCATACTCGCGTAGCAAAGCACTGGACTTGCTTGGCTTGTCGGCCTTTGCTTGGTACTCTTGCTTGAGCAAGTCGCGTAGCACGGCGGTGCTGGTGTCGGCATACTTGGCATCAACCTTGGCGGCTTTGTCGGCGCGTTCGGTGGCTTTCTTCTGCGCGGCTTCGCTGGTGCTCTTTGGTGCGCTGATACCATAAGCATCGGTGAGTCGGTTCTTGAAGCGCAGGAATGCGGCATCGGCGCTGTTGCCCTTGGCCTGTGGCTTAATACGCACGTAGGCATTGATGAACTTCGTGCGCTGGTTGACCCAATGCTCAAAGCTCGGCTCGGTGCCCAATGCTCGTGCGAACATCTCCAATGCTAACCCTGCATCAATCTCTGATTTTGCGAACAATTCACCCGCTTGGTCGGCTGCTGACAATGTCACTTCATCAATGGCTTGTGCCACTATTGTCTTATCCATCTGATATCCTTCTAGGTTAATGAAAAACATAATGACCCTGTGCCACTATGTCCTTCTCTTCATACGCAAGTATGGAGATTCACACAACTAGGGAAAACCCTGCTATTGTTCCGAACATTCTCGTCAGTGGTCACTAACTAAAAAATATCAGGGATCGGTCATTCCAACGCGGTAGCCCATATGTTAGCAGGTACTGACCAGAATGTTCCGAACATTAGGCCCCCTCAGAACAATTAGATCGTTGATTTTAAAGCAATGTTCCTAATGTTCTAATGTTCCGAGGTTTTTGAACAATATGGATTTTCCAAAACGCACACATACATAAGGCATCCCAGCAAGTGCAACTATCTCCCGCACAGAACCCTCAGGGGGGGGCTACTCTCCAAAACCGCGAACATTAGAACATTGCTTAATTTTTAATCAATTTTTTTATAACAACAACATATAAATCAATAACTTACAAACTCGCTGTAATGTTCTTGTAATGTTCCAAACACCCCCATTTCTCGAACATTGTATTGCTTTAGGTTTCTTTTTTGACCTTTTTTCGACCACTTTTGGAACATTGCAAAACACTACCTCCAAATCTCCCACTTTAGCGAACACTACCCCCCACCATAGGACATCTACTTGACATAGTATAGTTTTTGTGGTATACTCGGCGTAGCCTTCGGGCGAGGGCAAGGCTATGTGCGATTCACTGCTTTGCCCTGGTAAGCGACATACTGACATCTGGTCATTTTGTCTTTCACTTCAACTTATGTTCTGGAGATATGCAATGAGCAACGCAACAACCGCAACAATCACACCAACCAAACCCCTAACCCAAGAGTACCTTGATCTCGTGCACCGCAACATGCGGTCTATGGCCCTCCTGTGGATCGATGGCTTGGTAACCGACAAGGAAATCGCGGATGGTTTCCGTGTTTTCGCTGACTGCAACTTTGCTGACCCTGCCGCAATCAACGACCTGCTCGACCCCAACACTGGCCTACGCTACGGCGCACTGTAAACACTATGAACACTACAAACACTAAGAAGAACGGATACTGCCACACCATCGGGTGTGACAACGGCATCGGCAAGATGCGAGCCCAGTATGGGCACATGGTGTGCAAGTCCTGTGGCGAGAAGAACGCCCAGCAAGCCAGACTTTCATGGTGCGTGGTGCAAGAGTACGGCAAGGGCGGGTATACCCTGGTCACCCCCGAGTCTGCACCGACTGCACTGAAACAGACCAATCAGAAGGATATAAGAGGATGAGTATGGAAGAGTTTGATTTCACTTGGAACTACCGCATTGTCAACTGCAAATCCGACAACGGAGGGGAGGACTGGTACTCCCTGCAAGAGGTGCACTACGAGGGTAGCAAGCCCAGAGGGTACGGTGCACCCTGCAACGGGGTCAGAGGACATGGGTCCTTGAGAGAGGTTTGGAAGATGATTAACAGGGCAATGGAGTTGCCCCCCTTGCAAGAAGAAGACTTTAAAAAGGATGGACAAGATGAGGAAAAGTAAGCATGTCGCCATGCAACCTAAACGCAAACCCGCAAAGCACATCAACGACCGACTTGTGCTTTTACCTCCAGCAAAACCTTCCATGAGTGCATGGTTAGCGTATGCAACACAACGGCAACACGCTATCGACTTAGAAGATTTCGACAATTTCTGCAAGACCCACTGACCTAAGGAAACACTATGATTGATACCCGCTTCCCCACACCCGCCGCCCAACCCAAGCGCATCTATGGCGTCATCCAAACCTACAAGGGCATGGTTACGAGCTACCAGAACATGAAAGAGACTGCGGTCTCCCTGCTTGTGCACCCTGACGCAACTGATGCCGAGCTAAAGCAAGTCCGCGATGTGCTGATCAAAACCCAAGATGCCCTGCTCTCCATGGCAGACAAACTCAACGCTGAGTTTGGTCCCGTGCATCACTTCCATGCTAACGGTGTGAGCCGCAAGCCTTATTAAGGGGGGAACCATGCGAGCAGTTAAAGATTTGATAAACATCTTGGCAGGGATGCTTCTTGGTATGTGTTTTATGGGATGGTTCTTTTGCCGTCAACTGAACATAACAAGCGGCCCCATGTACATCGACCCAGTCGTCCTGTGCATTTCTGTTCTCTCTGTCGTGTGCATGAAAGTCCTTGTGCACCTTGACCCCTCCTTCAAGGAATAACCCCATGAAAGCAAAAACCACGAGGGTAGCTAGATTCGCCCGCAATTATCTGGCTGATCAGGTGCCTTTCCTGCCAAGCTATGCAGAAGCACTGGCTTACTTCCACGGGACTAAGCCGTACACCAAGGGCGCATTCAAAGACGAACGCCCACTGGGTAGCAACCGCAAGTACAACCGACTGCGCATTAGCATGGTGAAGGACATTGTGGCTATCAAACACTACAAGTCTGACATTGTTTTGTACTACCCCGATGGCAGTTTGTATCTTGCTACTGGTGGGTGGGACTCCATCAGCACCGCGCAAGCCATGCAAGAAGTGCTTGGGGTCGAGCGCGTTCAGCGTGTCCGCACATCTGTTTACTATGTGCATGAGGGTTTGTATTACTTGCTAGGGGATGGGCTAAACATTGACCCAGGGGGGAAGCCGCTACACCCAACCACGATATCCGTGCACCATGTGCGCAAGCCTGTGATGGATGCACTACGCAAGCAGTACGCGCCACTCATGGTGTACGCCAAGCAAGTGTGCACGATGAACACAAAGTTTGCGGTGCAAGAAGATTCAATCCTGCAACCGAGTAGGTTCACAGATATCTCTTTGACTGTATTGAGATGGGAGAACTCATACCCCAATCACTCCTCTGCGCGAAGTGGAAGTTTCAATGATAGAGGAAACGTTAAGTTGCGCGAGTTTTTTGATGTGATAGACAACACACTCGCATTGCCAGAAGACCAACGCTTAGATGCTATGTACGCCACAGTGCAAGTGTTGGGGGCTATGTTTGGATATGGAGGTTTCCCACACGGGAAAAGCCATTGCAGTTTCCCCCGACTAAAGAAAGGATTTGAAGAGCTACTCCGATTCCGATTCAGCGCAGAGATTTTTGAGAAGGTAGATGCACCAATAGGAAACCCAGTATTCGATGCCAACAACAAGTACATCCCGACAAAATGACACGCAGTCAGTATGTCCAACCAATCAAACCTAACTACTAAAGGAAGAAACATGGAAGTCCGTCTTAACACCGAGATCACCCTCAAGGAAGCAGAAGAGTTGATCATGGCTATTGGTAACACAAACGCGGTTCACCTAGTAGGTGAGCCAGGGGTAGGCAAGACTGCGATGTTCGAGCGCATCGTTGAGCGCACTGGGTTCCAGGGTATCTACATCGACACACCCAACACCGAACTGGGCGACATTGGCATCCCGATGCCCAACCACGAGACCAAGACGACAGCGTTGTACCCTAATGAGTACTGGGGTTTCCATCTGAACCAACCGCTTTGCATCTTCATTGACGAATTCACCAAGCCCTCAAGCATGGCGGTTCAGAATATGTTGCACCCGCTACTAAACGAGCGGCGCATTGGTGGGTTCAAGTTGCACAAGGACTCTGTTGTCATCACGGCAGGTAACAACAGTACCGATGGCGTTGGTGATATGTTGAAAGCGCACTCTATCAATCGACTAACGATTGTCCCTATCGCGAAACCACAAGCAGGGTTTAATGCAGACGGGTCCTGTGATGAAGATAGCTGGGGGTACTGGGCGATGCAAAATGGTGTGGAAGCCGAGGTGATCGCATGGGTCAAGGCGTTCCCTCATGCGCTGGCATCCTACAAAGATGGTAGCCAAGCGGACAATCCGTACATCTTTAATCCCAAGACGCCCCAGCAATCGTATGTGTCACCCCGGTCATTGGTCAGGGCGAGCAACATTGTTAGAGCACGCGGCCAGATCACTCGCAATGCGCTTATCACTGCTCTAACAGGGACGATCGGTGCCAGTGGTGCGCGTGACATGGTGGGTTATGTCGAAGTGTCTGATACCTTGCCAACATGGGAAGAGATCATCAACGACCCCTCCGGTGCGAAGTTACCCACTAGCCCCGCCGCGCTCAACATCATGGCGTTCGGTGCACAGAAGCGCATCACCCGAGCCACAGTAGGTAAGTGGTTCGAGTACTTAAAGCGTACACCCAAGGAACTCCAATCCGTTTTCTGCTTGAGCACAAGCAAGAACCCCGAGAAGCAACAGATTCTCATGACCAGCGGTGCGTTCGTGCAATGGATGCGCGAGAACCAATACTTGTTCTGAAAGGGAACTATGAACGATTACAAACTGAGCGAGCGCATAGAGCGTGTCGTATTCCTGCTCGCACTGATAGTGCTAGCTTTAGATGTTTTAGTATGGAGACCATGAAATGAAACTACCAGCCGAGAAGCGCATAGAGAGAGCGCATGTGAAACTGATGCAACACAAAGACTTCTGCTTATTCAGCGGTGTCTTTATGGTGGGCAAGGTGACCATATGCGATAAGACCCGCACCGCATGTACCAATGGGCGTGATGTTATATATGGGAGATCATTCGTAGATTCCCTCGATGACAAGCAGTTGGCTTTCCTTGTTGTGCACGAAGCCATGCACAAGTCCTACCGGCACATGAGTGTATGGAAGCATTTGCCCAGCAAGCAAGTGGCGAACGCGGCTATGGACTATGTGATCAACCTTGAGATACAAGACACCGACCCGAGAGGGCACGAGGTGGCTATGCCACGAGACGCCGATGGTAGTCTGATCGGTTTGATTGACGAGAAGTACAGGGGTATGGATACCAAGCAAGTCTACGACCTGTTGATGAAAGAGTGCAAGGGCGGGAAGAAGGGCGACAAAAAAGACGGCAGCGAGACAGGGAACGGTCCGTCTTCTCCTGGCGATGGACAAGATGACGATGGCTCATCATGTCGCGGTGGCGAATTAGACGAGCATGACTGGGATGGCGCAGGGGAACTCACTGAGGAAGAAGTCGAAGAACTGGAACGCGAGATTGATTCTGCGTTGCGTGAGGGCTCTATCCTGGTAGGGAAGATGAATGGCAATGTATCCCGTGGTGTTGACGAGATACTGCATCCCAAGGTCAACTGGAAGGAAGCCCTGCGGGACTTCATCAAGGTGCATGTGAAAGGCAACGACCAGTCCACATGGCGCAGACCCAACCGCCGCTATCTTGCTAGCGACATCATAATGCCCAGCGCCGAGTCCCACAAAGCAGAGACTATCTTGATAGCGTCTGACACTTCTGGTTCCATTGGCGGGGACATGCAAGCGCAGTTTATGGGCGAGATGGACTTGATCTGCAAAGATGTAATGCCCGAGCGAATTGAACTGCTTTATTGGGATAGCGAGGTAGCAGGGCACGAGACCTATGCGGGTGCTGATGTGGCGAACCTCATCAACTCTACCAAGCCTGTTGGTGGTGGTGGGACTTCACCAGAGTGTGTGCCTATCTATATGCAAGAACACAGACT
>Ga0181355_1001373_pt1 | contig 10714 bp, 24 predicted proteins | sample Fa13VDMM15DN_FD_130099 | JGI IMG/M metagenome (GOLD analysis project Ga0181355, IMG submission 130099) | Freshwater viral communities from Lake Michigan, USA - Fa13.VD.MM15.D.N | ecosystem: Environmental > Aquatic > Freshwater > Lake | place: USA: Michigan | collected 2013-09-23 | reverse complement strand
TTTAGCTATTTTACCAGCTTTACCAACTTTACCAATAAGAGGAATAGCACCAAATACCTCAAGAGCAGTCTCTCCTGACATTAATCCGTTTTTCTTAACAGATCTATATACATCATCCCATGACGATATGCCTGTTGGATCAGCTATTTCGATTACATTTTCCATAAATGAATCGGGAGATTTTGTAGTTTTTTTAGTTAACCTATCAATATCTCTGTTTTTAAAAGGTGTATTGTTATAGTCCATTACGATCATTTTTTAGGAACGCTGTATAAGTTACCGTCTTTCTTTACAATCTTATTACCCAACAATCCCTCTACCTTTTTGGTCTTAATCATTGAAGGGTGTTTAGACCCCTTAAGAATCATACCATCGTTTCCGATAGATGCCCAATGACCTGTCTCGTCAGGTTGAATACCGGCCGCCTTGGCGGCCTCGTAATTGTAGCCGTATTTTTTGTCAACTTTAGCAAGTTTAGCTGGATTATCAGCTGCTCTGTCATACTTCTTATCCATTCGGTCGTAACGACGCTCTACAACGCGATTTAATCGCTTGTTGTTATCGATGTTAGCAATCTTAGTGTCAACCTTTTTCTTTTGAGTGTAAAGATTACCTGCTTTCTTCTCTTCACGATATGACTGCATAGCCTCACGACCAGCTTGCCCTTTCTTCCAAGATCCCATACCAAACTTCTCAGCACGACGCTCAGACTTGAATCCAATCAGCTCTCCTCTTTTACTTGCCTCGTCGTAAGCTCCCCATGGATCCTCACGTAAGTCAGTCCATGTCTTACCACCATTATTAGGAAATACAGTTGGATTAACGGTATATTTAAATTTACCTGATCCTCCCTCACCGCCTGCCATTACATGAGTAGATGTAGTTCCATCTTCGTTCTGCATTGGTGTTACATCCTTACGCATATCACGAGCTGCTTTAGCTCTATTTTTTGTAATTAATGGCGGTTGAGTTGTGTTGCCACTTAATCGATCAACTGCCGCGTTCTTGAATGGTATCTTATTGTAATCCATTATGATCCCTTTTTCCATTTAGTACTAGGTGATGCGGTCTTGCTTGGAGACCACTTTGTTTTGTCAGCCCAGTAAGCCGCGCTCATCTTGCCCTTAGATATGTTCTTCGCGTGACGACTCTTAAACGCCTCACGCTGACCAACCGTCTGATTGGTCTTAACACCCTGCTGACCAAAACGAATGGTCTTCACCTGATCGCCCTCTTTGGCAACCACAATGTGGCTCTTAGTGGCGTGACCAGGAGTTCGTTTAGGCTTATTAAAGCCATCAACGCCCGCTCTTTCTAGTCTTGGGTCTTTCATTTTTCTTTGCTGTTTTTGCGGCATCTTTGAAGTTCTGAGCTTTTGGTGCTCCCTTCTCGCCCGGTTTACGCATTGTCTCACCTGATCCAGCTTTAATTCGCTCTCTCTTTGCGTGAATGTTGCTATATAGTCCCATTATCAATATATTTGTACAAATATAATGAAAAGAATAATCAAACGCGATAAAGCATACGAAAGACGTGAGTTGACGTATGACTTCCTTGGAGAATGGGCGATCGTTAGACGATGGGCTCAAATCAATTATAATCTCAGTCGATCAGACCTAGAGATGATCCTGTTCCTACATAAAAAGAGATTGTTCGTAAGGGCAGACTTTGCCGAATACGCGAACTTCATGCTGTGGGATCGCAACCGATTTGATAGGCTGCTACGTGAGGAGTGGATATACATATGGCGCAAGCGAGGGTTCGGTGAGACCAATATGTATGAGGTGTCATTTAAGGCCAAGAAGATGGTGACGTCTATCTACAAGAAACTGACAGGCCTGGAGCCAATTCCGACGTCAGTAAGACGAAATAAGGCGTTCCGTAAGAACGCCCCATTCCATCAAAAAACATTAGCAAAAGCTATCGTAGACTTTAACGAACGATTTAAAGAACGACAACAACGTCCTTCTCCTGGAGAATCACATAGCGAGTTTCATTGATCAGCACGTCGTGAGTGTTAACCTTGTCATACAATATGGTATCTCCATACTGAATACCTGCAACCTGAATACCAACGTCAAAGACAGTCGCCTTGTGGTAACGCATGTCGCTTGAGTCCTCACCGGTGAGAAGCAAACCGCTCTTGGTCTGCTTTTGCTCAGCAATCTTCTGAGCGAGTATATACTTATTTAATACCTTCATCTGCTCTGATATTTGTAATGATAGCGTTTGTACTTAAGATTGTCGTAGCGACCGACACAGCGTTCAACAGCGCGTTCTTTGTCACCTTAGTCGGGTCAACAATACCAGCCTTGATCATGTCAACATACTGCTCAGCCTTCACGTCATAGCCCTCGTTAGGGATTGGCATAATTCCATCCATGATGGTGTCAGCGTCCTTGCCTGCGTTTGTGATGATCTGCCACATCGGAGATCTCAGCGCCTTGATCATGATATTAGCGGCAGGTGAGCTTGATGTAATGGCCATTGCCTCGTTAAATAGTGCTACACCACCTCCAGGGAGAATGCCTTCCTCTAAGGCCGCCTCAACAGCACACACAGCGTCGTCAATGCGATCCTTCTTCTCCTTCTGCTCGATGTCACTTAACGCTCCGACATATATGACAGCAACACCACCCGATAGGTTGGCAGCTCTCTCCTTGCGGAAGTCAGTTTCTTCTTTGCTTACGCTCTCAAAGATGGTCTCAGTAATATCGGTGATGCGATCATCTATAGCAGTTTGGGAACTGCTATAAGGCATAAAGATCGTATGGTCCTTACCAACGATCACCTTTGAGCAGCGACCAAGGTGCGCCACATCAATCAATGACAAGTCATCACCAGTGTCCTCACTAAAGTATGTGCCGTCCAATGCGATTGCTAAATCTTCCAACAAGTCTTTCTGACGATACCCGAAGTTTGGAGGTAAGATGTTACATGCCTTGATTTTGCCCTGAACGACATTAATGTTTAATGTGTTAAGTGCAGCAGGGCTCATCTCACCGATGATAAGTAACGGCTTGTTGTTTGCTACAATGTGCTGTAGGATCCTCTCAATGTTTAACAGGTTACTGATCTCTTGGTCAGTGATCAGAACGTATGGGTTCTCCAACACAGCCTCTTGGCGCTTGTAGTCAGTGATAAAGTGACGACTAGTCCAACCTCGGTCAGCCTTCAACCCCTTAATCACCTCAACATATGTGTTATGGTCCTTACTGTTCTCAACTGATACCATCTTCACCTCACTGAACGCGTCAGCGATCATGCCGCCAATCTCAGTGTCATTGTTTGCACTGATTGATGCCACGTCCTTAAGTTTCTTACCTGAAAGCTTCTTTGAGCGCTTGGTTAGATTTCCGACAATCTTCTCAGTAATTTGATTAATCTCTCTGATGACCTCAGTGACATTGTCATCCGAAGAGAGTACCTCTTCGGCTGCATCAACAATAGCCTCAGCTAACACAACACTTGTCGTCGTGCCATCGCCAGCAACAGTAGCCGTCTTCTCAGCAGCCTGTCTGACCATCATAACGGCCAAGTTCTCTACCGGGTCGTATAGATTGATCGACTTAGCGACCGTTACTCCGTCCTTTGTTACTGTGATACCACCAACATGGTGCTCTGATTCAATCAAGACCGTTCGGCCTCGCGCACCTAATGTGCTTTTTACTGCTCCAGCGATCGTTTTGATGCCTTTAATGAGCTTTTTGCGACCATCGTCGCCTAAATGAACATGTTTTACTACCATTTTATTAGATTTTTTGACAAATCTAGTGATTTTTGTGACATATAACAAAAAACCCCTCGATTAAGAGGGGCTTTCGTGGAATTACTAAAGTAATTTTAGTACATGTTTGTGCGATTCGTTGGTTTTTTAGAAATCGCGTCCAATTTTGACTTCATTGTGTTGCGATTAGCTGCGTTTTCCATAGATCCCTTAAACGCCTCGATACGATTTGGACCTTGCTTATCCTCATTTTTCTTATATCCAGGTGTGAAGTAGTCTAACTTACTGGCTTCAGCCTTGCGAGTGTAAGTCTGAGCCTTGCGAGCTTGACGGATGTCCATAGTGGCTTCCTTGATTGATGGAAGTTTAATGTCTGAACCTAAAGAGCTCTTGCGGTAGTCACGACGATCTTGCTTTAACTCTTGCTTCTTGCTTTTGATGTCAGCAGCAGACATATTGCTAAAATCTATACCAGATGCAGACGTACCAGCCTTAGCTTCAAACAAAGCTTGCTCACGGTTGTATCCAATATTTTTTGGTTTAATAGCTGATTCTACTACCTGCTTAGCATAACGTTTACCAGCTCCTTTTGTTTTTGCACCTCCAGCAAGTGGGTTCATGCTAACAGAACCACCCATCTTCTTTTTAGGATTAGCAAATGAATACTCCTCTTTTTCGGTTACCTTGAGCTTACCTCTTGATTGCTTCACATCAGATGCATTTGGCTTCCCTGGATTTCTTGGAGCATCTTCAAAGTTATATGGTGATATCTGTCCACCACTAGCCTCATTCCATTTATTCCATCTAGCATCATACTCAGCTTTATCAGTATCATATGCCGCCTTTTGGGAAACATATTTGTCATAATCTGCTTGCTTTTTATTAAACTCAGATCTACTCAACTTACTAGGAGTAACTGAAGTTGGTTTTAGAGTCTGCATCTTAGGCTCTATAGTTGTTTTTGTAGTAAGTCTACTTTTTACTGCCATTGTATAACGATTTTAAAAATTACTATGTTTAATACCAACTCATCAGCCGGCCATTCATCATCGCCCGGAAAGTATTCCAGACCGACCGCTAGGCCGTAAGTTGGGACGAGTAGGATTGTCATTTTTTCTTTTTAACGCCCTGCAATGTGCTAGGGCCTTTTGGATCAACGTATGAAGGAGCAAGAGTCTTCATTTTTTGTTGAGTGTTTGCATATTTACCTCCTCGCTCAGCAGCGGTAACTGCCATATTTTGTTCTGCATCTCTTAAGAATTCACCTGCTACGCCTTGGCCTCTTCTATAACCACTGAGTTTTACATCACGCCCTTTTAATGGCTTAGAATCTAATGTAATGCTCACATATGTTTTTGACTGAGGGTCTTTTAAAGAAGAAATTTTAGTGTTTTGGTCATTAACATTGGTTTCGGCATAAGTTCTTAGATTATTATCTATATTCTGAGATACTCTTTTCTCGGCGTTAGCCTTGAAATCTACAGGCTGGGATTTCTCCTTACCGAACTTACCTCCTAACTTGTCAATGGCCGCGTTCTTGAACGGCATGTTGTAGTCTTTCATGATCTTTTTTTTACAAATATAATGATTATTAGATATATGGAGTATTCGGGTAATGGGGGGAATCTGCGCGAGCCGGGCCGAAAGGGAAACCGATCAGGAATTGGGTGGGGGGGTCTACTTTTCAGACTTTTCGGCCGGATTTTTTGGCTTTTTGGTTGGGGTGTTGGTTTGTCACGGAAACCAATACAGGCGGGCTCTAGGCCGTGCTGCCGTTATGCCTATAGTTCTGTAGGCCTGTCTTATAATTTGCATTATGTTAAATAGAAATGTATTTGAGACCAATGGCAGCACGGGAAATCAGGCGACCAATCGACCTACCTGATGGCCGTCCGTCCGTCCGTTTTGTAGTTTGGTTGCGCTCCTGAAAGGAAGGGGTTGCACCTATCCATCAAAAAAAAGATCAAATTAAAATAAAGCACACTAAAAAGCACTTATAGTGTAAATGATTGATTTATAGCAAGTTAAGTGTTGGACGAATGTGTCCTTATTTAGAATGATTTTAAATTAGCATAGAAAGTGAAAAATAATTGTAGAAAGATAGTTGACAATTGAAATAAAGTACTTAACTTTGAGCGAAGCGAAAGAGCAAAAGACAACACTTCTTACTAGCAAGCCATCAGACGTACAAGCGACGAGCCATGTTGCTGATAGGTGACCGAAACGATAAAGCATAATCAAGCACCTCTATGTATAAGCCTTGAGATTGCCGTTCAAAGGTAGGTCTGCTACATCAAACAAGAAGTTAATTGACATACGATACTATTTGAGGCCATAAGCGGTGCTGAGGCCAATACGATAGCACAAATCTAGGACGAACCTAGGTCATGCAGTACATTACTCAGGTGGCTGTATGTCGGAACCACAAGGCGAATGGTCAAAGCTTGTAGGGTATAATAGAGAGCACGTAGTTTCACGTGACGTGCAAGCATTAGGTGCAGTTAGAATGACTAATTGATGAGAGCGACACTCACTGCACCACTAAACTTAGAAATCATGAAAACAATAACACAAAAAGAGTTCGACAAGTTACTCGCAATAGAATTAGAAAAGGCAGCATGGTATTCAAAAGCATTTTCTAAGTCTGAGTATTTTCAATTAATTGAGCTATACACAGATAGATTGAAAGAAGAATACAAAGTAAAAAAACTAAAATAAAGTAATCATGGAAACTAGAGTAATCAGAATCGAAGGCCGTTACGAAATCATCGGCTTCTTTCAGGAAGGTGTGTTAGTTAAGACACGCAAGTTATTAATCCCATTTAGATATAGATAATTATGAAAAGCGGACAAGTAATCAGAGTGCATGGCTTTGTTATGCTCAAGGGCTTAGAACAAGGCCTATACAAAGTATTAAGCCAAGATGCTATAAGCTATACATTTGCTAAGCATAGAGGCACTAAGGCAATTTGCCGGCACTATAAAACAAGTGTTGATGCAAAATTGGTTTGCTTTAATAGAGGCGACCTAAACGGAATTGAAATATTAAACTAATAATCATGACAACTCTCAAAACCTTCAAAGCTTTGATTAACGGAACGCTATTCAAAGTAGACCAACTGCATTTCGGTGGCCAAGACATCCGGTACAAATTGCATCGCACAAGTTACATTAATCAGGGATGGGAAATCATCTTTGATGAAACAACATTTAGCGCAGACCTCTTTTGGAATCTTAATCCTCAAATACAAAACTAATCATGAAATCAATTGAATTAAAACAAAAGCTTATTGATGAGGTAATTGAACACATCAAATTAGACTTAAGCAATGGAGATTGTACAGCACTAGATGAGCTACTTAATTTCTTACCAAACACTAATCTAGTACAATTTCTACCTGAAGAAAATTGGAGTAAATACAAATCATTAACAAACTAATCATGAAACTAGCACTCATCATCGCAAAGGCCATCCAAATATGCATGGCAAGTTCAGTAGGCATTGCAGTAGCATTCGCCTTGTACAAAGTAGTTACAAATCAAGCAACCGGAATGTCAATATGAAATTCAAAATAAAGTTCGTCAATAGGTGGCTCAAGGTCACCTATGTGACCAAGGAAGTGCAGAATCAAGCACACTTAGACAATTACATCAGCTACATGGAAGCCAAGTTCGGCTATCAGTGCGATGAGGTATGGACAATCAAATAACTAGAAAACATGAAGGCAATCGTTCAGGTAAATTACCGCGACATGAAGGGTAATGAATATCAGGTACACGAAATCGTATCCAATCGAGTGACATTGGAGTATAAACTATCAGGACAAACAATCTTGGTTGACTTCAATATAGATGAGGTTCAGTTATTAATAAATAGAATCTCTTTATTCAGGAATCAGGCAGAACGCGACGCAATTTTCATTAGCTATACCTACAAGAAAGGCTATGTATATGAGTATGCTATGCCTAATGGTAAAAGATATCGAAACCTAATCAAGAATCCACTAAACAACTAGAAAACATGGAGAAATTTGCAAGAAGGTGTGATGCTACCGGTAAAGGCATCAACGAGGGCTATGTAGTAGGAGCAGGCGACCTATACTTTTCTCTATACTTTTCAGAGAAAGAACACTTAGTAGAATGGTTGAAAGGTATGGCTAAAGAAGAGAGCCTAAACTTTGAAACAGATAGTTTAATGATGGAACACTACTACGAGGAAGAGTTATACTACTACACCGAATGGGAAGAAATTTATGACGACTGCTACTACGATGCAGAAGGTAACGAATACGAACTTTAAAACCAGTACCATGATAAAATTCGCAGTTCACCACACGTTCGATTGTATGGACTACAACGAGCATTTTTACTTCGAGACGTTCGAAGAAGCCCATAAGAAATTCGCTGAAATCAGGCAGTCAATAATTGACAACGACTCAATTACTGACATCTACACCGACGAATTCGAATCCTTCTACGTCCAAGAGCCTGACCAATCAATCAAAGTATACATCCAAGACATATGATAAAGCTAACAAACCAAGAGACCCTCATTGTGAGCGGTCGGCAGTTCGTCCTGACAGGCGAGTACAAAGTAATCGGCAATGTAACTGACACCACAATTGCAGTTCAGTGCCCAATGTCCAACCAAGTTTTTATTATTAAGCCATGAAAATCGAAATCACCAACCAATACGGATTCGCGCACTATTGGACGCTAGTCTACCGCAACAAGTCTTACTACCTAGGCCAAGACGTCAAGGTATGCAACCGCTTGCTCAATATGCTACCTCGTGACGTTGTCCAAGCAATTGGCACACGAGAGATTGACAAACCAACGGGCAACAAGAAGTTGGCTCAGTTCATCGTCAAGACTTTGAAGGAAAGACACTTGATCAACTTTAAAGATTTACAGCCATGGGATTTATCAGTCGAATAAAAGCATGGATAGACGATGGCAATGTCATTGTCAAACCAAACGGCACATATGCCACACAATGCAGTCAATACACAAATAGTTTAACCCTGCGCCAATTGGTGCAATATTACCTAAAAGAATATGGAAGCAATTAAGAAAACAAATGGAAAGATTTTCGGAGTAACGTTCGTTAAGAAGGACGGCTCGATTAGAAAGATGACCGCTCGCTTGGGTGTCAAGAAAGACCTCAAGGGTGTGGGCTTAAAGTTCAACCCTGAAGAGCGAGGCCTCATTGTCGTATTCGACATGCATAAGAGGGCTTATCGCATGATTAATTTATCCACCATCATTTCCTTTACACATGAAAAAAGAAGCAAGAGCAGCGTTCAACAAGCTTAAGAAGCTTGGTTGTCCAGTAAGAGAGTCCAAACCAAATTATCCAGACCGAGGTCACTTTTGGATTGATGCCGAGACGCCTGAGGCAGACGAATGGCTAGACTATTGGTCGACCGACCTATTCATGGGCAGTGACAAGCTCAACGACATCTTATCGCAGCACGGGTTATATTGGGAATGGTACAACTCAGCGTATGGATGCGTCTATGACGACTAAATGCCTGATTCTCAAGGCCTCATGTCAAGTTATGTCGCGCCATGTTGATTTTATGTCAACTTTTTTTAGCGTAACTACTTGATTCACAATCATCTAACCCCCTTTTATGTCGGAATGTCAACTTTTCCTCCAATATTCAGAGAAATAAATCGCTATAGTATATTATATATATAAGAGCTTTTTTTTTATTTTAATTTTCAATAGGAAAAAAATCAACATTTCGACATTTCCCTTATTCTATAAGGAAAAAATCGACATAAAACCGACATTGAGTCGACATTAAACCACTAAACTTGACATAAAATGAACAAAGTAATCCAATCATTCCTTGAAGGCAAGAAGTGCAAGCAAGGCAACGGCCAAACAGACGGCCAATCATTATTTCTATTCGGCAATCTGATATCACGTCACGAAGTGGACGGCCTATACGTCAGCAACGCAGGATGGCCGACTCGGACGACCAACAAGTGGCTAAACATGTTACCGAGCACCTCGGTATACATGAAAAGAAAAGAGCCACACCTGAACGGCGAGAAATGGGACGGCGAGCTAACGAGAGTAAACGAAAACCAACCACCACCAACTTATCTTGACAATGTCGGCACTGCATTCGACATGACGATGCGATACGTCCGATTGGATGGATGGAGGGGATACCAAGAGCCGGTCTACTCAATTCATTGCGAGCCTGACACCGGCCAATGGGACGACAGCCCATATCCAAATGCGGCCTCAAATCTTGAGGCCAAAATTTCTGAGTTGAAGCGCAATAAAATACCACACAAAGTCGTTACACTAGAGACGTCAAATGTGTTTTGCGTCAATCACTTCATTGTTGTACCACCTAAATTCTTTCCAAATGATAAGTAAGCACGACCTTGAGTACGTCGGATACAACGACATAACCGATTACTTCGAAGCCATCTGCCAAGAGCTAGAGCAAAACAATCACTCAACCGCTAAGGAGATGCAATCAAAATTATCACGTTCCCAGCTGCTAGCCTTCGAGCAGTTTCTAGACGAGGCGTATTACTATGAACTAAATGACAACTTATGACAGCAGTAGAATATTTAGTAAAAAATATGAATGAGATGGGATACGACATCCCACCATTTTTGTTAAGCAATGCATTGGAGATGGAGAGAGATGCAAAGACCCTAGCAAAGTCGAGAGGTGCGCAATCTATGGTAGAACACCCAACAGAAACCTTACTACCCACCCTGCTAGGCCTAGAGACATGGCATGAGTTATTCGACTACATCTATGAGAGCAAACTGAACGGCCAAAAGAAGCAGAGCAAAGAGTTATACCAATCGCTATCAACGCGGCGCCAAGTTGAATTCCAAGACTACCTCATCGAGATGTTTGATCAGGAATTCATGAGCGCTGAGATGCTAGCACAATCAATTAAATTTTATTCATTTAAACAACAAGAACAATGAAAACAGCAGTAGAA
>Ga0181355_1001372_pt1 | contig 10720 bp, 11 predicted proteins | sample Fa13VDMM15DN_FD_130099 | JGI IMG/M metagenome (GOLD analysis project Ga0181355, IMG submission 130099) | Freshwater viral communities from Lake Michigan, USA - Fa13.VD.MM15.D.N | ecosystem: Environmental > Aquatic > Freshwater > Lake | place: USA: Michigan | collected 2013-09-23 | reverse complement strand
GTGCTATGTAAGCCTCGCGGCATACAGTAGTGAAGTCGGCTGAGGGAAACCTGCGAAAGACTCCTCTTACGAATACGGGGTCTTTAGTAAGCGATCCTAACTCTGCGTGAAATTGCTTACCTTCTTGTGTTGAGCAAAACTGCTCATCTAACAAATCAGGGAAAGCCTTGTCACCTGTTCGAGTTTTTAAAGCATCTAGGTTTTTATAAGCTGATTCATAAGTTTGAACCAAGCCTTGAAACTTTTGTTGCTCTAATTGCGATTCTGTATCAGATTTCCACTTTTGTAAAGCATCTATTTTTGCTACAAGCTCTGGATCTTGGTTTGTGTTATTGACTGGAGCTTTATCTAAATCAATTCCTAGCGCCCTAAGTTCTGCCTTTGCAGTAGCAGGGTCAGCCTTTTGAAATGCAGTAATTAACCCTAAAGCGTTCATAATAGCTTGCTGTGGGGTTACGCCTTTTAAACCTTGCGCCTCTACGTAAGGAGCTGCCATTTTTCCAAGTTCACGCCATGTTTGAGCATCGTTCTTTTCCCTTTGCGCTTCTTCCCTTGCTTGTCTTTCTGAAGCTTGCGCCCTTGAGATTTCTTGAGTTCTTGAATCATGAATGCGCCTATACTCTTTTTGTATGCCTGCAATATCCTTATTTTTCCAAGCCTCTATTCCCGATTTGCTGAACCCTGCCGGAGCCTCAATATCTGCTGTAACTGCTGGCTCTTTGTCTTTTAACTCTGTCTTTTCTGATTTCTTAAATTCTACCTCTGGCCTATGCTCTTTTATGGCCTGCTGTAAGGCTTCTCGATTAGATAAACCCTCTTTTTTTTCTGGAGCTTCTACCGATGTTTCCGTAGGAATTACATCATCCGGCCCCTGCGCTGTTGTGACTAAATCATCTGACATATTATTTTATCCTTTTTAATGAAGTTTCTACTGCTTTATCGATACTGCTACTTAAACCTTCTTTGTTAGCTATAGACTCCTGAAGTTCTCTAGTCTTAGCTACTTTTTCTCGCATCTCTTTTGGGTTCTCCCTATGCATCTGCAAGGCTGTAGAGCTTGCTTTTCTGCGGTCTGCCCTTAGTGCTTTCTTTTCTTCTTGAAGCCTCTTTTTTGTTAGCCTTTCCGCTTCTGATTGAGATCCGAATGTTATGCAGCCCGATTCCTTATCTGCCATTTCCCATTCTTTGCGTGATTCAATGTGTCTACAAACACCCTCGTGATACGTTTTAGGCATTGAGTCCATAATCGCTATAGGAGCCTGCCCGAAGTTATTAGGCTTGTAATATTCTCCGTAAACCTTATGAAAGCCCTTAGCTTCGTTAGTTCCAAAGCGTGGAGGCCATTCTGATTCTTTAGGATCTCCACCTATATGAATTTTGCTTCTAATCGTCATAGTCATCAAACTCATGTAGTAATAGCATTAAAATGTTTTCGTCATCTCTATCTCGCTTAAACTTAATCTTTGCTCGATTATTCTCATCTTGCATTGCTTGTTTAGCTGCTAGTTTAACACTTGCCCTTAATGCTTTCTTACTTGGCTTTTTCTTAGGCTTTTCCTCTATTAAACTTTCATAGTCTCCATCCTCTGCAAGCGGCCTGCCTGTGTCGTAATCATTTGATGATCTAAGAAAGAATAAGAGCGTCATTACTCACCTACAGGTGCCACAACAACTTCTGCTGCTATATCTTTGCTTTCCTTAACGCCTAAAGCCTTAGCCTCTACGATTTGAGCGTCGATGCTAGCTAGCTTTTCAGCTACTAATTGGCGATTTCTAACTAGCGTATCAAGCGGAATTTGCGTTTTTATTGTTGTTGATATCTCTATTGTTCTCTCATTAATTTTTGTAATTGTCATAAATTATCCTTAAATTATCCTTAAATTATCCTTAAATTACTGTATAACTAAATGTGCAAAAAAATGACTTATTCCCCGCGCCCGAATCAGCAATATAAATAACTCTTAACCTATCGTTAGGTACGCTTGCAGAAATTGAACAGCCAAGCCCGAAGATTGAATCGCAAAAGCCACACCCTGATGCATCGTTAAAAGCTCCAAAGTTTGATGCTACTGGCAGGCTTACTTGAACCTCTGTTGTGATAGATGCTGATGTTGGATCGATATCAATGGCAAATGATCCAGAAACTACATTTCCGATTCTTATATATTGTCCGGCATAAGCAGTAGATGCTGCAACGTTAGTAGTATTAGTTAATGTCGGTGTCCAAGTACCAGAAGTAAGAGCGGCTAAAGATGCGCCTGTTCCACCATTTGCAAGCGGTAAAATTCCTGTAACATCTGTGGTGAGATCAATATCAGAACTGATTATGTTTTTAGATGCGTCTAACTTTAAAGGTGTTGATGCCGTTAAGGATGTTAGGTTTGTTGTGCCGTCAATGCTAATCGTATCTGTTGAGCCTGTTATTAGGAATAGATTAGCCTTCGTGTCGCCTTCTACTCTAAAATTTGCTGCGCGTCCTGCCTCATTAATCACAACGTTGCTACTACCATCAACTTGAAATTGATCTAACGTACCATTTCCCATTTGAAAAATGTTAGTTGCATCAATCCACTGAAAGCCGCCGAAAAACGAACTTGACTCACCTACTAGAGTTCTTACATTGCCAGCTACAAATTGCCAAGTTTCACCATAAACCCATAACAGAGGGCCGCCCGGTGCATATGCAGGGCCACCGATCCCCATACTGCCAACGCCCGCCATTCCGTTAGCATCGACGTGAAAGAAGTTTGTGATCGTATCTGATGAGATGTTAAAATCTACATTCGCAAGTCCTGAGTTAAATATCGCGCCGCCGTTTAGAGTCTTTTGACCGTCTACCGTCTGAGCGCTAACTAGATCAACAAAGTTATTATATAAAGGCATATTATGTTAACTCCGTTACTCTGGCGTTGCCTGTAGCTGATGCCCAAATGCCATCAATTACGCCTGAATATCCGAAAGGTACTTCATAGTACGCATCTGCCACCATCTTGACTGTATATGAAGATGTTGAAGCCGTAGCACCAAACTTAAGATATAGAATTGCTGTTGAATCATTAACGATTGTCGCACCTGTTCTATTGCTATTAGCTGCTAGAATCGTGACACTAGCTGCCGATCCCGCTACGTTTGACAGTGTTGCTGTCGGCGTTCTCATACTTACTAGCGTTCTGCCTGCTAAGTCGGCTGCTTGCCCGATATAATCTCCGTTAGCTGCTAAAGATGTGCCGCCTGTATTCGCTACGCTTAGAACAAAACTGCCTCTGTCGCCTGATGCTGCTACTGCGTCCTCGGTTTGGCAGTCAGCAGTCCAAAGCTTACCAAGCGCATCAGAAGTAATTGCAACATAATCGCCGTTTGCTCCCGTAGCTGATGCCGTATCCTGTCTAACTGATAGATTGAACATTCCCCTATCACCTGATGCTGCTACTGCATCCTCTGTCTGAGATCCGGCCACCCATAACTTACCAAGAGCATCCGTAGTCAGCGGAATATAATCACCCGTTGTTCCTGCTAATGCTGCTGATGTATCCGTCCTAACTGCAAGCGCCATTACGCCTGTGTCGCCTGTGCCATGTACTGCATCCTCTGCCTTTCCAAGATTTGCGGCTGCTGTGCCAGGAGTAATAGAAGATGTTATGCTTGTAATACTTCCAATATTAGCAGAGCCAGCACCTAGAAGTATCTGACCGCTTCCATCAACCGCAATAGTATAGTTATCGATACCTCCATTTAAGCCAAGCATCCTAATGCCGTTATTGAATGTTGATGCATCTGTGCCAATTACGGATGCTAGGTTGTTTGATGTGGTGCTAATATAGCCGTCTATGCCTGGAAGATAGCTAGTGTATGAGACTATCGACGACGTATCGCCCAGGATAGTTCCGGTTATCGCGTCAATATTAGCTAGTGATGAATTTCCAGTATCCTGCCTTGCTGCTGTAGCTGCTCCGCTTGGAAGTGCTGAACTAAGAACATCGATTTGAAGTTCGCCGCTTGTATCAGTTTTTAAAACTCTGGCGTTTGTTCCATCTGTTCCCGATATAGCAAAGCCTTTAGTCGGGATCGCTGCCGCTGTTGTCGCTACTACGTCATCAAGTAATTGAAGGGATGCTATCTCAATGACTTGATTCGCTGCCGTTGCGTCTCCACCGCCGCCGCCGCCTGAATCGACAATGACGTGCTGGACATTTACAATATCCGCCCCGGTTCCTTCTCTAGTAACCTTGACGGGATAGCTGCCTATAGGATTGTTTGCAACATTAACCTTCGACATCTATGTCCTCAAGTTCTAAAGCTGTTGCCGCTCCTGTCTCATCTCTTATTATTCTTCCTCGCTTCTTTCTGCCCTTCTTAGGCGTTTCTAGCTGAACTGTTACAGGGGTAGGAATAGCTTTTAATTCCTTCATAGTCTTTTGAACATCTGCCAAGCCTTTAAGCACGTTTATTGTATGCTCGCCGTCAGTGATTTGCTTTTGCTGCCTATGCTCGTCTTGTAATCTTTGCTCTGTCAGCCATTTCTCTTTTTCTGATAGCATAGCCCTTTCTCGCTCTGTTGCTACGTATAGCTCATCAAGTCTTTGCTTCTGCTCTGCTACTCGGTTATCAAGTAAAAGCTCCATTTGTTTAAGCTCTGATTTACTGGTTATCTCTTGAGCGTCTAGTAAGAATTTAGCCCTTTGTGCTGCTAGGTTTTCTTGTGCTAAAGAGATCTCTGATTGTAATTTTATAGCGTCTTGATTTAACTGAGCTGTGTTGAAGTTTTGCTCTCCTTGCATCTTTATCTGCTCTAGCTGTAACGCAAATCCTTCAAGCCTATCTTTTTGTGCTATCTTAGCCCCTTCAATCTGCCCTTCCATCTGAAGTTTTAATTGATCTAGCCTATCTTCTGTTACGGCTTTCTGCTGTTCAAACTGGAAGCGAGCACCCTCTAGCTTAAGCTTTTCCATCTCAATATTAGGCTCAGGAGGCTTAGGCTGGTTTACTTTGTCGATTACTTGCTTAATAGAATCTTGGATTTCGTCTAAGAATAACTTTCCGTCAGTTAGTTCCCCTATAACATGACTCATAATCTTAAGCTGTGATTCTACTAACTCAGGCATTTCCTGAGCTGTCTTTGCTATAGCTTCCTGCATTTTAGTAATAACATTGGCTGTCTCAATAGCCTGACCTCTGCGCCATTGCTCATTAATTGCTATAGTTGAATCAGTCTCAAAGTCCACCCTAAAACGGCGTGATTTATTATCTCTAAGTAAAGCTAGTGCTGCGACATATCTTTCTTTATCTTCTGGATCTAGCGTCTGAGGGGTTACGTACTTGTCTATTGATTCATCTGAAAACATCTTTAAAGCAAGTTCCATCAATAGCTGAAACTGGTCTTTGATCCATTCTTGAAGCTTACGCTGATATGGCTCTATGCGATTAAGTGCAAATTTACCTTCCATTTGACGCTCGCCAAATGTCTTATCTGAATCGGGATTAGTTGAGCCTCTGATCAGATCCGATATGCCAGTGACCTGATAAAACATATTAAGACGCTGATCGAAAGCCTGATACATGTTCGATAAACCCTCTACTAGCTTATCCACAGGAAAATAGCTTACTAAGCGTGAAAGACTTGTGTCCTTATCATTCATCAATGCTGCAGCAAGGTTTGGGATCCCTAAGCCTGTACCCTCTTGAGATGCCCAATTATCACCGATTAAAGTCTTAAGCTCAGTAACAGATGAATCAAATAGAAAGCGTACACGAATAGCCTTAGTTAAATGCACCATGCGCCCAACTATCGAGCTTATATCGTCTAAGATGTCGCAAACTTGAAAATACTCAGGAGTTGGCCAGAATGATTTGGTCGGCTGATTGATTACAAGAGGCTCAGTACTAGGGAAAAAACTTGATAGGCCATAAAGATCAGAATTATCAGAAACACCACTATAACTTTCACTGTCTCCATCAGGCTTAATCTCCTTTAGGGTTTGCAAATCTACTTCGCGTATCTCTTTAGGCTGAAAAAAGTCTTGTGAGTTTTCCGCTAACCATCTCACCTCTTTAAGCGTTTTATCCCAATACTCATAAACGATTATAGGCGTTCCCGTCTTATGCTTTTCAATGTCGGCAGGCACTAGCTTGTCTAAGGCTTCTTGGCCATATTTCTGTTTAAATTCCCTGTAGCTGTACTGATATTTATAGGCTAGGCGTGTAACCTTATTCCACCGAACCGCATCGGGATCTACTATCAGGTTAGAAAATAGGCCAGCTTCAAAATAGACCTCTTCGTTATCTACTGTTATTTCATTGCCTGTTAGGACGTAAGGCCCTAAATCATCTTGAATAACTAGCGATGGATCAACTTGATTACCTTCAGGGTCTATAAACATCGGTGGCATTGGCTGTTGAGGTACTGCCGGATCGCCCTCATTTTGCATAGGTATTGGAGGCTCTATAACTTGCAAGCGCATCTTTTCAGGTTCTTCGCATAATTCATTTCTATAGAAAGCCCTACCCCATCCAAAGTTTGTGACTAGAAAATCATCATTTGCCGTTGATATCTCTGGGAAAGCCTCAAAAGTCTTTAATATGCCTCTAGTAAAGCGTTCCCCTATTACACAGGCAGTACGACCATAAGGATCATCGCCTTGAGTATCCTTAAGCGTAGGAATAGGCATCCTAGCGAATGTTATAGGTTGTCTTATCTTCCAAACTGACCACCATAAAGGGAATTTAGTCCAGCGTTTTGCTATATCAAGATTATCGCCGCCATAAAGCTTTCCATTTTTATTACGCTTTTCTATTTCTCGCCATGAACGATCAGCAATGTTTAGAAAATCGGCTGCTTTCTTTTCAGCATCTGTGATGAACTGCCTAACCTCTGCGATTGTAATTGTATCTTCAGCAACTTGAGCGTCTAAGCTACGCGCTCCTGGGGCTTTAATGATGTCTTTTTGCTTTGATTTTTTTGAGGCCATTTAGATGTCGATGCCAGGTAAAATATCACGAATGCTTTTATTGACATTCTTAGGGTTTTTGATCGTTCTGTCAAACAGAACTTTGTCAGGTATGGGAGCGTCCATTATTATCTTATTAGTATTACATATTAATCTTATAGTATCTGTGGCGTGAGTAGCTTCGCCCGATTCTGTAGCATCTTCTCTTTTTGTTTCCGATTTATGCCTAGCTAAAGAGGGAAAAGATCTGCGTAAAAATTCGCAAGACTCGCATACATATAACAAAGGATATTTAACAACTTTCCCCTGAGAATCCTTCTCATTGCTATCAATCACTACTCCGTTAAGCCTAGATCTAATCTGAGACCAGCCAGGAATGCGAGAAGTATCGCCCTGTATTAGATTAACTCCTAAATCTCTATATATGCTGGCAATCGTCGGGCCACCCCTGTCTTGAAACGGGAGCGAGTCGCTTACTACTGGTTGATTCAAGTATTCCGATTCGGTACGTGCTAGAAATCCTAGCGCCATTTCTTCGTTTCTTAGCCTAAGCCCTTTAGATGGTTGCTGTGGATCATTAATGTACCATTCTCTATATATAATAATTGCCCCTCTTGGGAACCACTACGCCTCGCCGCTATCATCTGTAAATCCCTGGCCATCTGAAACAAATGCCCAGTAAAAACAAGCAGGGTCTGCGGTTCCCCAGTCATGGCCTGCGTAACGTAAAAGATGCCTCGGAGGTTGTATAATGTCTGGTATTACATGCCTTTTCTCTGACCATTCGGGGAACATATCGCCTCCGGCTGCTCTCCAATCACATTCAAGCAAAGCCTTTTGTACTGCCGGATCTGGGAAAGCTTCTCTAATACGAGCTATAGTTTGTTGTGCATCTTCTGAATCATTATCTGTTAGAAATATCGGTATGTATTGCCTTTTAAATTGTCCTACCTGCTCAATTACAAAAGGCTCTCTAGGCTCTAAGAACTCGCGCCTATAATATCCCATGCCTGGGCCTATAAAGTTTGTAAGGTGATACATTCTAGGGAACATACCCTGCCACTGAGGGGGAATTCTTTTAAGCATTATATCTGATAGGGTGAGCCATCCGGTTAAGCCTCTTATGCGGTTCTCAGGGAGTTGCGCTGATTCGTCTAGCGTTCTCATGTGTACAGCATTCCCTTGATGCTTTCTAGCTACCTTGTCATCTGCTACATGCGCTAAAGTAATTAACGAGCCTGTTTCCTCAAAGTGAATATTATCTGAATTTACCTTAACTATTTTATCCTTTTCCCATTGCTTTAAAAGCTCAGGAAATGAGTTAGGGCCTACCATGTAGTTATTTATAACATCCGAAAAGTTAAGGCGTAGGATGTCCGTTACAAGCCCAAAGATTTGCGAGCATAGTAAGATATAGAGCTTAGTTATAAAAAAGCTTTTGCCGCCCCTCGTATCCCCTGCGATCAGTATTTCTGTGGCTTTTGATTCGTATATTAGTTTCTGTTTAGGCTTCCAGATTGGGAGCTTAATGATCGATTCTTTAGCCATCTTTAGGGTTATATTCTTGGATGATTGCTACCGAACCTTTATGTTCTACCTCTAAGTTATTAGTTTCACGCCAGCCGCCTTGAGTCTTTAAATAGAAGATCATGCAGGTATTATCTCCCTTTAGGGCTTTGTTTACTAAAGTTCCTGCTACTTTAGCTATTACTTTAGATTTAGCTGTTAATAGTTCTTCTTGATAATACTTATTTAACGTTTCATGAGTTATCCCTATAACCGCAGCTATTTGCTCTTGAGTTATTCCAACAGCTGCCATTTGTGTTACTAGCTGCTGGTCTTTATCGCTAGGCGTGTATTTCTTTCCCTGTGCCATTTTCTTTTATATCTTCGAAAGTTGTATAGGGCTTTAGTATATTATCTCTAATATGACTAGCTATTGCTTTCATTAATAAAGGTGGAACGCTGTTTCCTATCCTCATGCATGCGCTTACTCTATCTGTAAATTTATAATCATCAGGAAACGAATTAAGTCTTTTTAATTCATCCATATTTAAATATCTTTTTCTTGAAGGATGTATAAGCCCAGAAACTGAAATTTCAGATTTGCAAATAGTAGGAGATGGCTTATTCCAGTCAAGTAAAATCGTTCCTATTGAGCTTCCTGTTGTTCCTTTGTATTTTTTAAAGACTTTCCCCGTATGTATAGAATTACCTAATGGTTTTATTTCTTTTACTGCTATTTTTAACCAATCTTTCATAGTGCGATCTTCGTAGTCTTTAACCCCAGTTAAAGCTGCTTTAACAGAAATTAAGCAATTAGATCCTAATGGAAAAGTAGGTATTTTATTTAAATTTTCACGTACCCCAATAAATATAACGCGTTGCCTATTTTGAGGTACTTTATAGTTTTTAGCATTTAGCAATCTAGCTTTAACTTGATAGCCGCAAGCTTTAAGCTCTGTAAGTATTTCAGCAAAGATTATCTTCATATCACCTTTGACCATGCCTGAAACATTTTCCATTACAAAACATTTAGGCTGTAATCCCTTAAGTAGCCGACAATATTCTTTAAATAATTGATTTCGATTGTCTTTAAAGTCTCGCTTTCCTGCTGTGCTGAATCCCTGGCAAGGTGGAGATCCATCGAATATATCGAGCTCTCCGGGCTTTAGCTTTGTTCTGTTTAAAACTTCTTCTACTGACAATGCTGCAATATCACCATGATAAATATCTGTATCAGGGAAATTAGCTTTATAGGTTTTGACTGCATTTTCATCCCATTCAACAGCTAAAAGGATTTTACCGCCTGCCATTTGATAGCCTAGAGAAGAACCGCCGCAACCGCTAAAAGTTGAAATTACGGTAAACATTATCAGACCTTTTCAGCTCTGGGAAATTTCTTTAATAGCTTATCGAGATCAAACTCAAAAGCGTTTGCATCTTCATTATGTATCTTTATTTTAAAAGTTATTGAGGCTTCTAAGCCGTCCGCTATTGATTCATCAAACTCTTTTCCTTCAATTGGATCTAAAAAGCTTTTAAGCTCATCAAGCCCCCAAGCTTCTAGGTCAAAGCCTTCATCTTCTAAAAAGCCTAGCTCTAGCTCTAAGTTGTTAAAGTTCCACGTGGAATCATTCTGTAATTTGTTATCTAAAATGCGATAAGCTTTTTTCTGCTCTTCTGATAAGTCTTTTAGCTGTACTATTGGAACTTCTTTTAAGCCTAGTTTTTGCGCTGCTAGTAGCCTGCCATGCCCTACAAGGATTATATTTGATTCGTCTATAACAATAGGCTGGTTAAAGCCGAACTGTTTGATTGAGTTAGCGATTAAATCAACCTGTTCCTCGCTGTGATTTCTATTATTGAACTCGTAAGGTATTAATTTATCTAGTGATTTTGATTGTATTTGCACATTAATTAGAATTTAGTACTGCGCTTATAGGGTTCTTTTGATTCCTAAAACTCTTGCCGATGTCGAAATCGTATTTAAAATTTCTTAAGGCGCTGCGTATTGTCTCAGGATCTATCTCTAAAATAGAACAACACCAACAGAATGTAAATGGGGAACTTATGTCGTTATCGTTTATCCAGTCTATTGCTTCTCTTTTTATGTGCTTTTCTCTGAATGAATAGCCATAGCCATCTTCAAAAGCTCTTGCCATGATAGCCGCTAATAGGTTTCTTTCTGCTTGGCTTGGATTAAATGGGGTATCGTCAGAATAGATTATGTATTTAACTTCTTGCTTGTTTAGAGCTGCCGCCACCCCAGATCG
>Ga0181355_1001371_pt1 | contig 10723 bp, 18 predicted proteins | sample Fa13VDMM15DN_FD_130099 | JGI IMG/M metagenome (GOLD analysis project Ga0181355, IMG submission 130099) | Freshwater viral communities from Lake Michigan, USA - Fa13.VD.MM15.D.N | ecosystem: Environmental > Aquatic > Freshwater > Lake | place: USA: Michigan | collected 2013-09-23 | reverse complement strand
GAATGCTTTGCATTGTGATTCTTTACTTTGTTTTTTAGCATCTCTACAACTTTAGCAGAAAACTCTATTGCCTTATCGCTTTTGGTTCCTGCGCTACCAGCAGGATTTTTACCAGAACCACTGCGCCTTTCAGCAGGCTTGGAAGGCGTTTGAGCAGAGCTTTTAGGCCCAGACCTTTTTGATTCTATGATTTCAATTTCAAAACCTTGTAGTTTCATAATTTGTAGCTTATTATTTATCATGGTGATACATTGGTTACTTTGTATTTTACTACCTTACCCATCCCATTCAGTCCAAATAAGCCAGTGTAAGCATATGTCGGCATGTTAGAAGTAATTGGTAGTTCCTCTACCGATTCTATTTCGCCATTCTCACTAGCCCCAGAATAATCATCTTCTTGATTAAATATAACATAATTACGAATCATTGTCATGTAATCTTCTGTGACAGCGATTTTACCTTGGAGCCATGATTCAGTTAGATTTTCTTTAACATTCGGGTTTTCAAGATTATCTAAAATAGCGTTTACATTATGTTGAATAGATTTTAAAGAACCAATAGACATTCCTAAGAAGTCGTTTTTATATTCTTCAAATTCGTCTTCTTCTGATTCCATTTCTACGTCTTCCGCTTTCGACAATTCGGGGCAAATCTTAAGCAATTCAACCTGATCCCAGAAAGTAATCCCATCCCACTCTTCAGCTTGGGCTTTCTTTAGGGCGTCTTGTTTGGGATAATCTTTATCACCGGGTTTCGCTGGCTTATAATTTTTACCCATCTTTTCTTTTTTCTTTTGGATATTATACCAAAGACCTTTAGTAGCTTCTGATTCTGTGGCGACAGAACCTTCGACCGGGGCAGAACTTCTCCATTGTCTGCAAGACCAGTATTTAGCTTTCCATTTTGGACCAGCATCTTTGTCGCAGCCGTGTCTGGCTCTGAAGCTTTTCCTTCTAGCGGGATTGCTTCTTTTAATTTTCATGTTAGGGTCGCCAAAATTGACCTTAACGACATTTCCTTTGTCATTTTTGACATAGACAGAGAACTTTTTGGGGCCGTTAGGCGTGCGAAAAGGCTTATTTAAGGTCTTTTTTTCATTCGCGGCTAATATTTGATCAGTGAAGTTGATGGTAAACATATCTTTTTTGATATTACACTTTTAGGCAAATCACTTGACGTTTTCAATAGAAAAATACATATAGACAAAATGGAAATCGAAAGACCTTCTTGGGATAGTTATTTTCTTAGCGTTGCTTTCCTGATATCAGCTAGGAGCAGGGATGAAGAGACCAAACATGGCACAGTTATAGTTGATAACAATAACCTAATTTTGGGCACAGGATACAATTCTTTTATCAAGGGAATAGATGACTCAAAACTCCCGACCAAGAGGCCGGGCAAGTATCCTTACATGATTCACTCTGAGCTTAATGCAGTCTTGAACTGCCGAGTCTTGCCAAGGGAGGCTGGCGGCGGAAAGGCATACGTCACAGGAAGATGCTGCAATCAATGTCTTCAATCTTTGATCCAAGCAGGAGTCTCCCAAATATACATGGCCAATAGAAAAGGTTCCCAACTAGAAGACAAAAATACTTTAGAAATTTTCAACACAATCGTAGAAGAAACAAATACACAAATCCATTTTATTGATTACGATCTTAAATGGATGAAGCAAATCATAAATTACTACGAAAATAATGAAAATTGATATCCCAGATTCACTTTGCAAGAGACTCAAAAAACTAGAGTTATATGAATTCTCATCTAAAGAAGAGATGAAAGAACAAATAGAAGAAACAGTAATAGATTTCTTGGAAGATTGCCTATCAGAAGCCCACATTCCCCTAGGAAACCCCCAAGACGAGGACGAGCTATGAAAATAACCAAGCAATCACTAGATAGGCTATTTGATTCAGAAGAAAAAAGGCAGAAAAAAACTAATTTAATAAAAGAACTAGTAGACGAATTGCTAATAGCCGCCATAGTTCAAGATAAGGAAATCAAAGAACTAGATGAATCCATTAATCCCGCCTCTTATGGGCAAGTGGTTCACCTTGTTTTGACTTTGAAAGAACTTTTAAATGACAAATCATAAAATAGAACAAGCCCTAAGCATCATCAGGCGGGCAGAAATTGCCACCAAGAGCGTGGACTGGTGGGAAAAGAACGTCATTGAATTGATGGATAAGCTTGACAAAGCCTTAGAGTCCAGCTCCGAGAAAGAGCAGGGGAAAATTCCAAAGCTCAGAAAGCAACTCTTTTCTTTTATCAAGCGTGCAGAAATGGAAATGCAAAATATCTGCGACGTGGAGAACGAGATAGCCAAATTTATAAAAAATGAAAAAGCAAGCGAAAAAGACAAAAAGACAACTAAAAAGCCCGGCAAGAAAGGCATTTAGTTTTTACCAAGTGGTCTCTTCAAGCAGCCGGTTCAATTTTGGTGCGTTCCCGGCCTCCAAAGAGGGGTTGGGATTGGCAAGAGAGTGGGCGGAACAGATGAGCCAAGAGACCGGAGAAAAGTGCGTGGTCAAGAGGAAGTAAAGCCCAAGGGTTTGGTTATCAAGGCTTTAGGTGGGTGATTTTTTTTTTGAAAATGCTGTTGACCAATCAGGGGAGAGGGCCTAGTTTGATTGCGTCGGTTCAATCACAACCTTAGTTCTCCGTTTTCAATGATCACTATCGAAAAGTCCCACTCGGTCCGCACTTCTGGAATTTCGGAAGCTGGAATCTCCTTCGGCATCAAAGCCGATGGTTTGGCACACATTTTCAACGTCCTTCGCAATTCTCTATACTCAAACAAAATCCTAGCAGTCATCCGGGAGTATTCGTGCAACGCCTATGACGCCCAGATTGAAGCGGGAACCGCTAGCCAGCAGTTCATCGTAACTTGCCCGGACTTGGATGACCCCTCCTTCAAGGTCCGGGACTTTGGATCTGGCCTTTCTCCCGAGGGGATTTCTGAGGTGTATGCTTATTACGGAGAGTCCACAAAGCGTCAGAGCAATGCCTTCATCGGCCAGCTTGGCTTGGGGTCGAAGTCTGGTTTCGCTTACGGTGATAATTTTGTCATCAAAAGCTTCCACAAGGGAACCCTCTACACCTACAACGCCTACTTGGACGAGACCAAAATCGGGCAAATCCTTAAGATGTCTGAGGAGCCTACTTTAGAAGCCGATGGGGTCGAAATTGTCATTCCCGTTAAGGTTCGAGATATTCTGGTGTTCAAAGAGACTATCGCCACCTTCTTCAAGCACTTCAAAAGCAAACCAATTGTCAACAATATCGAGCAGGAATACTTGGACATCTACTGGCAGACCAGCAATCAAGTCTTGACTGGCGAAGGGTGGAAGTTCCTAAAGGCCCGCAATTCTTGGGAGCAGGCCCCTACTCTTGTGGTAATGGGCAACGTTGCTTATCCCGTAGACGGTAGCTCAGTTGACGGATTGGAGACGTCTTTCCATACCGATTTCATCGTAGAATTTGAAATTGGAGAGCTTGAAGTTTCTGCTAGTCGTGAGTCTCTGCAATTCTCAGCCAAGACTCAGGCGGCAATCAAGAATCGTTTCAAAGCTATCTCTGCGGAAGTGGCCAAGACCATCGCGGACAAGGTTGCTGGCTCCAAGAGCCTCTTTGAGGCCAAGAGCATCTATCATAATCTCACTAGCTCTTCTGGGGACTTCTACCGTTTCGGAAAGGCTCTCAAGGACATCCTGTGGGATAACCAACGAATCGACAACTGCCACTTGTCGTGGACCAAGGCCACTGGTAAGGGAGTTAGGGTCTTCGACATCAGTAAGAGCAATCGGTCAGAAAGAGTCGTCATCCGCAAATCTAACCAAGAGCAGATTCCCTGCTTTGAGTGGAGTAGACTGTATGTTGATGATACTAATCATAAATTCATGCAGCGTTTGGCCCATTACGTGCATGACAGCAAGAGTACCGGTATATCTAAAATCTATGTGGTTGAATTTGATGACGATAAGACCAAAAAGGCTTGGCTGGCAGGAGTGGGGATGAGCGAGTCTGAATTGACCTACACTTCTAGCGAAAAGATTAATAAAATCAAATACACCAAAGACCCAGATGCCTATTCTGGCCCCAAGGACAGCAAACATTCTGCTTGTGAATTTAAGCTGGATCTCGCCTCCGACCGCTGGAAGAGCACCAAGAGCGCCTACTTCATTGAAACTGAATTTGATTTGAGCAAAGGAGGCTCTTACATTCACATCAATCACTTCAACTGCAAGTCTTCCTATCAGCCCGGATCAGACTGCGAGACAGACGCTCAGGAATACATCAAGCTTCTTAATTCTGGATCTACTTTTAAGGGCTTTGAGATTAGCTATCCCAAGGTGGCCTGCCTCAAAGGAAGGACCATTGAAAAAATCCTTAAGGACACCAACTGGAAAGACCTCAAAACCTTCGTTAAAGATTACATCGCCGCAAACTGGACAAATGGGCAATCTCAGAAGATCTCCAACTATATTGAATTGCAGAGATTCAAGTATAGTTATGGCAAGCAAATGAACTACCTTAAGAAAATTAAAGCCATCAAAGCTATTTCCGAGTTCAATGAATTGGTGAAATCTTTTGGACTTTTCTTTAAAGATGGGGACATTGATTTCGATACTGGTGATAGCTTCATCCATCTTTTTAGCAGGGTGGGGCTGCTGGATGCAGTCACCAATGGCCTGCCAGCGACCCTCTCCCTCTCTGAGGAATTCCTGAAAATCAATGATAAATATCCAATTTTCGACGCCGTGGATTGGTACTCCGACTCTGGCCCGGCAGTCGTCGAAAAATATCTCACTCTCCAAGAAAAAAGTTTGACAACGCTCTGAATCTCCCGATAGTCCACACGTAGCTTATGAAAACACCTGCATTCATCCTCACTGAAAACTCCCTGACTGTCAGCCTCGAAGGGAAAACCTACACCATCAACTCTGGTCATCCAAGTTGGCGGCTCGCAATCGAATCCTTGAAGAGCAAGGATTACCAAGCCCTGAAGGAACTGGTTTCCGTCAAGAAGGCTATGGCCTCCTTCACCAACGATAAGGTCAAGATTGTCAACAATCAGGTCTTCTTCAACGGGGAGCCTATTCACAACTACTTGTCTGGCAAGATCCTCTCCTTCATCGAAAAGGGCTTGCCGCATGAGAGTCTCATCAAGTTCCTTGAGCGACTTATGGCTAACCCCTCTCGCCGGGCTGTGAATGAACTGTACTCTTTCTTGTCTCACAAGAATCTTCCCATCACTGATTCGGGCACTTTCTTGGCCTACAAGAGCGTCCGCCCGGATTACACCGACCACTACACCGGCAAGTTCAGCAACGCTCTCGGGAGCATTTTGGAAATGCCTCGTAACGCTGTCTGCGACGACGCTAGCCAAGGCTGCTCCTACGGCTTCCATGCTGGCTCGCTTGAATACGCTTCGTCTTTTGGCGGGGATGGCTCTGTCCTCCTGATCGTGGAGATTGACCCTGCCGATGTCGTTTCGATTCCTTCGGACTCCAACTGCCAGAAGCTCCGAACCTACAAATACAAGGTCGTCTCCCTGTACGCCGGGCCTCTGCCAGAGCATCATGCTAAGAGCGCAGAGTGCGCTTATGAGGAGGAAGAATTTGTTCCTTATCGTGACGATGGCTATGGATGGGGCACTCCTCAAGACGACTTCGTGAGGGATTCTAAGGGTCGTTTCGCAAAGGCAAAGTAAACGGTGGGTATCTGGGGGCGGGGGAAACCTCGCCCCCTTTCTAATATATGACAAGTTCCCTAGAGAAATACATTCTTGAAATCAAAGACTCTGTGCTAGAGCCAGAGGAAGAGCTTCGGCTCATTCAATCTTATCAAAAACGAGAAGAAAATTGGGAAGAAAGCCGAGATAAAGTAATCAAGAGTTGCTTGATGTATGTGGTCAAGCTGGCTTATTCATTCAATGCAGATGGAAGCAAAGTCCAAGACTTGATTTCAGAGGGCAACGGGGCTCTAGTTGACGGCATTGATAAATTCGATTGCTCTCGGGGCTTTAAATTGATCACTTATTGTAATTTTGATATTCGTGGCAGGATGCTGAAGTATCTTTCTGCCAATGGATATCTTTCTGCTTTTAAGGTTTCCGCTCAGACAGTAGATACTGTCAAAAAAATCAAAGCATATACCCACACATATAAAGAACTGAATGGACGCCTACCCTCCGAAGAAGAGGTGGCCCTACATTGTGAAATTGCTAAGTCTAAAATCTGGTCTTTCCTTGAATTGGCAAGTGCAGAGATTGTTTCTATTGATTCCACCTTCTCTATTGACGGTGAAGACAAAGCTCTTCAAATTGTAGATGAAATTTCTCCTGATCCAATCGGGGAAGCCTACAAGCGAGAAGTTTCTTCTATTATTTCTAAATTGATTGAGAACCTGCCCTTGAGGGATAAGGCTATTATGATTAAGAGGTTTGGCTTGCATGGGGAAGAGCCGATGGACCTTGCCTCGATTGGATTGGAAATTAACTTGACAAAACAGAGGATTGAGCAACTGGAAAAATCTATCCTAGCTCGGCTCAGGACTCGCATCGGCAAATACGAATTGCATCATGGATGACGAGCTACTTGTAAAAATATTGGTTTATTGGGTTATTTTTGTGATAGCCTTAGCCATTTTTGAAGAAGAAAAGAAAAGCTGGTAACTGGCACGATTGATGCGGCGCATAGCAAATCCAATGCCAACCGCGCAGAGTCCTTAAAGTTCTTGTTCTGAAAAATTTTGAAAAATGATTCATTCCCCTCTTGACGTTTCTCCCGCAAGCCCCACACTGTCCACAGATCGAAGCACTAGCCTCGACACAACGAAAAAAAACTAAATACACTAGAGTATGTCCAAGAAAATCGGCACCAAGCATCACGTCGTCATCAAGCTGGAAGACCTGAACAAGATGTTCAAGGGCTCCGATGTCATCCCTATCCCCAAGGGCTTCGTCAAGAGCATCGGGTTCCAGATGTCTGCCCACAACGTCTCTTTGGCGGACATCGCCAAGGATACCGGCCTCTCTCCCTCCTTGGAGGCTGCTGGCGAGCCCGCAGAGCAAGAGTCGGCCCTTCAGATCACTGAGACGAACTTCGCTAACTGATTTCTCCCATGTTCGACAACATCATCGGACAAGAGAAAATCAAGAAGCGTTTGGAGTTTTTTGTCCAAGGTCAAGAGTCCACCGGCGTTTCTCCCCACGTTCTCTTCGTGGCCCCCAAGGGCAGCGGAAAGACGCTCATCGCTGAAACCTATGCATCTTGCTTGCGAGATAGCGACGGGAAACGGCGTAAGTTGCTTACCCTCAACTGCGCCAGCTTGCTCAAACTAAAGCAATTCGTCAACGATTTTCTGGTCTCGCACGTCCAAGACAAGGAAGTGACTATCCTATTTGACGAGGCAAGCGAAATCCCTAAGGACGTTAGTATGGGCCTATTGACCATCCTGAATCCTAATCGAGAAAACAAGACCTCCTTCTCTTATGGAGACTTCACAATTGACTTTGATTTCCGCAAAGTCACGTTCTTGTTCGCCACTACAGAGGCGCACAGGATTTTTCACGCTCTCACCGACCGGCTAGAGCGGGTAGACCTTGAAGAGTATTCTTTACAGGATCTCTCTACCATCGTCCAAAAGAACACCATCGCTGCTATTGACTCTGAGGCGATGTTGGAAATTGCTAAAGTGTTGCGCGGCAACGCTCGCCAAGCAATCCGCATGGCTGGGCACTTGTCAAGTTACATTTCGGCGACCAACAAGGATGCGTTTAATATTGACGATTGGCCCGATTTCTGCGTTAAGACGGCGACTAACTCGCTTGGCCTGAGCCATCAAGAGATCAAGGTCTTGAAGTGCCTTGCGGAGAGGAGCGAGACGACCTTGACGACCCTAAGCGCCAAGACTAGCATGACTCGCCAGACTCTACAGAGGGACACCGAGAGCTACCTTCAGAAATTGAACCTGATGGACGTGTCCCCAACGGGCCGCAGGCTGACTCACCTCGGGAGAGCGTACTTGACTGCTCTATCCAAGTAAGCGACAAAGGGCGGGGGGCCGAAGCCCCTCGCCCTTATTTGATATGGTTATCGCTATTAAGAGAGAGACACGCTTCCGTCGTAGAAGAAAAAGATTGTGCCAGTGGATGCGTTGGTTATATTACCAGTGACCAACATCGGAGAAGAGTGGAGGTACAGCGGGGCAGTTTGATTAATACCCGTGAAATTTATTCCATTTGCAGAGAAAGTCTGAGTGGCGCAGGTAACTAAAATATTATATCCAGCTTTAGCAAGCACAGAGCTTCCAGTATTGGCAATAGAGAAATTCATCTTAACTTAAGTTACACTTAAAATCACTAAAATGTCCGAACAATATAAGCCCTCGTACAAGAGAGTCAACCAAATTTCAGATGCCCCATTTCCAGTTTGCGTAGGGGAAGATTTCGCCAAGTCTTTTGGTAAGAAGTTTAAGGAGTGGGAAATCCGGCGAGGCTTTAGGACCGCAGAGAACGCCCCAGTGTTGCGGGGCGTAGCATTGCGAGCCAAACAGGCTGGCGACAAGAAAAAGCTTGCCATGAGGGCCAAGGGGTGCTAGGTTCTCTTTTAGTTGCCTGTGGTTTGTATTATTTTCTTTATAAGTTGGTTTTAGATGGGCGACCTAGGGTCGGTCTGGGAGTTTTTGTTGGTTTGGTGGTTTTAATTTTGATAATCAAATGAACACGCATATTGTGATATCTCGGGAGGAGTTGAGTAAGTCACTCACGCACGCATCAAAGGCCGAAGCGTGGAGCGATTCGACCCCTTCGTTCCCCTCTGGCTGGCTACCAATCGAACAAGCCCCCAAAGATGGGACGTTGATGATGGTGTCCTACGTTGGTCGTCGTGGAAAGCTGCACATCGAGAAATGCAGGTGGGCTGGACATTATTGGACGACAGGAGTTTTCGGTAACAGGTTCGCCAACGCCCTTGTTGAGCCCACCCATTTTTGTCCATTAGTTAAACCTGAATAAAAATCCCATCTATGAATATGCAAAAAGACTATTATCTTGAAGTAGAACTCCCTAGCCGGACAGTGGAAGTCATAGTCACCATAGAGGGGGCTTGGAGCAACGACGGAATCGGCCACTACGAATTTGGTAGCCAAAAATGTTTTGACAAAGGCCAAGACTACTTCACTATTGAATCACACAGTTGGGACAAGACAGATTTTTCGGATTCAGAGATTTCCTTTATTGAAAATGAGATTTCCTTGAAGACTAAAGACTGGCAAAACAATTACGAAGAAGAAGAGATAGCTTTTGATTATGATGCAGAGGACTATGTAGAAAATTGATTTTTTTATGATTGTAAACATTTCATTCGATACTAATAACGCTTCATTCGAGAAACATTTCTCTGAGGAGTCTGTTCGGGTTGCCCAGCAAATCGAGGAGGCGTTGTTTGACAGCGGCAACGAAACGACCATTCGCCGGTCTATCAAAGACGTAAATGGCAACCGGATTGGCATCATTAGTATTTCACCAGAGACTCACTGTGCTTAAGAGAGACCCGAAAGATTCTAGGTACTCTGACTACTTGAGCTATTACACTGAGAAGGAACTTACCAAGGTCAAAAAAATCTATGAAAAGTACTTCGAAAAGTTTGGTTACGCCAAAGAAAATCTCTGACGAACAGATTGAGGCCATGGCCAAAGTCTGCCATGATGCCAACCGTGCATACTGTATGTCCCAAGGTGATGGTAGCCAAGTCACTTGGTCCAAGGCGGGTGTTTGGCAACGCAAGTCGGCGATTGCTGGCGTTGTGTTTGTTTTAGACAATCTAAAGGCCACGCCAGAAGAGATCCATGAGTCTTGGATAGGCCAGAAAGTCAAGGACGGCTGGACACTGGGCCTCATCAAAGACGGCGACAAGAAGACGCACCCGTGTCTGGTCCCCTATGGCCAGTTGCCTGAGAGCCAGCGCAAGAAGGACCACTTGTTCCGTGCCATTGTCTTGGCTTTGGCCTGATGAAATTTTCGATGATTTGTCTTGCTATCTGGTTCTGCACAGGCGAGACTAAGGAGCAGTAAGAGTAAAGTGCTTATGAAAATCTATTGCGTGAATGCTTACCCCAAATGCGGTTCAGTTGAAAGCTCTCCTTGCGTAGAGAGAATTTTTAAAGACGAAAAAGATGCCGAAGCCTGCTTATTGGAGATTAATAAAATTGCTGGCTGGCCCCGCGCTACCAGCGTCTCTGAAGAAGAACTTGAATGACCAAAAATTAGTAATTGACTATAATATGAACTACACTGTTGCTACTACTGACGCCAAGAAAGTGTCTGTCACCATCTAAGTTATGATTGAAATAAATTACTACACTGGTAAGTATCGGTCGGCACTTCCACAATCTGAAATCCATATCCGTTCTCATGTCCTGATACACGAATCATCAGATGCCAGAGAATATGATGATTTTAATCGTGTTTTGAAACGTCAGGGGTTAGAAATCAGTGACTTTATCAAGTATTTTCCACGAAAGAAAATGAATCAATACGCATTGTCCAAAATTTGCGAGGATTAAAATATGTACGACAACGACAATTCTGAACTTGCCACCTTTGGAGTAGGCATCGTTGTGGGTATGATTATACTTGCAATCATTTTGATGGCTACTAAATCAACTTCAGTTGACATAGAAAAGAAAGCCCAAAAAGAAGCAGTTGCTCATGGTGCG
>Ga0181355_1001370_pt1 | contig 10723 bp, 6 predicted proteins | sample Fa13VDMM15DN_FD_130099 | JGI IMG/M metagenome (GOLD analysis project Ga0181355, IMG submission 130099) | Freshwater viral communities from Lake Michigan, USA - Fa13.VD.MM15.D.N | ecosystem: Environmental > Aquatic > Freshwater > Lake | place: USA: Michigan | collected 2013-09-23 | reverse complement strand
GAAGATTAAAGAAAGAAACGAAATGAATCAATTACGAGCACTAGGAACAAGAATACTGATTGAACGAGTGGAAGCAGACAAAGTGTCTGCTGGAGGCATTGTGTTGCAACACTCACCGGAAGCACCGCGAGCACGAGTGCTCAATGTAGGCGCACAAGTCAAAGAGGATATCGGTGTAGGAGATATTCTTGTGGTGGATTGGTCAAAAGTAGGCCAAGTAAATTTTGAAAGTACCACACGCTATCTAGTTGACGAATCTACTGTGTTAGCAGTAGTAGAATAACACCACACAAGTGGGCCTGCCAATTCCCTTGTTGCCCCAGTTAGAAAGCCACAAAATCCCTGGGTTCTTGATTGGTGTAGTGGTGGCTTGACTTAATCCAGTGTTGAACGCAACATCCAAATTTGTTTAGCCAACGCCAAGATTCGGTCTTGAGCATAGTTGGCTATTTCTTCGTGGCCTTCGTCTCCAGCCACAACCATGAGTTCTTCATAGCACGCTTTAAGATGTTCAAGATCGTCTTGAACCAAGGCCAGTAATTCATCAGCAGTTCCTTCTATGGCATCAACTGGTATGTGGCTTAATGCCAACACTTCAGTAAGATCACATGGCATATACGCATCTAAACTGCGCAACAATTCACCAATAGTGTCAATTTGATCTTGCAAGCTGTCGTAAATGCCTTCCAGCAACGCATGATCGCTTTGAAAATTTCTTCCCACAACATTTACATGTGCGGCATGGCTGCGAAAATACGCAACAAAGTTGTCGTTAAAGACTTGTGTTAGTTGTTCAGTTGTTTTGGTCATAATTTAAAATTGTCCTGGTGCCACAGGTCCTGTGACTCTAGCAGCAGCTTTTTTACGCATCTCTTCACGCAGTTGATCTACACTTGGACGTCGCATCATATCTATGCCTGTGTTGATGGCGTCTGTGGCTAAACCTATGCCCATGCCAATGGGTTTGGCAGGTGGAAATACTGTACCCACACCATATCCCAAGGCTCCTAGCCCACTTAAGCCTGCTTGTGCATAATCTGCAGGGCCTTGTGCTGTGTTAAATCTTTGTGTGGCATCAGCTGCGCTGGTAATAGCACCATAAGGTCCTACAGCTCGTCCCACTGCTTTGCTAAGTCCTTGACCAAATGCAGTGGCTCGTGGAGCAAGCTCTTTTGCAGCCAATGCAGGATCCTGTGTCATTTTTATTGCGTTTATTGCTCGAACTTCAGGATCAGTCATTACTCTTTTGAGATCACCAATTTTCACAGTTGATCCAGGAGTTGCCATGCCTGCTTTTACAGCTTCCGCAGGATTTGCTGAAATAGGAGCAGTAGTGGCAATGTCATACAATCCACGCCCCATTTTTGCTACGCCACTGAGTGTTAGTGGCACGCCTGCATTGATACCACCTGCTATTGTGCCTAACACTCGAGCCTGATTCATTCCTGTGTCAGGTTGAGATTCTGGCTCAACAGCAATGGATGCACTAGTCTGTCCTGGCACATATTGTTTTTTTGCCAGTTCTTCAATTTCGGCATCAGTAGCGTTGTCAGCTGCCTCTACTTCTATAATACCAGTAGGAGTTTCAACTTTAAATTTGGTCATGGACGTATTACCTTGAATTTAGGATTAATGTAGGTGTCTCGTAGACGCTTTTCAAATTCGTCGTCTGCTTTTTTGCTTTCTTTACGCCAGGCATTGTTGATTTGACCAGCAGTGGCATTGGGGTTGCGTGATCGATAATCTTCAATAAACTCGCTTTTTCGCATGGTTTTGTCAGCAGCATATTCAAAAATTTCCATACGATACTGAATAGCACTTGCAGGATTTCGTGCAAGGTCGCCTGTGGTCTCAGCAAACAGTCTACGCTCAAAGTCAGTGAATGTGCCTTGACCTTTGTTCTCTCTAGCACGTGCCAAAGCCAACTCAGTAAGATCACCTTTGATTTGATCAAACACAGCAACTTGTCTTGCATTGAAATTCATTTGCTTGGCAGCAGCTTGAATAGCATCGCTGCCTCCAAGTCCAGCATCAATAGCAGCCACTGTGGCTGTAATTATGTCTAGGCCTTTGTTGTTAGTCTTGGTCAACATGCCTGGTATTTCAGGATTATCAGTAACGGCTGTGCGTATACGACGAGCAACTGTTGCAGTTTGTCCAGCAGCATCAGCATTTGTAGCAGTGTCGGTAGCAAGTTTCTCAACATTCTTTACTGCTTCTTGACCACGAGTTGTGTCAATAGCTGCTGCAGTTCCTATGTTGGCTTTGGCTTGTTCAGTTTGTTTCAATAAACTTCCGCCACCTTGTGCTGGAGCAGCAGTTGTGCTGCCACCTGCTTGTTGTAATCGTTGTTGTGCTGCTGCTCGTTCTGTTTGTAGTGTTTCTAGAGTTTTGGCAGCGCCAGGAGCGTTGGGCTTGACACGGCTAATTTCTCTGTCAATTGATTCAATATCACTTTGTGCTCTTCTCACAGCCGCAGGATCAGCAGCCAATGACGGAGCTGCAGCACCACCAAGACCAGCGCCTGGAGGCAGTTGTCCAAAAATCTCTGGACTGCGTGATCTAATTGCAGCCAGGGTTTGATTGTAAGCATCGTTGCCCAACAAAGCTGCTGTTTTCAATGCTTCAGTTGCAGCCGCTGTGGTTGGTTTAGTACTAAAATCAATAAACGCTTGATTTAGAGCCTTGGCTCCTTGAGTGCCTACACTCTTGTCTTGACCAGGAGCACCAGTGTATAGTTTACCTGCGTTAGGACCTGTAGTGATAACATTTTCAATAGCGCCGCTTACACTGTTAGTTCTCTGACGGTATTCTTGACCAGCATCTGGTTGACCAGCAGGAATAACTTGTGATCCACCAGTGAATCCAAATGCTTGGGTACCAAACTTTTGACCAGCAGCACGTAATTTATTTAAAGTTGCTTCTGTAGCAACATTGCCGTCTTCATCTCGAGCACGCACAATGTTACCTGTTGAATCAGTTTCAGTGGCCCAATTAGATCCACCTACTGTGATTTGACCAAACTTGGTTTCTTTACCAATGATTTTGTTTTGCACATCTTGTGCTAGTGCATCAAGGCCCAGTCGTTTGAACATGTAGGCTTTGACATAATCATTAACTGTGACTTCTTCACGGGCACGACCAGTTTCAGGTTTGATGGCCTGTTGTATTTGATTCCAGGCTTTTAGATCACCACTCTGGGCAGCAGACAATAGCTTGTTTGCTTGATCTTCTAGAGTCTTGTTCTTGAATGAAGTTTGTAATTTGTCAACAATGGCTTGGCGGCTTTCTGGATATTTTCCAGCAACTTCGGCCAATTTCAAAAAGTCATTACCTGCATCATTGGCTGCTCGAACCCACTCAGCCTCAGGAGCAGGTGCCAATATAGGAGCAGGCATTGTTTGTGCAATTTGTTGCAAACTAGGTGTAGCTGCTGGTGCTTGAGTTGCAGCCTGTTGTGCTTGCTGTTGTGCTCTTGCGGCTGCGGCAGCTTGTAAACCAGCGGCAGCATCTGCGGATGCAACTTGAACGCCTGGACCTGGTTCGGGCAGCGCAGGCATAGCAACTGGTTGGTTAGCCATTTCGGGCGGAATAGCAGGAGCCGCTGGCTGTGCTGGACGTGCTTGTTGCACTGCTTGAGCAAATGCAGGAAACACTTGTGGGCGAGGTTCTGCTGCTTCAGGCGCAACTGGAGCCACTTGAGGAGCAGGAGCCATTTGAGGTGCAGGAGCTGCCATTGCTGGCTGTTCAGGAACAGCAGGGCCTGTAACAGGAGCTGGCATTTGCGTTTTTACAATGCGTTCTTGTGAACCATCGCCATATGTTTTAACAGTTTGTGTTTGAACTTCGGTGTCGGCTGCTTCTGCTTGCTGAGCCATTCTGCGTTCAAATGCTGCTGCTGGATCAGTAAAGTATTCACCTGCTTGGGCGATACGGTCGCCTGCGGCACCTAGTCTCCGGTCAATGTATTGGCCAAACGCACTGGGTGTATCTGGATACGAACCGCCTGAACCCACAGGTTCATTGTACATGGCAGCTGCTTCTTGCTCTAGTCTGCGTCTGCGTTCTTCTTCTGTTTCATTTGCGTAATCTATAAATGCCATTGCGTTACCTTAAATTGAGATACCATACTTGGTGCCAGTTGCTGTAGAGCCCTGAGTACCAGAGAAGTTTGGCACGCCTGCTTGAATTGGCACACCTTGATAGATACCAGCCAACTGTGCAAATGCATTCATGGGCAGTTGTGATGCTCCCACAGCAGCTTGTGCGCCTGTGAGTGCTTGGCCCATACCTGCTTGACCAATGCCAGCCAATTGTGCACCAACACCAGCACGTTGTGCCGCAATGTCTCGTTGTATTTGAGCAGCAGTTGAAGCTTGCAAGGCTGCATTTTGTCCAGCCAGTTGTTGACCAGCAAGTGCTTGCCGTGCTGAGCCTAGATTGCCTGCACCACCAAATTGTGCTTGTTGCCCTGCTAAGTTCTGCAGGTATTGTGATTGTGCAGGAGCAAGCGCAGCATTTAGTTGATTGCGTTCGTAATCAGCATTGAACAAACTTTGTAATCCTGTAACTCCTGTACGCAATGCACTTTCACCAGTTTCTCCAGCTGTTTGCTGAACTTGGCGTCCTACACCAGCAAGATTTTGCCCTGCGTTTGTGATTCCACCAATGTTTTGATTGTACATGGTTTGACCTTGACCAATAAGCCCAGCATAAGCAGGAGCCAAGTAGTTCTTGAAAAGATCAGTTTGCGCTGCCATCAGCTGTTTTTGTTCTTCTGGCAGTGTGGGTGTTGTTACTGTGGTGTTTGTTCCGGCGCTCATTGTGCGTGTCCTTTGATATAATATTTAGTGCTATCGCTGATTTCAGGTGCGATCATGGTGCTACAGGCCCTGCTGTAGTTGCTAATGGTGAAATGTATCCATTTAGTCCTGGCTGATTCTGCTGATCATACATCCATTGATCCCAGGGTCTTATCATTCCTGTTCTTAGCATTGGTCCAGGATTTTGTGCTTGATATTCTTGTTCTCGTTGTCTTTCTGCCATCATACCATTATACAGGTCATCAGGCATGCCAGCATACATTGGATCACGTGCTGGCGTTGTCTGTGCAGGCGGCTCATATACAGGAGCAACTGGTACAGGAGGCAGCATTGTGAATTCGCCACCCAGGGCCTGACCAGGAGTCAAGTCACCATAATAGTTTGGTGGCGGTTGCACTGGTGCTTGTGGCATATTATACAAAGCTGATGGTCCAAAATCCTTACCTGGATAGTTTGGACCTTGTTCAAACACGGGTTGTTGTTGCTGACGCTGGTTAAACATCCATTCATCCCAGGACTTGACATCCATGGTCAGAGCTCCACTTGGACCAACTCTTTGATTAAACTCCATCATGTTGTTATACATGTCATCAGGCATGCCAGCAAACCGTGGATCTCTTGCAGGCGGCTGCACTGTGAATTCGCCACCCAGGGCCTGACCAGGAGTCAAGCCACCATAATAGTTTGGTGGTTGTTGAACAGGTGCTGGTGGCTCATATACAGGAGCAACAGGTGCAGGAGTTGCAACAGGAGCTGATAATTCAGGTGCTATTGGAGTTGGCACAGCAACTGGTTGTTGAACTGGTGCTGGTTGTGTGGTTGCAAAAGGTGCTATGTAGTGATTTGTTACTGGGTCATACTTTGCTGTGCCATTGTTGATTTCATCTCCACTAGCATATCTATAGCCCATTGGCAAGTCTGGATCTTGAGCCACAGGTGTAGGAGTCACTGGTGTAGGAACTGTAATTGGGCTAGGAGCTGTTGTTACAGGTGCCACAGGTGTAGGAACTGTAATTGGGCTAGGAGCTGTTGTTACAGGTGCCACAGGTGTAGGAGCATATGAACTTGCTGCCTGTGTAGTTTGCTGTGAGTTATTGGAGCCAGGATTGGCCACAATGGCTGCAATCTCAGCACTGGTTAGTGGTTGAGTCACAGCTTGTGAACCAAATGGGATTTTTGGTGCTTCTGGTACTGTGTTATACAACACAGGATCAAACACTTGTCCTGTTGGGCCACCTGTTTGATAAGGATGACTGCCCCAATAGAATTTGCTTTGTGCGTCATTGGTTGTGGGATAGAATGGCGTGGGTGCAATATAACCTGGATTCAAGCCACCTGATGCAAACTTCAGCGGAGTAATAGCAGTGCCCAAAGTAGTTGTAATTGGTGTTGAGATGTTGGGAGTTGTGTTGGGTGTGTTGATCACTGTGATTGTATTGCCCACAGTTGACACATTGCTTGTGGTATTGGCCACTGTGTTACCCACAACACTTACATTGCCGGTGGTATTGGCCACTGTGTTGCCTATGGTGATAACATTGCCGTCACCAGTGACATTGCCTACAATGCTTACATTGCCGCCTGTGCCGCCCACATTGCCTGTGATATTGCCGCCTGTACCGCCCACATTGCCTGTGATATTACCAACAACATTGCCGCCAACTGTGACATTGGCATTTCCGCCTGTGGCATTGCCACCAACTGTGATGTTGCCCGCATTGCCACCAGTTCCGCCTATGTTGGCATTGCCGTTTCCACCTGTGCCACCTGTGATGCTGACATTTGCGTTTCCGCCTGTGCCAACAGTGATAACATTGCCACCTGTGACATTGCCACCTGTTCCACCTACATTGCCACCTGTGGCAGTGATATTTCCTGACACTGATGTAGCGTTGTTGGCAGTGGATATAGCGTTGGCAGTGGATATTACTGCTGCATTTGGTGTGGCATTAGCAGTGCCACCTAGTGTTAAATTAGTAGGTTTGACTGCTTTTACAGAGAATGCGCCTGCAGCATCAGATTTTGTGACATCTACATTGATTGGTATACCACCACGCAGGCCTGTAACATACACATCTGTAGGGTTACCGTCTTTGTCAACTCCGCCTGAGGTGATAGTGCCGTAAATTTCACCTGTTACTGGATCCACAGTTTCCCAACCTGCATATTTGGTTTCGCCATCAGCACCTTTTACTTCAACCCAACGACGCTGCCCGTTTGGTCCTGAAGTCCACGCACCTTCGACTCTGTTGTCATTGGTGCCTGCACCTGCATCAGTAACTACACCTGTGTTGTTGGCCTGAGCCAACTGTGTAATGTCTGTGGATGTTAGATATGGATTCTTAGAGGGATCAAACAAGTCATCTAGATCAGCTTGTGTTATGCCACTTGTGCTCAAGCTGTTAGCTGTGAGTGTTTGTAGCACAGAATCTTTGGCGCCATTGAACAAGTTCACAACATCTGTTTTGTAATTTTGTCCTGCATTGTAAGCAGCGGCATTTGTGGCCACCAAGGCAGCTGTGTTTAGGCTGCCTGTTTGCACATAAGCGGCAGCGCCTGCACCCAGCGCAGTTGATCCGGTACGATCTGATACTACGTCATTAACAACTGATCCTGCTGCTGCTGTAAGTGCAGTGCCTGCTGAACCTGTTGTAAGGAATGTGGTGCCTGCTCTTGTAATGGCTGTGGCTGCTGTGCTCAACATCTTTTCAGTTATAAGACCTTCAGGCAACCCTGTGGTCAAGTTTTCTAATCCTGTTTGTGCAAAATTGCCAATATCTTTGGTCACACCTGATACTGCTAGTCCTGCATTCAACAGCACTGTTTTGGGATCAGCACCCATGGCCAATTGCAATCCTGCGTTGGCTAGAGCAGTGCCTGTGGCAGCTGATACACCCAATTCAGCAGCAAGAATTTCACCAACGCCAGGCATGAGGAAACTGGCACCAATTGATAGTGCCATCATCATTTCAGGGCTTACATCACTGGAGCTTTCTGCAGTGGTGTAAAACTTGCCTGTTGTGGGATCAATGTGATATTGTGTGTTGCCTTTACCTGTGTAGGTTGAGCCAATGTCTGTGCGAATTTCTCGACCTGTTACAGGATCAATGTAGGCTTCGCGTTGCACATCATACACTTGTTGGTCTTCACCAGATCCCATGACTTGTTGTTCTGTTATTGTGGTCTTTTGTGCGTTTTTAACTTGATCATAATTGGTAATGCCCTGATCCAACAACTGACGTGCAATGTCAAAAGCCACTTGATCGCCTGCAGTAAATGCTTTGCCACCATATGCTGAACTCAATGTGTTGTAATCAAAACCAATGTTTTCTTTGCTTGTGCCATACGCACCACCGGATGATTTAGACACATCTAGATTCTGCGCCACTTGTGTGGCCAATTTAATAAGATCACTTGCGCTGTAACTTTGTCCACGATAGTCCTGGACCGCAACACCAGCATAAGGATCTACAGGTGCGGTTGTAGTTGTTGTGGGCGGTGCAGTCACAGGAGGTTGTGCGATCAGATTATTGTAGCTTGTGACAACATCACTTGTGCTCATGTTGTACTTGTTGGCCAGTGCTTGTGTGACTTCAGGTGTCATGCCCATGCCATTCTTGATAGCTGTAGCCAATTGAGCAGGTGTTGCACCTGGATTGTCGGCTGACCACTTGTCGATGGCAGCAGTTACTTGTGCCACTGTGGGTGGTAACACTTCTGGTGGCTTTGTGATTAAATCGTTGTAACTAGCAGTGACATCTGCTGTGCTCATGTTGTATTTGTTGGCCAAGGCTTGTGTGACTTCAGTTGTGAGACCCATGCCATTCTTGATAGCAGTGGCCAGCTGTTGTGGAGTTGCTCCTGGATTATCAGTTTGCCATTTGTCAATTGCTGCAGTCACTTGCGCCACTGTGGGTGCTGTGGTAGTTGTAGTGGTTGATGCTGTAGTGGCTTGTGCAGCGGACGGTGGTGCCGCTGCTTGAACTTGAGGTGCAACAGGAGTCACAGCTTGTTGAACAGGTGGAGGAGGTGGAGGAGGTGGCGCAACAGGTGCAGTCACAGTCTGTGGTGGAGGTGCTTGGTATTGTTCTACTGGTGGTGCAACAGGAGCAGGTGCTTGATAAACAGGCTCAGGAGGTGGCGCAACAGGCTCAGGTGCTTGCACTGCAGGCGCAACATAAGTGTTGACTTGTTCTACTGTGTAACCAGTAGCGTTTGATATCTGATCAGCACTGACCCCATATTGTGCCATGGCTGCTGCTAGTTCAGCTGGTGAGGGATTGGTGGCAATGTAATCGCGAATTGCTTGTTCTAACGGATCTTCGTAATAACCGTTATCTTCATATGCTGTACTATATCTTGCTTGCTGAACCATTTTATAAACCTTTAGTATATTTACCGATAGGGTATTTTTATTGTTTTACAACTTGTGCTGCAATACTTCTCAAATTTAATTCACTTGAGGTCACTTGCAAGTCACCACCAAGGTTGTTTCTAAATTTCACTTCGAGAATGTAACGATAGTAACCTGGATCTGGTTCGTCAACTAGAGTTGAAAATACAGTTTCTTGTAACGGCAATGTGCCTGTGCCTGTGAGTCCAGTAAAATAATATAATTTTTCTACCACAGTGGCATCTTCATTAAAAATGTAGTCTGGATTGGTTGGATTGTTGTTGGGTTCACCAGCATATCTTTCAATCCTGACACCGTATGTGAGTGTTGCAGGTGCTGAAAACACTTCATAACTGATTAGGCTATCCAACTGACCACTAACAAACACTCGATCACTTCCACCTGTAACAGTAACACGCACATCACAATCAGTGGAGTTGTAGAAATTACCAGTAGTGGAATATTCAACATCGCCACCTGACACATAAGTGCCTAATGGTGTGGTAATTGCATCTCGATTTCTTACAATTACATAAGTTGTAGTGCATTCAACAACACCAATCTGTGCCAGGTTTAAATTTGAACTGTCGTAGTCTGAAGGTGTAATACCATATATGGACAAGCCATTGCCTAATGCAAATGGTGGTGTAGGTTGTGCTGACGCAAACGTATATTTGATTGTGCGATCATCTAGTTGTTCAGCATTGCTCAATGCAATAGGAGCCACATAAAGAGCCGCCGGAGTAGGTTGAGCAAATGGTGTGCGAAAGTTACCAGTAAGATACGCTGGTTCATAACTTGAAAAGCCAGCAAAGTTCTGACCCAGACCAGATGGACCACTCAGCAAGTAGTTGACAGCATCTAAGATGCCTTCGTTGTCACCTACATCAACAGGGTATTTTGCAGTCATTAACGGTCATCCTCAACTTGTGTAACTTGCCAAGTGGTTGCTGAACACATCCAAACATCAGCATTTGATGCATTTGACAACACCAGACTGTTTACGCGGAAAGCATTCTGATTGATCTGCGCCCAGGGATTGTTGCCAGCATTGCCATTGGCATCTACTGCTAATTCCACAGGAGTTTTGGCAGTGGGTTCTGATCCCACTGAGTTGGCACCTTCAATAGTGACTGTGATGTTGCCTGTGGCTGGATACAACGGTATTTCATTGTTTTCATTGGCCACAGCACCTAAATTAACCACTTCAGGTAGAATGCGATGCACCATGAGTTTGCCTGAGTAGTCTTTCAACAGTTTGATATTGTCTCTACGGAAACTACTCACAATATCTCCATTGGGATTGGCGTTTGAAGTCAAGAAACTGTAGCCTTGATCTTTTTGCACAATTTTCTGATCAGTAACACCACGTGCATAAACCACTGTTCTTGATCCTAGGTTAGGATACCATTCAGGCAGGCTTGAGTCTGTCTGATTTACATAGATTGGTGATTCACAGGCCATAGTGGCCGAGCTTACATCTCTTGGTGCGTTCCAGCAGTCTAAG
>Ga0181355_1001368_pt1 | contig 10733 bp, 20 predicted proteins | sample Fa13VDMM15DN_FD_130099 | JGI IMG/M metagenome (GOLD analysis project Ga0181355, IMG submission 130099) | Freshwater viral communities from Lake Michigan, USA - Fa13.VD.MM15.D.N | ecosystem: Environmental > Aquatic > Freshwater > Lake | place: USA: Michigan | collected 2013-09-23 | reverse complement strand
TGAGTCCTCCCGCATGTGTTCGATCTCTTCTTCAATAACACCTTCCCAGGCTCTGCACCACCAGGTGGCGTTGACAGTTTCATCCCACTTGGAGCAACCAGCTGTGATTGGATCAAAGTATGAGCAGTTGGCACAGTTCTCTCCTGCGGGCACACCTGGTGTGTTAGCAGGAACATAGGCATTGGGCAAGCCATCTGTGTTGGTCAAATACTTTGCTGGCTCTTCTTTGCCCAGCAGTTCCAAGATCTCATAATCAATCACCTTGAACACGCCAGGATCAGTGGCAGTCTCTTTGGCAATCCTTAGAGTCTGCATGTTGTTCTCTACATCACGAATGTTGAAGCTGCCTGGATACTCCACATGACCTGTCCACTCAGAGCCCATGTAGTTGGCAAATATGCTCCAGATTTGTTCTTCCGCAAGTTCTAGATTGTCTGCCTTGGCACTGAGTCGTGCATTCAGCAATTGGAATTCTGTTTGCATGGCCACACCTGAAAGTGTTCTTGACTCAGTAGCACGAATGGCACCGGTGTTGGACATCTTGTCTATGACCTCAACTAGGTTTTGTTTCACATCTAACATGGCTGAAAGTTCAGCACCATTGTAGTCCAGGATATAGGGTTTTAATCCTGGATCTAAATTGTCGGGCATTTGTATGATTGAGCCTGCACCAATGCCTGCTTGTGTCTCAGGTGTTTTCACAAGTGAGGGGTGGCTGTCAATGCGAATTGATTGTTCTATTTCTGAGTTGATGTTGTATAACATTCGTTGTGTGTCAGCAATGTCTGTAATATCACTCACACCAATACTGCGAACATTTGATCTCAAGTTGTAGGCACAGATGGCAGGAATGTAACCTAGACCATTTGCTTCAGTAACATCGCTTGTGATGGCTTTTTTCTTGTTGTCAATTGAAATAGTTTGTATGGTGTCCGGTGTCCAGATCTTGATTGTTTGACCTGAGTCTGTGAACTCTTCAATGTATTTGAGATACACCAATTCATAAACACCTGTTGGTGATCTTTTCCATTCCCAATCAGTAACAGCAAGTGGAGTCATTAGGTTTAGGTAAGGACGCACACCCAGGGCCTGTTCATCAGCCAGGGTAATGGCACCTGTGTTGGGTTTGGCCACAAGTATCCAACAAGCACCAAACACACTGGCCCATGTGGCCACATCTTTCATAAAGCTGTTCATGCTACGACCATCAAGGTCAGCATCCTGTAGAAAGCTCAACACTTCAGGTGAATTGCTGAGTGTGCCAAACTCACGATCAGGTTCTTCTCTAAACAAGAATGAATTATACACCTGTATGGTCGAGGCACAGTGATTGTCTAGTGGTGTTGAATAAAGTCTGGCTTGATACTCTGCGGCTGTCTCCAGCTGATATCTTGTGAGGTAGGCACCTTCACGATACTCTTGCCCGCCCATGTAGCTCTGATAAAGATACTGCCAGGTGGTTCTGAAACGATTGTATTCTACATTGGCACTGAGTGCTTCTGAGATCTGTTCGTCTATTGTTTGATTTACGCTCATGCTTTTGCTCCAATTGAGTGACCCCAACGCTGTGGTGCCTGGGGTTCTATGTTGCGGCGAACAGGCCACACATAGTCGAAATAATATCTGGCTGCATCTGTAAGGTGATCGTAGCCGCTGTCTTTGTCTGGCTGTGAGGTGCCAGGTTTGTAGTTGTGTCGTTCAAGACACTCTATGAGTCTTCTGCACCGTGGATCCACAAAGAATCTTTGTTCGCCAAGGCTGTTGCACAACATACTATTTACAGCATTCACTCCGTCCTTGATGGCATTGTGTGCTCTAGGTGCTAGGACCTTGAAGCCTGCGTTACGCAAGATGCTGTGGTCTGTAACACCCGTGGCAGCCTTGGTTGAACCTGCTGAACCTGCTGGGTCTGGATACACAGTGATTCGTTCTGCACGATGTTTGTTATACCGTGAACGGATTTCTTGAACCAGTTCTTGTGTGTTAGAGCCGTATATTTCAATTTCGTCGATTGCCCACACATGATTACCACTCCTTGCAAATACCACTGCTGAGATGGGATTCAAGTTGAAGTCACAACCTATTTCAATGGCTGAAGGTATTTCACCTGACCATGGTTGAACATTCTTGAGTCTATCAAACGCATACCATACGCGATTGCCTGCAGTGACAAATGTGGCTTCAAACTCCTGCTGAAATGTTCTTGCATCCAGTAGTTTACGAGCTTGATCTATTTCTAGTTCATCAACATTGCCACCTTGCAGTGTGGTGTATTGAAAACTGCTCCATGTGTCAGGATCCTCTTGAGGCATCTGATACAGATCATATGACCAATTGCTCATGCCTCGTGGTGTGCCAATGAACAAGGCCCGGCCTTGTTTGTCAGCTAATGTGGGTCGTAGCACTTCATAAAATGCTTCAGGACCAATGTCCGCAAACTCGTCCATCACAAGAAAGTCTAGGCCAACACCACGCAGGCTGTCTGCATTGTCAGCACCTTTTAAACTGATCCTGGATCCATTCTTGAGATCAATGCTGAGTTCACTTTCATTCACACGCTCACACCAGTTTAGGTCTTGTAGTTTGTATTTGAGTTTACGCCACACAATCTGTTTGGCCTGGCGATATGTGGGAGCAACAAACCAAACTTCTCGTCTGGGTTCCGCTGCCTCTTTACACAGTTCTCTAATGGCCAGGTGTGTCTTGCCAAAGCGTCGTCCACATATGGCAACTCTGAATCTTGTGGGACTCTGAGCAATTGTTCTTTGTGCCGCACTTAGAGGCATCAGTCGTCTGTCCAGGGCAAGGCACGACCATCATCAGGTTTGGAATCTTGTGGGCGGCCAACTATGCGATCAAACACTGAGGCAAATGCCTGTGCATCACCTTCTCTACGAGCCCGCATCAACACAGCCCAGGCCGCATTGTGTAGTTCACTGGCCCACTGTGCTTGATACTCATTAATGGTCTGTCGCATGACTTCACGCATGGCTTTCTTTTCACGACGCTTCTTCATGTGTGCTTCACGCTGTTCAGGCGTGAGGGTCTTGAGAAAGTCAGCATAAGGTGCTGTGCCTGGCTTCCAGATCTGTGGTAGATTCTTGTTTGCAGCCATTGTTAAATTTCGTTGTTGGCTTCTAAGATATCTGCCACCATACGCGGTGTGAGCACTAGAACGGAATCCCAGCCTTCATGCAGGGGATCAGGTTCAGTCACAGGTGTTCTAGCCATGAAGCTCTTGCACATGGCCACAAGTTCACCTGGGGAGAGTAATTTTGAGTCAGTCATTGCAATTATTTAGCAATGACGGATTTTTTTCTCTTTGTTATGAGTGGTTTCAGGGAATTCCAAACGGATAGCTTCCAGCACAGTTTCCAAGGCCTGTTCACGACCTTGTGATTTGATCATGCGTTGCAGGATTGATTGTATGCGAAGTCGTTCCAAGAGTGTGTGTATGCGTATGTTACTCATTTGATATAACCTAGGGTTTGACCATGTGTGTTTGTGATGCGTGTTCTGCCTTGTGCGGCACCACACCATGTGGGAAAGTTTTGTTGGCTATAGCCTGCGGGCTTGAGGCGACTGCCATCCAGCTTGGAGAACTCCTGTGACTGACAAGGATCGCGGCTGTCATAGTAGTTGGCCAGGAACGAGGGAGGTGTTGCACAACCTGTTAGAAGTAAGCATAGGGCAAGGTATTTCATTCTGCTATCTTTCTTGGGCGACCACGGGGCTTGCCACTAGGAGTTAAACTGGGAGTTAATGATTTTGCTTTGGGTGGTGGTGCATTAGGGTCAGGTTCAGGCACAGCATCCACAAGATCAAAGAACTCATTCACATCGTCTTCGTTGTTGGGATCTTTGCCCATGAGTTTGCACCACTTCAAGTGAATGCGTTCGCGTTCATCTAGGTCTAGCAATCGGTAGACACTCCAGGTGGGTAATTTCATTCTGCTGTCTCCACTACTTTCATGATGTTTATGGTGTAACCTGCTTCATCGTATGGTGTGAGTTTGTCAACAAACTGCATCATGTCATCAGTAACAGTTTGCAAAACAACAGCATGAGTTTTGGGATGATACACTGTGATTAAAACTATCATTTGAGATTCTCCATTTGGTTATAGATGCGTTGCAACAGGGCCTGCTGGGCACACTTCCACACAGCCGCATTGGGATTGGGATTGTCACTGTCCAGGCGTGTCATTTGTGCAATGCGTTCTAGGTCGCCTAGCACAGCTTGACCATTGTCAGTGCTGAATAGTGCTCGATAATCTGCTTTCATTTGGAAATACCTTTGCGAAGTTGATGTTTAAGTTTGAGTCCGGCACTGATCTTTGCACGGTGCTCTTGTGTGAATGTTTTGCCTTTGAGTCTGGCACTCATCTCAGCACGCCTGGCCTCATTGTGTTGCCAGGCTAGCAGGGCGTTTTTGGACCTTTGTTTTGCCAGTTCTGGATTGTTCGCAAAACTATTGCGGACAGCCTGAGAGATTTTGGCAGCTAACTCTGGTGGCGTATGCCAAAGACCTCGGCGGGCAGTTCGGGATCGGGCAGTGTTTACAGGTGCCACAGGCACTTCTGACACCATGGCATCCAACCAAGAATTGTCTTGATCATCGTATGTCATTTTGGTTCCTTTGGTATGTAATAGACTTCAGTAGGGCGTGTTTTGAGCCACTTGCCAATCTTGCAATTCACATCTCTAACACCTTGTGCATACAACCAATTGTGAAAAAGTATTCTGGATGCAAACACTCCCACAGGAGTCATCATAGCACGAGTCTTGCCAGCAGTGACCCGGGCACCATGTCCAGGTGCCTTAGGGCGACCTTTTAGGGTGGCACTGGTTTTGGCACGGGTCTCTGCTGAAATGGTTTTGCCTAGATTGGCCTGCCTGAGTTTCTCGCGAGTGTGTGCTTTGACAATACGGCCTGTGTTGTTGGCTCTAACCTTGGCACCATGACTAGGAGGCATAACACGACCTCTACTGGCGGCACCAATTTTGGCACAAGTTTCTGCAGACAAGGTCTTGCCCAAGTTCATTTGCCTAAGTCTCTCACGCATCTCTGCACCCCAGGTCCATTTGGCACTTGAACTAGTGCTCACTTGCTTGGTAGACTTGGTATTGACAGGCTCTGCTGTGACCTGTGCGTCCAACCACGAATTGTCGGTATCATGATCGTATGTCATTGCTTACACCTTCAAGAAAGGTTGGCAGTTGGCTTGCCAGTCTGTGGGGTCTGCGTTGATCTCTGCCGCAATCTTCTGGGGCAAACGCAGGTCTAGTGTGTTGATGTCGTCCAAGTTCTCCAACAAATACTTGAGCAACGCCAACTTGTGATCTGATGTCAACGCAGTGCGTGGGTCTTTGGCCAGATAATCATGATTCACAACCATGTTGAACACCTGTGCGAACTTGCGTTCGCGTGTGTGCCAGCCCATGGGCCAATTGGTAGTGCGACTGTAGATAGCCGCCATGTGCTGACTGCGACGACCTTGTGTGCTCTTGCTCATTGTGATATTGGAACAAATGATAAGTGTGCCGTTGTAAACATAGTCAGTGACTACTGTGCCATTGATAATGGGCTGACGACTGCTCTCGTAGCTCACACGACGATTGTCAGGGTCAGTAGCGGCTTTGACAAAGCTCAAGCCCATCTCGTGTTGAAACACATCATCACAGTCGTCCAGCACCACAATCTGGCCCTTGCGACGATACAAATACAACAAGGTAAACAATTGCAGTGGAGTCACATGACCTTTAACAATCTTGTAGTCTTCACCTTCTGTCTTGCCTGCGGCTTGCAGTGCCTGTGCTACCACAAAGCTCTTGCCCAGGCCAGGAGGGCCCTGGAGAATAGCATTCTTGTGTGTGCCGCGAAGCACTTTGGCCACGAACTTCTCTGTGCGTGTTTGGTAGGCTTGCACATCTGCAATCTGCTCTACCAGGGCGGGAGTAAAAATAGGGTCTGAAATGATCTCTGAGTAGTGATCAATGGTGTCGTTTAATACTGACATTTGGAGTCCTTTAGGTTAAGTTAAGTTTTTTATGACCTGCTTTTTGCAGTTCATGTTAGTATTGTAACACAAACTGCTTTTGTGGTCAACCTTTTAGTGGCGGGCACCACGCATGCATGAGTCTGTAAAACCGGCTGTTTTGCCCAGTAACTCACTGCCCAATAACACCGTGAGCACCACTTTGCTAGACTGGGCTATGACCAAAACTACAGGAGTGCTGGCATCGCGACTGGCCCAAAATTCGCAGATCTGACCATTGTAAAACTCGGTCTTAGATTTAAAAAATGCTGATGAGATGTTCACATCGTCCTTTGTAGTAACAGAAATTTTTAAACGCTGTTGCATACGCTCTGCGGCGTGAAAGCTAAACAATACTTTTTGCATATAAGTGCCCTGTTAAGTTAAGTTAAGTTAAGTTCTTATGGGCTGTTTTTTGATCCCATACAAGTATTATAGCAAAAGGCGATTTTTAGGTCAACCTTTTTGTTGTTGTAAAAAAGCCACAAAAAAGCCCCGTTTTAAGGGGCTTTTGGCACTGCTAGTTTTAGGCAATGTCATAGTTCTGTCGTATGCTGTAGTCAGCATCATCCAAACCATTACGCATGTCCTTTGCCATGTCGCGGATGCTAGCTCGATCACTACACCAAATCTGACGACATGAGTAAGTGGGTCTGCCGTTCTTTGCAGTAAACTCCTCATCAATCTCGTGGAAATTGATCACATAAGCACGATCACCCTCCTTACCAAATAACTGGGTATGCTGATAGGTATTGGTTTGGACCAGATACTCAGCAATGTTATCAGATGGTGGGTTATGAAGCCAATCACGGGTGCAAATACGATGTAGCAAAACATCTTTGGGGTTCTTAGTTTTGCCCAAATCAGTAGTAAAATACACGAATTCTGGCTTACCAATGCGTGTATGACGAATAGCCAAAATGTCTACTTCTAGAGTAGGCATCGTCCGTGGACCTGCGGCTTTAAGTGCGTCGATCTCTGCTTTACGCTGTTTGGCCTGTCCCATATCAGATACCTCCTGAACGAGCCAGCAGGGCTACCAGCAAAGCACTGGGAGTGGCACCGGGCAATTGATCACGGGCTACGCCGCGGCTTTGAGCAATGCGACCGCTCATTGAGCGATAGTCGCGGCTGAGTTTCCATAGTTTTGACATATAATAGTCCCTTATGTTATGAACCAAATTGCGAAGTGCTTTTTTAAGTTCATAGTGTATTGTAGCAGATCACGAATATTAGGTCAACCTTTTGCTGTTGCGTTTTTACAACACTCTCACAGCCACAGGCTGATAGTTGCCACCATGAACATGGCCAATGTATTCATATGGGATCTGTTGCTCTTGCCAGGCTCTAAACTCATGTTGTGCCCAGTTGGGATAGTTCCAGTATTCATCAAACACAATGATGGTGCCTGATTGTATTCTTGTGCGTAGGTGCTCAAACACATCACAAGTGGCCTGATACAGATCACAGTCAATATGGATCAGGCTGGCCGAGCCAGGGTGTTGTTGGAGCCAGCCAGGCAAGGTCTGGTCAAAGCGTCCTATCACCAGTTCAACTGTGGCAGGCACTTGTGGTGGTGCCTGTGCAAAGGTGCCTGCTGGCATACCATTCCAGTCTTCATAGATGCCTTCAAAGCCATCAAAGCCTGCGATGTCGCGAGTGGGAAACATTTCAGCCCAGTGTCTAATGCTACGGCCTGTGGCCACACCAAACTCCAAGATCAAACCGCCCTGTGGCACTTGCTGGGCCACTGCTTGGTGTAGTCGCAAGTCGCTGGCATAACTGGGCACTCCGGCAAAATGCTGGTCATGGTAGGCCAAGGCATCTTGTGTGCGTTGCGGTCTGGGTGCGTTGCGATAACGCCAGGCTTGTTTGATGTCGTCTAACAGGTAGTTCATGTCACACTCCAGGTTGTTTGTTCCAAGCACCTAGATCACGGCACTCACGCACCAACCATGAGTCATCAAGTTCTAGGCTACGGCGTGCCAGTCGCAGGGCAGTGGCCTCGTCCATGGCCTCTACTTCTATGGGTTCTGTCATGGGCCACTTGAAATCAGCACCTGGTGCGGGCTTTTGGTGGAATCTAACGGTAAAAACATGAGCCATACGGGGCATAGTGATCTCCTACTGGGCTGTGTATTTTGCGAAGTGCTTTTTACATCCCATACAAGTATTATAGCAAATCGCGAATTATAGGTCAACCTGTTTTTTGTCGTATAAAAACAACAGATTTTGCGGGTTGCTCTTGGTAGAATCTGTCTTAGTTCCAAATACCGCGTTTTTTTCGCCTCGAGCGGTGCGTGTAGAGGCGGTTTTTGTGGGTCAAAATCCCGGAGGTGGAGATCTTGTGTGGTTTATAGCAATCACAGGTCATTGACTATGATTGCGTAAAATACAGGCTTGTTTTGACGGCTTTTCTTATGTTCAGTAATTTATTGTTGATATCTTTACGAAGTTTTTCCTGTTTCATCACATGACTTTTCAATTGGCCTTTCAACTGCTTGATTTCTGTTGCAGACCATTCAGCACTGTGTAAGAGTTTTTTGTATTTTTTGTAATAGGCTTCATACAAATAAGTTGTGCGATCATGCATGTTATGATTGGGAGAATTACTCAATAGGTTGTTGCATTCCTTACAGGCAGGCACTGTGCCCATCATTGAACAGGATCCAGAATATGATTTTGGGATCACATGATCGCGATCAGTAGCGTAGTCAAATTCACAATAGGAACAATATGTCATTGCGTTCTTTCATAATAGTTTTTTTAAGGTTTAGTGTCTGGGACCCACCGCGATCTGGCCAGTTCAGGATGTTTTAACAACAACCAGATCCATGACTCTTCTGTGATGTAGAATATTAGTGTATCAGAGTTCATGTCCCAGACATCTCGGTGTATGCTGGCAGCAATCAACGCTATGAAAGGTTCAGCACCCATTTCATTGATGGCCTGTCTTGTGAACACCACACTCATGGGAGTATCAGTCATTTCATTCTTTCATGTATGAAGTCTGCGTAGTCTGGATCTATTTCGGTGCCAATAGCTTCGCATCCAAACTCTTTCTCTGCTACCCATAAGGTAGTGCCTGTGCCAGCAAAGGGATCATACACCCGGTGTGTGTGTGTGGCTCCTGCTACTCGCAAACAATGACGCACAAGTTCTCGTGGGAATATGGCCGGATGCTTTTTGTCGCCTTTGAGTTCTTGACTTCGATTGCCGCCAAACGATCCACAGGTTTCATAAGGAATATGCCAGTTGTTCACAGTAGGTCTCCAGTTCCTGCCAGTACGGCGTTCATTGTCTGCTGCCCAGGCTGGTTGATACGGAACTGAACTGGCAGCAATGTCTATTTCTGTTTGGCCTGACTCTGTAAAGTGAAACACCATTTCATGCCCGTTTGGCAAATACTTCTTGCTGGCTGTGACCACTCCATGACCTCTTACATGGCCATCTATCTCAATACATTTTGACCATACAATACTGTTTTGTATAGTCCAGGACACTGAATCAGCCACACGGTAAGGCAGCAATGGATCTCGTCGTGTGGGAGATATGTTTAGGAACAAGTGTCCAGTGGGTCGTAGTATTCTACAGGCTTCTGACCATATTTGTTGTTGCCACGCAAGATACTGCTGGGCAGTCATCTTGTCGCCATAGGTGTTGTAGTTTAGACCAATGTTGTAGGGTGGGCTTGACACAATGATGTCTATAGAGTCATCAGGTTGTGTGGCCATCCAGGCCAAGCAGTCTTGTTGGTGTAGTTGATAGGTCATATTTCAAATAATGCGTTAAAGGTTGTGTGTTTTGATAATCGCTGTTGTGCCATTGCCACATACTTGGGATCTATTTCACACCCCGAAGCTGTTCTTCCAAGTCGTTGTGCCACTGCCAGGGTAGTGCCAGATCCCGCAAAAGGATCAAACACCTGATCACCGGGCAGTGTGGTCAGCCGGATACAATTCTCTACCAGTTGTTCTGGGAATGGTGCTGGGTGAGCATTGTTCTTCGCAGGTGGTATTGCCCACACATCCGAACGATAGTCTGTGCTCACTTGTTGTTTGTAAACCTGTGGTTTGTCTTTGCACAACCAGTAGATTCTTTCTGTGGTGTTGAACAAGTAGCGTTCATCCATGGCCATTGTGCTTTTGCGATGCCAAACTATTTCTTGATAGAACTGGGCTTGTGTTTTGCTCAACCAGGTCATGGGATGATAACCTCTACGAGCCCAGTTGCGTATCTTATGTTGATAGAATATGCTACCTGTGGGTCTTATCACACGATGGCATTGATCTACAATTTCTACTTGCCAGGCTTGGTATTCCAGTTCAGGCAAGTTGTCATCATACTGATCATAATCAATGTTGCTGCCTGACCATATGTTGGTGCTGGTTTTGACTCCATCACGCACACCTTTCTTGTTGTAGGGCGGCGAGAATATGATGGTGTCTATGCTGTCCGACGGCAGCGTTCTCAAATACTCCAAACAATCCAGTTGATGTATCATACCTGTGGCTTTCGTTTGTGTTTGGGACCTGTTTGACCTCTAGCAAACTTCACAACCCATGATCGTCGCACATGTTCATGTCTGGGCACAATCGTGACATTGGTCTTGTGCCAGGGCTGATCATAGTCATCTCTGGTCATGCACAGATCTTCGCTGGCACGACCTCTGTGGCACCAATCTTGTCCCCATATCT
>Ga0181355_1001367_pt1 | contig 10737 bp, 19 predicted proteins | sample Fa13VDMM15DN_FD_130099 | JGI IMG/M metagenome (GOLD analysis project Ga0181355, IMG submission 130099) | Freshwater viral communities from Lake Michigan, USA - Fa13.VD.MM15.D.N | ecosystem: Environmental > Aquatic > Freshwater > Lake | place: USA: Michigan | collected 2013-09-23 | reverse complement strand
TTAAGACCTTGGTTGAAAAGTTTAACGAGGATCCGTCAAATAATAAGAAATTTTATTTTACTTTTGTGCAGAAGGAGGAGTATATGCTGATAGAGTTCGGTATCTCTGAGGAGAACTGCTTCGTGTTCAAGGAGTACATAAAGAAGAACAGCAACGCTGACCAAATAAGAGAGTCGTTGTTCACAAGGTTTATCAGGGATATATTCAGCAGGATGTTTGACTTAATTAAGAGGAATAAGTTCTAACTAATATGGAGCAATGGACATCACCAGATTGTGGCACAACAATAATATCCAATCCTAAAACATTACAGAGGTGGATTGATTTAGGTTGGTATAAAAAGCGTATTGATGAGGGATATGTTTTTAATCCTTACTGTGGAAGGTTTAGCGTTGAAGTATGTGAATGTGGAAAATGCAGAAGCAAGATCTCTAACAGAGATGAATTAATAAAATTAATAAGTATTAACAATTAAATTAAATAAAAATGAGTCAAGACAAAATTTTCGCAGATGGTTTCGTATTCAAGAGAAACGAAAAGGCACCAGACTTCGTGGTGGGGAATGTTAGCATTAAAGTAGAGGAGGCCGTAGCCTTCTTAAAACAACACACTAAGAACGGATGGGTGAATTTGCAAGTCAAAAATTCACAGGGTGGTAAGTACTATATGGAACTCGACACCTTCGATCCTAAGGTACAACAGCAGGCTCCTGCTCAACAGCCAGAGCCAGTGAATGATGGTTCGCTACCATTCTAAATTAACCAAGCCCCTTTAACGAGGGGCTTTTTAAACCTTTATTATTATGACACTAAAAGAAAAGTTTGAGCAATATGCAAAGCAAGAAGTTTGGGAAAATAAAAATTATAATGCAGAAGAATGTGTTGATATAGCAGATGATTTTGCTATTGGATTTGCATCGTGGTGTATTAAAAAAAGAATAGATTTCTTTGACAGTACAGAAATTGGAGAGACGTATACTATTGACGGGAATGTCAGCAAATATAAAATGAATGAACTATTAGAAATCTATAAAAAAGAAATATGAACAAAAAGAAAATGAAGCAAATATCGGAGGCTTACGAGAGGATTCGAGCGATAGAGAACGACATACGGATCATACAGGCTACAGCAGAGAAGGTGCTTGACAAGAACACGGTCTCCTGGCTGTCGCTAGACTTTGAGGACGACCTCCTTAATAGTATGCAGACGCAGACCTGGACAACTCAGACCACAACAGGCTCGTTCTTTATGTCTAGTGAGATCAAGCCTGATGAGGACAACGGATTTAGTATGGACATACCCGACACGGTTACCCTTGAAATTCTTGGGGTTATATTAAGATACAAACAACAACTTATTCAAAATGAAAATAACAATATTTAAGGACATCCGAAGCACCTCAACACCGTTCTATCGTCACATAGACGTGGTGCTTGAGAGGATAAGGAACGGCTCTAGCAGGGAGCTCATCGAGAGCATACAGCAGGAGCAGGACAAGTCAGCGCGTAACGAACTTAAGAAGTCACTCCCAGCGATATGCTTCTCAGGTATATTCACTAAGCGTGCAGACAACTCAATAACTGAGCACAGCGGACTGATCTGCCTTGACTTTGATGGATATGCCAGTAAGAAGGAGATGATGGCTGAGAAGCGCTCTATTGCGTCAGACGAGTATGTTATGTCTGTCTTTGTATCTCCGTCTGGAGATGGACTGAAGGTTCTTGTTAAGATACCACAGGACATAGAGAACCACGTTAGGTACTTCAACGCGCTTGAGAGACACTTCAACTCACCCTACTTTGACACCACATCCAAGAACATATCGAGGGTGTGCTACGAGTCGTACGACGAGGAGGTGTACATCAACAAGGATTCAATGGTATGGGATCAGATGCACGAGGATGAGTTCGTTGAGATCCAGAAGGCATCTAGCGCCCCTACTATACCGATTACCAACGAGAACAAGATCGTCGACATACTTTTAAAGTGGTGGACATCCAAGTACGGTATGGTGGATGGTGAGCGTAACCACAACGTGTACATACTGGCTGCAGCCTTCAACGACTACGGGATAAACAAGTCACTGGCGGAGTACATCATAGGTCAGTTCGAGCAGACCGACTTCCCTATGTCTGAGATCAAGATGACCATAAACTCAGCCTACAGCCACACCAATAAGTTTGGCACGAAGTACTACGAGGACACGGCACGTGTGTCTCAGCTTAAGAAGAAGGTGAAGGACGGGGCGACAGCCAAGCAGATTAAGTCAGAGATGACTGACATTGAGGAGGGTGTCATCGACGCGGTCTTGGATAAGATTGATAGCGACACAAAGCGGTTCTGGACCAAGAATGATAAGGGTGCTGTGAGCATTATTCACTTCCTATTCAAGGAGTTCTTGGAGGATAACGGGTTCTATAAGTTCTACCCTGAGAACACCAAGACGTTTGTCTTTGTCAAGGTTACGAACAACCTTATAGACAACACGTCGGAGGATGAGATCAAGGACTTCGTTCTTGCCTATCTTGAGAATATGGACGATCTGTCGGTGTACAACTACTTCGCGGACAAGACTCGGTTCTTCAAGGAGGACTTCCTGTCTCTGCTAGGATCGGTTGACGTTTACTTCGTGGAGGACACGGCAGACACGGCTCACCTGTACTACAACAACTGCGCGGTCAAGGTGACCAAGGACAAGGTAGACATAATAGACTACATAGACCTTGAGGGTTATATATGGATGGATCAGGTGATAGACAGGGACTTCGCGATATGTGAGGTCACCGAGTGCGACTTCAAGACGTTTGTTTCAAACATCGCGGGTGATGACTCCCAGAGGGTTAGCTCGATGGAGAGCACGATAGGATTCCTGATGCACGGGTACAAGAACCCGTCATACTGCCCAGCGATCATCCTTAACGATGAGGTTATATCTGACAACCCAGAGGGTGGCACGGGTAAGGGGCTGTTTGTCAACGCGCTGTCTAAGATCAAGAAGACGGTCACCATAGATGGTAAGTCGTTTAACTTTGACAAGTCGTTCGCGTATCAGACAGTTAATGTTGGTACCCAGGTGCTATGCTTCGATGATGTTAAGAAGCACTTCGACTTCGAGCGTCTGTTCAGCGTTGTTACTGAGGGACTTACGGTTGAGAAGAAGAACAAGGACGCGATCAAGTTGCCGTTCAACCGCTCACCTAAGATTATGATAACCACTAACTATGCCATCAAGGGCAAGGGGAACTCGTTTGAGAGACGGAAGTGGGAGCTAGAGTTCAGGCAGTTCTACAGCAAGGAGTTCACACCATTTGTGGAGTTTGGACGTATGCTGTTCAACGACTGGGACGAGGAGGAGTGGTGTAAGTTCGACAACTATATGATAAATAATTTGAAGTCATATTTAAATACTGGACTAATAAAGAGTACATTTGTAAACCTTAAGGTTCGTAAGTTGTCGGCAGAGACCTGTCACGAGTTCATCGACTGGTGTGGTATGATTGATAGCAACTCTCACAACGACAAGATGAGGCTGGATGAGTTGTTGTACAAGCAGGATCTGTATCTTGACTTCATTATGGACAACCCAGACTTTGCACCAAAGGCTAAGATGACCATCAGTAGGACGCTGTTTTACAAGTGGTTAGTCTCTTACGGAATATATGTCACGGGTGTCACTCCTCTTGAGGGTAGGGATGCCAACGGCAGGTGGATCAAGTTCATCACTAAGGATGGAGAGACGCATAACACTGAAGAGTTTAAGTTTTGATAGATCCAGACGACTTCAGGTGGGCGATACAGAATGACTGGCAGGTGTACGTCAAACCCTACGGAGGTGGGGCGTACATAGCCGTCAGGAAGGGAGGTATAACTGCGTGTGGTAAGGACTACCACTACGACAGGGAGACAGGACTGGAGTACTACTCCAAGGAGAATTTAGGTAAGGTGTATTATAAAAAAATAGAGTTGGCGATGGAGGTATTGCCAAAGGTATATAAATATTTAAGATATGGAACAGATAATAGTAGATAACAAGCACGAGTACGATTACAAGTTAGAGGGTACAACACACGGGTTACATTTCTCTGATAATGGTGAGTGGACACATCCAGGAGATCTAGGACTAGAGATAGTTGACGATGGAGACGGGTTAGATGTCAGAACACAGGATGGTTCGTTAATTTATTTAGACTACCACACGGCAGAGATGCTGCTTGTGTTACTAAAGCTAGTGAACAGAGAAATAATATACGAGGTTGTAACTAAAAAAGAGAGGCTATGAGCACAACATTTGGAATACTAAGAATTGGAATAGACCACGATAAAATAACAGACGAGGATGGAGATGTTCTTGAATACATATCTGAAAATATATTCGAACCAGTCTTCTTTCGAAGCTTTAGTAATAGTCGTTGGTTAACTCATTTTGGACCTCATCTTTCGGATGATATAAATGTGTACGCGCTAGACAATACGCATCAAGGCATAAGAACTATAAAGGATTGTAAGGAATTATTAGAACGTGAAAAACAATTATAAGCTATGAAAAACAGTTATAAAAACAGGTACGGTGATGAGTACACCTTTACAAGAGATGAAAATCACGACATACTATGGGAAGGAGAATTTGAGTACTGCAGAATAGGTATGCCTAATGATTACACAAGAGCTTATGAAGCATATTTAAAAGATAACGAACACACTGAACTAGCTATGTCTTTAGAATTATTTAAGAAAGCTGTTCACGAATGGGATGATGAAACAAATAATCATTATTTTCCTGAGTATGTAAGAATGGTTGACACACTGGTTAATGAGATTGATATGATAGATCCAAGTGGTGGGCCCTATATTACTAGAGGTATGCTATTAGGTGGTTTTGGATTCACGAATTATGTAGTTAAAGACTTCAAGCGTATTGACACTGGGTACAAGATCATTACAGAGAAGTGTGCCTACTGTAATCAAGCAGCTGGAGTACATAAGATGGGGTGTGAGACACGTAATGTGACTATATTCTACGAACAGATGGAGAAGGAAGTGCACCAGAACAGGAGTAACTTAAACGAGTAAATATGTTAAGAGACTATCAAGAGGACATATCAAAGAAGGCAAACCATATCCTTAGAGACAAGGGTATGGTCTACCTTTCAGTCGCCGTGCGTTGCGGAAAAACTTTAATGGCTTTAGAAACTTGTAGACTGTTTGGAGCTAAGAAAATTTTATTTATTACAAAGATAAAAGCATTTAGCTCCATACAGAACGATCACGACAACTTCGGTTATGAATTTGATTTGACAATTATAAATAAAGAATCTATTCATAAGATTGAGGACAATGATTTTGATGTTGTAATTTGTGATGAGGCTCACGGGTTGTTTGGTACTTATCCTAAACCTAATAAGTTTACTAAGATATATAAGAAAAGATTTAATTCTATACCGTCTATTTTATTAAGTGGCACTATGTGTCCTGAAGGATATAGTCAAACATTTCATCAGTTTTGGATAAATAAGTTTGCACCGTTTAGTAAGTATGTTAATTTTTATAAGTGGGCTAATGAATATGTAAAAGTAAAAGTAAAGCACTTGGGTTATGGAACTATAAATGATTATAGCGATGCAGACTTCGATAAGATTATGAGTGTGATAAAGCCGTACATCATAACGTTCACGCAGGAGCAAGCTAAATTTACAACATCAGTTAACGAAACTATATTGGAAGTTGAGATGAAGCCAATCACTTACGCTATAATCAAAAAACTTCACAAAGACTTATTAGTTACATCGTCTACATCTGGTAAAACTATACTGGCTGATACATCTGTTAAATTACAACAGAAAACGCATCAGTTATTTAGCGGAACTATAAAGTACGAAGATGGGACATCACAAGTAATAGATGATACTAAAGCATTATTTATAGCTGATAGGTTTAAAGATAATAAGATAGCAATTCTATACAACTTTGTAGCTGAATTAGATATGTTGAAATCAGTTTTAGGTGACAAACTAACTACAAGTCTAGAAGAATTTAATAATTCAGATAAGTGGTATGTAGGTCAGATAGTAAGTTCTAGGGAAGGAATATCATTATCTGCAGCTGACTACTTAGTATTTATTAATTTACAGTTTAGTGCTGTTAGTTTCTGGCAATCCAGAGATAGGCTAAGTTCTTTAGGTAGAGATAACAACCAAGTATTCTGGATATTCGCAAAAAATGGAATTGAAAACAGCATCTATAAAACAGTACTTGACAAAAGAGACTACACTTTAAATTTATTTAAAAAAGATTTTGGTATAAAGAAATAATTACTATCTTTGCGGAAGTATTGTCGCTGATACTTTTTAAGAATTTATACAATTCCCGTGAATGAAGAGACAGCGACCTCTGATTTTGCGGGTTTTTTATTTTTATGATAGGAATATACAAAATAACCAATCCGAATGGAAAAATCTATGTAGGTCAAAGTATTAATATTAAAAAAAGATTTACAGATTATAAGTATACAAAGAAAAATCAAACAAAAATATATTATTCCATAGAAAAATATGGCTATTTAAATCATATTTTTGAAGTAATAGAAGAATGTGAGACTGAAATGTTAAATGAAAGAGAAAGATATTGGCAGGATTATTACGATGTTTTAAATAACGGACTTAATTGTAGATTGACTGAAACAAATGACAAAACTGGATTTTTTAGCGAGGAATCAAAATTAAAAATATCTGCATCAAAAAAGGGAATAACTCCAATTTGTAAAGATCCTGAAAAAAGAAGTAAAAATATATCAGCAGCTTTAACAGGAAAGAAATTGACAATAGAACATAGATTGTCATTATCAAAGGCACAAACAGGTTTAAAAAGAAGTCCAGAAGCTATAAAGAAATCAGCAGACAGTAGGCGAGGTATGAAATATTCAGATGATTTTAAAGAAAACATAAGGAAAAGACAAACAGGAGGTGGAAATTCTATGGCTAAGTTAGTATTAAATACTGAAACAGGTATTTTTTATACTTCATTAAAAGAAGCAGCAGAAAGTATAGGGTTCACGGCAAATAGAATAAATCACTATATGAATGGAAGAACAAAAACAAAGCTACCGTTTATATATGTTTAAAAAGAAATCATACACAACTAACCACTTTAAAAAGGATTACCTATGACACAACAAGAAGAAGTTATGGAGTTAATATCAACTCACCCTATTAAAAAATCAGATCTAGGTTTTCACGGTAACTTGTTTGGAGGAAAGTTACTAGCCTGGATGGATGCCTCAGCCGCTGCATTTGCGATGCAGGTCTGTGACACACCAAGAATGGTCACCGTGATGATTGATCAGTGTTCATTTAAAAAACCTGCAAAGGAGGGACAACTAATTAAGATCTATGGAAGAGTCTCTAAGATAGGGAACACATCCATAACAATTTATATGGAGGCTCGATCGCACAGTGTTTATTCAGGTCAACAAAATACAATACTAGATACAAATATGAAATTTGTAAGGATAGATGAGGGAGGAGACGCGATACCAATTTCAGGAAAAGTAAAACAAATATATAGCAACCTATGAAAGAAAAGTATATCAAAATGAGAAACAGTGGCAAGTATGACCTTCAGTGGTTCTACGACTACTACATCCAGAATAGCGGTGACAGAATAGATATCAACACGTTTGGTATGGTGTTCAACTCGGTAAACCTTGATAATATACTTGAGCACATCGACAGGAAGCTTAAACTGGTAAGAATTTACGATAAGAACAATAACTTTATAAAGGTATATGAAGGAACAGCAGATACAAGCCAAGAGAATTAAACAACTCGAAGCAGAGGGATACTACGTCTTGAAGTTGATCAAGACAAACAAGAACGGGATACCAGACTTGATAGCCATCAAGGAGGGAGATATTCTATTCTCAGAGATCAAGACTACAAACGGTAAGCTGTCTGAGATACAGAAGTACAGAATGAAAGAATTAGAGAGTTATGGATTTAAAACAGAATTATACAATGGAGAATAGAGTAGAGAATTTATTAAACATCATACTGAATGAGTATGGTGTAGACATTTTTAGTAACAGCAGGGAAAGGGACTTCGTTGAGGCGAGGGCGATATTTTCAAAGATCCTTTACTCGCACCACCACCTGGGGTATACAAAAATCGCTAGGTTGCTTGGTAAGAACCACGCCACAATATATCACTACATCAAGAACTTTGATGCCTGGGTTAAGTACGACGATAGATTAAAATCAAAGTACCTTAACATCTTAAGCGTGTACTCAAAGGATATGGAGATAGGAAGTATTGAGGATACTAGAAAGATATGGTACGAGAATATCATACTGTCAACAAAGATTGAGAAGCTAGAGGCTAAGCTGTCAAGTGAACTATACGCCTTACTTGACAAGGTACCAGAGAACAAGGCGTTCCTAGTTTACGAGAGGCTTGAATCAATAATCAAGATGAACTGTTGATAACTTTTTATAGCATAAATTAATTTACGACATAAATTGCAATAAAAAACACACAAAATGAGTAATACAGCCCACGTCAACTCGGTTATGAAGTCAATCAACTTGTACACCGACAACATCTATGAGAGCCTTATGGATGGAGATAGAGATGAATTGAACAGAAGCATCTACCTACTAACAGCTCTGCTTAAGGAAGTACAGCAGACATTTAAAGAAGAAATATAATGAAACACAACTATCCAATTGAGATGCAGGAGAGGGTTCTCTCTCTTGTGTCCGAGGGGTTATCTATAACTGCCGCCTCAAGGGAGGCGTGCAAGGAGTATAACTACACGTATGACGATAGCGTTAGGAGACAGTTCTCAAAGAAAATAAACGCTATAAGTGATGACTCTATGGAGAACATCACGTACACCAGTACTAGTCAGTACGAGGCTGATTCTCAGCTATCTGCCAGAAAGTCAGACGGAACTCTGATGAATATTGAGGAGTACTGTAGCTTCTACGGCATACCGTTTGAGCAAGTTAGAACTTATAAGCTTGTGACTCATACTGGAACTCCATACTATAATATTGCTAGTAACGTTATAAAGAATGAAGATTTAGATAGTTTATACGAGTTGTTTTTAGAAGACTTAAAGTCTTACGCTCCGAAATATAATGCTTATAAAAGAGAATCGTACAGTGATGGTCATTTATTAATAGTAGATCCAGCAGATGTTCACATAGGAAAACTATGTAATGCATTTGAAACAGGAGAAACCTATAATAATCAAATAGCTGTTCAAAGAGTTTTGAGTGGTGTAGATGGAATACTAAATAAGGTTAGTAGTTTTAATATTGATAAAATACTTTTTGTAATTGGTAACGATATCTTACATATTGACAACCCTAAAAGAACTACCACAAGTGGTACACCACAAGACACAGATGGAATGTGGCACTCTAATTTTTTAATTGCAAAACAACTTTATGTTGACATAATAGAAAAGTTAATGTGCGTTGCAGATGTAGAGGTTGTATTTAATCCTTCTAATCACGACTACACTAATGGCTTCTTCTTGGCTCAGTTGATAGAGACTCACTTTAGAAGTTGTAGTAATGTAAGGTTTGATTGTAGTGTTTCACATCGTAAGTATTTTGTTTATGGTGAAAACTTAATAGGTACTACCCACGGAGATGGTGCAAAACAACAAGACTTGCCATTGCTTATGGCTAACGAAAGTAAGGACTGGACTAATTGTAAGCATAAATACTTTTATATCCATCACTTCCACCATAAAATAAGTAAGGATTATATGAACGTTTGTGTTGAAAGTTTAAGAACTCCAAGCGGTACAGATAGTTGGCACCATAGAAACGGATACCAGCACGCACCAAAAGCTGTGGAAGGATTTATTCACGATAAAAACAACGGGCAGATAGCAAGAATAACACATCTTTTTTAATATTGTCGTGATTAACACGATTATTTTTAGTATCTTTGTAAAAAATTAAAATTATGAATAGAGAAGAAGAAAACAGAAAGCAAAGAGAAAGACGTGCTAAAAACAACAATTCTACTACAAAAAAGTATGAAAAAACTACTAAAGGATTTTTAGTTAGAACATATAGAAATATGTTATCACGTGTAAGCGGAGTTACTAAAAGTAAAAATCACCTATATTTAGGACTTGAAATATTAGATAAAGAAATATTTTATGAATGGTCTTTAAGTAATATTAGTTTTCAAGATTTATTTACATATTGGCAAATGTGTGATTTTGACAGAAAATATACTCCAAGTATTGATAGAATAGATAGTAAAAAAGGATATACTTTAGATAATATTCAATGGATAACATTTTCAGAAAATTGTAGAAGAGGAAATCAAAGTAGATATAACAAACAAATTTAATTATGTACCTAGACGAACACATCAGAGATATAGTGGTGAACGATCCACAAGTATTAGAGTTTCCTAAGCTAACTGGAGACTCTATAGTAAACAACGTCATAGAAAGCTTTATAGAGCGTTCTAACGTAGGATTTACTAAGTATGGCACCAACTTAGACAGAAAGGATTTAAGCTTCTTAGATTGGCTGAATCACGCCCAACAAGAGGCAATGGATTTTGTACTATATTTAGAGAAACTAAAACAGGAACACAATGGGTAGAAAAGCACAAACAATAACCCCAATGCAGAGGATAAAGATAGTGATGAACTACTTGCACCTTAGGGGCGGAAATAAGGAATCTGTCAATTCAGTATATAGGAATATA
>Ga0181355_1001366_pt1 | contig 10741 bp, 13 predicted proteins | sample Fa13VDMM15DN_FD_130099 | JGI IMG/M metagenome (GOLD analysis project Ga0181355, IMG submission 130099) | Freshwater viral communities from Lake Michigan, USA - Fa13.VD.MM15.D.N | ecosystem: Environmental > Aquatic > Freshwater > Lake | place: USA: Michigan | collected 2013-09-23 | reverse complement strand
GACTCCTGAAAAATTCTCTAGAAGAAACAAGGAAATGACAAAGGGTCAAGCATTGAATTGGGATATTATCATGAACCCTCCAAATTACACTCGAGCAGTACCGTCTGAAAAAATGGATGTTCTCGAAACTAGAATCAATAAAATCGATATCAATTATTGCATGGATACAGATTTTTAAAACAGATACAAATTGTATGAATATAATATAAATGGTTTGCCCACCATATTCGAAAGAAGTAAAAGCTCATTGCCGTAAAACAAAAAACAAGACAACGGTCAAGTATCAGAAAAATAGAGCAAGACTTGAAAAGAAATTGACCAAAACTAAAAAAGCTCCAAAATCAAAACCAGTATTAGGAGCGGTTGTAAACCCAAACGCGCCAAAAGCACCACCACGTCCAGGCGGTCCAGTAGATGTAATGATGGATACGGATATGCCAAATCAAAAAGAATTTGAAAAACTATCAGCTAGTGAAAAACGAAAACTGGCGAAACTACTAGCTCGGAAAAAACGAGCTGCTCCAAGCGCAGGAAAACCTCAAGGAAAAAATCGAAAAGCTAGATAAAAAATTTTTATTATCGTTCTGGTTCTTCTTCAACAAACATATCCAAAAGATAAAAATATACTTCTGGATGTTTAACAAACAAGTTGCTCAAAATCAAATATCTGTCTTGATACGATAGATCCAATATATCAATAATCTGCCCAAGAATTCTAGGATTGAGACGTTGTAATTTTAGCAAGATATGCATACAAATAATTTGATCGATATCTTCGGGATACATGAAAAAATTTTTTCACCAAATGGAAATTTCTGTGCCAGAAGAATTATGTCCTCAAAAAGTCTACGATATTGTAGGAGCAATTCAAACCAAACACCCAAAGATATTCGCTGAACTTGTCGATTTGAAACATCTCACTAGTATGCAAAAGCTTCGAATCTTGGACAACTTACTAATGGATCATCCAGACCTTTATTGTTCTTTTTTCGAGCAGGGTTTACCAGAAAGATGAGGTTTCAATAAAGCCTTTGCTTTCTTTGCTTCTAGCATTTTAGCGTAAAAACCTTTTCTACCTTCAGCGCATTTGACTGTACCAACACACTTGCAAACCATTGACACAGGGGTCATACATTTTGGAGCAATTCTATTGGTTGATCTAAACTCAAGCCACAAGCCACTCCGAGTATAAATAAGGAAAGGAATCAAGTTTACCAAAAATGCCATTTCAATTCAAAGCAGACAAAAAAGCCAAGCAAGCGTTTGACAATTACGCTAAAGGAAAACCAGCAACTATGGCCTTTGTCAACTCTTACGAAGATGGGAAACAAGCTGTATTAACTCATACAATGACTCCTCTTACTTCGATTCTCAAGAACGAATTCGGTTACTCTATTTTGGTTGTACTTGATCAGATCACTGCTAGCGAACTAGAAAAATACGACGAGCTTGGTCAGCGTCAAATCCCCAACGGGTTCAGCTACAAGAAACTACTAATGCATGACGACGACAAGATGTACCTTAAACTCAAAGTCATGGACGACAAGTTTACAGCAGTATCATTTGCAACTCCAGAAAACTATGAAGAACAAAATTTTGAAGGTACCAACCTCTCAGTCACTTACAACATGGGTGTATGGGTAAACTTTGAAAAACAAAGTTCTGGATCATTCTTAAAAATAGTTTCTATTACGAAAGTTTAATAAATTTAGTCTGATCTACATCGATAGCATTTCTTCTTTTATGCTTGTTTGACAATTGTTCCTTTACACCAGAAATATCAAGCCGGTACAATTCAGGTTCAGGTTTTCCTTCTTGACACAATTTGATTTCACAGGCAAGTCTATTTTCCAAATCAAGTTCACCCTTCATATTCAAAAACTTCCACAGCTTGGTCAAGAAGACATGGTCATGACTACATACACCCCAAGAGCTTGAAACGTAGAGAGCGGTAAACAACGGTTCAAAACCTTTTGATCCAAACTCTCGAATGACTGCAGTATAAGGTAGATCAGTGAACGGTTTAGTTACTTGACAATAACAAATATCGTTTTCAACAAGATGCTCGAAGCCATAATCTTTGTTTTGCTCAACAGGGATTTCCTTTGATTTCAAGATCTGAACTACTTCATCCATTTTTTGTATAGGGGGTACAAGTTTATGAATTGGTTCAAGATCAATTTCCTCTTCGGCAAAAACCGCTTTTAAAAAACGATAGACGGTGTTCCACGACGCCTTGTTCATTTTGGTTGTACTGTCCATTGTCAGAACAAGGAGAGGTTCAATCTGAGCAACGGTATCCAAATCAAACATGATCAAATCATCAAAATCAAAAGTAAAGAATTTCGCATTGGCGCCATCATACCTATTCTTCATCTTTGCAGGTTCAGTATAAACACCATCGGCGAAGGAAGGGTAATACTTGTCTAGCTTTTTAATGTATGGAGCACACCGTTCAGGTTCGTCCTTGTCTACAAAAAAGGTAAAGAATGGAGCCATACCAATTTCAGAATCCAGGGTTATTTATATTTTATTCATAATGTATATTACACATCTACAAAAAGCACCTTGTCGAAATTTTTCATCATACGAAGCCGTTTAGGTTTCTGGTAGTTTATGAACAAGAAATTATGATCTCCATCTACGGCGTGGTCATATACTTCATACCACTGATCACGTTTCAAGTACATTGGGTTCTCTTCATAAATGACCTCGACTTCACGCTCGTTGGGGATTTCAAATATAATCAAACAAGAGAATTGCGTTCGCACAGTTTTTGGGATTTCCTTGTACGCTTGGGACACCATCAACAAACTCGCAGAATAATGACGATGGTTTGTATTCAACCTTTTGAATGGATTCTCCTTTTTCCCACTAAACAAACTAGACCCAACAAGATCATCAAATATAAACAGGATTCTGTTTGCCAAGTGTTTACTCTTACCGTGAGCCTTGAGCAAAGTCACCATCTTCATTTGTTCTTCCATGATACCGGCAAGTGTCTCTTCATCATACTCGCTGTAAAAACAATCCTCTGGAATCTGACCCCCGTCAAACTGTGGAATATCAACGTCACCACCTTTTGAAGGTTCGACCACTGAATTCTCTTCACCACCCTTACGCTTATTCTCCAACCATTTTTTCAATGGGATATTTTCACCTAGTAGATTCTGAGATTTAACCCAATCCCATTTTTCGTCACTGGCAACTGTAGGACTAAACACTAGAATAGAATGAAAATAGCCCTTGTAAAACTTGAGCAGGTTACATAATACAGTTGTCTTACCCGATCCTTTTGGAGCAATCAACCCCATACTGAATTCATGTTTCGGCAACGCGTCATGTTTCGATGGAGGATGAACAAAACCTTTTGGAGTAGGAATAGCTTCAACAGTCAACTTCATATTTTTTATTCACACACAAAATACAAGTTTACTTGGAAAAGATCATCGAGTACATACGGTTCATATGACCATCAACCTCGTTCTGAACTCTGTCTCTGGTCAACCCATTATTCCACGATTTCGATGCAGCTACCTTTGCTTCTTCCTTGATTTTCTTTTGTCCAATCTTTTCAGGTTTCAAAGTCGCTTGTTCTTGCTTGACTCCCTCGACATACTTTGCAAACCATTGAGGTGGAACTGTTGGATCTTTTTTCACTCTTGGTACACGGGTCTTTTTAACTTTCACTTCTTTCTCAAAACTTTCTTCAATCTTTTCTACAACTGCATCAACCTCCATGACCGCATCGACTACTGGAGCATCCTTTGGCACTGGCTCATCCTTGACCGGCTCATCCTTGACTAGTGCATCCTTGACTGGCTCTGACACTTCAACTGTAGGCTCATGCTCTACCTTGATCTTTTTAGCTCTTGGTTTCTTTTCCTTTACATCCCTTGGCTCTTTCACTTTTGGAACCTTTGGCACCTTTGGGGTCTTTGGTTCCTTTGGTTCTTTAATATGTCGTTTACTCACACTTTTTACAGGCACGGCAATTTTATCAAGATCGGCTTCGTAGAGCGGCATTGAATATTTTTGGGAAAGAATTTTTATTTTATAATAGACTTATACACTGACAGCACTACCGGCGTTGTATCGTCCAGAACCAGCACTACCTGTAACACGGTCGATTGGACCGTCTCCGTTACTGGCTATAGTCTCTTCAATAAAATATTCAGGGTTGTAAAACTTATCAACCTCATAAGCTGTTTCTATAGCAGGAACAATACCGCCAATATCACCAAGTATAAACCCAGCAGTGGCAGCACTAGCATTCCGAAGAGCACCGCGAGCTTGTGTGAATAACCAAGGAGGAGTGACTACCTGTTCGGCATATAATTCTTGATCCAAAGGATTTACCTCATCAGTGTCTGGTTGAATAGGTGGTTGATCCTCTGCTGGTATGCCTGGTACACCCGGTGCAGGAACAGCAGGAAAAGCAGGCAGTGGTTTCTTCTCGTTTTCTATCCCTCTGACTCGGCCAGCTTCACGCCTTGGACGACCACGCTTTTCAATTCCACGACTTCTTTGATTTTTCGTATGATCTTGTATTTGGCGTAGTATATATAAACGCTCGTCGGCAGTCAAACCTTTCCCAAACAACTTGCCATAAACAATTTGTTCAGGCAGAATAACTTTGTTTTCCAATGGTGAAGCATACGTTGATTTCGCCATAACAGTTCCGTCTTGTTTAAACACTGCCGGTCGTTCCACAACATTACTTGTATCTCGTTCATGAGGGTACCCTTTTTCAAACCCACCTCCAAGACGACGATTAACCAGTCCTGATTTAATCATTTTTATTAGGATCATACAATTTAACGCATCTTCTGAGGAGTTCCAGGATTAGGTCCCGTGGATGGTCCTGGAGCTGTTGGTGGTTTTGGTGGACCTTGCCGGCGTTCTTTCTTTGTTGGGATTGGTACTTCAGGATCTCTGAATAAAGATCCACACGGAGAAGTGTTTATGAACGAGGATTGACCGGTCCTCAAATTGTACACTTCTATACCGTCACCAATAGGTGGCCAAACCGTTCTCCCTTTAGTGCTGTATCGGTACGGGTAAGAATTGTTGAAAAATGGCCCAAAAGTTTTCCTACGAGGATCATCCATTGCCGGCGCCCATACTTTTGCATTATCCTCTACAGAACAACTAGGAACATCAACTTCGATTGCACCGTTTTCTCCAAACACTGGATCTGTAATATTAACTTCGGCAGCAGGTAGAGGTGTTCCAACACCATAAGAGCGTGCTACAATAACAGGATTCTGAGAACCTCTTGGCAGGTTTGGTTTACCGTAACCCATAGGTAAAGGAAGGAACTGATCACCAGTAGTCTTTGCTTTGTAAATTCTGGCCTGTTCCTGTTCCCAACTGTACTGACCCAACGAACCCATTTTCGGTTGCCGAGAATTATCTGTTGGAACGATATTTTCAAAAACCCATCCGACTGCTGTTTTGAATCCATCTCTTGGTGGCAATGGTAATTTGAGCGTGATACCGCCTCTACCTCCAGAAGTAAAACCTTTGTACTGACCGTCTGAAACATTTGAACCAGAGTATACTTCGTTACGTCCAGAGAATTGACTTTGGAAACGATCAGGTAAATAATTGGCGGATTTTTTCAATTTGACTTGAAGGTTCACATCACCTACACTACCAACTGGACCTGGACGAATCGAGTCTTTATCCCATCGATTAATTGCTGCAGTAGGTGTAGTCAAAACCTGCATTTTATTAACGTTCATACAATTTACTGGATGATGGTGTTCCCTCCTTTCATCATATGAGCAGGACGTTTTCCAAGGTTCTGGGAGGCGTCTCTATAGACCAACAATCCTACTTTCAACGACCAAGGGGCGCCTTTCATATCAACAGGTTTTTGAAACTGATCACTTCCAAGAGTAAGGTAGAAATCAAAATTGTTGAACTGGTGCCCAATAAAGAAATCAAAATACTTTGTTGGATCAGGATCTCTATAAACAATCAATTCCCCGAAATTCTCTGTGATTGGGATACGTGCCATTTCAGGACCAGCTCCGGGGGCTGCTGCGTCAGGTAGATTGAAATTGATGAGAGAACCAAGAGATCGGGAGTTGAGGTATAGGTAATACGGTCCCGTTGGACTGGCAACAGTAGAAGATAACATTGTACCGTTACCAACTTGGGTGTTTGTCGATACTGGTAAAAATCCCATCAAAGAATACGCAGATTGTTTCGATGTGAAAATGAATCCCCAAGTGACAGCTCCACCAGCAAAAGTATACGAGAATCGTAAAGTACTTGTTGACCAAGTTACCAAGAACCCAACACTTACAGCGGCAATGGCGGTCTGCATAGCGGCGGCGAGGGATGTTCCAGTATACGTGCCTACGGGAATAGTAATTGTCGTTTGAACACCATTGACTGTTAATATAAAAGTATTGTTGACTGGTGTGACTGTATCGTAAACAAACGGGATCTCTGCCGATATAATTTTCATTGCTGCCACAACCAAGTTTTTCTGTGAAAAGTAAAATTGGGGCCAACTGTACTGGATTTGACTGGAGGGGGATGTACTACCTTCAAAGGTTGAAGACCCGGATGCAGACGAATCCCATGAATCAAGACAGAGTTCAATGTACTCGAACGTTTGGTTCAGCTCAGCCATTTTTATTAAAATCATACAATTTACTGGATCAATTCCAAGACATTGTTTTCCTTCAATACGATCATGCTGTCAAAGTAAGTAAACACTTCGTACGCGAACCCGGTGATTTGAGAATTAGAGAATCTCACGAGCAAAGAAATATCAGACTGTTCTTCGGCATTGAGACCAGAGATTTCAAGACCATTGGAAGTTTCCAAATCAGTAGCCATACCGAAACATTGGGAAGCCAAGTCACCAGAGACAGACGAGGTTGCTGCAGACATTTGTTTGTATACTGGAGTACCGTTGGCTTTGTACCCTAACAAGGTCAAATCATAATCCTGTTCTTGGAATAAATTTCCAACACTGGCTGCGAAAAAACTACCAGACAATGGGTTCTGAGCCCAACGAATTGCGTTTACAGAAGTAGACAAGGTAGTGTTTCCAAGAGTGTTGAGAGCTTTTGCCAATTCGACATAACTCTCTACACCACCGTTTGGAAGGTTGGTACCAACACTGGTAGAGTTTTGTACAGGTGAAGCTGGGAAATATCTGCCACCAATTCTGAATTGGAAATCCTGAAGAGTAGTACCGGCAGTAGAAGCAGTGTTGTCAGTATTGAAAAAGAAAGAACCGTTATCTTTTGTCAAGTCACCGTTTTCTCTACGTTGTAAACAATAGATGGATTTAACCGATCGTGAACGTTCTTGGATCTGCAAGTTGGCGGTACTGGAAAGACCATTGGAAAATCTATAGTTGTTCCATGAAGCAAACTTGAGCGGTACACCGGTTGATCGAAGACCTTGCAAGAAACTTTCATCGTACGAAGCATCGAATTCAAGAATCTCTGGAATCAAGTTTACGTTTTGAACACTGTAGGTTGGAGCGGTGGTAGATCCAGTAGTACCGTTTACATTGAGATACATGCAATCAGCAGGTTGAGCCAAAGTGATTTCAATGGCTAGTTGAGAAGCCATGAATTTGGTAGGAATCAATTTATCCTGAGTCAACAAACCAAGCGCCAATTGGACTTGGTAACGACGTACAGGGTTAACACCTTTAATTCCCACCATAGTACCTACCTGAGTGTTTGCAGTAGGACCGTTTGGAACACTACCGAACCCAGAGGCTGTACCAACATCACCAGCAGTACCACGAGTATCAACACCTTGAATATACTTTTGACGGACATTACAAATTTGAGGTGTACCTACAGTGGCAGTAAAAGCTACTCCACCGGGGCCATCAGTATACACTGCTCCAGATGCACCAGGATTGATTCCACCAATACCATCGGAAATGGAAGTTTGATCAGGACCGAGTTGATCGCTACCGGTCCATTCAGTCAAAGCTCGGATGAGGACATTGTAGTTTGGAATATCCTCGAGCGGGGTGGATCCATACAACAATCGGACTCGTGAGAAGGTTGATTGAATGTTGTTTTGGAATCGCAAGGCGCAACTTTCAGCAGCTGCTGGTTGGTAAATCATTTGAATATCAAACTCCAAAGTGGTCTTGCCTGGATTGACATACCCTTGGGCTGGGAATTCCAATCGAATGACACTGCCTGGGGAAAAGGTCGAGTTGTTCTTTGGAGGGATTCGAGGAGTCATTTTGATGGCTTTGTTTGCCTGACTTGGGAACGAGTATCGGGCGTTCCATGGGACAGTAACTTCAGATTCTGCAGGGTACCAGCGAAAGTGTGATGACATTTCTTTATAAATCACACAATTTACACTTACCCAAAATGAAACCAATCAGAATTGATAAAGATGGAGTACCTCTTTTCACCAACCTCCAGGTAGACGATTATGGGTTCCCCGAACACTGGGGGTACGAGGTCTACAGGATAATCGAGTCGCTTGAAGGCAATTTCGTTTCAGACTACAAAATGGAACAAGAGCGGTACTTTCGGAAAATCCATCGGTACTGTCGTCTTTCAAGATTCAAGAATTGTCTTTTGAATATCCTTGGCGAACGCGGGCGGATCCCCGATCACGTGAGCATGATGGTCAAGACGTACTTGAAACCAGACTCTTTGGATAAATGGAACGATACTCGCAAGATTCTCAAAGTTTATAAACAGCGTCAGTACTATGACAATATCCCGTTGATTCTCAAACAACTGAATTACGGACGGTTGTTCAAATCGATTACCTCTGAACAACTCGAAGGCATCGTCAATGATTTCAAATACTTGTCTTGCAAATTTGAAGAAACAAAAACTGATCGACGGTACTTTCCAAACATCAGGTTCATTGTTTTGAAATTATTGGAACACCATTCGATTGTCCAGAACTACCCTATTCCTTTAGCCCGCACCAGCAGGAAACTTAAAACTTTGAATGAGTTGTGGAAAAGTCTGCTTCCTTGTTAAATTGTGTGATTGTTAAATAAATGGTTCGATCTGTTGGTAATGAAGCCGAAGCACCACCACCGTCTATTGCTGGAGGTATCCCTGGCCAAGTACCGTACCAAGCTGCAACCGATATCACTTCTTTCACTGGACCAGGAACAGCCGGGCAAGTACTGACTTCTACTGGCGGAGGACAACCAACGTTTCAAACAGCAGGGGCTAGTGGGAACCTTGCCGGTGGAACTCTAGGTCAAGTCGTTTACCAATCTGCTCCAAGCACATCGGCTTTCACTGGTCCAGGCACATCAGGTCAAGTCTTGACTTCAAATGGGATTGCCGCTCCAACGTTTCAAACACCTTCATCAAACGCTAATATTCCTGGCGGAACTGCAGGACAAGTACCGTACCAGTCGGCACCAAGCACAACGTTGTTTACCGGTCCCGGCACATCAGGCGAAATCCTAACTTCAAATGGAGCAGCAGCTCCAACTTACCAAGCACCAGCAATACCTGCTAATCTTTTTGGTGGAACTGTTGGGCAAGTACCGTACCAAACTGCTGCTAGCACAACAGGATTCACTGGACCTGGAACAGCCGGGCAAGTCCTTACATCTACTGGCGCGTCTACACCAACGTACCAGTCCATCCCTGCTCCATCCAATATATCTGGTGGAACAACAGGGCAAGTCGTCTACCAGTCTGCTCCAAACACTACCGCGTTCACTGGTCCAGGTTCTTCTGGTGAAATCCTTACATCCAATGGTATTGCTGCTCCAACATACCAAGCTCCAGCAACTCCAGCTAATCTCGCTGGTGGAACTGTTGGACAAGTACCGTACCAATCTGCAGCTAGTACAACCTTGTTCACTGGTCCAGGCACATCAGGCCAAATCCTAACTTCAAACGGAGCAGCAGCTCCAACGTACCAAGCACCAGCAACACCTGCAAATATTTCTGGTGGAACTACAGGACAGGTCGTTTACCAGTCTGCAGCTAGTACTACCGCCTTCACTGGTCCAGGCACATCAGGTCAAATCCTAACTTCAAACGGTGTTGCTCCACCAACGTACCAAGCACCAGCAACACCTGCAAATTTATCTGGTGGAACAGCTGGACAAGTACCGTACCAATCTGCAGCCAGTACAACCTTGTTCACTGGTCCAGGCACATCAGGTCAAATCCTAACTTCAAACGGAGCAGCTGCTCCAACTTACCAAGCGCCAGCAACACCGGCTAATATTTCTGGAGGAACTACGGGACAGGTCGTTTACCAGTCTGCAGCTAGCACTACCGCATTCACAGGTCCAGGCACATCAGGTCAAATCCTTACATCCAATGGTGTAGCTGCTCCAACTTACCAAGCGCCAGCAACACCGGCTAATATTTCAGGTGGAACAACTGGGCAAGTAGTCTACCAATCTGCAGCTAGCACTACCGCATTCACTGGTCCAGGCACATCAGGTCAAATCCTTACCTCCAACGGTGTTGCTGCTCCAACTTACCAAACACTCACAACAGTGCCTAATGTTACTGGAGGAACAACCGGGCAAGTCCTTTACCAATCTGCTGCCGGCGTTACATCGTTTGTCGGGCCAGGTACAGCGGGCCAGGTCTTGACATCTAATGGTGTTGCGGCTCCATCGTATGCATCTGCTGCTGGTGGTACTCAACCAACATATGTAGTATACGATGGTGGTACTTCTGGAACGTACGTGTCGCCTGTAGGATGCACGTACGTTATTGTAGAAATGATTGGT
>Ga0181355_1001363_pt1 | contig 10751 bp, 15 predicted proteins | sample Fa13VDMM15DN_FD_130099 | JGI IMG/M metagenome (GOLD analysis project Ga0181355, IMG submission 130099) | Freshwater viral communities from Lake Michigan, USA - Fa13.VD.MM15.D.N | ecosystem: Environmental > Aquatic > Freshwater > Lake | place: USA: Michigan | collected 2013-09-23 | reverse complement strand
TGAGGAGCCACCACCACTTGAGGCGGCGGAACGCTGGGCGAGATGGCGGGCGTCGGTTGAGCGGGTGGTACTGGAACGCCGCCAAACAGGCCGATACGACTTGGCATCATGTGTTAACCCAATAGTCCTGAGATTCGCGGAGACGACATCTTGGTAACTCTTGCCTGTGACTTTAGCCGCATGGCTTCTAGGACAAGCTGTGTATAGTCGTCGCTTGTAAGCAATCGCTTGCTCTTTGGCTCAGGCGATTGCCTATAGCCAGGGGGGTTATCAGAAGGAAAAGAGGGTGATCTAACCATTTCCCCCTGAACCCCCTTAGGGGTCTCCATGAGCGCTTTAACTTGCGCCTCGTATGCGTCGCTTGAGACATACTTCTTCAAGCGGTCAGTGTAAGACGGCTCAGTGTCAGGCTCTGGAGGAGCGACTGTAGGTTCTGGCTGGCTCGTATTAGAAGGTGCCGCAGGCGGCTGCTCGCTACGCAAAAAACCCATTGTGCTATCCTCTGTCTCAGTGCAAGATTACCTTGGTTATCCAGTTAGACCTTTAGCAACACCGAGCCCTTGCATAATCTGCGCAAAGGTAGACGAGCTAGGAAATGCGGTACCCGACGTGCCAGAAGTTTTCTGCTGGTACTGGGTCTGACTACCAAGACCCGAGAGGCCACCAAAGAGGTTAGCCATGTTCGTAAGCTGAAGTCGGATAGCCTCTTGCTCCTGTGTGGCCAAGCGAGCCTGGTCTGCAAGACGTGCGGCTTCCTGTGCGGCCTGTTGCGTGCCAACAGATTCGTAGATGCTGGCAGGGGTGAGACCAGCCTGGAGAGACGCCTGAGCATATGCAGGCAGTTGTCCAATCGCGGACATGCGGCGGGCCTCTGCGGCCTGTAGGGCCTGCGAGGAGGCAGACTGAATAGCCTCACGCTCCTGAAACTGCTGGAGCGACTGCTGCTCGCCTAGGGCAGTAGAGCCAAGACCATACTGGCCGGCCTTGATCGCTCGCTGCTGTAGATCAAGTTTGTTCTGCTCCGACATCTGCCGCGCTTGGCGCGAAATGTCCCCTACCTGTGCCTGATAGACAGCGTCGCCGGTAGAGGGGGTCGTAGCGGCCGAGAGGAGCCCCTGGAAGCCCTGCTGGACACCTTGAGAAGCAGTCTGGGCTAGGCCACCGGCCCCTGCGGCCTGTAGATAAGCGTCTTGAGACTGCTGCTGTGCAGCGTTAAGCCCTGGAACCAACGAGCCAGTGTAAAGCTGCGGGTTCTGCGCGTAGTAGTACTGGATTGCCGGCAGAAGCTGCTGGACATACGGCTCTACAGGAGCATACGGCCTTACCTCATTTGTCCCGCTTGACGCGGACTGTGAAGGGGTCTGGACGATGGTAGTAGATGGCTTAAACATGCTGCCCATTAGCGTAGCCTTTTGATTAAGGTTATGTTAGCAAACTTGTACCCTAGAGGAACCATAATTTTCTCCCAGCCTCGTCTGCCCTGGATTTCTACGAAGGTATAGTTAAGCTTTCTGTAGAAATCCTCGATAGTGCTGGTCAGGCTAGGGAAGTCAAACTCCCCGGCTAGCGATTCGACAAACACGCCTATTCCGCCAGGGTATGAGGCTATTCCGATAGTAAAGCACCCTACAATTTTATCAGCAGCGTCTATAGAAAGCCACAGGTCAGACTTGAGTTCCTTAACTTTAAGAAGTAGGTCGTTTGAGCCCATAAGCTCAAGTCGCGCCTTCCGTACAGCCTTTTCAACGAACTCTCTTCCGACCTCTATCTTCGCATCGTAGTCTGGGTGCGTAGCGTTGCAGAGCTTATAGCTGAACCCATGATCCAGCGGAGTTGTAAAAATATATTCCTTCCCCGCCTCCAGGGTTCCAAGTGGTTCCGTCGGCATACCTGATATCTCCACGAGAGGGCTTTGTAGGCGCTGCGTATACTACGTCAATGTGCCCGTCTCGCAACAGTTCTAATACCGCCGATACTTTTACCAAGTTATCGTAGACAACCTTGCCAATGTCCTCGACGTTGGCCGGGATGTTCGTAGGGGTATAGCGGGCAAAGGTGCGAGCCATCTTACCCTCTTAACGACCAGAGACTTCTTCAATCTCTACCGAGTATCCGGTGAGCTTGAAGTTAGCGTCGGTAGCGGTCTCGAAGCGGAGAGCCAAGTATCTACCGCGGACACGGCAATCTATCTTATAGTCTTGCCCGATTACAAACGGCACAGCCGCGGCGTAGCTCACACCCTGGTAAGGTTCGTACTCGGCTCCTACGCTTATGTTAACGGTTCCGTTGCCTTCGAACCTAGGGAATACTCGGCTAATCTTTTTAACAGTGTCCGCGTCGCCGGCGTGCAGGCCGAAGCGCTCTACGTAAGAAGTGAACGACGTACCGTTGAACGTTAGCCCCTTGTCCCCTTGATACAGCTTTGTATCAATGGTGCCACAGAAGAGCAAAGAGTCCACCGCAGGGTTATAGGGCTGTGTAGCCCATACGCCGGTGTCGCCTTTCCATGTGGTAGAAGCAGCGCTCCAGATGTTCGTCAGGTCAGGGTTTACGATGCCAACGGAGATAAAATTAACCCCAGGTAGGTCGCGGCAGCACCAGGTATTCTCGTTATAGTTCCAGATCAGCGCACGGTTAGGCATACCGCTAGGCGCATTGGTCCTAGGGTAGCAAATCCATACCTCGTTACGAATCTTGTTATGGGCAATAAAGGTCTTGTAGAAGTAGGCAGAGTCAATGTCGCCGAACAAGAACGATTTCATATTGTCGCTGATGACCGACTTAAGCGTAGAGCCGTTATGGATCAGCACATCGTTCGTAGCGACAAATACGTGCCTCCCGTCCCCAAGGTCCGCAACGGCCTGTCTGGAGAGCAGGCCTACGTTCTTAAACTTCTCGATGACATCGAAGGTAAACGAGCCTCCGGTATACGACAGCGCGTAGACACTGTCCTCTTTATAGATGATCAGTTCGTTGCCGAGCGGGACACCGGTAAGGATATGCCCCGGCGTAGCTCCAAGCGTAACTTGTCCTGACTCAGACGAGGTGCTGGCGGTGTTCCAAGTGTCAGCACCGTTGTCCACGTCGCCCTCTGGGATAGCGTCGCTCCAGCGGAGACTAAAGGGGTACGCGGTCCCGGTGTCCGTAAGGTTAAGCGCGACAAGGTGGTTCTTAAACGGAACTATAGTCTTACAACGGAGCGCTGCTGGCCACTGGGGCAAGTCGGTAAAGTCGGTGTCAGCTTGGACAAAGCTCTGCGGCACGTCGATCCCGTTGGTAACGACCAAGCAGCCGCCTAGGGTGCCGCCGTTCCAGTTGTTAGTGGTTCCAGAGAGAGTAGTATAAGCACCGCTTACCCGTGTAACAGTCGAGTGCGTGGTACCGCTGATCTGGTACAGGTTTGTCAGTCCACCGTAAATCCACAGGTCCGTTGCACCCTGCTTCCAGCTAATTGCCCAATAGGGGGCAGCAGAAGGCGTTCCAAGAACCTGGGTGTGGCCGAGGACAATACCAATCTTACGATTGGTTGATCGAATGTTGTTACCGTCGGAGAAGAAGGACGGTGGCATCTCATAGGGAGACAGGTCCCGGTTGAGCGAGAACGAGGCTCCAGAGGCGTTAATGTCGATGATGCTTTTAACCACTGCCGGTACCCGTTTCAATTTCCCAGACCGTGGTATCCAGTTCCTCTAAGCAGATGTACAGGGAGTCCTCGGTCAGAATGTTTCCGCCGCTTTCCTGGATAAGGTCAAAGCTATCCAGTTCCCAGTTTGTATCCGTCACTAGGCACCTCTCCGCACAAGGCTTCCGGGGTCTCCGGTCACTGTCATAGTCAAGACTGTGCCGCTGTACTTGGCGCTTTCCTCAGAGCCAAGGATGTCAGACAAGGCTTCATTATACAGGAGCGCAAAGCGCTCAAACTGGTCCTTGTCGTTTAGGTAGATAGCTCCTTCACGACATGCCCCGTAGAGGTACAGGCTGGGGAAGTTGTCCAAGATATCGTTCGTCTGAATTGCGGTAGATAGGGCAGTAAGCTTCTGGTAGTAGTTAACGTCGATCGTATAGGCCGCGTCAGGGACCGGCGAGAACTTGATGTACAAGCCGATGGTCGTGTAGGCCCTAGGAAAGCCAGAGATACTGGTCCCATATTCCCGGCTGATCGACTCTGGGGACATGTAGCCGATAGCGTAGTTGTTACCGGTAGAGGTATAGGTAACGTTGCGAAGCTCGATCATGTCTGCTGGAAGATTGTAGAAATCCTCGTCGGCTGTGGTCGTAGTCGAAGAGCGGACAAGGTTGATACGCACGCGGAGATCGCGGTTCAGGCGGTTCTCCGTCAGCGTAATAAAATCTGGGATGATTGCAGTAAGATCGTCGCGGTTAAGATAGTTAGCGACGCTGGTCTTAAGCTCTGCGTAGGTGGAGATACTCATTAGAGCCTGCCTGCGCTAGTGCGCAAATACTTCCACTCAGGTTCGTTCAATAGCTGTTTCACTTTATGAAAGTGGCTCTTGTCTAAAGCGTCAACACCTAGCTCAGCCTTCCACTTCTCAATTACGATCAGCGGAATACTTGCCACCTTTTGCATATTACCAAACGTAGACTTCTTCGAGGGCAAGTCACCGTTTAGCTCTCGCCGGTTCATTTCCAACAGCGGCTCTACGTCCTGCTGCCGGCGCTGAACAACCGCGTCCGCAGTATGATCGTAGGAGGTCAAGGTGCTAATGGGTGCCTTAGTGGTCATATGGTAAGCGTCCTAGTTATAGTGAGGCAGTTGTGGGGGAGCTTTCTAAGCCCCCCCACAATGCTACTGTTTACGAGAGGTCGTAAACGGCACCAAGGGCCTTCTCGTTCTTAACGACAAGGGTGTACTCAGTGATGATCGCACGCTGCTCGCCGTCCGCCGTGGACGCGACTTCACGCTGGGTGAACGGGCGCAAGAACGCCAAGCCGTAGTACTCCGGGTCCAGAAGCCAAGCATCACGCGAGCGCTGGAAGCGGTTGGGGACAACGGCCATTTCACCAAAGTCGCTGACATAGACATCCATGCCACCGATGATGCGCTGATCGCTCACCTCGTTGAAGTTAGAGACGCCAGAAGCGCCGCCAACACCGACAAAGGACGAGAACGTCTGCTTCTGCGAAGGTGCCATCATCAGGTACTTGGTGTCAGCGCCGCTGTTAAACGCCGCGAGGATAGCGGCCTTCAACAGAGTTTCCGTAAAGGTACGGGTCGTACCGTCGGTACGTGCCACACCAGCGCCGGGGGTAGACCCGCCGGAGCCGTTAGACACGTTCGTAGCCACCCACGCCGAGAGCGAGCCTAGCTTACGCGAGGTCGAGTCAGCGGACATGGCGGTGGACGACTGATTGGTACCAATAAGCGTGGTCTCCATGTCACGCTTCAGTTCCTTAGCAGCCTTGGTCATCTGGAGGGCAATTTCCTCCTTACGGCCGGCCTTAGAAACCGCGTCCAACGTGCCAGTGACCATCTTGGTGTTCAAGCTGATCTGGCAGATGTTGCCGAGGCGGGTGGTAGCAGTAGCGGCGGTCGCCGTAAGCGTCTCACCTTCCTGGTGGAAGTTAGTGCCAACCGCAGCGGCCAGCGCATCGGTCTGCCACTCGTGGTTAACGGCAATCGCGTCCGAGCGTCCACCCATCGTCATAAACGGGGTGTCGGTAGGCGAGATGTCGTAGATTACGTTCTCAAGGTCTTCGCGCAGACCTCGCGCCGAGAAGGTGGTAAAGATATTAGTAGGCTGTGCCATAGTGATTACCTTTTTGGTCGGGGATTATCGAGGATGTCCATAAAGACACTCGCTGCATCGCGGGTGCTTCCGGTTTTAGCCAATCGTTCGCGTCGTTGCTGTGCGTCCCTACGAGACTTTCCATCTTTGCTCTCAGGGGCTCCAGACTTAACGACCTTCGGTACGTTCTTAACCATCTTCGCCGGGGCATGGGCCGCTTTGTCCTGTTGCATGGCCTTATGCAGTACAAGGACTACGCGGTGGTCCGTGATTGAATCAATGTCTTGGTCTGAAAAGCCTAGACCCATGGCATAATTCCGAAGATCACTCTTTAGGCTAGAATTAGGCGATACAAACTCAGGCAAAACCTTTTCCAGTGCCTTTGCTTCTTCCTGAACCTTCTGAGCTACAATGCTCTGAAACTCGTTCCGGCTCCTCTGCATCGTGCGCTGGCGCTCGGTTGCAATCTGTGCCTGCTTTTCACGAGCCTCCTGGTACTCCAGCTTCTTTTCCATGTATTGCATTGGGTCGCTCTCCTTAAGAGAGTTCCAATCAATATTGGCGAACCGCTGGACCTCAGCAGACTGTTGCTGCCCAATACTCTCCAAAACCTTTGCGTATTTCTCGCGCTCTGTCTGAACAGCTTGAATGTTGGCCTCGTAGGCCTTCCGCTGTTCCGCCAGAGATTGAGACTTTCGCGTGTAGTCGGTCTGACGCTGGTAACCGTTGCGAAGTTCGTCCAGAGATACTTCAAACTCCTCGCCGTCTACCTTAACGGTATGGCGGGGCGAAGGCTCCTTCTTTACTTCTTCCGCGTCTTCTTCAGCATCAGGCTCAGTATTGTCTTCACTAGCCAACTGTTCGTTTTCTTGCGAATCGTATTCCACCGACTGTTCCTCAGCGGCAGTGTCGTCCGAAGAATTACGACCATATACAGGAGCCTCAACTTCGTTGCTATTAGCGTCATTAGAAGAGGTCCTATTGGCGTTGGTTCGTGCGGCTTTGTCGGTGTTCTTCGGATTGGTGTTGTCACTTCCGAACATAACATCGAACATGTTAAGCGGCTTCTGTGCGACTTCCCCTGGGGGATTGGTCTTAAGCGAGCTTTCCATACGTTTATTTAGACCCTAAGGTCACCCTTTACTTTCGATTGTTTTCAATCTTGTCGCTATCTACGATAGCTTTAAGTTCTTCCAGAACTGCGTACAGCGCGTTGATCTTGTGCCAGCAAGTCTCCCGAGATTGTGCGTCTGGGGAGATTTTCCACTCTCCAACAAGTGTGCGCTCGATCTTAGCTACCGCGTCTTTAAACACCTCATCGTCGAGGATCACGCTGGCCCGTGCTGCACGCGCTCTGGTATCCATGCTACCTCGGCTCTAGACGCGGTTGCCCGGCTTCTTCTTAGCAGCAGGCTTATAACTAAGCGCACCAGCAAGCCGCTTGTCCACCGAGGTCTTCTGCTTGCTCGACGCGCTGCGCTTGTTTTCGAGCTTCTTCATTACAGTCTTGAGGTTCATGGGGTGCTTTCATAAATAGAGGTCAGGGTTCTGACCTTCTATGTCTTAATTATAAAGTTTATAGGCTGAAACTTCAAGACCGATGAGCCTGCGGCAGCACTTGCGGTGCCTGCGGTGCCGAGAACAAACGAAGTGCCTACGCCGACCGGGAAGTAGGTGCGGAAATCTGGGACGCGAAAGTTAGCGCCGCTGATGCCAAAAGTGCTACCGATAACGCCGTACAACGTTGCGTAGGTCGTGGTGCTGTACAACGATCCGTCGCAGAGAAGCCAGTCGTACAAGCCACTGATTGTCTGGGTTACAGGGCTAGCTGCGGTGGCCCAGAGGACCACTATACCGGGCTCAAAGCCCAGTTTGTTAAACTGTGCAGCGGTCGGCGAAACCGCGGCTGCCCCTAGGTTGGGAAACTGGGTCTGAAGAACCGTCTTCAGCAAGCGAAGATGGTCGTCGCCTTCTGAAATGTTATCGCTGGCCGTAGGGTAAGTCGGCGAGAGTTGGCTGATATAGGAAGCTGTTTCAACGGTCATGTGCGGCGGTCCTACAGTTTACGCCAGAGGTTGCAGAGATAACCCTTCAGGCGTTGAAAAGTATCTGTTTCCACAATGCGGATAATCGTCCACATGATAGAGAACAAAGCAGCGATTGCTGGGAGCCACTTGATCAACGTGGCCCCTACGACAGCAAGTGACAAAGTGTCTACAAGCGTCTTATGCGTCTCTTCCATTTTAACGCATTGCTCCGCTTGTAACTATGCAGATTAAAGGCATACCTGGCATCTCCATCGTGATGATGAATTGCCCTGTCAGGTCTTCCCAGAAGATAAAGCGTTCTCCGCCCCCGGCCTCGCCTACGCGCCCCTGCTGGAACCCGCCGACTGCAACAGCAGATAGAAACTGACGCTGCGTATAGCAGTCAAAGTTTCCGCCAAGTGTTCCCATCGGGGACAAGGCTACAGCCATGGCTCCAGTGGCTCCGGCAAGGGCATTAAGGGCCATGGCTTTTAATTTTCTGCGAGTCCACTAGGGCCACACGACTTCTGCGGGAGCGCCGAACGTCTGAGGAATGTCGCGCAGGGCTTGCCGGTAAGCCTTCTCGGCTTGCGTCATAGTGCGGTCCTGAGTAGCCATCCAATCAGAAGCAACCAGCTTGGCGTTGCGCTCTGCGCGGACGCCGTCCCAAGTCGGCGGAGGCGGGACGTACTCCACGATCTCGGCGGTGCCAGCGGCGACTTCAGTGAGCATCCGTGCGTAGTCGGTGTTGTTTGGGTCCAGTGGGATCGACATATTGCCGATCTGGTAGGAGCCGCCCTCAGTAAGTTGATACTTTTTCATGGGTTATAGCTCCGCCGTGGCGTCAATAGAGTCACTCGTCGCCGTTGCAAACCGAATGCGGTCGGTCTGGAGTGCTGTTACTCCACTTGCAACAAAGTGAACAACAATCGTCCCGCTGTCAATCTTTGGCCACGCCCCATTGATGCTAGATAGGGTACCAGAGATAGTGTTGAAAGTAGGAGCAGCGCCTCGCATAGACACCGTTGGCATGGCCCGAATGGGCGCTCCCGTGTCCAGAACTATTGCGGCGCGGTTAGTGTTCTCTGTGGTCGCAAGACCTAACGTATCGTTGTTCGCTGCTACTTCAAAGCGGCGGAAGTAGCGCCTGCACAGCTGCAGTTCCTCGCCGTAGTCCCGGTACTCGAAAGGAGTGGCGATGGAGCCGACTTCAATCTGCACACCCGTCAAGTACAGGTCGTTATTGACATGATTCATGAAATTAGCACTGCCGGTTGCTGAATAATACTGAGCCGTTGCCCACGTATTTGCGGGACCGGCGTTTGTGCTGCCGCACGCAAAAGAAAGGACAAGGTTTAGCCCTTGTCCGGTGGTTTGTAACCAAGTACCTGTAACGTCACCTGCAACGGTGACTGTGATCTTCTGCCATGTAGCGCTCGCCGTAACCGTGAAATTAAACGGATAACTGCGTGAGTACCCTGAATTGTTCAACGCTCCGCCGAATGTCGCGGGAAACGTCAAATCGGTACTGTCAACCCTGATCCAGAACGACACCGTGACAGTCTCAGCAGCCGCCGTGCCAAAACCAATACGACTAGAGCGCAACCCTTCAATGTGCGTAAAGACCCCGTACTGGTCTCCGGAGGCCATCGAAGTATCGACGGTCGTAACGTCGATCTTCATTGATTTGGCGAAAGTCGAATTCGGGACGGTCGTGGACTGGGTAACCGTCACGCGACCTGCGCCACTAATGTTATTATTCCACGTCCACTGGTCAAGGCCATACGCTTCGCCCGTCGTCATGGCGATGCTCGTCCCACGCTGCGCGACCTTGAACTCGCCGTTGATAATCAGATTGCGGTAGGACCAGTTCTTAGCAACCGATGTCCATGCGGTGCCGCTGTCGATTATGGAGTTACCGGCAGTTGCGGGGTTCAGCGATGTCACTGCAGAAGTGGCAGCGCCAACCACTAGCCCACCAGTAGTAATAGTGGCGACACCTGTGCCGCCGTTGGCGACGGCTAGAGTTCCCGCGAGCGTCACCGCACCGCTCGTAGCGGTGGACGGCGTAAAGCCGGTGGTGCCCGCAGTAAAGGTCGTAACACCGCCGCCAGACGGGACAGTGCTAGCCCAGGTCGTGCCGTTGGAGGTCAGGACGTTGCCGCTGGTGCCAGGAGCAACGACCTGGACCGCAGAGGTGCCGTTGCCGAGCAGGACGTTGTTGGCGGTGAGGGTGGCTGCACCTGTGCCGCCGTTGGCGACCTTGAGTGTACCGGTGGAAGAACTGAAGGCTGCAAGAGTTACCGGGTCAGTAGCACCGTCACCAATGATGATAGTGCCATCTGCTAGTACACCAGTATTAGCAAATGCAGCAGTGCCCTTGCCGATAAGAACACCACCATCAGTATGTGACGCTGCACCAGAACCACCATATGCTACAGCAAGTGTTCCTGTGGCAGATGAGAATGCTGCTAGGGTAGTTGGGTTAGTAGCACCATCACCAATGATGATAGTACCGTCAGCCAGGACGCCGGTAGTCTCAAAAGCGGCCGTACCTTTGCCGATCAGCACTCCGCCGTCGGTAAAGGTAGCTGCACCGGTGCCGCCTTTGTTGACAGCGATGGGGCCTGGAATCGAGATCGTTACATCGCCGGTAGCAAGGTCAACCGACAACGGGGACGAAGCGGTCAGAGATAGTACGCCGGCGACCGAATCGCGCAGCGTAGAGACCTTTATCTTCTTCGTCGTCGAGGTGCTAATGTCCACAAGCGCAAGAACATCGTCGTTGGCAACTTGGCCGCTACCGAGTTCAGTGAGCTCTGTGATCTTTTTATTTGTGGCCATTTGATTACCCTAGCTAGTAGCCGCCGGCGGCAGCTAGCGCTTCATCGTCTACTCTTTGCTGCTCGTCCATCAGATAGTCTTGGTATACCGCGTCATAAGGCTCAGGAGCATATTTAGCATCTTGTAGAGCTTC
>Ga0181355_1001359_pt1 | contig 10762 bp, 24 predicted proteins | sample Fa13VDMM15DN_FD_130099 | JGI IMG/M metagenome (GOLD analysis project Ga0181355, IMG submission 130099) | Freshwater viral communities from Lake Michigan, USA - Fa13.VD.MM15.D.N | ecosystem: Environmental > Aquatic > Freshwater > Lake | place: USA: Michigan | collected 2013-09-23 | reverse complement strand
AATAAACAACCTAACTAAATCATATTTCAATCAAATTTTAATGTTATTTTAATATATAGATACCATAACAATTACAAAATAAAAATTAAATAAAACAAGCAAACCAACAATCACAACAATCAATTAGCCGCATTAAAAAAACCTTGAAAACCCCATACAGCAAAGCATTGTAAGAAGTAGAATCCATCAATCTTAGCAAGCAATAACAATTGCAAACGCAAAACAAGTAAGACCAAACACCAATAAGCAAATAAGTAAGACAACCCAAACCAATCTATAAAAACCAAAAACCGAAAATCAAAAACAGCAACCCCTACCCTAAAAAAATCCTATTTGCCCGAAAGGTTAGCACCCCACGCTTTGAGTACGCTACCCCCTATCTCCGTCTTTCTCAATTTTTTTTTTTGATTAGGTTATTAAAGGTTTGTTGGGGGAGGTTTGGCTTGGTTTTGTTTCCTAGTTTGGTAATTTAATGGTAGTTGGTTATTTAATTGTGTAATAAAATAGGGGTTATTTTATTGATTTTGTGTTATAGAATTAGGGCTGTTTTGGATATTATTTGTTACCTTTAATCAAACTTTTTTTAGATGGCAAAGTTAGATGCAATGAAACAGTTAGGTGCTGGTGGTAGTGCTAGCGGTGATAGTACATTGGCTAAGAAAAAAGTAATGTCAGCAGCCGAAGGTAGACAGGCAGACCTTGATGCAATGTCAGGTAAAAAGAAAGCCTTAACAAAAGAACAAATTGATAGTGCAGCAGGCACATTGGATAGAAAAAATTGGGTAGGTATGGTAAAAGCAGTTGGTTACGTTCCCGCAAAAGGTAATAAATAAGTTAATTAATTCTTAAAGAAAGGCTATTTTATTGGATTATACGATTTTTTAGTTATACTTTTGGGTAAATCAAAACATTACAAATGCCGAAATTTACTAAGGCTGATTTAGCAAGACAGTACAGGGATAAATACGGAGTTAAAATGCCAACACTCAAATTGGCAAGAATAATGTACAAAGAAAATGAACTTTCTTTTAAAAATGTGGAAGATGCAAGGGGGGTATTAAGAGCGATAGAAGGTAAAAGAGGTTCTGAAAAAAACACCAAAGTAACCCACCCAACAGAAGAAAGACCAAAAAACCCTTATAGTATTCCCGCATCAGATGAAACGGAATTTGAACCATTTATAATTAAAGGTCATAAAAGAGTTGCTATATTTTCTGATATTCACGTTCCTTATCATAGCATTGATACAATTACATCAGCATTAACATTCTGCAAGAAAGAAAAACCCGATGCGTTACTTTTAAATGGCGATACGATTGATTGCCACCGTCTTTCTAGGTTCATTAAAGACCCTAAAAAAAGGAACTTTAAATTAGAATTAGATACATTTAAAGCACTATTTGATGTTTTTGAAAAGCAGTTAAAGTGTAAGATATACTTCAAAATTGGTAATCATGAGGAGAGATACGAACACTTTTTATATGAAAAGGCGGGTGAATTAGTTGGTATTGAAGAATTTGAATTTGAAAACATTATTAAAGCTAGGGCAAAAGGCATAGATATTATTGGGGATAAAAGACCAATGCGATTGAATAGTCTTTGGGGTATTCATGGACACGAATATGTAGGCGGTATTTCCGCACCCGTAAACCCTGCAAGGGGATTATTTTTAAAGTCTAAAGTATCTTGCTTTCAAGGGCATAACCACCAAACTAGTGAACATACAGAACCAACATTGGCAGATAAAATGGTTACTACTTGGTCATTGGGCTGCATGAGTGAATTACACCCCGCTTATATGCCACTAAATAAGTGGAATCATGGCTTTGGAATAGTAGACCTAGATAGCAATGGTGAAGATTTTGAGTTTAGAAACAAGCGTATTTTCAAAGGAAAGATTTTATAATGACAACACAAGAACTAAGAGATAAAGAAGTGTACTATATTGAACTATTGAAATTAGTTCATGAAAAAGAAGCTGCTATTAAAAAAGAATTGGCTAAAATAAGAGGACAGTATAATTGAAAAAGATATTTTTTATATTATTTCTTGTAGGTTGTAGTCAAAAGCCGTCTATTGAAGAAATTGACGGTTGTCAATATGTTGTTATTAAAAATCAATACGGTGCAATAGATTGCATAACTCACAAAGGGGATTGTTGGAATACTATTCATCAATACATTGATACTACTGATATGTCAGAGCCAATGCCAAAAACATTATTATATGCTAGACGGAATAATAAAGCTACTAGAGTGGGTGTTCAAGGTATGGGAACAACACCTATCGCCTTTTATTGTTTTAAGTGAGTATGAAGAAGGTGTGCTTCTTAGGCTTGGGATGTATAAAAAAAACCTAGTAAAAGGTATAAACATAAAAGTTCCATTATTAGATTATGTAATGGTAACAACCGTTACTAAAGACACATACCACGTTGTAAATGTGAACGTAACAACAACGGATTCTAAATCAATATGCGTAGGGGCAATAGTTGAATTTGATATTTGCGATATTAAAAAATATTTCCTAGATGTAAATGAAGCCCAAAGTAATGCACACGATATTACAAGGGGAATTATAGCAGATTATTTATCAGATTGCGAATGGGAAGAAGTTAAGAAAAAAACAACACTTACCCAAATAAAAAATAAGCTAAAACCACAATTAGCAGATATGGGTATGAATATTCATCAAGTAATGTTTGGAGATATAACACAGACTAGGGTGTTTACGGTTTTCAAAGATTAACTGTTAAATAATTCACAATACCTAAAATACTTTTGTTTTCTTAATTAATTTAATTATATCTTTGACCTAGAAACAAAAACTAAAAAAGATGCCAAGAAAGCAAGAACCAAATTCAGTAGCAACAATAGTAGGTTTATTATTAGTTGGAAATGATGTTAATATTGAGAATAAAACACTTTCTAGTGTTTCAGTTATGATATCTCAATTAAAACGCAAAGAAGAACACAAAGACAAGAAATTTAAAGTAAAGCAAGTAAACGGTACGGTTGTTGTATCAAGGGTTATTTAATTCTTTGGTATTGTGCTAGAAATCAAATAAGTGATGTGCAGTATATAGCTGAAACACAAATAAGGAAGGCGGTTCACTTATCCATCATAGTAGTAATCAGCTACGTTTTATTTGTAAGTATAGGTAACAAAGTTATTGGAACGTTTAGGACGTTTGTGCGACAGGGTAACGTTAGCGGATTAACTGCTATTTACCATATTACGTAACACCAATATCGTTACTGCATTCTGATTAAATGCACACAATACCAATTTTAAGGGGATATACGTTTAATGGTAGAACAATTAGGGTCGCACCCTAAAGTGGGTGGTTCGAATCCACCTATCTCCACAAAATTCTCAATTTGCAAATCACAAATCAAACATTAATGGATAACAAATGAAACAAATAATTAAATTAATTTACAAGTTAAAACCTTCATTATTAGAAAATATGTCTTACGGGAGATTAGACAAACTAGGTATTGAGGATATATTTGAAGGAAAGATTTATTTTAAATGTGCTAAAAGAGAATTAAGAAAAAAACAAGAAGATGAAGATTTTTTAAAAAGTCTTAATGTTTTTACTAATAAAAAAATAAGTAATGAAGTCAAAGAATTTTAAAAAAATGAGAAAAATTGTTAATTGGTATTATGTACAAAAAAGTACATCTTTATTTGGTAGTTTTAGCAATACATTCCCTTTAAAAACTGTTTTAGCAGTAAATAGTAAACAAGCGTTAAAAAGGTATTTTAAACGTAATAATATATATTCAAGTATTGTTGAAACTAACGAAAGTAGTGCTACTTATAAAGTAATTCCTGTAAATAAACCATACTTAAGATTTGCAAAGTATTATTTTATTTAAAATAAATATATGAATAATTTAAGTAAAGAATTTATTGAGCATTTAGCAGTAATATGCGAAATTAAATCACATATCTCTCCTATATCTTATCATAGTGGAATGATTGAAGCTATCACAAATACCGATATATACCATTTAGCAGGGTTAATCAGTATAAATGAGCATAACGCAGAAGTACAATTGTATAAGGAGGCATTGGAGAAGATATTGGAAGAATCAGATAGCCCTTTTTACCTAGATGATTGCCCCTATTATAGAATATGGGTATTGGCTAATCATGCACTAAAAAATAATACTAAAAAAAAACAAAAACAATGGATAACGAATCTAAAAACATAAAGATAGCTGAATTAGCATCTGAAAACATGATTCTAAAATACGGTAGTCATAATGCACTACAAGAACTATCTAATGCTTATGAAGAATACATTTTTAATCTACTATTAGTAAGTGAAGTATTCCAAGATTTACCATCAAGAGATAGAATAAACCAATTTAAAACTAAACACGATATAAAATGATACAAGCAAATGAATTAAGGATTGGGAATATTGTTGGGCGTAAATATTTTAATCCTAATCCAAAAAATTCAAAGCAAGAAATTCAGATTTGTTTTATAGTAGGATTACTTGATTTAGTAAGAGTTTCTTTAGACTTAAAGGGTAGGGATGTATTAAAATGTGATTACGATTCATTAGAACCAATCCCCCTAACCCCCGAAATATTAGAGAGATGCGGTGCTGAAAAATTCCCTAGTGGCGATAAGTCATATACATTACACGGTATTCTTATTTCTTATGCCGATTGCAGAAATGTATTTACTCATGATGGTAAAGAGTTGAAATACCTACATAAACTACAAAATTACATATACGAATCAACAAGTCAAGAACTAAACTACCAACCATAACAACAAACATAATATATGAAAGTAACAAAGATAATTTACAGTAAAAAGTTTCCTTACGCACCTTACCTTAATGAAAGTATTGGTTTTGAAGCAGATTTATTAGAAGATGAATCTGAAAAAGAATCTATCCAATACCTAAGAGAGTTAGCCGAACAATCATTCATTACTGCACATCCTAATGTCGTATTACAAAAGCAAGTAGAAGAAGTAGATAAAAGAACACCCGAACAGATGAAAATAGATGATATAGCACTTATAATGTCAAGTAAAACGCACAAAGAACTTGACACATTTAAGCTATTAAAAAGCATTGACAAAGACTATTTTAACGCATATAACAATAAACTAAAACAACTAACCAAATGACAGAATTAAAAACACAATATTGGAATCCAACCAAACAAGAATGGGTAGACAAACTTCCAAAGTCTTTTATTAATAAATTAGTTAAAACAAGACAAGTTTCAAACTACAACCCAACACCTCAACAACTAGCAGATATGTTTTCAGCTAAACTAATAAAACAATAATAAATATGAATTTTTTTATAGAACTTCCAATTTTACATCATAGCGACACAACAAATACGTTTAAAAATATTGGTGTAGATTATAATTTAAGTTTTTGTGAAGTTAGAAACATGATTTTTTATCACATAAATGCAATCTCACCGTATATTGATGAAGAAACAGGTATTGAATACACTAATATTCACACAAACGGAATCGAGTATATCTGTACTGACAAAATAGATGATTTATTTAAAAAAATAAGCGAAATTTCAAATAATGAAAAAGTTTGTAACTGAATTAAGGGCAATAGACCCTAAAGACGGTGTTTTAAAAACATGGTGCGGTCAACACATACAAGTCATATCTATTAAAGATGCACAAAACTATTGTGAACAGCATGGGATTGGTTATTTAAAAGTAATAGGTGAACTTATTTCTGAAATACCAACAAAAAAAGACGGGATAACACCCGATTGGAATAAAGAAATTAATTACGAAAACTTAAACTAATAAAACACTAAAATATGAATATACTAAATCAGTCTTTTTTAACTATTGAAGAAGTATTTTCTTTTGGTATTTGGATTGCCGAAAACTATTATCATGTTAATACGGATGAATCTTACATATCATTACCAAGATGGCACACAAGTCAATCGGGGTGGGTTGCAAATTCAGATTTAGAATTACTTGAAACATTTATTAAACATCATTATACACAAGTTGGTTTAATGGGTGATTTTTTTGCAAACATTACAGATAGGGGGTATGAGGTTTTACATCACATTGAAGAATTAAAAAATAACAAAAAACTAAACTAAATGAATTGGAATGAAATATTAATACACGCATCAAGTGTATCTAAGCTATTTACTAGTCCAAAAAGTAAAGAAGATAAGATATCTGGTAATTTATCGGCTACGGCTACAAGTCATTGCATAGAAATTTACAACGAAAAGAAATACGGTAGGAAGAAACAGGTAGAAACAAAAGGTATGCGTAAGGGAACTAAGGTAGAACCCGAAAGTATAATGTTATTATCAGAATGGCTTGGGGATTTTTTAGAGAAAAACGAAGAAACACTATCTAACGATTTTATCACAGGAACGCCTGATGTCCGTTGGGTTAATCCAAATACAAGTAAGAAAGTAATTTTTGAAATAAAGAGTTCTGAAACCATACACACATTCATGCCTAAGATACTAGACGGGGTAGATGAACACTTTGAACAGGTTAACTCTTATATGTGGCTAGATAACGCTGATGAAGGCTACTTAGTATATTGCTTAACAAGTAATAGCCAAGACGAAATAAACAAAGAAAAGGACTATCTAATGCGTAAATTAGGGTGTATTTCAGAAGAATCACCTGAATTTGTTGCAGCTTGGGAAGAAAAAAGACTTTTACTAGAATACGATGATATTGCAGAGAGTGAGAGAATTTTAATATTCCCAATAGAAAAAGACCCTAATTTTCCTGAAAACTGTAAGCAAAAAGTAGAAAAAGCTAGACAATTCTTATCTGAATTTGAACAACGCCACTTAAATTTTAACCAATAAAAACAAATACAATGGAAAATTCAACAACCAGTAACACAACGCTACAACCAAAAGATGCCCCTAATGAAACTAAACAACTATCTTTTGGTGAAAAATTAGTAGGTATTACATTTAATCCATCAAATGATGTAGCACAAATTAAAACCAAAATAGCAGAATTAGCTAATTTATTGCTTATTCGTAGAACAGAAAATGAATCTAGTTCTTTATCTAGTTCTATTTACGATGCAGCTATTGTTAGCTTATTAGAAGCACAAATGATGGCGATTAAGTATGTTACATTGAAGTATTAAAAACAATGTGTTAGTACAGGTAAATAGATGATTTAACAATATATTCGGGAGCGTTACGAAAGAAAAAGACATTGAACATCCAAGAATTAGTACCCCTTTCAATCCAAACTAGCACTAAAACACCCAAAAACAATGACTAAAGAGATAGAAGAACAAAAACTAAAAACTAAATTAGTTATTGCAGTAGATTTTGATGGAACTTGCGTAACTCACGACTTCCCCGAAATAGGTAAAGACATTGGTGCAGTTAGTGTGTTAAGAAAAATAGTTAGAAACGGTCATAAGTTGGTGTTATTTACAATGAGAAGCGATATAGACGACCCTAAATCACAAGACTATAATATACACGCAACAGGGGGTAAATACCTTACAGAAGCCTTGAAATGGTTTAAAAAGCATAAAATACCGCTATACGGGGTAAATACTAACCCAACTCAATTAAATTGGACTAAATCACCTAAAGCGTATGCACAATTATACATAGACGATGCTGCATTAGGTTGCCCATTAGTATTTAATAGCCAAATTTCAAATAGACCATACGTTAATTGGGGTAAAATAGAAGAATACCTAATAGTAAACGGCATTATTTAAAATAAATTTTGTCAATATCAATAATTACATTACCTTAGATTAAAATAATTATCAAATATGCCACAAATATCAGCCACAGTTAATCAAGAAACGATTAATGAAGTAAAAGAAGTAGCTAAATCACTTAACAGAACATTATCTCAAACAGTTGAAATACTACTAGAAAGAGCAATTAAAGAAAGAGATAGAAAAAAGAAAAAATAAGTAATGGATAAGAAAAAGTTAGTTATTAGTTTTTCGGGTGGTAGAACTTCTGCTTATATGACATGGTGGTTATTGAATGAGTGGGAAGATAGACATAATTGGGAAATGTTAGTTGTATTTGCTAACACAGGATTAGAAGCGGAAGGTACTTTATTTTTTGTTGATGAATGTTCTAATGAATGGAATGTACCTATTTATTGGGTAGAAGCTAATATTATAGATGAAAATGGTGTTCCTTATTCAGAAAAAGGTTGGTCTGTTGGTCATAAAGTAGTAACTTATGAAACCGCATCAAGAAACGGTGAACCATTTGAACAAATGATTTCAATGTTAGGTATTCCATCGGAAAACGCACCATTTTGTAGTTACCAACTAAAACGTAAAGCAATAGAATCCTATGTTAAGTCAATAAACTTTAATGATTTTTATATAGCAATAGGCATTAGGCACGATGAAACAAATAGGATAACATTTGGTAATAGGAAAGTTATGTACCCATTAGCTACCTTAAATCCTGTAACTAAAAGACAAGTATCAGAATGGTGGGGTAATCAATCATTTGACTTAGGTATTCACCCAGATGAAGGTAATTGTGTAAATTGTTGGAAAAAAGATTTCCCAAGACTAGCTAGAAATGTATTAAGAATACCACAAAGTTTTGAGTGGTGGGAAACAATGGAAAAGAAATACGGACATTTCAACCCAAGAAACATAGACTTAAATCCACCATTTAACTTTTACAGAAATAACCGTTCTACATTAGACATAAGAAAAATGGCTGAAATGACACAAGCCCAACTAAAACAACTAACAATGTTTGACCCAATAGACGGATGTGGTGAATCTTGTGAAGTTGATTGGAACTAAAAAAATAAAATTATGAAAGAATATATAATGAATGCAAGTTATCGTGGAAGGTATTTTGATTTTAGATTTTGTGCTAAAACACATAAAATAGCTTCTAATATAATAGGTTGTTCTATTTCCTATTTAACCAAATATGGATTTTGCAATAAAATAGACGAGCCTTATTTAGATATATTTGTTAAGCCGTATTGTCATCAAGCAAGGAAAGATATTGGTCATAATAATGAAATTTTATTTGAAGATGCTAAGAAAAAAATAGATAAAATTGCAGAAAAGTGGAATAAAAAACAAAAAAATAAACACTAAATACAAAACAATATTTGGAAAGTTAGTTTTTTAATTTTAATTTAGTGTTTTAGTAGTTTACTTAGCGAAGTACGAACCGATAAGTGAATTATATCACACAAACATTAAAGGCATTGGCAGTTCGTACCTGTACAATGCTTTTCTATTTTATGACAAAATCAAATGACGTGTTTATTAGATGTAGTAATATCTACCTAATAATGCAAAATGACAGAGAAAACTTTTTTTCGCAAGGAAACCAAAGAAGGATTGATGAATTAGTTAATAGAACTAAGCCATTAACATTTAAGATGAAAATGGAATTAGATTCTTTGTATGAAAGAAAAGAAAGATGCAAAGAAGTTAAGCTATCCGAAAGTTGTAAAAACTATTTAAGAAGCCTATATCTAAACAATAGGTATGGCACAAGGTATTCTTTTTTAGGCGGTGAAGGAATACCTCAAATGGTTAGGGGTATAAAACAAGAAGATTGGGCAGTAAAAATGCTTTCCGAATTTAGGGGCAAAGAGTATTACCGTAATAAGAAAAAACTAACAAATTCTTATTTAACAGGTTCTATTGATGTATTCGATGCAAAAACATTGGAATTGTCTAGTAGAATTGTAGAAATAAAAACCAAAGAAACGATAGGAGAGTTTAATAAAAGAATTGGAGTGCCATTGGAAGATAGTCATTGGTTGCAAATTCAGGGTTATTTAGACTTGGCTAATAAAAATCTAGGAGAAGTAGTATATTGCTTAGTTCCACCACCAGAAGATAAAATTCAAGAGCAAAAAGAATTATACCTTGCATTGAAGGGTAAGAATAGAACTTGGGAAGAAGTGGAAGCAAATATAAGATTTAAAGATATTCCACTTAATGAAAAGATAATAACCTATCAAATAGAAAGGGATGAAAAGTGTATAAACGAAATATACGAAAGGGTTGAAGTTTGCAGAAAATGGATTGCTGATTTTGAAAAGTATCATCTTGATTGGATTAATAGTAATAAATAATGACAAAAAAAGTAATATTAAATATAACCCCTATCACCCATGTAAGAACAACACAAGGTGATAGGGTTTTCTTTAGAATACCTCGTGAAAAACTTAGACCAAGTGGATTGAAAAGATTGCTTAGGATAGAGAAGTACAATAACTACAAAATTAATCTATTAGCAGAAGCAAAGGCAAAAGGGTTTAAAATGCCGCATCAAGGTGCTTCCATTAAGTTTTTTATACCTGTACCTAAAACTTGGACTAAGAAAAAGAAAAAGCAGTATCACAAAACACTACATCAATCACGCCCCGATTTGGACAATTTGCTCAAAGCCATGACGGATTCTTTGTGTGAAGAAGATAAATACATAGCACACTACGGGGAACTAGCAAAGTATTGGGTAGACTTTGAAGTAGGGTGGATAGAAGTAACCATTCAAAGTCCTTCCAATACGTCTTTTGTATTGCCCGAAGGCTAAATGTGCCATTTGTGAGTATTATACTATTCCCAAAATGGGATTTATTCCAATAACAAGAATTATTGATACATATTTTAATAGCACGCAAAGTTTATACACACATTAATGTGCGTATAGTTTTTGCGTGCGTTTATTATTTTAAATCAATAATTCTTGTTATTGGAATAAATCCCATTT
>Ga0181355_1001358_pt1 | contig 10763 bp, 9 predicted proteins | sample Fa13VDMM15DN_FD_130099 | JGI IMG/M metagenome (GOLD analysis project Ga0181355, IMG submission 130099) | Freshwater viral communities from Lake Michigan, USA - Fa13.VD.MM15.D.N | ecosystem: Environmental > Aquatic > Freshwater > Lake | place: USA: Michigan | collected 2013-09-23 | reverse complement strand
CGATTTTGCGGCATCAGGTGAGACGTTCCTCAATGATGATGACATCAAGTGGATTAGCAAGATTATACGACCCCCGATCGATCGCGGCGGTCCAGATAGAAATGTCTGGATCTGGAAGCACGCGCTCACAGAGCACAAGTACATCATTTCTGCTGACGTTGCAAGAGGAGACGGCAAAGATTACTCAACTTTTCACGTCATTGATGGCACTGAGGGTGAAGTAGTTGCCGAGTATAAAGGTAAGATTGCACCTGATAAGTTTGGAGATCTCTTAAATGAGTATGGATTGTTGTACAATAAGGCACTAATGTGTCCAGAGAATAACTCGTTTGGGTATGCAACCATAGTCAAGCTTAAAGATCTAGGCTACCCAAAGATGTACTACAACAAGAACAAGTCTGTCTACATTGGTGACTATGTTCCTCCTGCTGAGACAGAGCTGGCAGGATTTACAACGAGCGGCAAATCAAGAAACCAGATCCTCACTAAGCTTGAAGAAGTCATCAGAAATAAACAGCTGCTAATATACTCGTCTCGCTTCTATGAAGAGTTGAAGACTTTCGTCTGGAATGAGAGCAAAGCACAAGCAATGAAGGGAGAACACGACGATCTCATTCTCTCACTGGCAATTGGAACGTGGCTCTATGATGCATCAAGTGACTATGGTAAAGATTCAGACAAACTAAATAATGCGATGCTTGCTGCGATGGGTTTTAAGAACAAGCAATTTAATGGTGCATCAAACGACGTAATATCAAACAAGCATCATCAAGAGATAAATCGTGATCGTGCATTGCGTGGACACGCACGCCCTCTGGGAATACCCCCTGAGTTTGCGTGGGTGTACAAGAACTAGGAGAATCAATGGCACAAGATAATAATCTCTTTAGCAGGCTGACCAAGCTCTTTAGGAGCGGCCCAGTCATCAAGAGAAGAGTGAGAGAAGTCACTCCTTCAACAAAGTCAACGTCAGCATTTGAACAATTTAGGAAAGCACAGAGCTACGTCTATAGCTCTGCAATGAGTGCATACGGTTCATATGACCGCATGGCAAGGTACTCTGACTTCCAAGAGATGGAGTACACACCAGAGATTGCATCGGCACTTGACATCTACTCTGAGGAGACAATCTCACCCGATGAGAAGGGTAATGTCCTCCACATCCACTCAGAAAACCCAGTCGTCCACAAGCTGCTTAACGAGCTCTTCTACGACACGCTCAATGTCAACTTCAATTTGACATCTTGGGCGCGCAATATGTGCAAGTACGGTGACTTCTTCCTCTTCAACGACGTTTCACCCGACCAGGGCGTCATCAACGTCTATCCAATTCCAGTTAATGAGATTGAGCGTGAAGAAGGTTATGACAAGGACGACCCAATGGCTGTTCGCTTCCGCTGGCTGACACAGGGTAATCAAGTTCTTGAGAACTGGCAGGTGTCACACTTTAGAATTCTAGGTAATGACGCATTCTTGCCATACGGATCCTCGGTTCTTGAAGCAGCGCGCCGCATCTGGCGACAATTGATCCTCGTCGAGGACGCGATGCTTGTCTACCGCGTCGTCCGTGCACCTGATCGTCGCGTATTCTACATTGACGTAGGCAACGTACCACCTGAAGATATTGCCAACTACATGGAACAGGCTCAAGCGCAGCTTAAGAAGAGCCAGGTTGTTGACAAGCAGACAGGACGTGTCGATCTCAGATACAATCCGCTTTCTGTAGATGAAGATTACTTCATTCCTGTCCGCGGCGGTCAATCAGGTACAAAAATTGAGCCGCTTGCTGGTGGCGCAAATGCCGCTGCTATTGAAGATGTGCAATACATCCAGAAGAAGTTGTTTGCTGCACTGAAGATCCCAAAGGCTTATCTCGGCTATGACGAAGGCTTGGGCGCGAAGGCAACGCTGTCACAGGAAGACATTCGCTTTTCTCGCACAATTGCTCGCATCCAGCGCACAATTGTGTCCGAGCTCAACAAGATCGCCATCATTCACCTACACTCTAACGGCTTTGATGGTCCAGATCTTCTTGACTTTGACCTTAAGCTGACAAATCCTTCAACAATTGCACAGCAGCAGAAGCTTGAACTTTACAACACTAAGTTCCAGATTGCAGGTTCTGCTAACGGTATTCCAAATCTTGTCGACAAGCGTTGGGTTCGTAAGAAGATCTTCCAAATGACCGACGAAGAGATTGAAGCTATAGAGAAAGGTATTATTAAGGACAAGGAGCTGGAGCTTAAGGTTGAAGCAGTCAAGCTACCCGAAGACAAATCTACAGCTCCTGATATGACATCCATGGCAGCGGGTATTCCAACCAGCCCGTTCGCATCTGAGCCTGAAGCCCCCGCTGCAGAGCCCGCGCCAGACGCCAGTGGCGAAACACCGCCAGCAGCACCAACAGCACCAGGCCCAGAGACAGCGTCATCTAATACAAACAAGCGCGGCTTAGGAATTTTAGCAGAACCAGATTTTGACCTATCTAACTTGTCAATTAATGACGAGAGTGCGCCGATTAAAGCACAAAATACAGTTGATGCTATAGGACGCAAGCTCCTCGGTGAGAGAATCGAGGGGAAGACAAAAGCCGATCGTGATCGATACAATGCGAAGAGAAAACGTCGTGGTCATCTACACAATATGACAGATCACAATGCAATGGTTAGCCACGATAAGCGCGATCAGACAGACTCAATTGCTCATCCATTCGGTGCTAAAAATGACTTAATCAATCCATTCAAGGATGTCCTCAAAGAGATTGATGATGACATTGACGCAGACGAAGATTACATATTTAATGACACAAGAATGTCAGAGATACATAGTGTTTTAGGCTCAATGCGACGCAAGAATATATTTAATAGGCAGAGCTCTGCGTCTTTTAATACGTCAGAGGAGGACGAATGAACATCCAGCACAATAAGAAGCGAAACGTCGGTATCATCTATGAGCTGTTACTGCGCTCAGTGTCTGCAGCGATAGTTGAGGACGATAAATCTAGCGCACAATGTGCACTTGACATCATTGAAAAATACTATGATAAGTCAACAGAGCTCTATAAGGAATACAGGCTTTTCAATGCACTTGTTAAGTCAACTGTAAGTGACACGCCAGTTGCTGCTGCTGTCCTCTCAGAAGCAAAATCTGCTGCTCGCAGAGCTGATATGCGTAAGCTTGACTACGAGAAGTCACTCCTAATCAGAGAGATAAACCATAACTTAAAAGACGACAGCTTTTATCAGAGAAGAATTCCAGATTACCGCTTCTACGCAACTGTCCAAAATCTTCTAAACGAGTGGACAGCAGGTGATCGTTCTAATCTGACTAAGATGGTCATGCTTGAAGGGCAAGTTGTTCACTGGCTCCTCTCTGAGAAAAATGATCTGCCCGTTGATCTCAACACACCTGCTCCTGAAGTTGACAATCTTGTTGTCAAGCTCATGAATGAGAAGTTTAATGAGAAATATTCAGGCAAGCTAAACGTAGATCAGACAAAGCTAATTCAAGATTACATCTTCAGCATTGAGAATGGTCAAGAGGAGAAATTCCTAGGACGACTCAACTCACTGAGAGAGACGGCACTCACTAGAGTGAGGTTGTTAAAGACAGTAACTAAGAATCAAACTCTACAAGAGCGGATACCACTTGTAGAGACAGCTTTACGTAACTTAAATTTCACATCACTCAATGACGAGACAATCTCACGCTTCATGACAGTGTCTCAATTAGTGACAGAACTGAGCGAGGAGGAAGATGATGGCCAGTGATAACATGGTTCTTTTAAAGGAGTGGCTACCACTTAAGTACTCACCTGACATTGTTCGTGAGTCAAAGCAACTTAACGGTGGCAAAGTAATGCTCCGCGGTGTCATCCAGCGTGCTGATACGCTGAACCAGAATGGTCGTATTTATCCACGTGGCATCCTTGAGCGTGAGATTGATAACTACCAGAAGTTCATTCGTGAGAATAGGGCGCTGGGTGAGTGCGACCATCCTGACACATCTGTCGTAGAATTGAAGAATGTGTCACACATTGTGCGCGAAGCTAAGATGGACGGTGACACCGTCACAGGCGTCGTTGAGCTTCTTGATACTCCTAGCGGAAAAATTCTACAGAGCCTCGTCGAGGCAGGTATCACATTAGGCATCTCATCAAGAGGTGTCGGATCAACTCGTAATCAAAGTGGCGCAGTTGTAGTTCAAGACGACTTCCAGCTGATCTGCTTTGACATCGTCTCAGAGCCATCAACGCCAGGCGCATTTATGATGAATGAGAGTAAGGTGATATCAGGAAGAGAGTTGAAGAAAACTTTTACGAAATCTGACAGAGTCAATAGGATCTTCACAGACATCTTAGCATGGAAGTAGAATGAAGTTATCTAAAGAAGATCTGAAGGGTATCGTAAAGGAGTGCCTCGTAGAGATACTAAGCGAGGGGCTCGGCAGCGGCGGCAGCCTTGTTGAAAGTCGTCAAGTTCAAAGACAGGCGCCTACTGCGCAGACACCCACACGCAATCTAAGCGGCAGAGCAGGAGCTGCACCGCAGCAACAGCCCCGCCAGTCTGTCTATGATAAACTTGCATTTGCGCCCACGCGTGAGCAAGTGCAGAAATCTGCCCCTGCTGTCAAGAAGATAAATCCACTCAGCATGGTCAAAGACATTACATCTGATCCGATTATGGCAGGAATTCTAGCTGAGACTGCATCGTCAGGTCAGCACATGCACATGGGCGAGAGCAATAGTAGAAATGGTCAACTCTCTCATGAAGAGCAAGTGATGTCAGCAGGTGACGCTGCTGCAAGAAAGATGATGATGTCGGATCCTACCGACTTGTTTGGTGAGAGCGCATCAATGTGGACAGCATTGGCATTCTCAGAGAAAATAAGAAAGTAGTAAATTTGCAAAGTTCGTGATAATTAATTTATGTTCCACAGGAGTTTACAATGAAGAAGCTTACACCCCAGATGCTTAGAAGAATGGTTCTCGAAGAGAAGAAGAAGGTCGAGGCAGCTCACGCTAAGGAAAATGCAAAGGCCCGCAAGGCACTCCACCTCGACGAGACTGAGGAGCAGTGGGCAGACGCAGACGTCCCAGCTGCCAAGCAGTACAAGCCTGGTTCCAATGACATGGAAGCCGCAAAGATGCTCAAGGAGGAGGAGATGCGCCTCCGTCGTCGCCTCCAGGCAATCATGGAGCGTCGTCTCGCACTCAAGCGTCGTATCATGGAAAGCCTCTAATCTCTTAGAGATAAGAGAATAAGGAGGAAAGATGGCAGTCAACTACACGACAGTTGTATCACCGGACGACGGTTCTAAGACCGGAGGATTAGGTAATCGCAATCAGAGCAATCTGAAGGCCATATTTCCCTCTTCACCCATCTACAAGCCCAATGAGTACACACCTACGGCAGCAGAGAATGTAGGTATTGCTACTTTGAATGGCGGCGGCGGCCCAGGTGACAGCGTACCTAGCGTTGGCGTCGCAAACGGCGTCGTCGATGACGGTGGATACATGTACAACCAGGTCGACCTACGCTTTGCTGGTCGCAGATCGTCAGGTGTCGATGACGCTTACGCATCACCAAATCTTTCTGAAGTTGTGACAGGCGGCGAAGGACTCCCAGCGTCGCCGTACACACCTAATCCTGCGTCACCTGGCGAAGGAAATGGAACAGATCCATTCGCACAGCCAGAATTTACAGGTGATCTTCCCTACGGCGGAGATCCTGACCAGGCGACAGCATCACAGTTTGGTCGTGGAGAAGGTGCATCAGCTAATCCCGCTTCTACGACGGCAGAAGTTGCACGAGCCACAATTGGTAAGTTCATGTTGGGTACTTCTAAGATCACCTGAGCATGAGAGACGCACCTCCAACTGAGCATCGTTTTTCGTTTAAAGGCGATGCAAATGCAGGCGCAGGATATGGCACATTAAAGAAAAAGTTCTCCGGTGGCGATTATACCACTGTGGGAACTTTTCCTTATTTTGAAGATGATGACGCTTTTGAAGATGAAGATCTTGATGATCTAATGCACACTCAAGACTTCATCAATAAGACGGGTTACACAGGCGTTGCAAAGGCACGGACGCATGTAAGAAAAGATAATGCATCTTTCACCAAGATGAGATGGAGCACACCTCTAGAAGAAACTGCAATCATGAAAGGTATCACGCCCTTTCCAGCTTCTATGCTCTACAAGAATTTCACAGGACCTGCTGTCGGCGGCGCTTCTGTTAATCAATCTTTTACAAATGCTCCTGGGCGTCTAATAGGTAGTCAGTACGGTTCAACACGTGCGAGCCCACTTGCTGATGACGAACTTATCACAATCAACCGACTAAATGATCTTATGGATCCAGACACTCGCAATCTTGTTAAGCAGCGCTTAAAAATAAAGATATTGCAGGATGTTTGATAAAGAACCTAATATGTATTGAAAGCAGGGAATCAGTTAATGTCAAAGACACTATATGATGAAGCAATCGCTGATGCCAAGCGACTTCGTGAAGTTGCTGAGCAGAATGCAAAGAATGCAATTGTAGAGGCAGTTACACCTCGTATTAGAGAGTTCATCGACAGCCAGCTCGTAGGCGACACAACAAAGTCAGTGTCAGCCGAGAAGTTTCTTGTTGATGCGCTAAATGAAGGTGCAGTAGACCACAGCGCAGAGGAAGAGGTTGTCCTCGACGAAGCGGCGCTTAAGTCACTTGTCTCACTATTCACACCTAAGCAGACAACACAGGCAAAAGACAGCTTCCAGGAAGCTTTTGATCAGCTTAGTGACTCTGAGAAGAAGAAACTTTTAAACCTGATCAGCGAAGAAAAAGAAGATGCTGATCTGGATGAAAATGAAGAAAGCGCACCAGCACAGGAGATGAAGATGGATGATTCGCTCTATGAGATTGATCTGAATGAGCTCAAGAAGGAGCTTGCAGCAGCTGCCTCTCCTGGTAAACCTGCAGTCAAGCCCGCAATGAAGCCAATGCCACCTAAAGCTGGCGGCATGAAGAAGTCACCTGCGCCTGCCATGGAAGACATGTTCGAGATGGACGAAGATCTATACGAGATGGACATGTCAGACGGCATGGATGAGGATTACATGAACGAGCTTAATGAGATGAAGCTTGAAGTCGACCTCGGTGACCTCGAGCTTCCAGAGGACTTTATGCCTTCCGTTCGCGTCGTCCCTGAGGAAGAGGAAGAGGACATGCTTGCTGATGATGGCGACATGGGCGACATGGGCGACATGCCTGCTGCCGATGGCGAAGTTGCTGATGAAGCACCTCCCGCACCCGTTGCTGAGACATTCTACGTCGACGAGAACATGCTCCGCCGCGAGCTCACACGTCTTCGTGAGGCACGCAAGCAGAAGGAAGATAAGCTGCTCAACAAGAAGAGTCTCAAGAGCTCATCGCACGTCAAGGCTGCTGCAAAGTCATTTGGTGATGCAACCATCGAGGAAGTCGATGAGGTTGAGATCAACGCACTCGACACTGCAAAGAAGCACAAACTTAAGAAATTGGAAGAGGCACGCGCTAATCGTGCTCTCGTAACACAGCTCAATGAATACAGAAGCGCAGTTGAAACGCTTCGTGAGCAAATGACAGATATGAATCTCTTCAACGCGAAGCTGCTCTACGTCAACAAGATGCTGCAATCAAAGGATTTGACACCTAAGCAACAGAAGGTCGTCATTGAGGCCATCGACGGCGCTAAGACACTACGCGAAGTGAAGATGCTATACAAGAGCCTGACTGAGTCACTAACAGGTGGCAATGGTGCCACCCTCAACGAATCAGCATCTAGGTTCAATGCCGGCGGGTCCTCCCGCGCGACATCATCGGCTGCAGCTCGGACAACCGAGACAACCGAAGTCGACCGCTGGGCTCGCCTCGCCGGTCTCAAGTAACATTTGTTAAGTATTCAAGGAGTAAATTAATATGTCAAAAGGATTTTCTCTTAATAACCTCACAGAGGGCATTAAGGATCGTAACAACAGCCAGGAAGGCGCCCGCCTCGTTGAGAAGTGGAGCCGCACAGGCCTCCTCCGCGGTCTCGACGGCACCAAGCGTGACAACATGGCCCGCCTCATGGAGAACCAGGCAGCTCAGGTCCTTCGCGAGGTTAACAGCCTCGGCGCAGGTGGTGGCAGCACCTCTTCATCCGGCGACATCCGTGGTTTCGCCAACATCGCTTTCCCCATCGTCCGCCGCGTGTTCGGTGGTCTTGTGGCAAACGAGCTCGTCTCCATCCAGCCCATGAGCCTTCCATCCGGTCTCCTGTTCTACTTGGACTACACCTACGGCACCAACGTCGGCGGTGACACCAACCTCCAGACCGGTGCATCAACAGTAGCACAGACCTACACGGCTGGCCAGTCTATCTACAACAACCCAGTTGGCAAGGGCATCCGCAGCGGATCTCTCGGCGTCGGTGGTCAGTACGACCTCGTTGGCACATCCTACTCTCAGGTTCACCAGCGGAATGCTGCAGTCCAGCTCTGGGCATCAGGTGCATTCCACACAGCACTTGGCGCAAACTCAGCAACAATCGTTAACAACGTGGCCGCCTTCGCAACTGGTACAGACGGAAAGCTCCTCGGCTTCGACCCACAGATTGCCAATCTCATTGAGGCCAACAGCGGCGCAGGCGGTCCAGGTGCAACTGCAGGCAACGGCGTCTTCTCATTCGCCATCCTCAAGACCACAGGCTTCACCAACATCGACCCAACTCAGATCAAGGACGTCTCACTCTACACACTTGGCGTATCGCCAACAATTCCTAACATGGGTCTTGGCACAATCGGAGACACTGTCCAGGGCGGTGCAAACCTCCTCAACGTTCGTCGTCTCAACCAGCTCGGCACATTCAGCGGCGGCGTGTTCACACCCAATCCTCTCGTCGATGTGTCAGCAGGCAATGCAGCCATCCTCACTGTCGTGTCCGGTGTCTTCTTGCCAGCAGCTTCACTCGCCAGCGGTCAATTCCTCTCAGCATCATATGTCATCTCCGACGCATTCAGCGCTGACTCTACCGATGCATCGGCTCTTACCGTTCCAGTCTTCGAGTCTGACTTCGGCCTCGGCAACGGCCCACAGCCAATCATCCCTGAGATCGACATCAAGATCGAGTCCATCGCCGTCACAGCTACCACCCGTAAGCTGCGCGCTCGTTGGTCACCAGAACTCGCCCAGGACCTCAATGCTTACCACAGCATGGATGCCGAGGTCGAGCTCACTCAGATCCTCTCCGAGCAGATCGCTCTCGAGATCGACCGCGAGATCCTCAACGACCTCCTCGTCCAGGCTAACGGCGCCAACTACTACTGGTCACGTGCACCAGGACGCTTCGTCAACAAGACCAACGGTGCTGAGGTCCTCCAGGGAACCAGCGCTCCAGGACCCCAGTTCACTGGTACCGTCCGCGAGTGGTACGAGACTCTCATCGAGACCATCATCGACGTCGCCAACGAGATCCACCGCAAGACCCTCCGCGGTTCAGCTAACTTCATCGTGGTCTCACCAGACGTTGCCACAATCCTCGAGGCCTCCGTCCTCTACAAGCCCAGCTACAGCCTCGACGGCCAGGGCCAGGTCGGCAGCGGCTTCTCGATCGGTGCAACACCCATCGGCAGCCTCTCCAACCGCTTCACCGTCTACAAGGACCCCTACTTCCCACGTAACAAGATCCTCGTCGGTTACAAGGGCGGCAGCTACCTCGAGACAGGCTACGTCTACGCTCCTTACGTCCCACTCATCGTCACTCCCACCATCTTCGCGCCAGAGGACTTCACCCCACGCAAGGGCGTGATGACCCGCTACGGGAAGAAAATGGTGCGGTCCGACTTTTACGGTACGGTGACCTGCTTAGACATGAACATTATCTAGTTTGACCATCTAGTTTCTACTAGATAGATAATGGGCGGGCCACTCTTTATGGGTGGCCCGCTTCTTTTATTTCTTTTTTATAAAACATAATCGCACATGACCATATAATTACCGTAAGAGGAACAAGATGGTCGACAAGATTAAGTGCGTTTACTGTGATGCAATGATTAATAACACGCCACGTTCAATTGGCGCACACGTTGGCTATCACCACAAGGAAGTTGCTAAGTCACTTTACGACAAGACCGTAACTTTCACCATGAAGTGTCTAGAGTGTGGTGAGATGGTCGCAAACTCAAACAATGTCCTTGCACGACATGTAAGAAAGGTGCACGGAATTGACTGGCCGCTGTATGAAGTGAAGCATGTGCACGACGGTGTGTGGCCTAAGTGTGCATGCGGATGTGACAATGAGCTTACTTGGAAGAAGGGCGGCTTTGCGATCTTCGTCGACGGTCATGCAAGTCGCGGTGAGAATAATCCAATGTTCGGGAAGAAAGGTGAAAATAGTCCGAACAAGGGAAAGAAGCGGACAAATGAGATGAAAGAACGGTATTCAAAAGCATCAAAATCTAGATGGTCAGATCCAAATGATCCTCGACATGAGATCATGGCATCTGATGAATATCGCACGAACATGAGCAATTCAATTAAGGAAACATTTAAAAATCCTGAAGTTCGCCAACGCCATGCAGATGGCATGCTAAACTGGTGGAAAGATAACACAGAACTTCGCGCAATTTATAGCAAGCGTGCTTGTAATCTCCTCGAGCAGGGCAAGATCGGTCCCCAGGCGCCCTACAAGGCTGAGTGGAAGCTGAACCCCTTCACAGGCAAGGAGGAATACATGCACTCCTCCTGGGAGTCCCGT
>Ga0181355_1001357_pt1 | contig 10763 bp, 14 predicted proteins | sample Fa13VDMM15DN_FD_130099 | JGI IMG/M metagenome (GOLD analysis project Ga0181355, IMG submission 130099) | Freshwater viral communities from Lake Michigan, USA - Fa13.VD.MM15.D.N | ecosystem: Environmental > Aquatic > Freshwater > Lake | place: USA: Michigan | collected 2013-09-23 | reverse complement strand
GGAATGCGTGTCGGCGCTACCTCGCCGAGCGGGCGGACCCATCGGCTCACGCAGTCTGGTGGGATGACGGGAGGGCGGAGCAGGCGAGGGCGTTCGCCCTGAAATGCGGGCAAGGTGCCGAGGCGGGAGCGGGGCAGCCGCTCGTCTGGATGCCATGGCAATGCATGGTGGCAATGGTGCTCCTCGCCAGGCGCCGGGTGATCGACGGATGCAAGTCGGATACCCCGGCGACGAAGGCGCTGCTCCTTTCGGTCGCCCGCGGCAACGGCAAGACGGAGTTCGCCGCGTCGCTCCTCATGGCGGCAATGGCCGATCCCTCGACGCGCCTGGAGTTCTCGTCGGTGGCGCCCGACGGCAGGCTTGCCCAAAAGACGTTCGAGCGGATGCAGATGATGGCGGAGACCCTCGGCACGGCCGAGTGGAAGGCGACGGGCGGTTCGACCCCGGCGCATCCGGGCCGCGTGAAGCACGGTGGCAACAAGTACATTTCGCTGCCCTGCACGGACAAGGCGCTCGACGGCCTCACGACCCGGATGGTCATCGCCGACGAGGTCGCCCGCATGGAGAAGGCGTTCGGGAGGCTCCTGACGGGCCTCGCCAAGTTCCCGACCTCGCAGCTCCTCGCGATCACGACGCCGGACCCGGAGCAGAAAACCCGGCCCATTTGGGGCTACTGGGACGCCCTTGAGCGGGCCATCGCCGAGGGCGTCCCGTACCCCGCCGGGTGGTGGCCGATGCTCTACGGGCTTGAGCAGGACGACCAGGCGTCGGACCCGGCGACGTGGCCGAAGGCGCACCCGGCGCTCGGCACGATCATCGACCCGACGCAGTTGGAGATTTCGGCCCGGACGATGCTCGAATCCGGCGACCCGGCGCAAATCGCCGAGTTCGAGACGCAGCTCGCTTGCCGGTACCACGAACTTGCCACCACCGACATCGACCTCGGGGTGCTCGAGCGGCAGATGGAGCCGGCTGATTGGGAGCGCCTGCGGCAGCAACCGGGCGTCATCGGGCTCGATTTGTCCCGGGGCGGCTACGGCGCCCAGCTCGACCTCACGACCCTGTGCCTGATGGTCGTGGACGGCGACAAGATCCGGGCCCGGAACGTCTCATGGTGGGCCGGAACGGACATCGGCCGCGACGAGAAGCGGTGCAAGAACCCGCTCGGCGCATGGGTCGAGCAGGGCCACCTCCGCCGGATGCCTGGGGAATGGCACGACATGGCGGTGGTCGAGGCCGAAATTGAATCGCTCATGGCCCGCTATGCAATCCGCAAGATCGGCGTCGATCCGCACCCGAGCCAAGCCAAGGACATCAAGCGGTGGCAGGACAAGGGGTGGCCGATCGTCCCGATCGACCAGTCGATCCGCACGATGGCCCCGGCGTGGAAGCTCTGGGGCGACCTCCTGAAGTCGCGGCAGCTCGTCTACGAGCCTGACCCGGTCCTGCGGTCGGCGCTGAACGCCGTGCGGCTGATTGCCGACAACGTGGGCAACGTGCGGCCGGTGAAGGGCCGCTCGGCAGGCAATACCGACGCGGTGGTCGCCGGGAACATGGCGGCGCTGCTCATGGAGCACCACCAAGTCCGGACGCACAGCGGGCTGTCAGCGAGCGCCTGCCCCATCGGATAGTCCGTGTTTGCCGGATTTGCTCTTGACGAGTCACGGCACTTGTGTTCTATGCGACCGTGGGCTTCTTCTCACGGTTCTTCGGGTTCAAGTCTGGCGTCGCGATCTACACGCGACCCGAGCCCATCGTCACGTCGCCGGCCGACGCAATTCCGGCGGTGGTCCGTGCGACGAACCTGATCTCGGCGGACATCGCCCGGCTCCCGGTCACGGTCTACGACAGCCAGATGCAGCGCATCGACGACCACCCGGTCGCGGCGCTGATGAACCGCGAGGCGAGCCGGTGGCAGACGGGCTACGAGTTCCGGCGGTACACGACGGCCGTCGCCCTGACCCACGGCAACGGCATCGCGATCATCCGCCGCGGGGCGGACGGGTCGGTCGCCGAGCTGCAGCCGGTGCCCGCCGACGCCCTGACCGGCGAGGCGACGGATGACGGCCCGATCTACCGGATCGGGAACGTGCAGCTCGCGGCCGACCAGGTGCTGCACGTCGGGTGCTACCCCGACTACCTGAATCCCGTCTGGTTCCGGTCGCCGCTCGACGCGGCCCGGCAGGCCATGCAGCTCGCAGCCGACGAGAACGGGGCGCACCAGTCGCTCGTCAAGACGGGCAGCATGGGCAAGGTGGCGATCATGCACCCGGGCGGGATGTCCGACCAGACGGTACAGGCCATCCGCGACGCCTGGACAACCATGCACGCGACCGCCGACGGCGCATCGCGTCCGCTGATCCTCCGCGAAGGGATGAAGGCGGAGAAGATCAGCCAGGAAACTTCGGGCTCCATGCTCGAATCCCGGAGGTTCTCCGTGCAGGAGATCGCCAGAGCGTTCGGCGTCCCGCCCGAGATGCTGTTTCAGCAGGGCGGCGGGGCGCTTTCGAGCCAGGCGGAGACGGCCCGGGCGTACGCCGACGGTGCCATCGCGGCATGGGCAACCGCGTGGGAGTCGGAGCTCACGCGGAAGCTCTGCCGGCCCGGCGAGCACGTTCGCATCGACGTGACCCCGATCACCAGAGGGAACCTCCGGGATGCGGGGATGGCGTTCTCGAAGCTGGTGCTCGCCGGGGTCATGTCGCCCAACGACGCTCGGCACTACCTCGGGTTGCCGCCCGTCGCGGGGCTCGACGAGCCGCGGGTGACCATGCCCGGTGGCGCATCCGCGGCCGTCGGCCCCGATGCCGAGGAGGAAGGGGAGTCGCCCGATGCTTGAGGTCCGCACCGCGACCCTCGTTCGCGACAACGGCAAGCTCGGCGGCTACGCGGCCGTGTACGACGCGCCGAGCCATCCGCTCGTCGTGCGAGGCGTGAACAACGGCAAGCCATTCGTCGAGCGCGTTGCCCGCGGCGCGTTCGACCGCAGCCTCGAACAGAACATCGAACTCCTCGTCGGGCACGACCGCCGCGAGCTCGTCGCCAACACCAAGAGCGGCCTCCTGAAGCTCGACAGCGACGAACGCGGCCTTGCGTTCGAGGTCAACCTTCCCGACACGCAGCGGGCCCGGGACGTTCGCGCCTTGGTCGAGGCGGGCGTCCTGACCGAGATGAGCTTCGGATTCTTCGTCCGCTCGGACGCCTGGAACGGCTCCGAGCGAACCCTTCGCGAGGTTGACCTTCGCGAGGTTTCCATTGTCCAAAACGGCGCATATCCGCAGACGAGCGCCGAAGCACGCACCTACAGCCCGGCGCTTGCCCGGCTTCGTCTGCGACTGAGGCTCCACACATGAAGCAGTCCGAGATCATTGAGCGCCGCAAGGCCATTGAGACCGAGGTCAACGGCATTCTCGCCACCGACCAGATTTCCGCCGAGCAGGAGGCCCGTGCCAACGAGCTCCTCGACGAGCTGAAGGACTTGAACCAGAAGCGGTCCGCGGCGGAGCTCCGCGAGAAGTTCGCGAGCCACGCGGCGACCTCGAAGATCGTCGCCGAGAAGCGCGACCAGGCGACCGAGTGGCGGGCGAGCGGCGAGTACCGCGAGCAGTTCCTCGGATGGCTGAAGGGCGGCCGGGCTCCCGAAATGCGTGAGCTCAAGACCGACAGCTCAAGCTCGATCCTCATCCCGAAGCTGTACGAGGACGGCATCCTCAAGTACCTCGACGCCAACACCGTGGTCCGCAACCTCGCCGACCTCCGCACGGGCGTCCAGGGCTACCCGACCCTCCGCTACAACAGCCTCGCCACGAACGACTACACGTCGGCGTGGACGCAGCCCGACACGGGCACGACGGCCCGCACCCTGATCGACCCGGCGTTCGTCGAGGTGCCGATCTCGCCGGTGCCGTGCTTGCCCGCGACGCAGGTCTCGCAGCAGCTGATCCGCCAGGCGAATTTCGACGTCGAGGCGGAGGTGATGGATTCGCTCCAGCGCCAGCTCGCCAAGAACCTCGAATGGGGCTACGTCGGCGGCTCGGGCACCAACGCGCCGACCGGCATCTTCACGGTCAACGCGAACGTGAACATCACGACCGCGACCTCGACCGGCACGACCCGTGCCCTCGCGATCACGGCCGGCATCACGCTCGACAAGCTGACCGAGATGCGTTACACGAAGCTCCCGGCGGCGTACTGGGGCTCGGCGGCGTGGATTCTCCCGCAGGACGCTTACGCGGCCCTCGCGGGCCTCAAGGCGAACAACGTCCCGCTGTTCGTCCCGAGCTCCGACTACCAGGTGCTCCAGAACGCGGCGCCGTTCACCCTGATGGGCCTGCCCGTCTACGTCACCGAGTACCTCCCGGCGCACGTCGCGACGGCGAGCACCGGCAAGAACGTGGTCGCGGTCCTCGGCGACATCAGCGAGGGCTTCTCGATTCGAGAGTGGCAAGGTGTGGGGATGATTCGAGATGAAATCACCGCTGCTTCCTCGGCCCGCGTGATCTTCCAGGGCATGACGTTCGCGAACTCGGCCTTCACCCGCGTGAAGAGCCTCGTGCAGCTCCAGGTCACGAACGCCTGATTCTTCTCCTCCCATCGGCAGGGGGGCCCGGCTCGACGGCCGGGCCCCCCGGCTCCCCGGAGTCCGGATGCCTATCGACATCGCCAAGTTCCGAGCGTGGGCACGGATTCCGCACGAAGCGGACGATCCCGCGATCCAAATCGCGTGGGAGGCCGCCGTCAGGGAGGTGGAGGAGCGGACGGGGTGGTGCGTGGACCCTGTCACGCGCTACCAGTACGTCGCGTCGGAGCCTGCCAACGAGGAGAAGTTGATCCGGCTCGAACGGCAGCCGGTGACGCTGTGCGAGCTCGACCTCGGCGGCGGCTTGTACCTCGCGCTGAATCTCCAACAGATCAACGGGCTCACCTACGCGAGCCTCGACACGCCTTCGGCGGAGTACCCGGCGACGCTTCGCCTGACGGCCGGGTCGAACACGCTGAACCCGCTGCTCGAAATGATGCTGCTGCAACGGGTGACGCAGCACGTTCAGTCGCGAGGCGACGATACGTTCACGTTGTCGAGCGACTACTTCGACCGCATTTCCGCCATGATGGGCAAGGGCATCGGGTGAACCACGTCCCCCGAGGGATGATGCGGCAGATGGTGACGGTGCAGAACCCCACCGTCACGGTCGATTCCCTCGGCCAGAACTCGGAAGCGTGGCTGTCCGTCGCCGCCGTCCCGGCACACATTGAGCAGATGGACACCTCGGAGTCGGTGGATGACGGCGGCCCGGCCGTCCAAACGACCTACCGGATGCTCGCCGCCTGGCACCCGAACGTAAGCACCCGTTCCCGGCTGCTCTGGACCGACCGCGGGACCGTCCGGTACCTGAACGTCCGGTCGTGCACCGACCGCGATCAACGGCAGCGGACCCTTGAGATCGTCGCCGTGGAGGTTGTCCTGTGATCCGCCTCGGCTTCCTGAAGTCGCAGCCGCAGCGCGATCTGCTCCGGATCAGGGTGCAGACCGAGGCCGTCCGCCAGGCGCTTGCGAAGCTGCCGCCGAGGCTGAACGAGAACGTCCGGAAGCGGGCTGCCCGCCGCGTCCTGTCGCCGTACGTCAAGGAGCTCGCCGGTCGGTGGCTGCGGGCCAGTTTCCGCGGCCCGAGCGCGAAGCACCGGCTGGCGATCTCGGCCGCGACCGAGCTCGACGTTCGCCGTGCCGGTTCCGGCCCGTCGGCCCCGATCCGGGCCCGGATCGGCGTCCGCTACGGCAAGCGAGCCAAGGCAGCGGCCCTTGCCCGTGGGCGGCAGCGCATCTTCCACCTGTTGGAGAACGGCTTCCGGCACAAGAACGCGAAGCGGAAGATCACCGGGCGTTTCATCTCGTTCGCGTGGGCACGAAGTTCGCTCGCACGGATCATGCAGCAGCTGTCCGACCAGACGCTCGTCGAGGCGCACAAGGAGCTCGCGAAGCTCGGAAGGTCCGGTGCCTGATGCCGATCACCCTCGAATCGGTGGCGAAGGCCGTCCAAGAGCACCTGAACAACGCGACCACCCGCCCGGTCTCGGTCGGGATGCGGCGTCCTTCGTCGGACACCCCGGCGGTCGTGTGGGAGCTGACCTCGGCGGATTGCGCGTGGATGCTCGCATCCACCGTCGGGCTGCAATGGACGGCGACGGTCGAGGTGCAGATTTTCGGCGATACGTCGCTGGCCGTCATTCAGGTGGCCGATGACCTGATCTCGTATTGGGACAGCCCGACGGCGCTTGGCGCGAGCTACGCGACACTCAAGCCGGTCGGCGTGTCCTTCACGATGCGTACCGAATCGCGGGCAGACGGCTCCGAGGGCGAGGAGCGCGTCGGCACCATCACCCTCACGATCCAAGGAGTCTGACATGGCCTTTATTGCGGGATACGGCGGCATCATCACGTTCAGCGGCGTCACCGCCATCGGCGGCATTTACCCCGTCCGGTCGTTCACCATGAACGTCGAGCGAGCATCGCTCGACTTCACGCAGCTTTCCGATTACCGGGAGAAGCGCCTGCCGGGTCGCATCCGACGGTCGGGCACCCTGACCGTCTATCGTCAGGACGGTTCGGCGGACGATGCGCTGCGGAGTCACCTGTTCCCGAACGACCTTGCAGGCGCCACAACGACCTTTGCGTCGCTGACGCTCAAGTACGTCGACCAGGGGAGCAAGTCCTTCGACGAGTGGGGCTCCGGCACCAACGCATTCAACATCCACATCACCGGGGCGACGGTGTCCGATGACGGAACCGGCCCGGCGGTCTGGGAGCTGACGTGGGAGGAGCAGTAAGTGCCGATTGACTTGTCCAAGGTCACGGCCCGGAGCCGGAAGGTCACGATCCCTGACCTCGGCGAGCTCGTCGTGCGCGAGCCGACGCTTGCCGACGCACAACGCGCATCGCTCGACCCGTACTGGTGGACGGCCTGCGTGACGTGCGCCGACGGAACGCCGTTCCTGACCAACGCACAGGACGCGGGCCGCATCCGGGCGGATGTCGCCGCGGCCGTGCTTGCGGAGGTTAACGCCGTCCGCCCTACAGCCGGGTCGAGCGACGCCTCTGGCGAATCGCCGACCACGAAGGACGCCTGAACATGCCCGTCGGAATCGCATCGCAGGAAATGACCACGGACGAGCGGCAGGAATGGCTGCTTGGGGTCATCGCCTGTGCCCTGACCGGCCGCCGTCCGCAGCAGCTGTTCCCCTGGCTGAAGGGCGGCGGACATGGCTGATCGCAGCCTGAAATCCACGATTCAGGTCGACATGGATACGAGCGGCGTGGTCCGCGGCGTTGCCGCGACCAACCGCGAGCTGCAACGCATGAACCGCTCGGCGGCCACGACGGCCACGGCGACCTCGCTGTCGGCGTCCATCAGCGTCGCCCAGGCGGGCTTCTCGGTGCTGCAATCGGTTCTCGGGGTGATCACGGGGCGTATTGAGGAGCTGAACGCGGCGGCATTCAAATACAGCCCGGAGGCCATCGACGCCAAGGCCGACCTCAACGCAGCAAAGATCGTGGCCGAGCAGCGGACGGGGAGCCTGTTCGGCGCCGGTGCCGCCGCACAGGTGCGTGAGCAGCAAATGCGCCTGGAGGAAAGGATGCGCCGCGAGGAAACGATGGCCCCGGACATCGCGGCTGGCAGCGCGTTCTTTTCGAGCCTCCTTGAAACGACCAAGGCGGTCGGCGGCGCCGTGCTCGACCAGTTCCTTGCCAACGTCGGCAACCCGGAATCAAACCGGACCATGACGCAGGCGGCCTTCGAGGCAGCCGGTATGCCGCAGCTCTTGAGCGGCGAAGGGTTCACCCAGGGCGGCAGCGCCCGGGGAATGTTCTACGACGAGGCGGGGCTGATGGAGCGGCAGACGCGAGCCCTGGAGTCAATGGAGCGAAAGTTGGGGGGAACCTGATGCCCACGTTTTCCGTCATCGAAATCCCGGAGAGCCGCCAATGGCGATTCACCGACCGATGGGGCGAGAACACCCTTGAGCTGCACTACCGGGTGGTCTGGACGCCTCCGTCGGTCGGCGGGGAAACGCCTCCGACGGAGGAGGACATCCTGCTCGAGCTCGGCACGGCGATCCCCGTGCGGCCGCAGACACGCATTCCATCGGCCGTGTCCGGCACCAATGGATACCTCAAGGAGTTCATCTGCCGCAGCGTGACGGTGACGCCGCTCCGGGAACGCCAGTACGCATGGGACGTGCGTGCACAGTTCTCCACCTACCACTACGGGTGGCGCGACGATGACACGTGGGGTGCCGAATACGTCAAGCAGACTCGGACCACGAGTTCGCGGAAGGCGGCGTTCTACCGGCTGAGCCCGACCATGCCCTCCAACGGCGACGTAACGTGGCCGACCTCGGTGGTCGACATCGGCGGCACGAAAGTGGATACCAACGGCAACCCGCAGACGCGCTCGGTCGCCCAACAGCACATCCAGATCGAATTCCTGCAAGACCGGACGCCGACGGGCTCAGGTGCCACGACGGCCGACGATCCGAGCTGGACGGCGCTCTACGCCTACATCAACAAGCGGAACTCCGCCGCGTTCCTCGGTTGGCCGATTGGCACGGTGCTTTGCACCGGTGCGACGGCGACGCTCGACAATGAGTGGTGGCGAGTGTCCGTCACGTTCATCTACGACGAGATGTTCCACCTGGTGCAAGTGCCAATCGTCAACGCGACGGGTGCGCCAGTTCTGAAGCCCGGCGCGACCCTCGCGGGGCAGATGATCCTCCAAACGGACAAGGTCGGCTTCTATCAGGAATACCCGACAAAGATCGACTTCAACAACGCCTTCCTCACCCCGACGAAGGAGCAGTTCACCAAGTCGGGGCCGCCGTACGTATGACCTTCCACCGTCCAGTCTTCGCGCAAGGCTTGTTCGGCTCGGCAAACCGGGTCGTGGCGAACCAATGGACAAACGGTTCGGAGATGGCGGTCGGCAACGCCCAGGGCATTGAATGGGCGACCTCGCAGCTCGTCCGTCCGCAGATCATCTCGCATGGTCTGGTCAAGCTCAAGGACGCGACGTTGATCGGCGTCAACGAGTGGTCGTACTCGGTCGAAACGTGGATTCCGCTCTCGCCGACGGGAGCCACAAGCATCACCCCGGCCGCCGACGAGCGGTTCCTGCTGAATCCCGTCTACAACCTCCGAGAGCAATACAACACCATCGCGCTCGCCGACGGAAACGACCTGACCAATCCCCCCGCGACGATTGGCCCCGTCGGGAGCATCTGGAACGGTACGGCATGGCCGACCACGAACTTGAGCGCCGAGGTGCTCATGTTCATCGTCTATGACCGTTCCGGCGCCATCTATCCGTTCTTCGACCGTCCGAATCCGTTGCGGTGCGAACCGCAGGAAGAAGGAGTCTGATGCCGAACCTTGGTCTCGCAACACCGCTTCCGGAACAGGTGATCGCCCGAGGCGAAAACCACGAAGTGTCCTTCCATGTCCACAACGCTGACACCGGGCAGAACTTCAATTGGAGCGGGTACACCCCCCGTGGCGTCATCACGGTCGGCTCGGCTTCCATCAGCGCCGCGTCGTTCACCGTGATCAGTCAGGCGGGTGGCACGGCCCAAGTGATCTTCACGGCTTCCCAGACGGGCGGGATCACGAAGGCATCGTGGGGAAGCCTGATCCTGTACGCGGACCCGACGGCGAACAGCGAGAACCTGCATATCGCGACCGTCCCGGTGCGATTCACGGCGGAGGCAATCCCATGATGGGCTCAATGATGCGGCGGGCGATGATCGGCGACAGCGCGACGCTGAACGTCGATTTCACCTCGATGACGAACGGCGGGCAGCTCGCGAACGCTGGCTTCACCTTCACCAACGCCACTACCACGGCACGAACGTACATCAACTCAAACGGGTTGCTCACGACGGCAACGACGAACGAGCCTCGCTTCGACCACGACCCGACTACAAAATCCCCGCGAGGACTGCTGATCGAGGGGACGGCCACGAACCTGTTGCTGCAATCTGCTGACTGGACCGTATCGCCGTGGTCGAAGCCAGCACAAATTACATGGGATGGCACGACCTACGCGACGGCTCCTGATGGAACGACGAGTGCAAAGCAGATCACCGTTACCGGAGGAGCGTCCGCATCCATCTCGCAAGGCGTGACAACCGGGACGAACCGAACCATCAGCCTGTGGATTCGTGCCGGGAGCCTTACGTCGTTCAGCGTCGGCGCATTTGATTCGGCAGGAACGACTTGGGGAAACAACGCCGATAGCACTTGCAGCATCATCAGCGGTCCCGGATCGGTGACGCAACAAGTCGGCGGTCTTTGGTCGATCACGGGCCTGTCCACTACCCAATGGACGCGGGTGCAGATTTTCCGGTCAACGACCTACACGAACCTTCTCGCGTACCCAGGATCAAGCAGCGGAACCATCAACGGAACCGCGTATGTCTGGGGGATGCAGATGGAAGCCGGGAACGGTGCCAGCAGCTTGATCCCGACCGGGGCCAGTCAGGTGCAGAGATTGCGAGACGAGGTAGTGCTATCCAATCTCTCAAGCATTTCGTTCAATCAGTCTGCCGGAACGGTGTATTTGCAAGTTGAGATCGTTGAGAAACTGCGGGGGTCGTTCGTCCCGTATGGCTCATTCGATACAAGCGGCGGCGGTCGGTGTTGGTGGTGGCTGCGTCACAATCACGACACGATCGTTGGGCAGAGGATTCTCGGCACGGCGTTCAATGCTGGAGGG
>Ga0181355_1001353_pt1 | contig 10775 bp, 5 predicted proteins | sample Fa13VDMM15DN_FD_130099 | JGI IMG/M metagenome (GOLD analysis project Ga0181355, IMG submission 130099) | Freshwater viral communities from Lake Michigan, USA - Fa13.VD.MM15.D.N | ecosystem: Environmental > Aquatic > Freshwater > Lake | place: USA: Michigan | collected 2013-09-23 | reverse complement strand
CGCCGCCTGTGTTGCAACACCTAAGCCAGCATAAGGATTTGTTATCATACCTGATAAATCTTTTGCCATGTCACTTACGTCTTTTGTATTTGCATAAGGATTTGTTATAGGCTGTCTAGCCGCCCTAATCGCCTCCATTGACGCCTTTGCGCTATTCGCGTCATTACGCGCGCCTTTTGCTGCTTGACTTGCTTGATGTGCTGATACCGCTCCGCCTATTATAGCTACTCCGGCTCCTATTGCCACTGCTGTTATTGCTGCCATATTATATTAATTTTTTTGAAATTTCATACGATGCATTTTCGTCCACCGTATACCCTAATTTTTTATGCATATTTATTAATCCAGTATTTCTACCAATACTTAGTATTATATTTTTATCAACGCTTAACGCTACTTCTTCTAGTCCTAATATTAACATTTCTAAAGCGTCTTTTCTATCAGCCCCTCTATAATGTTTATTTGATATAATCCATTCCATTTGAGCCACCTTAGAATTCGTTAAATATAAGAATCCTGCAACTATTGGTATATCGCCTTTGCAAACTATTAATCCCCCTAATCCATTTAAAGGAAGTAAATCCCTGCTCATTTCCGGCCATTCCCATTTTGCCCACCATTCTTGTAAAGTTTCCCAATCTGATTCTTGTAATGCTCTTGCTTTTAATTCCATTTTATTTAATTTAATATGATGATTTAACATAATTTGAAGACACTGAATACAACTCAGCGTACGTAGGAGATGGCGGCGGTACATATAACATTTCTACCGTAGCATAAAATCCTTTTATTCCATTAACGGATTGGCCATATATAACTTCACCGTATGCGGAAGAGGTATTATTTATTAGGTTACCAAAGTATTTGTTTTCTTTTCTTTTAAAACTATTTGAAAACAGTTGATTCTCTAAATCAACTAGATTGGAAGCGTCTGCCGTGGCGGATATAGGTAATCCTATATCAGAGTCTGAATATATGCCATTTAACACCCACCCATTGCTGCCTTCATAATTTAAAGTATTGAAGTTTTTAGACATTGAAGATTCAGGATTAAGGACTAATTTTACAGACGAATTATTTTGCACATTATAAAAATTACAATAATTAATAGAAGTTGCTTGTGGATCAGCATAGTGTTTCCATATATTACCATCTTTGAGTGTATAATAATTATTTCGTAAACTTAATGCAAAATCTGGTTTATATGAAAATCTACTTGTCCAGCCATTAGAAGTCTCGTCAAAAGAAACGGTTTGATAGTATGAACTATTAGATGGTTTTATTGATAATACATATTGTTTATTATGTATATCCCAACCCCCTGATAATTTTCCTAAATCACCAACTAAAGCTAAGTTGTCTCTAAAATAATCTAGCATGCCATAAGCTGATATTTCTGTTATGCCATCCTGTGATAATCTTAATACTGCATTTTGATTTTTATCTACAAAATATTTTCTATAACCGTAAACAGCAAAGCTTTCGGGGTTAGTGGATATACCATAATTACCAGCATAAGCCTGTATTTGTCCTATAACAGATTCCCCGGAGGTAGTCATTGGTTGACCTTCTGCTGAATATACAGCATCTTTATCTATTAATGCTCTACTTACTTTTTGTTCTTGAAATATAGTAAGGTTTGTATCTTCGGCATATAATTTTTGAATAGATCCATTTGCCGGATCTATTGTCCGCGTTATATCTTCTCCAATTGGAAATTGATTTATATTATTAATGCCTGTTCTAGAATTAAATATTCCAGAATAAATCATTGAATTAAATCTGTTTTGCTGAAGTTTATAATCTTCTGCTAAGTATGCTTTTACTCCAAAGTCTACAGTAGTATTATTATATCCCCCTCTAATTCTTGCCTCCTCTATGTACCAGGCATTAGGCCCCCCCGCATATGGTGCTGGGATGTATGTAAAATCTGTAATTTTACCAAAACTTATTTTTGTACCAGCTGGTATTGCAATTTTTGTCGGTGTATTTAATGTTATAATAAGACCGTTTTCATATAATACAGTATGATTATATGTTATACCACCGATAGTATAACTTAATGCTTGGCCTACCCCAATATAAAGATTGGTTTGTTGTAGTGTTATAGTAGATGATCCAAATGCAGTAATTGTTGCCAATCCCTCAGTGGCCAAAATTTCAACTATGGAGTCCATTTTTTTTAACCAAAATGAGTTAAAATATTTTAATTCTAGTGTTGCTGCCATATTATATTATTACTTGTTTTTTTTTGTTTTTAAATAACCTATTATACAGCTATATATTTATATTTTGATATAAGTTACGGGGCCGATTAACTGGGTCATAAGAAATTGGCGCAGAAGCTGTGCTTCCAGGCAAATATTCGCCCAAAAGTGTTACTATTGTATTTCCCGGGAGAGGTTGTGATATAACTTTACCGTAAGCGTCAAAAAAAGCACTAAAATACGGGTAATTAGTTATAGCATGCATCGAGGTCTGGGTTGGGGTCCCCGTAACAAAAGAAAATGGAACACTAGACATAAAATTATAAGCTTTTCCTGCGACTGGCGGAATCCATGGGATTGAAAGGGCTGTGTCTAGAAAAAATTGTTTAACATTTATAGGATTAGTTTGATAGGAGGAGAACATATTGGGTGATGCTGAATTATATTCGTTAGCATATACAATTCCCCTATTAAAATTACTTTGATCAACATCTGCCGCAGCTGGAAATCCAAATGGTATTTTAGCCCCAGCCGGAAGAATACCTCCTCCAGCTATAACTGGATCTGAGGATAAAACTAATGTTGTACCTGCATTTTCAAAATCTGTTATCATAGCATCTGTTGCTGGAGTAAACCATGCATTAGAAACCGTAAATGTTCGCCCACCTAATACTGATGTTGGCAATAGGTTTACTGTGAATACTAGACTATTAGTTATGCCTGTAATAATTGTGCCTGGCGCAAACATTCCGAACCCACCACTATCGCTGTTTACTTCAATTGACATCCCAATTACCAATTTTTCTGTAGTAGCTCCATCTCCCCACAAAGTTATAATATTATTTCCTGCTGAGGATGCTGTAATGGTTGGTCCAAAATTTATCGTAGAAGGCATATATTTCATTCCTTTTACTAATTGAACATCGCTAGCTGTTAAAAATAATTTATTTTGATTTACTGGATTAACAGCAATTGGAGAGGCTTGAACAACGGTTCCAAAACCTTCAACAGCGTTTTGTGTAAGTAAAGGCGTGCCTGTTGGGTACCCAGGAACCGCAGGACTTGATGAGTATTCTTGCCCAGCTAAATAATATTTTTGAGCCATTGGGGGCAATTTAGGGCCCGGGTTTATCCCATTCCCTCCGTAAGCAAAATTAGCATCTCTTACTTCTACGCCTGCTCCCCCCTCAAAACCGTCATTGCAATCACTTTCGCTATCGGGGCCTCCATCACCTGATATTTGAAAGGCGCATTCGTTTTTTATTACCAAACAATATTCTCCAGGAGTATTTTGTACAAACTTTTTCTCCCTCACTTGCATTTGATTATTTGTAGGCTTAGCACTACAATATAGCACATCACCAGCGCCATAAACTCCATTAGTATCTCTAATCAATGCCCAGGGATACGATGGGTCTTGCCGGTGATACATCCACCAAGTCGTAGAACTACTCCTTGCTTGGCCAAAAAACCCATAAACAAAATTATTTACAGTAAACTCTAATTCTCCCTGTAAAAGCCCGGTTGGAGCATAAGCGCTATTAAAACTTTTCCCATTTTCTATTTCAACATTTACAGTATACTGAAAGAATTGATTCGGCAAAGGTAAATTAGGATTTGTACCTCCAGAAATATCAAAAACTTGAAAAGATAATCCTGTTAATGAGCCAGCTGTTATGCCGACAGGTGCTGCGCCTTGGGTTATCCCTAATTTCCAACCAAGGAATACACCATTAGTATCAATTTCATATCCAACTACATAATAAGTTGTAGGGTTTGAATATCCTACAATATTACCCGCTCCGATATTAGTACCAGAAACAATTATCTTGGTGCCTATGCCAACATCTGATCCCGGTGGAAATGGCAGAACGTATCCGGCCCCTGCACTTGTAACATAATTAGCAGTTAAAGACACGTCTTGTGTTCCTATATAAACAGCGCCCCAGCCTTGGCCAGGTACTTGACTACAATTTTCCGTACCAGAAACGCCTCCGGGGACTGTATAGACCCAACCATCTCCCGTGGAATAAGATGTTAATCCCGAACTTGATGGTAGCGCACCTACTGTTATATATACAATTATAGTAGCTTTTTTTGTTGCTAAGTCTAAGTTTGTAATATTGGTTAATGGTGTTGCTGGTGTTGTTGAATTATCCATCGCGTCTCCCACTTCAATTGTTAAAGGATATACTCCCGATAGTATTAAAGGGTCTATTATTCTAATCGTCCCCGTGTTTTGCCCTATTGTAAAGTAGCCAGAATTATTGCCATTAATAATTGCCCAACTTAAATCTTGTGTATTTAAAGAAATATCCGAGGAGCCGTTTTTAGCCGTCATAGTGACAACATCTCCTACAACTGGCGGTACAGTGGTATTATAATTAGGCAAAAGGAAACTTGGAGGCCTGTTTTTTAATCTACCAGTAATATTTAACGGATATAAAACTCCATTTAAATTAACAGTTATTGTAAAAGTAAAGTTTGAATTTGTATCTGCCCCAGAATTAAAAACAAATTTTTCAGTTATATAAAGCCTATATTGACTGCCAAGCAAGGTTTCAATATTGAATTTTTGTAAATTAATACTAGAATTTGGTGAAACATTACTTATTTGTATGCTATTTAATGCTAATGCTAATCCTGTTGCGTTTAAAATTTGAAAAGCATCTGTTATATATTTAGAATCAGTAGCCCCTGTTACAGGGTTAACTCCGTTTGGGTCTTGGTCTTCCCAGAAATCAAATACAAAGTCCGAAAGCCTGCTTGGCCCATCATATCCAGTTAATATATCCCAGTTTAAGTCAGAAATATAACCTGTTGATGCTGTTTCCCAAAATAAAGCTAATGTAGAAACGTCTGGGGTGGTTTCATAAACGCTTAAAAATGGTATCATTTTCGAACCAACTACCCCAATGGTATTAACCGTAGAGATCCTTCCTACTAAAGGATTTGTTTGAAGTTGATAAAAGTTTATAGCAGAGGTGCCTTTTATATTGTTAACATCGTTTGTGATAAAATTAAAATCATTAGCTGTAGCTATAGAAGATACCGTGTCACCTTTCCTTGTTGGAAAATATTGAGCGTTTTCTGCTCTTGTAAATGTAAATTCTTTACATAGCGCACACCCACCACTCGCGCTGCTACTTATTGTTATATTGTCTGGAGACCACGTTATCGTGCCAACAGTACCCACAACTGTATGTGATGTAACAACAGTATTAGCATACCATCTATTTCCATTTGGAGCATATGTAACGGGGCTTGAGAGTGGGACAGGTACAGGGGCATTAGATCCATCGTTCTGTATACCATCTCCAATTTTTATTTCAGCAGCGCGATAGTTTGCCAGTAATGTTGTATCATAAGTTAATGTGTTTGCTAATGGATTAGTTATAGTTGGGTCTGAAATTAAATTTATTATGTCCGATTTATTTTGTACTTTCCCAAATAATTGCACGCTACTTCTATATTGTTTTTGATCTGGACCAACTTCTGCTAAGTCCCTAGGTACTTTATTAATATTATCATTAATTAAAACAATATGGCTTGTTTTTTGTGCTTCACCTATTGGAAAACTAGTTGTATTTATACCATTATAGGAAACAGCTGAGGCCGCGACCCCTGTATATATTACTTGCGATCCATATGTTTGTCCTTCAGGATACCCTTGTAGCATGCCCGGCAAATACACATTATAATAATCTTGTTGTTGCTGCTTTACAACAATCTTATAAGAGTACCAACCAATTTCATTTAGTATATATGAATATTTGGTAGCAAGCCCACCTATTGCGGGATTAAATAAATATAAATCATTAATCTCTTTATCGGTGTAAATATTGTATGGGCCTATTCCAGAGCCTGTTATATTAACTACTTTTGCATAATCAGTGAACTTTCCTCTTAAGTGCTGCCCAACAACTGGTACAGTATTTAAAACTCCAGCAGTATTGTCTAAAGTAAATTGATAGACATATAAACCACCACTTAATATGTTAATAGTTGCTCCTGAAACAATAGAAAATCCGTTTATAGAAGCCGGTATTGCATACAAGCCAGGAGTGCCATCAGGTATATTTTTAACAGAACTTATCTCTCTATTCACTAATAATGTTAGGGCATTGCCAAACCATTCTCTAACGTCTGGGAAATTAGCTTGTCCTTCGGCCTGGTAAGGTGCGTATAAAGTTGATCCCCCTATACTTAATGAATTAAAGGCACTAGCAGCTATTTGAGCATCAACACTTGATAATATTACCGAAGAAGCACGTCCAAATTTATCTGACAATACAAATCCAACCTGATAATTTCTATTTTGTTTTACCGTATGATTTGGATATTCTATAAAACTATCAAATATATCTTGTTTAGGTGTAATTGATGTATTGTAATCAATTTCTTTTGGAGCCGTGTAGGTTGTATGAAAATTACCGTATATCACTCTATTACCAGATACTTCTTGAGCAAGAGCTCTTACTGGCACATTATCATATACACGAGCTATTTGATCGGGGCTTAATAGTCTATATGGTTTTTGAGATTGATAAGTATAAGAATATATATTAGAAACATTGCTACTAATAAATTTTGATGAAGGAATGCTATCAATTACATATGCGGAGGTGGCGTCAGATTCTTTATATAAAATTTCTAAATCTGTTATTTTATATGAATTAGGTGCTAAATTACATTTATCCGGGAACGGAATTAGTAATTCTATGTTATTACTATTATTTTCAAACCAGTTAATTATGGTACTTTGATAAGCATTGTCCTCATTACCAGCTATAAAATATCCTTTTTGTTTTGGAATATATGCTATTTGTGTAAATGGGGCTAATAACGAATATTCATTATCGTCAAATTTAAATCTATAACTAAATCTTACAAATTTATCTTCTATAAAAGAAGGATCACCAGCCCACCCTACAGTATCGGCTTGGTTACTCATAGTAGAATTTAAAAAAGTCAGTATGTAAGTTGGGTTTATTTTATTTGTAACTTCATATAATGACAAGGTAGTGTTGTTTATACTTTTTACAAAAGCATAATCCTCTCCGCTTAAAAATTTAACCCCGACCGCGGATGATGATAATACAGTAGCGCCTGGCTGTATTGCTGCTGATAAAGCATACCTTAAAGTGATTGAAGCCGTGCCAGCAGAAAATATATTCTTTGATGATACACTTATACTTGTAGAACTAGCTAAAGAAGTAATAACCACCGGGCCAATGCCAAACGACCCCGTCCCATTATTGCCAGCAATAACATCTCCAGCCGAAAATCTAGAAAATCCATCAGGGACTATTGTAGTTATTGTTGCTGTATACGGGCCTAACGGGGGTCCACCTACTGCTCCTATAGTGCAAGCAAGACTATCCATATTTGATAATACATAATCAGCCCCACCCACAGTGCCAGAAACTACAGTTGCTGTTTCTTTTCTAATTAAGGATATAGGCTCAATTGGAGCATATTTTGCTACCGAAATTTGAGTTTCAGTATAATAATAACCTGGATCATTAAACGCATTCGTTACGTTTATTTTTCTTGGTTGATTTCTATTATCTGTAAAGAATAATAAATCTTCAACTAAATTTATCCCGGTTATTATATTTGTTTTTGAAAAATTTAAGAATGTTCCATCCACTAATGTACGATAAACAGGATTAGCCGCTGGATCGTAAACAGTGATTTTCATTACTCTTGTTGGCGGTGGTGGCGCTATCAAAGAAGGGGTTGGATCCGTGTAATTTGTTAAAAATTGATATATTCTATTATTTCTATTATCAGAAAAATATCCAATACAATCTAATCCGTTAAGCTCTTCAAACTTTTCACCATTTAATTGTGTAAGTTCAACATTACCTAAAGATGTTTGAGCAACGCCTATATTGTCACCTTCGGATTTTCCAATAGATATGTTTAAAGCGTCTCTATATTCATTATCAGGCACAAGCCTATCATCTAGGTCTTTGTTCATTCTAGCCCCTAAAAAACTATTTTTTACTTCCGCCATTTTATTTAATTTTTAATCCATTTAGATTTGCCTCTAAATACTTGCGTTATTTCTTCTAATTTAATATTTGAAAGTCTTATTTTAGCATTTCTTAATTTTGCTGATTTATCTTGTTGTAGTCTTCTAACAAGATACTCTTGTGACCCCGCTCGGTGTGCTACAATAGAATGCAAAATATAAGCGTATAATGCGTCTTCCGCCATTTTTGGCACTCTTGAATCTAAATCATAAGCTAATCCATCAGATATGTATTCTAATACAATTAATTTACCAACTAAATTGCTGCTAAAAGATATTTTACCCTCTCTATCATTTATAGAAAAGTATCCATTAATATTTGCATATTGTGGGTCCATACCAAATAACCTACCAAAAAATCCATCTTGTAATCCATTATATCCATCGTACCAGTTATTACCTACACTAGTATTATTATTTACAAATGGAAATATATTATTAATATCCCATCTTTCCTCCGTTAAAGAAGTACCTTCTATATTAGCCTCAAAATTATCCTGTATAGGCAATCCTCTTTGATCTTGTATTGGGTTTTCATAAGGATTTGTAGTTAAAGCATTCACAGGATATATAGGGTGCTTAATACCATTATTGTCAATCCAAGCCATTTTAACATAATTAACATAGTCTTGAGGTATTGCAACACTTAAACTATGCGGTATGTTCAACTCCTGAGATTTAATGCTTTTTAATGTATCGTAACTAAATTCCTGTAACCCTCGTTTAGCATGGAATATAACATCTGTTCTTTTTGCTGATCCAATTATTTTTCCTGTGCCAACATAAGCTACCATGAAGTTGTTTATAATGTCATTTAAAGAAATATAAGAATAGCCGCCATAATTTTCCTCTACGGTAGTGCCAAACGCATCTTCATTGCCGTATTTCCCGCCGTCTAATATTTTTAATTGAACAACCACATAATCACCTACCGCAATAGCGGTGGTGGGAATTATTGCATTGCGGATTACATTGTAGGGTGATGTATATTCAAGAAAATCACCAGGCAACCCAGTGCTACTGGTATATATTTTAAAATTATTTAAAGCATAATTAATGTCATTTGGATCCCAAGCATTTATTCCTCCGAATATTAAATCTGTATTAAATGTAGCCGTAAACTCTGTTGTTCCTGATTGAGCCACAAAACCTTGTGCTCCTTCGTAGTACTGTCTATTTGTTTCGGTAATTAAACCATTATTAGGTATTGGCATAATTTATTAGCTTTTTGAATTAATATTTTCTGCTTGCGCTTGTTGTGCTGCAACTTGTACAATTTGAGGATCATTAATAACTATACCTGAATAAAGTAATATTCTTGTTATTAAATTGGTTTGCTCTGTTGGATGTAGTTCAAAATCAACACTAGGATTTGTAGCACTAGTAGTAGGACTATAAATATATTGATAATTACCACCTAATGTGAAATTCCAAATAGGATCGGATGGTTTTCGTACATAAGTACAAGAAATTCCTGTTGTTATTGTTGTTGGGTATACTTTAATTATGAAGTTTTTAAAAGTATATACTGGCCAATAAGTTGATGGCTTTGTAATAGGCGATAAATTAAGTTCTAATAGCTCGTTAGGCTGCACGTATTGAACTTCTTTATCTTCGTTATATATAACGGTACCTAACTTATAAAAGTCAGATACTGATGGTATATCAAAGCCTCCTGCTATAGGGGAACATACGCCATCTGTTTGAAATATTGCAATTTTTTGCTCTAAGTTTTTTACACGATCGCTATATTCGCTATCATTGCTAGGAACTCTGAGTTGTTGGTTAAGGTCCTCGAAATATTCATTAAATATATCAAGTTGCACCTGAGTAGCTGTTTTGTTAAATTCATCTGGTGTTAAATAGCCTCTTTGCTCTTTGTTTATTATTAATAAAACAGTTCTATAAACCGTATTTACATCTATTGCCATACTGTATATTTATTATAATATTAAGGCGGTAACCAAAGCTACCGCCTATATATTAATATTACGTATTATTTTAATTTTTTCTCTATAGACTTAAAGACGTCTATACCTTCATCTGTTTTAAAGAATGCCGCCATAGCTGAGTATGGGTGTTCATCAAAAGGCACTGTCATCAATTTTCTATTATTTTCACTCCAATGGAATGTTCTATTATCAGGAGATAAACTTATAACGTTTGCTTCAACCGCTCTAATAGCTAGGTTCCTAAGCTGCACATTATCATCATTTGCTAGTTCTATAAATAAAGATGGATTGTTTCTTGCTAATAATAACAAGTCTCTTCTTATTTCTTTAGAACTCATTTTATTTACCCTAGATCCAACTTCAACTCTAACAATAGATTCCGCTTGATCAATGTCCATCTCTAGAGCGGCATTTAATGCCATCACTTCTAGTTCGATGTCCTCTAATTCATCCTCAGCCTCCGCCGTTGGATCAAACTCAGAATATTTAATATTTACTGACGGATGATAGACTGATAATAATTTTTGTAGGTTTTGTTTTTCTTTAGGCACATTTAATATACCATTTTCAAATATG
>Ga0181355_1001350_pt1 | contig 10791 bp, 21 predicted proteins | sample Fa13VDMM15DN_FD_130099 | JGI IMG/M metagenome (GOLD analysis project Ga0181355, IMG submission 130099) | Freshwater viral communities from Lake Michigan, USA - Fa13.VD.MM15.D.N | ecosystem: Environmental > Aquatic > Freshwater > Lake | place: USA: Michigan | collected 2013-09-23 | reverse complement strand
GCGTGACATTGATGATAAAATCGTGCGCAAAGCAATGGAGAAGATTTTAGAATTATGAAAAAAGATCCTGATATTCTTGATATTTTACGTCATTACAACAAATTGTCGCAATCAATTCGAATCGTTGAAAATGAGTTAGAAACAATTCGTCAAAATATTCCCCGCGCAGCGGATGAAATTGTAAAGCTGAGAAAAGAAAACAAAGAACTTAAAAAACAATTAAAACAAAAACTAAAAACAAAATAAATATGAAAGAAACATTAACACTAAAAGCAAAAGAAGCAAGACTAATTGCTTATGGCGACCACGAATTATTCGAAACTGTAACATCAGAGATTACAGACACAACCCGATGGTCAATTTGTTATGAAAAAATTGCCAAGCGGATTTCTGATGGTAAATTTTTCAAGCTCAATTATCGAGTTGGCGCAACCGAAATGCAAGATGAATCGCCTTATGAATGGGAAGATGAAGTCTCTATCCCTGAAGTATTCCCTGTAGAAAAAACAATTATCGTATACGAATAACGTGCCTAAATGTTTATACTGTCGAAAGGCAGAAGCTACATGGGTTTACATGCCTAATGGAGAATGCGCCTGTGACGACTGTGTGCCAAGAAAGTGTTCCTGCAACATAGAGCCAAAAGACGGCAATTGGGAAAGCACAGATGATAACAATTGGGAGTATGCAATGGATGAAAATGGAAGACATTTACCTTGCTGTGAATGGAGTCGAGAACAATAAAATAAATAAAAAATGAAAAAAACACTAGCAACGAGCGCAACTTGCGGTCCATGTCACTTGCTTAAAGCAAGACTGGAAAAATCTGCAATATCTGTGAATATAAAAAGCGTGGATGAAACCGAAAACATTCCTTGGTTTCGTGAAAAAAGCATTAGAAATGTTCCAATGCTTATTATCGAAGATGATCAGGGAAATGAGATCGAGCGAATTACAGGCGTAGAAGATATTTACAACAATTTAAAACAATGAAAAAAACACTATTGGCGCTATTAGCCACGACAATGTTAGCGAATGCTTTGGAGTATGGAAAAGCTTCTTTTTACTCTGTGAAAACAAACGGGGGATCAATTACTGCAAGCGGTGAAAGACTCGATGATGCAAAGTTAACTGCTGCGCATAAGACTCTTACTTTTGGGACAATCGCGAAAGTAACTAACTTGTCAAATGGTCGCTACGTATTTGTAAGGATAAATGACAGAGGACCATTTATTTCGGGCAGAGTAATTGACGTTTCCCTTGCCGCAGCAACATCGCTCGACTTCAAACATAAAGGTATCACAAAAGTAAAAGTAGAATCAGTAAAAAAATAACTTGACAGTCTTTAACTTATCTGTTTAAATCCTCCCGCACAACATTATGAAAACCAACAAGCTGCAAACTATTAAAAAAGGAGATAAACAACATGGACATCATTGCCGCAACTAATGTATGGAACGCTTTTATTACTTGTGTGATGGTGATTGCTTTTATTATTGTGGTAATTTCAACACCATGATGTTTAGTATATTAAAATCAACAACTATACCGCAAAACAATGAACATTAACGAAGACTACAACATTACAACTGATGACGTTTTGGCATCTATCAAATCCATTGACGATAAACTGTCTATGGCAAAAGAAGGATGGAGTGATGCTCCTGTAGATAAAAAATCAAAGTGGATGGTAACAATCAATCAACTACTAGACGATAGACTCTTGCTAATGAACATGCGAGACAAATATTGTAGCTGAAAACAACTACAAAAAAACTTATAATAAATCGCGGGATAGTGTAATGGTAACATGCGAGTCTCATAAGCTAGAGCTACGGGTTCGACTCCCGTTCCCGCAACCAATTTTCGATACAAAACAAAACACTTTTATGACAGAAGAACCATTTATGAAAATGGACGGATATGAAGACTGCATCGTGGGGGTCGTCGAGCAATTCGGCAGACCCCATATTCTTTGCTATGATAAAAGAAAAATTCTGGCGAAGCTAATAGACGATGGAATGTCGTATGATGAAGCAGAAGAGTTTTTTGAATACAATCAAATTGGCGCTTATGTTGGCGAATCTACGCCATGTTTCGTGACTCTGATGACTGAAAGCGATAAACATTTATTTCAAACTTCAGGTATAGTAGCTTATGAGAGCGAAAATTAATCTCAAAAACTTTGAAAAGTTCAAAGAATACGCGCAGGAATATTGCCAAAAGCACGGCAAAACAATTACATTAGTTCCTCGTAAAACTGTATCACAAGAAGAATTTAAAGATTTTAAGTGCGGTGGTTTTTGCGATGGAGATGAAATGGTTGTAGCGAGTAAGAATCCTAATTTTTATACTATATTTATTCACGAATTTGCTCATCTTACACAGGCAGTTGAGCAAATCCCGATGTGGTATGAGTCTGGAGACATTTGGAGCGCATTACAGAAGGGCAAGGTCTCTCTGGCACAATGGGACGAGTTTGTCAAAGTAATTGCTGTAGAGAGGGATTGTGAGCGCAGAGCGCTGAATTTAATCAAGAAATTTAATATCACTAGCCCCGAAATCTATGCTTGTAATGCTAATATTTATTTGTATTATTATCAGTATGTGTTTCTAACTAAAAGGTGGTCACGCCGCAAAAGCTTGTATGAATGCGAGAAACTACATGATCTAGCGCCAAAGAATCTGCTTCCTGCTAGTCATTTTAGCAATATCAATATGGAAGTAATGACTTGTTTGTTTGATTACTATAAAAGATAATTACTTTTTGATGTATTTTTCAGGATCTTCTTGAAATCGTTTGCCAAGTTTGATGATTCCATTGATTATTTCTGGACTAATGACACCGATAATGCCATAACAAATAGCTTTATAGAGCGAAGAAATATCTGTCTGCTCCAAAATAAACCATGCAATAGAAGAAGAGATCGCCGCTGCGGTGATCTTTTTTGCGTATTCGATCATGCCGACTTTTTTCTGTGCTGACAATAAACGAGCCAACATTGCTGCCGCACCAATTAGAGGAATGACCCAACCACCCTCCAAAAACTCCTTGATTATTGATTTTTCTGGCTCCATTTGCAGCTATTTACACGAGATTTTTTTATTTAAAATGCTTTTTTAAGGCTTCGTAAAATTTAGCAAATTCTTTTGGATTAAGATCTTTTTTGCGATTTGGAGCAATCGTTCTGTGGTCAGTAACCATGTCAAGAGTGATATTCCACTTCTTCATAAGTGGCACAATATATTCAATTGCAGACTCAATTGCGGCAGTTTGTAGCGGTTCTGTGTATGAACTACGCTCAAATGCCACACCAATAGAGCAGTTATTGAGGCTTGTCATGCCTTTAAACGAGCTTATGCCAGCATGATACGCTCTATTGTCATCGCGATTCGTGATTGTGCGTCTGCCGTCACGCGCAATGATGCAATGATAGCTAGCATAAAGTCTTTCTCCAGTCGATGGATTGTTGATTTTGCTAGTCCAATCAATAGAGCCGTTGTAATTGCCTTCTGTATCGTGCATAATAATAGCCTTGGGAGCGATTTTACGAGCGCGTGGTCCGTTTGTTTGAGGCGACAAAGCAACTGTTTCAGGATATTTATTAGGCATTTTATTTGATGTTTTGGGGGCAGAAAGCGGCAAACTTGGGGTCGAAGATTTCGCCCCAAGTAAACTTGCAAGTTTTGAGAAAAGGTTTTTCACTTTCCTATATTTACACCGTATTTTTTTAAGTATTCTTCATTTCTTCAATAAATTGACAAATCATTTTGTCTCGCTCGGTTGCTTTTCGAACTCTGAATTCAGTCTCAAAGGAGTGAGAAGAATAAACAGTCGTTTTATGAAACACCCAATCTTCACTATTATCGCCATCTACACGTATCGAATAAGATGCTTTCCAATCAAAAACGGTACAAATATACTTGATAGCGACATCTTTTGCCTCGGAATGTGAAAGATCAACACTAATCATCTGTGATACTTTGGCTGAAATCATGATAGTTTAACCTCCAATGGCGCAAATTGTTCGATTTCTCGGCAGAAACCTTGAACTTGTAGGGTATCGAAGCTTTTTGCCGCCATTTTGAGTATCAAGATTTTTTGCATAAACTTGCTATAGTCATCGTTTTGATAAAACAACTCACCAGTTTTTGAATTGCTGATGTAATCCTCACCGATTTTATATTGTAGAGGATCAATAACTAACTCCAGTGGATGATAGCTGCAAAATCCCAGAACATAATTAACAATGTCGTGGTATTTGATATTAATTTTCATATTAGTAACCCCAGGCTTTTAGTGTGTGTTCAAAAGGATTTCCATCTATTTGTTTAACAAGCTGTAGCATTTCATCAGCAATATCGCGAATTTCTTTTTGAGCATGTTCGCTACGACGAAGCTTGATGAAGTTAGCAAAAGATCGCATGTTGAACATGATGTCTCCTTCAATTTGACTACTGTAAGTCTTGAAGAAACGAGCGCTTTCTTTTGATCGTTTGCGCCCAAGAGTAGGCTCAAGCTGTTCCAAGCATTTATGATAAAGTTCATTGCCCAGTTTAGTATATTCTGCCAAGACAGTGGTCCAATCTTCGCCATGGACATCAATAGTTGTTCCAAATCTGTCCGAAATAAATGAAGCAGGAATACCTTCCCAATCATTGGGAATATAAAACTTGTCTTCCTTTAGCTCTTTGTATCGAGCGGATTCTGCATTGATGGATGCTATACGATGTTTAAGCAAATGAATGTGACTCGCAATTTCTGTATCAACTAGGAAGTGAACCACTCCCTTTTCAAACGGTGTTTCATGTCCATTGTTCCATAGCATGTCGATCAATTTCGGAATACGAGATTTCTTATCCTCTGTCAAATCGCGACTTGTTGAAGTCCATGCGCTACAAGCGATAATTTCATCGCTTCCATAATGCCCTAGTAGGGTTACTTTATTTGTCATCTTTAATAATATGAACGTGTATTTTTAATCCTTTATTTGTGGAGTAATCAATCATGTGCTTAGTGCCTCTGCTTACTCCATCCCAGACTGCGATCAATGCATCTGCATAGTCGCCCATTTGTTTATTTCTAATAATTCCAGCAGACTTGCCAAGAGCTTTCCAATCAGCGGGAAATTCTTTTACAGGTATGTTAGCGTTATAGGCAAAAGTCTCTCCAAATGTATCTGCGCCCCTCGCTTTACCACAGACGACTTCTGTGACTGTCCATGGACATGTTTTGATGGCATCGACTACATCTTGATAGGAAACTTTATCTCTGCTTCCAGCGATAATTGTTTTCATTAAATAAGTTTCAAAGAGTTGATGATATTGTTGAGTTGACGCGATTTTGCATCAATGGGAACATTGTGAATATCAGTGTTTCCATGACGATTTTCAATCACAAAATAAAATACATTCGCCCCGATTTCTTTTGCCTTTTTATCGTAAAAAGTAAATTCTTGCTCTCGACTATTAGTATTTGCTACCACGATAGCATCAACCTGTTCGTCTTGCAATGCCGCAACAAAAGCGTTGCGACAGTGTTCGTGAGCCTCTGGAGTGCGCCACGCTTCGAATTGATATACGCCCTCATCAGAAGTAAAGAAATCATCGGCGCAGCAAATTTTTACATTGCCGCCAAACAATGTCGCAGCAGTGGATTTGCCAGATCCACTTACTCCGCGCAGAATAATTACATTTTTATTTTTCACTTGATATTTAGTTTTGCTTTGATTTCTTCAAGAGAGGTAAAGATCGTGTATCCTCCAGTTTTTTCGTAAACATGATCGACGCACGTATTGATGTATTGAGGATCATCTTTCCAAACGCCACACCAAGTTTTCTTTTGAATGCTTTTGGAGTGAACGTGTCCGTGAATGTTTGCCACTCGACCTCGCATTTCAAGCGGGTGAATAGGACAGTGCGTTAGCCACATTCGCTTGTATGACAACATGCCATAGATTTCATCAAATACTTCTGCTTGGAGTTTTGTTGAAACATAGTCATCGTGATTTCCTTTTACAAGGATTTTACGACCACGCAGTTTTTTGTAAACCTCCAAAGCCTCATCAGAAAATGCAGCATCGCCCATGACGTAAACAGTGTCATTTTTGCGGATAGTGCGCTGCCAATAATTACAAAACATCGTCGTATTTTCTTCCACAGATTTTACCCATGGTCGATATTTAGGGATGTTCTTGTGACCCAAGTGTGGATCGCCTACGAAATATGCGCTCATTTTGATTTGCCTTGATCTACGAAATCGTAAAGCTTAAATGGGTTCGTGCCATTGGCAAAATCGAACTCGCTATATTGAAAAACATAGCCGCCGATTTTTTTTGCGCAATCTCTTGCCCATTGTTCTGCACCTTTTAATGCTCCATCATACGATTGATGGAAGTTATTTTTTTTGTCGAATACTCTGTATTTGCTGTGCGCCATATTGTTATTTTATTGTTTCTAGGATAATTAGAAAGATTATTGCTGTGATTGTTTGAAAGTTATTCATAAGTCAATTTGAAAGCAACTCGTCCAGTGTCGAAATTGTTGGTAACGTAACAGTCAATGAATATTTCGTTGCCGTCAATTTGCGTGGAGTTAATTTGCATTATGTATTGAACTTTGTCAAGAACTATTTTGTGTAATTTTTCGGGCATTGGTTTAAATTCCTCACAAATAGGCTCGTCGCCAAGCTTCCATGGAAAGAGGTGGTTTTGACCGATGATTGTTACTTTAGGCATTTTCATTGTTTTTTAAGTATTGTGTGTTTGATTCCGTCAACGATGTCTGTCATTTTAATCAAAGAAAGAAGATCTTTACGCCCTCTTCTTTGGTAGCCAGTATACAGTGGCATACGAACCTCTACGTTGAGTTGAGAAAGATCGCATAGCTTTTCACAGAGCCGCGCCAAAAGCTTTCTGTCTACAAGTAGAAAGTCGTGTTCACGCTCAAATGCAATGATGTCGGAAGCTCCATAAAGCCAACCCCTTTTTCCTTGCACGTTTGCAAACTCAATCCACACTACGTCATCGTTATATTTGTCATCTGCGCGTTTTACTTTCTTGCGCGATTTTACATCCACTGCTGTTCTTGGGAGCTTCGCTCCTTCGACCCAATAGTCAATGTGACGAATCTCTTCTTGAAAAGAGGATTTCTCGCAAGATAAACCTGCTTTTGTCGTAGAGCTTTCAAACGAGGACTCAGCTTTATCGCCGCTCTCGAATGCTTCGCCTGTTTTGTCGTATCTGTTTTTATAAGCCATCTCTAGTATATAATAGCAAAATCTTGCCATTGTCAAGGGAAAATTTTGCGTTGGGATCTTTTTTTTGGATGAAATTTAAAAATGGTTTTAATTTATGCTTGCGTTTAATTTCTGTGGCGAATGTAAGATGACAATTATTGCGATCCCAATATTGGTTGCGAAAAAAGCAAAAATCTTTTATCACTGTCTCAGCATCGCCGAAAACAAATTCCACTGTTATTTGAGATGCTTCGCGCTTTATAGAAATAAAGAATCTTAAATGATCTCGTTGCATGAGATAAAAAATGTCACTTGTCTCTACAAGATATTCGTAGTATTTTTTAATTTGTGTTGTGCGAATTGATGGATTTTTAATTGAGCAAAAATCATAAGGCTTAGAGCGAATACAAAAATTTTCAAATGCTGATCGAACTATAGGATTGCTGTTGTTTAACTGCTGAAAGTTCATTTTTTTAATTTATAATAGTGTAAATTAGAGTATGGCACAAGGACAAGATCGGATAGCAAGCAGTTTATTGGACCTGCAACCCACAGCTATTATAGAGCTTTTTTTACTCTATTTCAATACTGTTGACAATCCAAATGCATTTATTGCATTTCATGGTGGATCTGTCTATAACAAAGGAATTGTGTGGCAAGGTATTGAGTATTTGCCTATTCCTGTAGAAACTGATGGCTTCGAAGTAAATGCCAACGGTCAATTGGCTAGACCCAAAATACGCATCTCTAACAAGGATTATTTCGCCACTGATTTGTTGATTAATAATGACGATCTACAATTCGCTAAAATCGTTCGCAAAAGAACTTTTGTAAAATATTTGGATGACGTTAACTTTGATGGTGGAAATCCTTGGAGTCAAGCAGATGCATCAGCAGAACTTTCTAACGATACTTTTGTTATCGGTCAAAAGACGGCAGAAAACAAAGTATTTATTGAACTAGAGTTGACTTCGCCATTAGACTTAGAAAATTTTGAAATTAATAATCGTTTGATTATGTCTCGATATTGTTCTTGGCATTATCGCGGCAATGGTTGCAATTATAATGGCATTCCCGTTGCTACTGAAGAAGGAGAAAATCTGAATGTAGCAGATCCAGTTGACTGGTTCACCAATCAGGCTCAAAAAAAATGGTCTGAGCAACAGTTCTATGCTTCGGGTAGTACTGCATATATTGAAAATCAAAAAATTACCATTGCTGATCCAAACGGTTTGGCGCAAACTGAATTTGCAAAAATTTGGTATGTTTGTCAATCTGGACACAGCGGTTCTATTACTACAATACCAGATAAAAATCCATCACTCTGGAAGCGAGATGGCTGCAATAAAAAACTAGATGGCTGCAAATTGCGTTTTGGCAAAGGAGCAATTGAATTTAATGAATCAACTGTTCAAAGAACAGCATATTTTGTTGATTTTACATCGCGCAATAAAACACTACGCTATAATAACATCGCTCCCAATGCTACCGTATCTGGATCTTCTTCAATACCTGGATCGCCAGCAACTAATGTTATAAATTTATTAACAGGAGCAAATGATTTTTGGCAAGCGAGCGGCAAAGATAAAACAGGAGCAATGTTAACTTTTGAATGGTCAAGTGCTAAAAATATCAATCGAATTGATTTATACGATAACCTATCTAAAAAACTTCATTTTAATAATGCTTATATTCGTTTATTTAATGAAGCCGACTCGGTAATTCAAAGTGGAACACTTAGTGTGCCAACAAACGGAACGCGAGCAACTACAGGATTTGCTAATCAACTAGTCAAAAAAATTATTATTTCAGGAAGTGGAGTAACAACAGTTCCGTCGTTAAGTGAAGTGGCTATATTTGAAAACAACCCACCGAATTTACTTTACTATGATCAAGAAACAGTTTCATTGCATAGAAACGACTTTTTCCAAATCTCTACATGGATTGGATTGAGTGGTCGAGATTTATATTCGAATGAACTTTATTCAGTATTTCACAATATCAGCGGTGGCTGTAGATATAGTGGCATTAATTTATATCTTTCTGGACGAAATCTTTTACTAGACTTTGCGACACGCACCACAGGCGCTCAACAAATCAATAGGACTTTGACTCTCCCATGGAAAAATGATGAATTACGACCATTGCATTTGATATGTTCGGGTGGAAATGCAACTGGATTAACGCCTTCAGCTACAACCGCTGGTTATATTGAATTAACAGACGGCGTATCAACACCAAGTCGTTTTACTTTATCTGGATCAGTAGGTGAATATTTTAGATTTAAAAATTTTAATTACCAAAGTGGTATTGTAAGCAATCAGTATCGTCTAAAGTTTGGGTTAAATGATTGGCAGTTTCCAACTGGCAACGAATTTGTTCCAAGTCCTCTTGGAGCATCAAATCAAATTGTTAGCAACATGAAATTGGTAAGTCCAATTAAGTTTGGACCAACAGCATTCTGGACTGGCTCTAGCGGTATTAACGTAAGAATTGATGATCACAATCAATCGGTATATAGAGACTACAGCAGCTTTTCTGGAAAACAATCAAATACACAAAGTCTGATAGGATGGTGGGATATGGAAATAAATGATTCTACTACAGGTATTAGCGCAGAAAATAATTCTGGCAAAAAGCTAATTGTATCAGGTTATGATCCATCCACTTTAAATACTAGCGTTACTGCTTCAGTGTCACTTACAGAAATTATCAATGCTCAAAAACAAAACATAGAGTTGCCGTTTGGCGGATTCCCAGGAACAGAAAAGTATGGTTAAAGAAATACAAAGCAAATCAATCGCTAAAATACGCGATTTCGTCGTCAATGCTTGCAATGCACAAGTAATGCAAGAAGTGTGTGGATTCATTGGATGGGATAGTCCCGAATATGTAGCTACAGTTGAACGGAACGATGCCGCTGATCCTAAAAACTTTTTTGCAATTAATCCAGCATCTTATTTAATGTTTGCCAGCGATAATGATATGTTGGCTATTTTCCATAGTCACATTATAGGAGATGAGAATCCATCTGAGTTCGACATCAAAATGGCGGAGGCGTGTTGCGTTCCTTTTGTTATTTATTCTCTCAATACTAAAAAATTCCATATTTATGAGCCTAGCGAATGCGAATTGGATGTAAAAGCATTTGCAAGGTTAAAGGAAGCTTTCAAATGACACAAGTAACACTACATGGTATATTAGCAAAAGAGTTTAAAAAAACTTTTAGCTTAGCAATCAAACGCCCAAAAGAGGTTTTTGATGCTATTTCTTGCACTCATAATAATTTTCGTCATCGAATAGTGGAGTTAGCTAATCAAGGCGTTCATTTTACTCTGCTTGTAGATGGTAAAAAGATGACTACTATTGAAGAGTTGTCTATTGTGTCAGATAATCAACAAATTGATATTGTTCCTTTAGTATGTGGCGCTGGAAAAGCTGGCGCTATCATTGCTATTATTGCTTTAGGCGTGTTGACTGCTGGAGCTGGATTTGCTATTGGACTTAGCACTTCAATTGGATTTGGTATGACTGGGGCGACTTTGTTTAATATT
>Ga0181355_1001346_pt1 | contig 10811 bp, 14 predicted proteins | sample Fa13VDMM15DN_FD_130099 | JGI IMG/M metagenome (GOLD analysis project Ga0181355, IMG submission 130099) | Freshwater viral communities from Lake Michigan, USA - Fa13.VD.MM15.D.N | ecosystem: Environmental > Aquatic > Freshwater > Lake | place: USA: Michigan | collected 2013-09-23 | reverse complement strand
AGTGAATACTGGTGCTACTGGATCGACAGGATCTACAGGAGCAACAGGTGCTACTGGAGCAACTGGTGCAACAGGAGCAATGGGTTCTATAGGAGTAACAGGATATACAGGAGCAACAGGTGCGCAAGGACTTCAAGGTTTTCGAGGAGAAACGGGTGCTACTGGATACACGGGTGCACCAGGAGCAAGTTCCTTATTAACGGCAACAGGGGCAACAGGCAACACAGGATACTTTATAGCCAATTTAGGCTTTACCAGCGGGACAGGCTCCCAACTGATAGTCAATAGAGAGTTCTCCTATAACCCAGGGACTAAGACGGTAGATGTCCCAAATCTTACTGTATCAGGTTCAAATGGATGTACTGTATATAATGCTACTAATCCTGCTGTTTATATACAGACAAACACTCCAGGGAGCATAGGAACCGATTTCTTACAGCAAGGAGTTGCTACATCTGCAAATTATGGGGCAACTGGGACACAGGCAGGAGATACATATGTAGTTTCATCTGCGAATCACATACAGCAAGTAGCAACTGGTGATATTCATCAGTTCAATGTGGGTAATACAAATGCTATGTCTATTAATAATACAACAATATCTATTCCAGGTTTATCACGCTCTTCGGCTACGAATACAAAATTGCTTTGTATGGATGTATCAGGTTCTGCGTCTGTATCAACAACCAGTACTCCATTTTTAGACAACGCCACAATCTATAGTGGATTTGCACCATCTTTTAAAATAACAAGTGATAGTACTGGTATAACAAATCATTTACGATGTTTTGTAAATATAGTATCTGGGTCATTTTATCCACAGACATTATCGGGGGATTCAATCATATATGCAACAAATAATTGCTTCTACGGGGTAGGTGCATCTAAGTCTCATAAATTTTACGTTGATTCATCAAACCGATTGGAAATAGATTCTGCTAAAACCGTAATCCAGGGGCAACTCGGTGTTAGTACAACTACTCCTGTAGGTGCTCTTTCAGTTTTATTAAATGGATTGGGGACGAATACTCCTAATGGGTCTAATACCTGGGATGTAGGGTATGCACTATTTGGACCAGGTGTTAATTCTACAACTGGTTCTGCATTGGCTCTTACATATAATACAGCAAGTAATTATGGTTGTTTAGTCAGTTTAACTCCAGGTGTAGCGTGGCGTGATATGCATTACTCAGCCAACGCCCATTTATTTAAACTGGGTAATACAAATTTAATGACTATAGATAATGGTGGTAATGTAGTTGCTTCAGGGACTATAACATCTACAAGTACATTGACAGCACCTAATTTTACAGCATCATCTGGTATTTTTAACACTATGAATAATACATTACGTCTTAATGGTGGTACTCCTGGTTCTCAATGGGGACAAATCCATATGAATAATGGTGCATACAATTTAATAATGAGGCAGGATACGGGAAACTTCTTCTTTCTCATTGGTGCTAATCCAGACGGCCAGTGGAACTCATTAAGGCCGTTCTATATTAATTTAGCATCTGGGTTTCTATCAAGTGAAAACGGTCAGAATTTTACGGGTGGCACTACTATCAACACATTCTGTAATTTATCGTCAGGAGTTCCTCTAATAATGGCGACTGGCAATGGGGGGCATACTGGTTTAGCAATGGAATTACCATCAGGCACAACACCTCTACTCAATTTGCAAAGCAATTTTAGAGGTACTACAAATACATCATACGCTGGAGCGTGTTTTAGAATTGATATGCGTAATTCTCCCTTATACCAATGGTTTTATCGTGCACCAGGGTCTGGTACAGAGAATATGATTATGAGCCTTAATTCAAGCGGTAATCTTTACGTCCAATCAATGGCTACAAATGGTAGTGGGTGGTTGACATCCGCATCAGGCGCTGGGTATAACACGGGCATTCAAACGGGCGTTCAATTCACCTTATCAGGCTCTACTGGTTATACAGATACTGGATTATATTTAGAGGCAGGACATTCATATACCATCTATTGCTCTACAGTTGGGAATCCATTCGGTGGAAATAATCAATGGCACGTATATTGTCTGGTATTCTGGTATGCTTCAGGAGTGCAAGGATACACCGTTGCAAACTTCTCACAAAACAACATTAACATCATCATCCAGGCAGGAACAGGTAGTGTAATGTATCAAACCCCAGGCGGTGGTGGGTCATATCAAGCGTTTGTATCAGCACAAAGAATGAGTTAATATTAGATGGAACACGACCCTATGGAACGGAAGAAGGACACTCCGCTTTTAGCGGGTGCAAGATCCCCCAAAGGGGGATACGACAAGAAGGATAAGAAAGAAGAAGAAGAAAAAGTCAAAGATATTGAATTTCCTAAACCACCAAAACCTTTTGAGCCAACAGGGAAAACGTTTAAGTTAGACCCAAAGAGTCCATTCAAACCAACAATGAAACAAATCAAGGAAGTATTTCAAAACAGAATAGATGAAGAACAAGCGATAGATGACAATATGTTTACGGGTTTTTTAGGTATGAACTCACAGGCATATATTATCTACTACATTATGGAGCAACAAAAACAGATTGATCGCTTGACCGAGCATTTGGCTTTAATGACAAAACAGATAAATGCATTAACATCAGAAATAAAATCGCAGAAGTAGTAGAATGAGTTTCAAACCTACACTAGAAACTATACACGGAGTCTTTGATAAGCTGTTAATCTTTGAACGGGAGAAAGAGATTGCCCACGTGGAGCGTATCGATGCAGTCCCATATATTGTTGCATACCTAAAACAGAACTCTACGGTTGATACAACTGCGACTATCAAAGAGCTTCACCAACGGATTGATATGTTAGCCGACCATATTGCCTTACTTACCACGCAACTTAACTCCCTTAGCCAAAGACGATAATCTACGGTACAACTAGATGCCTCATTACTTTACAGAAAAAGGCAAAGCAGTAAATATTTTTAATAAGAGACCCCGTAATCTATCAGGAGGTGGGCTAATTAAGGATAGTCCAAAGATTAAAGAGAAAGAAGAGGATACTCTAAGCAGTTACCTAGAGTATGGTAGTCTCGTTGTACCAAAGCCAGTAGTACAATCTGGAGTAATGGATTTATATAAGGGGCGTATCACAGGACAAAAACAGTTATGTATGACACAGCTTGGCAGAACAGTAGTTATGCCGAATGAAATAGTTGTCCATAAAAAATATGCTGGTAAGGTGGAGAATTTCTTAAAAAAGAAAGGAATCACACTTCCAATTAAACCAGGCCAGAAATTTAAAAATTATCTATAATAGATGAGTTTCGGTATAAACCCAACCTATTACAAAGGAGCGCAGTTGAAGGACTTAAAGCAACTCTCTTATGAAAAGCAATTACAATATCTGAAAATAGATACAGAAGTAGAAGGCATACGGACTAAAGACGCATACGTCATTGAAGTTTTAGATTGTACTATTTTAGAGGGTACTATTAAAGATGTCGCAGACGGTTGTGATGCAGTACGACTTCCACGTGAATAGTTCTCAGCGACAAAGTGGAACTAATACAGATTTTAACATAAGTACGAGTCAAGTAATTAATCTCTTAGCTAAGAAGGGACAGTTCCAAGTCATTTTCAATTCAGTACAAATCCCTTTCACTTTCTACCAACTCAACGCAATAGATTCTCTCAATGTTATAACCTGTCAGTTTAAGAATGCAGTAGATGCTAATCCCTGGACAGCTTCAATTGCAATTCCAGAAGGAAACTATACTCCATATACATTAGCATCAGTAGTTCAAAATGCTTTACAGAATGCAGGACTGAATCCACCGCCTGGCTTTACCCCATTTGGTGCAGTGTTTATCCTTACATATGATGTATCGACGGGATACTACTCATTTCAAATAACTGGAGTAGGTTCAGGGACATATGTTGTTTTAAGTTTCAGTACCTCGCCTAATAAGAATACAGGAGGATTCTTTGGAATCAATACAGTAGTACCAACGGATGTTACAATGACTTATAATACTGCACCAACATCTACACAGCCCTGCGTATTGAATCCTATCAACTATCTGCTAGTCCGTGGTACATTCAAACAATTCAGAAACAGAGAATGGATTACTATTTCAGATGATGTTTCAGATATTCTGTATAAAGTCCCGATTCAAGGAAACCAATCTACTTGGATCAATTACTATGAACCTAGTGATGCAGTATATATAGTGGACTCAGTTATTCAAACAATGAATTTCTATCTCACAACAAATCTGTCTTACACGTCAATCAATCTGCAAAAGATTCCCTGGAGTTTTTCATTCTCTATCAGAGAAGTTCTGCGTCCTGACTATATTGCTCTAAATGATAATCATATTCTGTATGCACCTGTTAATATTAATACGGCAGAAGATTTGAAGCAGTTATTAGAAGAGAAAAAGAAGAATCTGGATAAACTAGAAATGTATAAGAAAAAACTGGGTGTAAAAGATTTGGTGCAAAAAGATGCGAATGCTTAATAGAATGTCTGCTCTAACAAAAGCACTTACTGCATTAGATAATAAGATAAGCCAAGAAGACTCACCCTTGCCTAAGAAGCCGTGTAACTATGCAATCCTTGCAAAGAAGGGACAAGGGAAGACAACGATGCTACTTTGTCTCCTTACTAAGGAAGAATCCCCGTGGTATAAAAATTTCAATATCATTTTTTACATTTCTCCGACAGCAAGGAATGATGATAAGGTGATGAAGTTTATAGAAGAAATTGGTGAAGAGTATCATTACAATGATTTGAACGAACAAATCTTAAGAGAGATAGTGGATACAATTGATGCATTCAAAGAAGATTGGAAACGTAAGAAGAAGAAGGGCGACCCAGCATTCTGTATTGTATATGATGACTGCATTCATCTTCTCAAAAGTAAGGGGAATAAACAGATTAATGAATTAGTCTCAGCCAATCGCCATAGACAGATTACAAATATTTTTATTTTGCAGAAATGGAATACTTATATCTCTCCATTGATAAGGGCGAATCTGGATTTGATTTCAATTTTTGCTACGGATAATAAGAAAGAATTGAATTCATTTATAGAGGAGATGGCAATGGATGAGACAAAGCTAAGGGCGTTATATGAGTATGCTACGGCTGAGCAGTATTCTTTTCTGCATATTAACTGTTATAAGCGTCCATTGAAGTTTTACAAGAAATTTACAGAAATAAAATATGTATCAGAGTAGAATGCCTCGCGTCTGTTTTGAAGAGAAGCCACAAATCAATACATTCTATGATGATGTTGAAGTCTGTAAGCGTGGAGGTAAAAAGAAGAAAGCAAAGAAAGTACCTCATATCAGTAACGTGAATAAAGTGATCGTAAACCTTACTCAAGGTAACCGTCGCAGAATGACTGCACCAGCGCGTACTTTTGCTAATCCGCCCAAAGCCCTACAATCCATATCGTATAGCAATCCTGTTGCACCATCACATTTTGATAACCGACCTGTTAGTACGCATAATGAACCTATGAAGATTTTCAAAGATACTGTTGAAGAGAAAATACGCAACTCTATTCCAACCTTTGGAGCATTAGAGAATCCAACTGGTTTATGTCCTGCTGATACTAATGCACGCCGTGTAATCCCTAGTCGCATCCCTTCTGGTGGTGTATTAGCAAGTCAGCCTCCGCGTCCTCAATCAAATCTACAAAAAGCATTAGGTGCAATGCCATCATATTTCCCTCCCACTGGTAGTGCGTCAAATCTTCCAAAGCCTCGTCCAGGTCAAGAAGAGATGGCTCGTCCATCAAACTTTGTCCCATTAGTTGGGGCGCAACCTGAGCCTCGTGAAGTACAGCAACAGCGATTACAAGCTTCATATAAAATTAGAACACCAATAGAAGGTGATGTATCTTCTCGGTACAAACAGATATTTCTTGAAAAATCTGTACCAGGTGGTAAAGAGCCATTCGTAATTAGAGGAAAACAGGCAATATTAAGAGAAGATATTCCTAAAGATAGAATCCCTGAAAGCAAAGAAGAAAAAGAGCCATCTAAGAAACGCGGTGGGTCTGTATTTTAAATATTATCTGTCTGTATAATGAATCCACTGCCTGCTATCATTCCACTGAATGAAGTGAAGCAACCTGAGGCACTCCGACCACTTAAAGACAAACAATACATTCTCTGCATTACTCGTAACCTTAGCAAACAAGACAAAGAGTTATTTGGTAAGTTAGATGTTGTAGAATACGATGATAAGTTACATAAGAATCTCCCTATCGATTCTTTTGATTTTGATGTCCTTATAATGGATTTACGTGAACAAGGTGATAGATACTGTTTTATGAAAGAGGTTGCCCCTAACCGTCATAAATATTTCATTGTTGTATTTTGCCACTCATTCGAAAAAGATGAATATGTTGATTGCGACAATCAGCTCTTTAAGCTCCCTGAAAAACAGGCAACAGCACAGGCTTGGTTGGATCTTCTGCTTATCAAGAGAATTTCTAAACCTCGCTGGTATGTAAGTTTATTCAAATGTATTCTCTCATCTTATCACGAATTAAAAAACTGATTAGTCCGTGTATATCCTGTGCGGACTGTTATTCATTAGCACAAACAGGATTGAAAGTTATTTCTTAACATACTCCAACGCCTGGTTCAATGAATGCCCCATTGCTGATGCAGTATCTTTCATTTCCTTAAGAGCTGGGATATCTTTATATTTTTCAGATAAATAAATATGACGCAGTAGAGATGTTGATAGAGGTCTTTCAAAGAATGAGTGAAGTAAGTTTGTCATTTGGGTTGGCGATATTTTACCTGTTTGTTTTGTGTTCAATAATAGATATTCTGACGGATTCAGATTAGTCCACGTCTTAATGATCGTCGCAAGCTTATTAGGTATCTTTTCTTTCTGCTGTCCGTATTTCTTAGCGGTCTTATATGTATTAAAGATAAAGTATGGGATTCTCTTTTCTATCAGCATATGATTACATTCATCTGTAAAGTTGCGAAGTTTAAACTCTGTATAGTCTAAACTTCTGCGAGGAGGGATTAAAAGCAGACAGGAAAGCAGAACATACATTTGACAATGACAGAATTCTTTAGAGGTTAGTTTATCTTTCTTCATCAGAGGTGTAACAGCTTTTTCTAATTCAGAATACTTCTTCATAATCTCTGCAAGAGTCATCATACCTTCTTTCTGTCTTTCACTCAATTCCTGTTTATCAACTTCTGTTTTATATTCTTTGATATCATTCATCATACATTCACGAAACTCTTTAATGACAGCTTCTGTCTGTTTGCTATCTGACTTTTCAATGAATACAATGAGACAAGCTAGACGAGTCTTCCTTAGCTTAGGAGGAATTTCTTTCAAGTGTGTTACAATTTCTTTAGAGTGCTTGATGACTTCTTCTGGAGTACTTAAAGAAACTTCTAGTTGCTTTGCAAGATTCTTAAGGATGCTGGTATAGGTACGAAGTGATCCAGCTGATAGGGTAGGTCTGTTTTCTTTAAAGGTATTCATTCTATATACCGTAGAGATTTTATTTATAGGTTTATATCTTTAATGCTTAAAGGATTGACTAGATATATATTTAAGTAAGATGTCTGATTTATCAAAGCAGAATAAGATTGATTTTATTAGACTTCAAGGTCAACGTTGGAATGATACTGTAAATGAAATGGATGATATTTATTTAGATAAAATTATACATAGAATAGTAAATGATTATGATCGTATTCTTAATGATGAAAAATATCCGACACCCCTTTGTAGATCAGATAAGTATTTTATAGAGTTCTTTATTTTAAGATATGGTGTAAACTATGTTGATGAAGATTCAATGAATGAGTGGGATATCTTAATGGATTCGGTAGCACGTAATAGTTTAGACAGAGTATAAACCAGATGCAAAATAAAAATTGACAATAAAATTTGACAATAAATAAATATAAAGATTTGGTTAGATATAAACTTGAAGATGGCTACTGACAGATTAACTTTTAAAGCATTCTCGGAAAAATGGAAACACTTATTAAAATATATTGAGTATTCTGTAGATAGAGATGGATGGGGAAATCAACGGATTCTTTTACGTAGTAAGGATGAACGTATAGGTTGTATAAATTATAAAGATCCTGAAATAATTCAATTCATAGAGGATATCGAGGAGTTAGTTCTAACAAAGCAAATAAACCAGATACATCTCTTTAAACAAGGGAGATAAACCAATAAAACTATAAACCAAGGGATAAACCACTATATAAACCAATAAATAGCGATATTAAGGACTTAAAGAAACTATAAAAAATTTTTTATAGTCCTATATAAGGGATAAACCAGGGTTTAAACCATTATATAAGGGGTTTATCTCTTTGTTTATAGATTAAACAATATATTTTTAGGTTTATCTCCCTTGTTAATGGGATGCATCTGGTTTATATTATTATTAGAGAATGTGGATTTATTTCTGCTCTACACAAGGGACATTTCCGACCTATAATTTTATTGAAGCAATACTTATGAATTGTATGATTGCAATCTAGTTTAACCCATACACCTTCATTCTCAAGACAACAGCAACATACATCTGGTTGTTCCATTACAAATGGATAGCAATGTTTACACCATCCATCTTTTTCAATTAACTTATGATTGCATTTACAAATTAAATATTTATTAACTAATGAATCAATCCAAATATTTAGTTTAAGATTTTCCATATACTCTACATTATATGGATGTTCTTTATAAAATGCACCAATTTCTGTATTACGTATTTCAAATTTACAATTAGCTGATTCAGAAAGATATCTATCTTCATCCTCGTCAAATTCAGCAATTACTCTAATTTGCATTCTTATATTATTGAAATGAGTCACAGCTAGAATATCATCCTCATCAGACCTTACAATTTTAGTTAGTGCGTGTGAAGTCATTTTATTTATTTCTTCAAGTTGTTCCATCACAGACTTTAAGTGTACCTCAACAAACCGTTTCGCAACAGTAGCATCACGCTTAGTGAATTCAAATTCCATCTCGTGTAATCTCGTTTGACTCGTTAGAATCTATCTTTAAACTCTACCAAAAATATTTGTCAATTTTTATTTTCATCTTTTTAGTTTCAAATTTTCTCTTACATAATGGGATTATTGATTTTCTGAATATAAACCACCACGATAATGATGTCTAAAATAGTCATAAAGAGTTTCCATCGAATATTTTTTCAATCGCCGTGTATATTCTTCATAAGGATAGTGTACCGCTTGATCACTATTCTCATAAAATGCAAAAGGTGATGCAACCTGCCCAGTGCCATAGCACGGTTTTGCTAATAAATCCCACCAGAAGTCGGTAATGCTTTGTCCTACATTTATTTTGAATCTTTCAAAGTCCATATTGACATTGTATGCTTCATCACCTTCTTCTTCAAAACATTGCTTAACTTGTGAATGAAAATCCAAGAATAATGCCATTAAATGATGTGTAAGGTCGCGGTCTTCAATTGCAAAGGGAAAATCAATCGCCATTTGATAAACTCCTTCTTGCTTAGCATATCCATAAGTTTCTTCAATAAGGTCTTGTGCCATTGTATAAGGGAGATTGTAGGGCTTATGTGGTTATAAGCTATCTACAACTTATCAAAAAATATGTTTCAATTTTTATTTTCATATTTTTAATTTCAAATTTTGTTTTACATAATGGGTTTATGAATTATGAACTATGAAAGGCTTCCCATCCACCAATAGCAAAAGGATCATTATAGAAATCACTTGGGTGATAACCACACTTCTTACAACGTTCTTTACCTTCATTGAGCCACTTATCACATTCATCGCATTTAGATTCTTCTTCACTTTCGGAGTCTTCTTCACTTTCGGAGTCTTCAGACCGTTTCATCCAATCTACATATTTAGGGTAATGAGATTCTTCTGGATCCATTACATACTCGTATGTAATAATATAAGCAAGTTTTCGTTTAATTTTAATTTCTTCTTCTTTAAATAATTCATCCAATCCTCCAAATTCAGAATTATAGGCTTTAATTGATTTGATAAGTCCTCCATTGATTTCAATTATATTTTCAATTTGTTCTTCGGATAAGTCGCTCACATAATCATCAATTTCAGAATGAATAGCATCCTGAAATTTATCATTAAAATCCTCTTCAGACATAAGTTTGTCATCACTTACATTTTCAATTACGTTGTTGATAATTACTTCGATGTCGTGGTAGAATTCAGGAAAGTTGTCCATTGTATAAGGGAGATTGTAGGGCTTATGTGGTTATAAGCTATCTACAAACTCTACCAAAAAAAGTTGTCAATTTTTATTTTCAACTTTTTTATTTCAAATTTTCCATTAAAACCACATTATATCTTTAGGGAGATTCATTTTCCAACAGTAGTAATAACAGTCAAAATTAGGAGATGATTTACTATGCTCTATCATACCATTTATCATCTTTAGAAAATGAATACGTTTCTTAGGAATAATAATCTGTGGTTTTTGAATGTCTGTAAATATATGACGGAAAAACTGAGTATTTATTTTATTAGTCGGCATAATTAAGATGAATGGTTTATTAAGTTCAGTAAGTCGTTTTAGTATCTTTGGAATAAGACTAAACGGTGGATTACTTATTACAATATCTCCTCTGTTTTCTTTAAAGAAATCAATATCTTCGTGAATAACATTACATCCCAGTTCTGCAAGATAGCGTCCACTACTACCATCTCCGTAGAAGGCTTCCCATACTATTTTATCTTTAGGCAGATAAGCATCAATATTTTCCCAAGCAGACTTAGGAGTCATATAATCATCGTGCT